>JAABUJ010000291.1_pt1 | contig 109457 bp, 139 predicted proteins | sample 5559131 | NCBI WGS metagenome assembly JAABUJ01 (sample SAMN10711875, study PRJNA513366) | rock metagenome | isolation source: Antarctica rocks | place: Antarctica: Victoria Land, Mt New Zealand nord | collected 2016-01-07
CCCGCCTATGGCAATTCCAGCCGATCATTGGGGTAGATCCCATGCAGACGACTTGGATGCGACGCGGTACTGTAAGCGGCAGAGTGGCCTTGCTGCTACGATCCGCTGAGATTCAGCCGCCGTCCCATGATTTGTTCGATTGGTTCCTACCAAGGAATCCAATCCCCCCTACATTTGCTGCGGGACGGCTCCAGGGTGGCCTGGCAACGGCTTTTTTTGCCCCAAAGTCATCTGCCGTCTGTCCATCGGTAAGCACACGGGGCGCTCTTGGGTTAGCCTTCAAGGCCGTTCTTGCCCAGGGCGCAACAAGCGCTTGTCTGTATTGGCTGCTGGTCTTCAGCATTGCTTCTTGGCTGAGCCTGCCTGCTAGAGGCGGCGTTCGTCCATGTAGCACTGCTCCCTGCGGCTACAGGTTTGTCATGGCGCCGAGGCCCTGCAACCCGGTCTGTATTGGCTGCTGGTCTTCAGCATTGCTTCTTGGCTGAGCCTGCCTGCTAGAGGCGGCGTTCGTCCATGTAGCACTGCTCCCTGCGGCTACAGGTTTGTCATGGCGCCGAGGCCCTGCAACCCGGTCGGCGCCCAGTCTCGCCTTGCGGGCCCCCTTGCACACCCGTTGTAGAGAATGCTGGTGCACAACAAACAGTGCACGACAGTCGCCTGCCCCTTCGATTTCTGCCCGTTACAAGCATGGCCGTCACTTTCCTTTCCTCGGCTCGTCTCAAAAGCGTGTAAAGACAGGCCGCCTGCATTCACTACTCTGCTGTGTGCCTTTCATTCAATCAACCATTGTCGTAGGAGTCTTGCAGTGCTCGGGTAGCTAGATGAAGGAGAGCAGCATGGTGACCTGGCATTCAGCAACGCTTGTCGCCTGCAGGCTAACACACAGCAAGATTGCTGCTCATGACATCTTGAACGCGCTCACATGCACAGGCTGCACAATTAGCAAGGGGCATGCTCGCGTGCGCGACCCGCCGACATGCTCGGCCCCAGCATCCCCCGCTGTTCTTGACAGCGCTGCTGTCCCCCCTGTCATGCGCGGGCAGAGGGCTGCAGGGCAAGGCTCTTGCCCAGCGGCATGCCCTCTACCGCATTACAGTGCAGCCCGCATCATGCCGGCGGCGTGGGCGTGGGCGTCAGCGTCATGGGTAGGACCCTCCTGCTATGCAGGCTCATAGGCGCCGTCAAGCCGCGCCAGCTGCGCAGCGGGTACCCTGCGAGCTCGAATGCCCGCGCAGGCCCTGCTGTGCAGCGCCACGGTCGCTACGAGGCGCCCAAGCAGCGGCCTGGGTACCCTGCGAGCTCGCATGCTCCTCGTGCTGGCTGTGAGCCGCCCCGGCGGCGGCCTGGGTACCCTGCGAGCTCGCATGCACCTCATGCTGGCAGTGAGCAGCCCCGGCAGCGGTCCGGGTACCCTGCGAGTTCGCATGCACCTCATGCTGGCTGTGAGGCGCCCCGGCAGCGGCGCGGGTACCCTGCGAGCTCGCATGCACCTCACGCTCGCAGTGTGCCGCCCCGGCTGCGGCCCGGGTACCCTGCGAGCTCGCATGCCTGCGCAGACCCTGCTGCGCGCCACCACGGCCGCTGCGAGCCGCCCCGACAGCGGCCTGGGTAGCCTGCGAGCTCGCATGCACGCGCAGTGGTTAGGATTAGGGTTAGTACTCTACCCTGTATCCAGCCACACTCGTCGGGGGTGATAATAGACTGCAGCTCGAGCCCAGAGAGTGGTGTGGTGTTGCAGTCCTTGTCAAAATAATCTGATGCGGCCATGGCGTCGCAACCTTTTGCTGTCAGCTTGTGACTGGGGTCACAGACTGGTACTGCTGCGCATGTCCCGCTCTGCGGTGTGTGACCTGCTATTATGTGACTTCGCATCAAATGCTGCCAAGCCTATTGTTCAGAGTTCAGTAGCGTATGAACAAATGTATAGCACGGACAGCAATTGAAGTGAATCAGCACAGTTAAACCGGTTGAGTTGACTGCCACTACAAATATAGCCAGAAAGCCAGCTTTATGTGTTCACACAACACACAACTTGCTAACCCACGCCATCCTGCTGCTCCTGGAGCACCTGTCGCCGCCACGCCGCCACCACGGCCTTCGCCGCGGCCGCCAGCGCGGCATCGCCGCTCGCTGCGGCGCGCTTGGCCAGGCCCTGCGCGCGCCGGCCGAGGCCGGTGTCCCGCAGCAGCGCCGCCGTCACAGGCGCGCCGGCCAGCGCGCCCAGCGCCACGCACGCCGCAGCCGCCGCCCCAGCGGCACCTGCGCCGCCGCCGCACGCTGCCGCTGGCGGACGAACGGCAGGGCCCTCCAATGCACTGCTAGGGCCGCTTCTGCCGCTGCCGCTTGCGCATGCATCCGCCGTATGCTCGCCGCCGCCGCCGCCGCCGTCGCCCGCCGCTCCCAGCGCCCCTGCACCGCATCTCGTGGCCGCAGGTTGGCTCCCGCCGCCGCGGCTGCCGGTTTTAGCCGCGGCTGCTGTGCACTGCTCCGCAGCGGGCGCCGAGCCTGCTGTGCAGCCCGCGCGGCCAGCCGCCAGAGCAGCTTGAAGCGCAGACTCGGCGTTGCCGTACAGGGCCTCCAGCCGCTCCCGCTGCGGCGCGGCGCACGCCTGCGCGGCCGCGCCAGGGGCCGCGGGCCCCGCCGCCTCCGCGCGCGGTGCGCTGCACCGCGGGCGCGCGGAGCCGCCGGGCGGCCCGCAGCGCCCGTCGTGGGCGGCAGGGTCGGCGGATGGCGCGCGGCCCGGCGCGAGAGGCAGCTCCGCGGCCTTCTCGGCCAGCGTCGCCGCGTTTGCCACGCGCTGGCGGTAGACGACCGCGCTCGCGCTCGCTGCAAAGCACTCCAGCTCGCGCGCCTGCGCCGCAGGCATTGCGCCCTCGGCAGCGGCGCTTGAGGTGCGCCTGCTTGAGTCACTGTGTGCTCTGCAGGCACCTCCAAGGGTCGCTGCTGTCCCGAGCGCGTGGCCTGCTGCATCTGCAGGCCGCCTTGCTCGAGTGCCAAGGCTAGCGCCCTGCGCGGCAGGCAAGACAGCGCAACCAGCTGCGCGCTCCTTGACCTGCCGATCCTTCTCTGTCATAGGTGATCCTTAAGGTACGTACACTTTGTGTTGTGTCAGGTCATGCACGTGCAGCACCTGAGCCGCGGCCTCCAGGCAGGGTCCATCGGCCGCAGCCGCCGCGGGGCAGCGGCCCAGCGCGGCGCGCAGGCGCGCGCGCACGGCCCCACGCAGACTGTCTGGCACCGCCGCGCCGCCCGGTCGCGCCGCTGCAGCGGCAGGCCGGCCCGCACCCGCCAGCTTCTGCAGCAGCCGCTCCGCACGCCCGCCTGCAGGGACGTCAGAAAGCAGAATACCTTGGCATGGTCGAGGCGTTGGCAGAGTATAAGCCGCCATGACTCGCAGCTCAGGGTCTGCTTCCCACACAGGATCCTGCCTGCCGGAGCATGCACTCTGTCGGCAGAGGCACGACGGAGCATGCCTTGCATAAGACTGTAGGGTGCAGGGTCATGCGTGTGCCGCGACTCATGTGTTCAAACCGCTTGGCCAGACGGCGGGGAGAGACAGGAGCGCGCAGGGGGCTCGTCGCGGAACATCTGGCACACGGCACGCAGCGCTACCTGTGCGCTTGCCGGCAGGTGCCTGCACGGAGCGCCTCTCTGCGGCCTCCAGCGCGTCGACGACCGCTGCTTCGCCGCCGCGGCCCGCACGTGCGCGCCCGGCGGCGGCCGCGGCTGCGCCCGTCGCCCGCCGCTCCGCGTCTCTGCCTGCTGGAGCCGCACGCAAGTCAGCGCGGAGGGGCATGCTGTGCAGCACAGGCCCCCTTCTTTTACAGCGGTGCAAGGGGCTGCTCGCCTGAGCTGCAGGCTGCGCGGCAGCCATGGCGTGCCACAACGCGGGCTGAGTCAAGAGGTGCCATCAGTCTCAGAGCACACCCTTCTGTACGGCAACGCCCTCGCTCCAGCGCCTTTCAGAAAGCCCTCTGGCACTCACAGCTCCGTTTGGCGGCCATGACGCGTGCATAGGCACATTGCGTTGAGCTGCTTGCCAGCCCTGCTCGCTTCAGCTGGTGGACACTCTCCTCCTCATGCTCCTGGTAGCTGCACCCCTCATGATCCCCATGTGAGCTGGGTGCATATGTGCAAACGGGGGGCATGAGCCGGCGGGGGCGCACCCGCACGCTCCCGCTCGGCGTCGCTGCATCCCTCGTCCTCGCTACCGCTGGCCCATGCGCTGCCTGCAGCGCCGCCGCCGCCGCGGGCGCCGGCGCCGGCGCGCCAGCTGTCACCGCGGCGCCAGGATCGCGACTGCGCGCGGCCGAGCGCCTCCCGCGCTACGACGCCCAACTGCAGGCGCAGGCCTCTGATCAGCCACAGCCAGCTCTCAGGCATACTGCCTCAGGACTGAGCACCCGGACCAAGGCTTGCGCCGCTCGCTATATGTCTGTTGCAACCACGCCGGTCCTGCGCAGGGGCACATCCGCACCCAGCTGAGACCGCAGGCCCCAGCCCTCTTTCTGCGCATGCACACGAACACGCACTGATGTCAACTACATGCATGTATGTCATTCAGCGCTACACCAACACGTTCGGCCAACTGTAAATCCAACTTGCCGACGTCACCTGCCGATGCAGCGCCCCCACACGCCTCCTGCCAGCGCGAGCCCTTCAACAAACCTTGCACATCATGTGGCAGGAGCAGGCGCGCGGCAGCGGACCTGCAAGGCGACGGCTGCAGGGTGCAGGCACACGTCGCAGCCGGTGCAGCCGCCCCGCGGCAGGCGCTCGCCGAAGTGCGCCAGCAGCAGCGCGCGGCGGCAGGTCTCCAAGGTGCAGTAGCTGGCCGCGCCGGGCACCGCGCCGCGTCAGCTGACTCCCACCACGCAGTGCACATATACCGGGTTGGTGAAGCAGAGTGGCTCCAGCCGAGGTCACATACTCTCGAGATCAGATGCAAAGGGTTGCGCACTGCAGGCAAGCTTGGGCATCAGGAGGCTGGGAAGTTGGTGGCCGGCGGCTGCCTCGCGCGCACTTGACGACCTTTGCAAACGCCGCCAGCGCGTCGGACGAGGGGGCGCCATCTGCGGCGCTGCCGCGCGCGTCTGCGGGGCCGCCGCGCGCGCGCTTCCCGCTCGCCGCCGCTCCTCTCTTCGCCTGCTCCTTGCCTGCCGCGCGAGCCGCGCTCAGCGCCCCGGCCTCGCGCAGTGCCCCAGGCGCCACGCACGCCACACCTGCCACTGCACGCGCATCCATGCACACCAAACCAAGCACACCCAACTTCATTATGTATGGCGCTAGGTCCAGGCCTTTGCCTGGGCCACCATGAGCATGGCCAGCATGCCGAGGACAGAACCAACGTAGACGCGTGCGCCGTCTGCACCCAAACAGGCACGCGGGCAGCGACCAGACCGGCGCGGCGGCGCGAGAAGGCCCCCGCTCACCCAGGATGTAGTCGGTGCGCTCGCGGTCGGCGACGTCGTAGAACATGACCGAGCGCGCGGGCAGGCCGTCCCGGCCAGCGCGCCCGCTCTCCTGCCCGCGCCGCCCGCCGCGGGGTCACGCTTCTCGCCGCCGCATGGGTCCCTCCCTTTGGCGTATCCGCCCAGAAGCGGCGGCCGCGCCGCACCTGGTAGAAGCCCTCCAGCGTCTTGGGCAGGCCGAAGTGCACGACCAGCCGGACGCCTGCGGCAGGCGCGCGGCCCGCTCAGCGCCGGCCCCCTGCTCCCTAGGGGGCGGGACAGGCAGCGCGGCGTGCGCGGCTTTCCGTGGCAGCACGCTCGTGCGTGAGGCGGCGCTGTCCGTCCTGAGCAGCTGCACTGTGCAGCTGGCTGTAGGGGACGGCGCGCGTGGACGACAGACTTCTGCGGGCGCCGATGCTAGCCGCGGATTTTTTAATCCACCTGGAAAAAAACACCGCGGCGGTGCGTCGGGACCTGGGGTGCGCGCCCGCCTTGTCCACGCCCATGCCGAACGCGATGGTCGCGGCCACCAGCGGCGTGCGCCCGGCGGACCAGTCCGCCAGCACACGCGCGCGCTCCGCCGCGGGCAGGCCCGCGTGGTAGGCGGCCGCGGGCATGCCTGCGCACCCCGGCGGCGGCTGAGCAGCGCGGCACCCGCTGGTGTGGCTGCAGGAGCGGGGGTGGGTGGAGTAGAGTGCAGGCGGCACTGCTGTTTCAGTTCTCACGCACACAGCTGGCGGTGAGCACGCTGCATGCTGATAGGCGGGAACACAGCTGCACCTGCTGGGACGGCAGCGCCCCACCACCCATAGCTCGCCCCAGCAACATGGCACCGCCGCACACCATGTCTGCGCATCGTAGCACCGAGAGCCGCACAACGCACAGCAGGGCACTGTGTAGAGCTGCTCTCCGCGGCTGTTGTATTGGAAGGGTAAGATCCACTGCCCTAATGGGCAAAGAGACGGCTCCTTGCTTGCCCACTAGACCATGGCAAGACAACAACCTGGTGCAGGCTAACAAGAAGCCGCGACCCCGCGCGCCGCACCCTCCGAGCGCAGCCGCCCGGCGGCGGCCTCCGCGTCCTCGCGCCGCGCGGTGTACACGATGCCGCAGGGCGTCGGCCCCGCGCCCGCCGCGCTGCGCAGCAGCGCCGCCAGCGCCGCCAGGGGCTCGCGCCGCGCGGCAGTCATGTACAGCACCTGCTTCCCGGCAGGCGCCTGAGCGGCGGGCTCGCGCGAGGGGATGGGCAGGCAGTGTCAGCGCGTGAGAACAAGCTGCGTTCGGCGCAGGAGCTACGCGACAGGCGCATGCGAGGTCCGAACAGCTGCAGATGTACGCGTGGGCGTGCGTGGGCGCACGTGCGGCGCACCTCGTACGCGATGTTGGGGCGGTTGAAGGAGGCTGTCAGGCGCACGGGGTCACGCATGCGCAGGCTGCTCACTATGTCCTGCTGCACCTGCGGGTCACAGATGTAACAACTCAAGAGCCCCGAGGAGCTTGGCGCTTGGCATGGGCAAATTATGATTGGAATAGCTTTGAGAGGTGGTGACAGCACAGTGGCACGTGAGCAAAGGGAATGCAGCAGCGTTGGTTGACACAGCACAGAGCACAGCAGCAGGCAAACCGGTGCGGTCGCGGTGGCAGTGAGCGCCATGAGCGGCACGTCCGGCAGTGCCTGGCGCAGAGCAGACAGCCTCCTGTACGCCGGTCGAAAGTCGTGCCCCTGTGGGGGCGCCAGCAGACGTGTGAGCTGGCACGCGCCAGTCATTGGGGTCGGTCAGAAGCACAGCCCGCATCGGATTGCTTGGGCGATGCCACATGAGCACAGGCAGCGTGACATGCAAGGCAGAGCGTGCGTGCGTAGGAGCTGATGCAGTGCGCCTCATCGACCGCGAACAGCGCCAGCGACCCCCTCTTTGCGCGCAGGATGTCCATGAACCTGCGACGCGCCTGAGGCGGGTCAGCAAGAGCACAGCCAGAGCATGCAAGCAGCTGGTGCCCACCCTGCCTCAGTCCCAACCCCTCCCTTTGGCGCACCAGCTTGATGCCAGGAGCTCAGGTGTGACATAGAGCAGCCGCAGCTCGTCGGCCTGCACGGCTGCCAGGACAGCCTTGCGCTCGGCTGCCTTGAGCGTCGAGCACAGCAGCGCAGCCGGGACGCCCTTGGCGCGCATATTGGCGACCTGCCGCTCGCTGGGTCAGGCACAGCCAAGTGGGCACAGGCAGTCCAAGGACCGCGACGATGAGAAAGTGCATCTCACCTGGTCCTGCATAAGCGCGATGAGCGGCGTGACAACAAGGGCCAACGCCCGCCGATACACCGCAGGCAGCGCATAGCACAGGCTCTTGCCTCCTCCCGTAGGCATGAGGACCAACGCATCTCGCCCTGCAGCAGACCTTTCAGGCTTCGGTGCGCACAGTAGCTTACTGGCTATGCGCGCACCCGACACAATACATGCATACAAATATGAACGCTGCGCACCACGCACCGTCTAGCGCAGCCAGAACGGCCTCCTGCTGCTTTCCCTGGAAGCTTGGGAAGCCTGTACGATGCAAGCACATGCTTGGTATGCTGCAGAGTGCAACACAAGAAACACAAGCACGCAGCGGCGTGCGCACCAAACTGCTCTTGCAACACGGCGAGGAGCGCCCGCTGCATTGCCGTTGGCTGCCCCTGTGCGTTTCACAAGCAGGGCGCTGCGCTGGTGCTGGGCGTCGGTAGCTTTGCACGCCGCACGCACAGGCAGGTAAGAGTTTGATTCACACAGTCCGCTTCACGCCCTATCACATCGTCTGCCGGTGTGCTGAAGGCCATCGGCTATAGCAACAAAGTCAGGAGGTCACAAGCTGCTCTCTGTACATACCACTGCTGCTGCGTTTTGCAACACGCGTTAGCAGAGCAGGTGAAGCTCTTGTGTGTCTAGAGATGCTTGCAATACTGTTGTTCGCGCAAGCGAGCTTGGCTTGTCAGTTGCCAACACAAGCCTTCTGTTGAGCTGAACATCGGCCTACAAAGTCTGCACTCTAGGGTAGGCATAATTTCAAATTGTATGCTCTGCACAAAGCACTGGGCTGCTGGCAGCTCATATTCGGGTCCAACAAAGTAAATACAGGCACTCTTTGTTTTTATTCTTTAAAAATCGAGTGGTATCACAAATCATACTGCGCCCTACTCACAAGGTAGTTGCGCGCATGCTTCAGCAGCCTCTCAGCACAGCAGTTCTGCTTCTGTGCGCACCCAGTTCGTCGCACCTTCGCTCGCACCGGTGCACCCCTGCCTCGACTCATTTATAATACCATCACCCTAACGACCAATACATATGATGCCATCACACTCTGCAAGGCATGGACAGCAGTGCTCCAGACCGCAGGTGAAAACATCAATCATCATCGTTGTACTTAGTCCGCTGGCCCAGCCCCAGCGCCTGCAGGAGGCCACCCTTGGGCTTGGGCTCGTCGTCGGCCGCGGCCGCGCCGCGCCGGCCGCGCCGCGCGGGCGCGGGCGCGCTCCTGCGGCCGCGCGCTCCGCGCGCCGGCGGCTCCTCTTCGGCCGCCTGCCACAGGCGCAGCAGGCCGTCGGGTCTGTCCGCCGCGCACAAGCGCGGGTGCCAGCAGCGCAAATGCCACCTTGTGCAGAGCGGCCCAACTCACAGCTTATCACAGGGCCGGCCGCGTGCTGAGGAGGCAGCGATACAGCGGGTGCTGTGGCACTGCGCTGCATGGGTCGCAACAGCCCACAGGAAGCTTGGGCGGTGGTGGAGCTGGCCGATGTCTGCTGCAGCACACTCGCGGCACGGCAGGCGCACACAGCTCACACGACGTTTCCTCCACACAGCGCCTTGTGAACGCTGCCAACTTTTGCGCGCTGGAGCCTGAGGCCGTGCTGCAGATTGCGTATGCAAACAACCAGAGCCTACGACGGGCTGAAACGTGCCGGCGCGGGCTGGGGCGCGCCTTGCCGCGCTGGAAGAGCGCCGCCAGCGGGTTGGCGGGCGCGGGCTCGACCTCGGGCTCCGGCGCGCGCAGGCGCTGCGTGCCCAGGCCGCCGAACAGGCCCTTCTTGGGCGCCGGCTTCTCCTCCTCCTGCGCGCAGCAGGAACCCGTTGACATGCTGAGGGCACACGCCATGCACCGTTGACGTCAGCCTGGCAAGCACCGGCGACCGGTGGGCGCGGGCGCCTCCTCAGGCTCTGGACCATGCATGCGGCGCATGCCTCGGCCGCCAAGCAGGTTATCCTCGGCCGCGGGGCTGCAGCGCCATGTATGGGCCACGCCAGGCGCGGGCACGTCGCAGCACGGACCGCACTTCCTGATCACAGGCGCCTGGCAGCTCATGCACCCAAGCAGGCAGCCCACCTAGCAAATTCTTCGCCAGGACGTGTGCAGCTGGCGGGAGTGCCGCTGCCGCCCACAGCGACCAACCGTTGAGTAGGCATGGCCCGGGTAAAACAGTGTGCATCTTGCCGCAGCAGGGCACAGCGCATGCGCCGCACCTTCGGCTTGCCGCGGCCCAGGCCTCCGAACAGCGGCTTGCGCGGCGCCTTCTCGACGGCGTCCCGCGCGTCCTCGGCAACATCCTCCGTGGCGGCCTTGGCGCGCCCGAAGAACCCGCCCAGGCGCTTGGCCGGCTGCCGGCAACCACACAGCCCAATAATATCACTCTACATGTGCATGCGCGTGGACCGAACTTGCCATGCACGCAGCTCGGTCACTGCAGGACCAAGGGCGGCTGCTGCACCACCGCGCCCTTGACCGGTAGGCGACTGCAGAAACGCTTCCAGAGAGACGCTGCATCAGACGGCTATCGCCAGCTGTCCAGCGTAGGCTAGTTTTGCTGCAATTGATCACACATGTGAGCTACTGCTTGTGAGCTACTGCTCCGCAGACGCTTTGCTCATCTGTCAGAAAAAGCAGCGAGTTGTGTGCTATCGCGCAGCTGCACACCAGCACCAGCACTGCAGGACCTTTCACGCTGCAGCGCGACACCATGCGCCGGGCAGGCACCTGCGGCGCCTCATCGGCCAGCTCCTCGGCCTCGTCGGCGGCGGCCTTGGCGCCCCGCTTGGCGCGCCCGAACAGGCCGCCGAGCGGCTTGGCCGCCTCCGCGACCTCCGCCACGGGCTGCGGCGCCTCATCAGGCGCCTCCTCCTCTTCCTCTTCCTCTTCCTCCGCCTCCTCTTCCTCTATTGCGGCGGACGGCAGGACCTGGCCGGCCGCAGGGACAGCCGTCTCGCCCCAGCAGAGCCCTCGGCTTTCCTTTACCTGCATTTGCAACGCAGTGCTGCAGCACCAGCGGTACTGCTCTGATTCTGGGGCCCCGCATGATGTGACAGCGATGAACATGTCCTCAGCTCATCACTAGGGGACCAGAACTCGCACTTCCGTCTCTGCTCGACAAGCACAGCACACATCACTGCTTAGGGCACCAAGTGGCCAGGTCGCCTCTGCCAGCGGGTCCCCTTTCAGTGGCGGCCGCATCTTGCTCCCGCAAGCGCGCACCTCAGCCACACGCGCAGCGACGTCGTCCCGGCTGTCTGCTGCGCCGTCGGCGGCCTCCTCGCCGGCCCACGCCTCCAGCAGCACGCTGCCGCTGGCCTGCGCGAGGGCCTGCGCCACCACGCGCGCCGCCTGCGCGCAGGGCTTGGCAGCTTGGGCACGCCCCCATGCTGGCCCAGGAGCTGTGTGAGGGGCTGCACGGCCGCGCATGCCGCCAGTGCCTCATGCCCGCAGCTATGATCGTGCCTCTCGGCTGTCCGAGGAGACAGTCTCGTGCATGCCTGTCTTGGTGCAGAGGTCAGCCGCAGTCACACACATTACTACATATGCATATCACAAACGCAGTTTTGTCTGACGTTTCAGTTGACAAATCTGCAAGCACCATGTGGCCAGCACCGCACTGCACAGCTGGCCCCCTCCCAGGTGAGTTACTCAGATAGCACTGTCCACACCCATCCACACAGCCGCAGGTTGTGAGCAGCGCTCTGAAACGCGCCTGGGTGGGGCTGATGGACGCGCCCGCCGGCAGCGCGCCCTGTGCGGACACCTCCACGCGCCCGCCGCTGGGCGCATCGGCCTCGATGCGGCCCGTGCGCACAATTATTGGGTTCATGCCGCTGTTGATGAGCGCCTGCGCGGGTGGGGGGTCAGGCATAGGGCCCTTCACCCTGATCGCATCCGCCGTCGCTGCCTCTGTGCCAGGCCTTGCGAAGAGGTGCGCACCCGGGCTGCCAGGCAGCACGGGACATGGCATGGGGGCGCCTGCTTAGGGCGTGGGGGCGCCTGCTTGACCTGGACGGCGCTGCCCCCGCTGCGGCTGCTGCCATTGTTGAAGCTGCACAGGGCATGGCGCCGCCGCCGCTTGGACACCGGCAGGCGCTCCCGGCACAGAGCCGCCAGCAACGGCCTCCAAGCAGGGGTCGGCATCAGCCTGCAGCGGCCCGCTGACGCTGCGGGTGGACGCGCCTGCTCCACCTGCGCGGCGCTGCCGCCGCCGCCGCGCCCGCCGAACAGCGAGAACATCGTGCCGCCGCCGCCGCCGCGCGACCCGCCGGCGGGCGCAACCAGCACAAAGCGCGCGGGCGCATTGCGATCCGCCGCCTCTACCAGCTGCAGCGCGGCGCGCGCGCCCCCGATCTCGTTCAGCACCGCCACCACTGCGCTGGCCCGCCTGCCGCACATGCTTTGCTCGTGAGCTCGCCCGTATCGACACAGCGTCAGCGCTGCGGTCCGCGCTGTGTGTCGTTTGCCAGCACCAAGGCCAGTGTGCGCTGCAGACGGCGAGCGCGCGGTGTGACAGGTGGTCGGCACCATGGCCGCCGTGCCAATGCGTCTGGCGAACGGGCGGAGTAAGCTGGCCACGCCTATTGCGTGCCTATGGGTGGTCATGAGAGCGCGTGTGTGGGAAGCTGAGCGCCGTGGCTAGCGCGGCCGTTAATCCACGTTCGCCAAGCAGGGCCGCACGCGCTCTTCAAGTTGATGCACAGCACGGCACAAGGGGACCCGCGGCCGTGGCAGACCCTCTCGGTGAGGGTATGCGTGAGCGCACCTGGGCAGCGAGGCCGCGACCGCGTCAGCACTGGACAGGTCAAGCGCCACCAGGCGCAGCCGGCCGGCCTCCTGCTTCCCCAGCAGCTCAAAGCGCACGGCAAAGTCGAGCACGGCCTGCGCCGCGGCCACGTCCGGCACGCCTGCAAGGACGGGCGCACTGGTGTGGCTGACAGCCAACGCGAGCTTGCTGGTGGGTGAAGGCTGTCTATGCAAGCTCCCCTGTCAGCTCAGTAGCGCAGCTTTGCCATGCACGTCACGGTAAAAGGCAGTGCCAGCGAGCTCCACTGCAGCACTCAACAAGCTTGCGCTCGTGCCTGCTGCCACACGCTGGCCGGACTTCAGCAGCTCCTGGACCAGCCGCGTGCTCACCAGCCCGCTCGCGCCTGCCGGTAATGTGTGTCGCAGATTGCTGACAGAGCTACACTATTGCACCATCTTGTCTGTCTAGAATGCATGCACACTTGCTTCTGCAAACAGGGGAGCTGACGCATTGAGGAAGCTCACCACCCGCGACGAACACCTCGCTGCCTCCACCCCCAAACGCCTTGGCCGCTGCGAACAGCGGCTGCGTGCCAATGGTCTGCGTAGCCGTGACACGCACGCCTGTCCGCAGCGATGGGTGCTGGAACGACTGTCGGCGCGGGGCGCGTGGCAGCGCGGCACCCCTGAAGCACTGGTGCGGGTGGATAAGCGCCCGTGCATTGGGCACAGCACCCACAGCCGGCCTTGCCGCAGTGCTCATGCTCGCCATGGTGGGCGCTGAAGAAGTGACAGGGAGTTTTGCCTGCAAGCCGAAAGGCACTGTTCCTCGAGATAACTAGGAAATTCGGGTAGGTTGGCTTTAGGTCCCAACGGCTAGATGCGCTAGACTGCTTGGGCCCGTCTCCCTGGTGTGACACCAGTGGTGTCTTAGCTCGCTGCTGCAACGCCGCGCTTGCGCACACGATGCCCTCAGGCTTTGTGAAGTTCTTGAGACGCTGCCTGCTCCTCCCCAGTGAGTCACCAGCGCACCTTTGGAGGGAGGAAGCCGGTGACAGCGGCACTGCATCTGTGCCGACGCGCATCAGTCTGCGCACTGTGGACGCGAAGCAGATAGGTTGGGCAGCCTCATGCACGTATGCACGCACCTTTTTTGCTTCACCTGTGCGCTTGAGCAGTGCTCCACTGCGCAGAGGTGAAGGTTGTCTACCGGCTCAACCCAGCGCTTCACAAGCAGCTCTACCAGGTGCGCCGAAGGAGTGATGGCAAGCATCAGGACGAAGCAAAAAGTGGTGCTGCCCGCAGTGCCTTGGCACTAGACAGTCCGGTGGCTAGCCGCTACTGTATACCGTGTACAGGTGACTGCACCTGAAGGCCTTCTGCCAGCGCGGCAGGTCGAGCTCCACCTCTTCTTTGACGCTCTGCTTGAGCCGCAGAAGTCCGACATCTATCAGAGCGTGTGGAGAGTTGTGCGGCTGCATACACCCAAGGTGTGTGTCCGCCACTTCGCGTGAATTGCTCCTCTTTGCTTTGGCGCTTTGGCGGCATGCTCCGCTCTAGACATACCCTTGGGACGCCGCACAGAAGCTGAGCGCGCACCGCGCGTGGCAGGCCACAGTGGAGTCCCTGGCGCAAATGCATGGGCCTGGGACGCTGCTGGGGGCGATTAAGGCGTCCGCGGCGGCGGCCACCGCCCCCGTGGCCCCGCACGAGGCCGAGGAGAGGACGGCGGTGCTCGTGCGGCAGATGCGCCTGCAGGTGCCCCCTCCCGCCAGCTCAGCACGTCATGCTGCAAGCGCGTGCTGCTGCTGTCTGCTCCAACACTAGGAAGCCGCACGCCGTGGCATCCTGCCGTCTGCGACTCATGCATGTGCTGCCGCATGCTCAAGCACTGCCTTTGCCTTTACAAGCTGCTTTGCGCTCAGTGCAGGGCCCGGGGTCGCTGCCGGGCGCAGGCGTGCATGTTCCGCGCGGCGGTGCGCAAGGCCGCCAAGCGCCTGCTGCGACAAGTGCAGCGGATTGAGGAAGGCAACGAGACGCTGTGCGCAGGGGCGACGCGCGTGGCGGCCGCCGCTGCGCTCCTGGCGCAGCGCACATGCGCGGCCGTCGAGGCGTTGCAGCAGGTGCAGCCTCCACCAGCTGCTGCGTCAGCCGCTGGCAGCATGCGGGCTCCACTCCGACCTGGGTTTGTGAGGCCATGCATGATGTTTCGGCCAGGAGGGGAAAGACAGGCCCGATCCCGCCGCTGCGCGCCGCTGCGCACCGCGCGTACTGCCTGCCGTCACGAGCGCGTGCGGCCAGGTGTGCGATGCGTGCGTCAAGGGCGGCGACGTGCCGGACGTGGTGGCCGCGGCCTGGCTGCTCGTGGACGAGTATGTACTCAGCGAAGCCGCGCGCTCCCTGCTCAAGGTGCTGGCGACCACGGACGCGCTGCTGGAGGCGCTGCCGCCGGCGCCGCTGCGCCCGGCCGAGGTGCGCCGCGTGCGCGGCCGCGTCTATCGCTCCCTGGTGCCAGTTGAAGCTTGCACGTGGGTGCATATCCACCTGCCTGCTGACTGACTTGGGTGCGACATGGTTCTAACAAAGTCAGCGCTGGCACCAGGGCCTGTGTGCTTGCACAACGGCCTTGTCGGCCCTGTGTGCTGGTGCTAAAAACAGGCTCGGCGGACCCTGGGCGGCAGGCCTTGCCGGGCGCTCACCCGGACGCGCTGCCGTCGCTGCGCGCGCTGCAACAAGAGGCCGCCAAGGTGGTCGCGCACCTGACGGAGCTCGCGGACGCTAGCGATGCGCGGCGGCCGTGCGGCGCGCCCGGCGCCGCGCGCGACGGCTCGGCGCGCGACAGCTCGACTGATGCGCCGCAGCTGGCCGCGGCGCGCGCGCGCACCGGCGACGCAGCGGCTGCGGAGGCGCCCGCGGCAGGGTCGGGGCGGGGCTCGCTGCACGATCTCGAGGCTGGTATTGGCCTGGCGGGCGGGCCGGCGGGCCGCTCCCTGCCGCGAGCGGCGGCCTCGGGCGGGCGGGCGGGGGCTGCGCACGGCGTGCTGCCGCGCCTGCGCTCGCGCTCGCGCTCTGCCAAGCTGGAGTGGCGCAACGAGGCGGTGGATGAGGAGGGCGACGGTGACCTGGCGGGTCCGGAGGACCCGCCGGCCGCAGGGCTCTCCGGGCGGAGCAACCCAGCCAGCCAGCGCACGGCGCCTGCGCTTGCAGGGACCGGCAAACAGCCTGGCGGGCACTCGAGACCGCGCGTGCCAGCGCCAGCCGCTGCGCCCCGGTCAAGCGACTCGGGGCTGGTGAACGGCACGAGGGGGACCCATCCTGAGCGCTCGGATGCGCTCTCGAGCGCATCCCGTGTAGAAGCGGACACGTCCCCGGCGGCTGATCGGGACCCCACGGCGGCACCCTGCAGGTTCGCCGCAAGCCGCGGCGCTGCACAATTGCCGGATGGTGAAGGAGCGGCGTGCGGTGCCAGGGGGGCCCCGGTAGGGCCTGATGGCGTACGCGCGGCCGGGGGCGCCACATCGGCCAGCGCGAAGGCGGTCGCGGACAGAGGCGGGGGTGCTGCCCCGGCAGCCGGCGGGGACCCGGCGCTGGAGAGCGCGGCGGCCGGGGCGCTCGCAGCGGCGCGCGCGCTCGTGGGCCGTGCGGTGCGCGCGTGCGAGGAGGCCGCCCGGCGGCGCGGCTACACGGAGAGCTCGCCGCATGGCCACGAGGCGTACACCGACCGGCACGCTCCCTATGTTTGTGGTGATCAAGTTTTGGGCATCACGTGGTGTTGAGCGAGTGTTAGTTTGTGCTCTTATATGTCCAAAAAGTGCTGCAAGTCAGAGCGCGACATCACATCTGCCCTTCTTAAAGTAGGGCTTGTAGGCTGGTACAGCGGCCCGCACAATGGGACGGTGCTGACCGCCAGTTTTCTGCATGACTACATGGCGTCGTCAAAGCGTCTAGTCACTTGCACATGAGGTGGGGTTCGGGGCGCCACACTCACTCCATGCAGGCACTGCGCACATACAATGTGCGTGTGCACTGACAGGATCACAGTGCTGAAGCGACACGCGCGCGCTGCTATTGCGGTCTGGCCACGCGTGCAGAAACCGTCCACAGTCCTGGCTGATGTCGCGGTGCGCACCTGTCTTGACACGCTCAAGGTCAGCCTGTTGGGTGTGCGTGCACATGCTGCACAGGTATGCTGACTTGAGACACAGAGGGTGCAGACCTGTGCGCACTTGTATGTGTTGCATTTCAGGCTTGTCTGCTTGCCACAAAAGCACTTTTGTGGTCAAGCACCTCCAAAAAAAAAGTACAAGCTTCTCTCATGTAAAAAAACCAAAAACCATAGTAGTTAAATAACAGATCCGACGTGTTCAACATAAGCGGTCTTGCAATTAACTGGGGCACTTGCAAAGCCGTGACATTGCTGCGCAGGGAATGGCGGTGGCCGGAACTGCAATGGGCGTGGCATTGGTGACAACTTGGGCTGCACAACGGGCCTCCAACATGTATGGCGTGCTCTACTGCATGGTGCGGGGGAGCTTTTCCTGAACGTGGAAATGATGGTGCTTCCACACGGTTGCCTCAGCTCAATCACATCCTTGCACTGTTGGGGCATGTCTCTGCGGAGGCCTGGTGCTGAGTCTCGTTCGGCATGCAAAGGCAAACAGATCGAAATGAGGAGCATGCTGCAGCCAGGTCATACGAGACCCTTTTTTGCGTTCATACCATTCCATGAGTGGTGAGGGTCTGCTTGCGTGCAGCTGATCATCGTTGGTTACATCCTGAAAGACAGGCGCGCCCACACGGGCACGCATAGCCGATAACACTTCATGTGGTTGAAGCCGATGGGCGAGGACGTCAGAGCTACACAGCGCCATGCTGTCAGTGACTCGAGTGGCATGCTGAGCTTGTCCCTGCGGCCCGCGCACTGGCAGCAGCGCCAGCCTCGCGTGTGGCCGTGCAGGATGAAGGAGTGGGGCAAGCGCTTCCTGCAGCCCGTGGCAGAGTGGTTTGGGATGCGCTTCCCGGATCGCATTGTCCGGGTGCCCCACTGCGCTGGCCTCCACCCCTCAGCGCCCCACCCGCCCTGTCATCCGCAGAGCTATTGAGGGGCATGCTGATGCTGAGGTCAAGTTTCTGCACATGGGCTGGCATGGGCAGCAACAGAGCTCGGTCTACACGCCTCGCTGGACGGCACGGCCTCTCGCCTCCTGCTCTGAATGCACAGCTAGTCCTGCTATAAGGTAAGGCGGCAGGACGGCCGAGGCGCACCATGGGGAGAGGCTACAGGACGCCGCTGGGACCGCAAGGCTCGCTGCCTGCCATGGTGACGGAAGGGCATCGCATGGCCAGGCGTTGCAGCAACAGGGCTGCAGCGACGGGGCGCCCCGGGGCCGCAGGTGGAGGACACAGGCGGCCGCGTGGTGGGCCGCTGCGAGGAGCACTGCACATGGAAGGACGGCAACAAGGCCGACGCGCGCGTGCTCGAGGCACGCTTCGCAGGGTGCGCGCCCCGGGCACGGGGGCCGGCGGGTGCCGCACGCGGCCGGCCTTGATGCAGGCGGGCGCCTGCAGGGCTGGCGCCGCGGGCGCCGCGCGTGGTGCCGCGGCCAGCTTGTTTGCTGCGCCAGGGTTCTTTGTGCAGACGATCTCGTAAAGAGGGCAAGCGCTGCGTGCCAGGGGCACGCAGTTCCCTGGGAGGGGGCCGCCGCCCGCGCGCACAGAGGGCAGAGCGCGCGCGCGCGCGCAGGCGGCCGCCGATGCCCACGGCGCTGCGGCACGTCATCAAGCCCGAGCGCGTGATGTGCTACTCGCGCCGCACGACGGTGGCCTGGGCCGCGCTGGACCCGCGCCTGCAGGTGCACAGCCATGCTCCAGCGAGTCACATGCCCGGTCTCACTGTGACATCCTGGTAGCTAGTCATTACATGCACTCACTGTCCTGGCTGCTTGACATGCGCGGCACTGCTGGCAGTTGCACTGACATGGGCACTTGCCCTGCAGGGTGTGCGCGGCCTGTCCGACATCCTGCGCCTGGACCTCGGCCACTTCTGCAGGCGCGCGCCGGCCTGTCCTTGCGGCTCCCGCGCCGAGCGCCCCGGGCCGATGCAAGCGCATGCCTTCGCAGGTGCTGCACCTGATCTTCCAAAATAAATGCGGCAAGCGCGCTACGTCTGTGACGTGCTGAGCAGAGGCCCAGCAGGGTGCAAGCACACGCATGCAGGGCGTCTGCATGGGACGCACGCACATGCGGCCGCCGAACCAGGCTCGTTTGCGCAGGACGCAAGCGGGCGCTTCAGCGATAACATGGAAGTGCTCTTTTATACCCTACCTCATCCTACCTGCATGAGGCCGCAGGCACATGCCGCTGCTGATTGAGGCAAACCTGCGGCCGGCGGAGGAGGATGCGAACGGGCACAGCAGCGCGCATACATGGAACTAGCCTATGTACTCACCCGACCCTATCTGCAAAGCCGCAGGCACATGCAGCCGCCAAGCGAAGCGCACCTGCGGCTGGCGGAGGGCGCGGACGGGCGCTTCAGCGCCGAAAGCGTGGACTGCCCGCGCGTGTACCATCTCAACCTGGTCATGCGCGTGCGGAGCCGGGCGCGCACCCGCACCTGCGCGACGTCAGGCCTCCACCTGCTGGCTCCGATTGAAGCCTGGTGGGGCTTGGTGCTGCTTGCGATGCACGTGGCTCTTGTCCAGCCTTATGGCCAACTCAACATCTTCCTTTTCGTCGAATAAGACGGCAATCAATACAAATTATCTTTACCGAAGGACGAACTTTCATATAGTTTTGGTTGCCACATAGGACATAGAGCAGGAAAAGATGACACCTGCTCCTGTTCAACGAGATGCCCAATACGGCTCTATCAGTTTGTGTGCTAGCGCACGCCTACACTGCCTGCATGCAGGTGCCTCTCCGCGGCGACACGGCCGAGCGGCGGGGCGGCCGGCTGATGCAGCTGGAGTGCGCGCGCATTGTGGCAGACCAGGTCTGCGCCTGGAGCGCCTGGCCGCCACTGCTGAACAAGCCGGGCTCCCCCTGCCGGGCTCCCCCCACCAGCTGACAGTGCATGACTCTGCCATCCACTTGCCTTCTGAGTTTCCTGCGCATTCACATGGTCCGTACAGGTTGTATACACCTGGACATGACTTGCACCTTCAAATGCCAACATCGTATTTGGGCTCAGCCAATGTATGCCACCATGGGATGCCATTCATGCGCTGTATGTGACTGAAAAGCTGCGCCGCAGACCGGCATCCTGCGCCTGGAGCCAACGGGGTCGGGCCTGCTGTCGCGCGCGCCGCCGCCGCGCCTGGCCGGCCTGGCGCAGCCGCTCGCACATTTGTCGGCGCCGCTCGCGCGCCTGTCGGCCTCCACGCTCGGCGCGCTGGAGCGCGTGCTGCACCGCGGCGCTGGCGGCGGCGCGCCGCTGAAGCCTGTCCCGGAGGGGCCGCTTGCGGCGACGGCAGCGCCGGAGGCCACTGCGCGGGGCGGAGCCGTGGCGCTGGCGCACAGGAGCGGCGCCTAAGGCACCTGTGGCGAGGCTCTCGCGTGCAGCATGGCTGTCGCTCACCACACTCAGCACGATGGTGCGTGTGCTCCTCCGCAACGCCGCTGGCGCGCCAGCAGAGCCCTGTCCCGCAGGATTTGGTGGACAAATCTCTCAGAATCTCTCAGAATTGAGCTGTCCAGGCCTGGTTTTAAACATTGGGCACAAGTTGTTTAAAACTTGCGCAGATGTCGAGCATATTGTACTTCCCTGTTTAGCCAAACTGCTCGTGCTTGTCCTGCTGTGCATGCCGTAAACGTACCATTTAGCATGTTTTGTTGAAAGTAAGTATGAAAAGTATGGAGGTGTTTGACTGTGTACTGCCGCGTGACATGCAGAAGAGGTACTGTATATAGCTAGCATGTGAATGAATTGCCTCGTGATTAACCTAGCGCTAGATTGCTAGCTTTACATTCTAGCGTAGCGTCTGTATGTTACTGCCCGCTGCAAACTAGCACAACATCATGAACTGCTGTACGTACTGCCCTCAGGGCAGCGTCCAGCAATACAAGCCCAACAGGGGCACAATATTTAGTCTTCATACGCATGTGGTCCTATCCTGCTGCCTGCGCTGCACTTCATGTCGACTGTGATGACTTGGTTTCGTGACCCCTGCAGACACCTCTCAGTTCAGCTACAAGTCACCTGCTCACAAGACGTCACAATCCACACACATGACCACAGGGCTGGCACGCAGCCTCAATATTCTCCACCCCGGGGCAGCTCTTGCACCAGCACCCGCGACGCCACTACGCCCCGTCCGCGCTCAACACCGCCCTGCGCCTCGGGGCCTGCCCGCGGAGGCAACCCTGCCAGGGCGCCAGACCCAGGGCTACGCTCAGCTCCGCTGCGCGCCTGCAGGCCTTCAGAGTGCCGCTCGAGCTCGGCGCGCACGTCCCGCGCAAGCGCGCGATACATTGCACCGGGCTGCTCATTGGCCCACGACAGCAGGAAGCGCAGCTTGAGCTCGCCGGCCTGCAGGCGGCGTCGTGTACCCCTCAACCCGTTGCCAAGCCTCGAGCTCCGCCCTGTGCTCCCTGGTCCCGCGCTGCGCCGCGTGCTGTGAGCGCCCGCTCGCGCTGCAGCAGCGGGCGGGGCTGCCCGGCGGGACGGCCGCGGCCCCCATGTTTGGCCCTCGCACTGGGCCGGCGCCTGCGGCTCCGAGGCCTCCGCTGCCAGGGCCAGCTGGTGCAGGCGCTGCAGATCTGCCAGCGCGCGCACGGCGGCCGGGCGGCCCAGGTCCAGGAGCGCGGCCGCGTCCGCCAGCACCGCCACCGCGGCGCCGCGCCCGCCGGCGCCATACAGCGCCGGCCCGATCGCGGCCTCCACGCTCGGCAGCAGCGCCTCGGCCGCAGACTCGGGCGGCGGCGGCGCGGCCGAGGCGGCAGCGGCGGCGGGGGCGCCTGCGGCGGGCCGCGCCGCGCCCGCGCCATCCAGCACCGGCGCGAGCGCTCGCACGGCTGCGGCGGCCTCCTGGCGGCACACAGGCAGTGCCTCTGCTTCCTGCACTGCAAGGCACGCTGGTGCGCCAGCAGGCTCCCGCTCTACCGACGCTGCAACAATGGCCACGGTCACTCATGATTCCTGCTCAACTGAGACAAGCGCTGGCAGCTGCCGCGAGTGCTGCTTCCGCTCTGGCCACCTGCAATCGGGCCCTGTCAGGCGTCAAGTTCCGACCCGCCGCGGCCGCGCACCGTCGCGTCGGCGCGGTAGTCGCCGTTGTACAGGCGCAGCATGGCGCAGTAGGCGTACAGCAGCTGCGGCAGCTGCCAGCGCAGCAGCGGCGAGGGCGCGCGCGGCGTCAGCGCCGACAGGCGCGGCAGCGCAGCGTCCAGCGGGGGCGGCGGCGCGGGCGCGCCCGCCGCGCTGCTCTCGCCCGTCACCGCATGAGGAGGCTCCGCACCTGCAATGCGATGCACTGGTTGCAGCATGGAGATCCACCCGGCATGCTAGACTTGCATCAAGACCGCTAGCAGAGGTCACGCTGTGCAAGCCCGGGCCTGACTGGCGAAGCAGTTACAGGCGCACACCTGGTGCCCCTCACAACCAAGCCCCGCTGCAAGCGCACCCGCGGTCTCGCGTACCAGCGCGGTGCCATCGGCAGCCAGCGCCAGGCGCGCCGCATTGCACGCAAGCCACCAGGGATGCCAGGGCTCAGTCGCGCTGCGCAGCGCGCCGGCCGCCACGGCGCGCTCAAAGGCCGCCCGCTCCGATGCAGTCAGGTCTGTGGGGTCCACCTCCAGCTCGCCGCCGTTGGCCTCTGCCTGGGCAACCACCAACACCTGTCTGGCACTTGCGTGCTCCAGATACAAAAACAAGTCACAGGAACTGCTTCCCAAGGTGCAACACGGCATAGCAGTGGTAGGCCTGCAGCAGGCGTGTCCCAGATACGCATATGGGTGACACAGAACTGCTGCCTGAGGTGCAATACTGCATAGCAAGGGTGGGCCTGCGGTAGGCGTGTCACTTTTGGCGCAACGCTGCCTGCTGAGGCGCTGGGAAGGTAATAAGATGCGCAGTTTCCATTTTAAGCTGATAAACTAGCGCTCCTGCCTCAGGCAGCTTTTCCTGCAGTGTTTGGTAGCCAGGCTCCTATACACCACGCCTCTTGTAGCAGGTCAAGGCTCATTGGCGCACCCGGAGCAGCAGCTTGGTGAGCGTGGCCTCAGACAGCTCGCAGCAGCTCTCCTCCGCACCATCGCCTTCACCATCATCCTCGCTGGAGCTGCTGTGCCCCGGTGCTTCACGCTGGCGCTGCTCACGCTGCAGGATATCGAGCATGTGCTGCCGCTCTGCATCAGATGCGCTCCGGTCCCGGAGGTCAGCCTCTATGCTCTCCCTGCAAGTAGTGAGCGGCTGCGTCAGTGAAGCAAAGCTGAGCCAGCCTGTCTGCAGGCATTCAAGGCCGGCACGCGCACCTGTAGAAGCCCTCTGTGCACTGCAGCCCGTGCTTCTGGTAGCACGGCAGTGCGCAGTACCGCAGGTGGCAGCGTGGGCACGTGTACCTGGCAAACTGCTTCAAGCACCTGCAGCACGGGAAAGAAGTGTTCACGGCCTGGGACGTCGGCGCAGTCGCAGCACACGTGCTGTAGAAAGACAAGGGGAGGGAGCATACACGCGGCACACGCCCTGAGGCCCGGCATCCATGCGTCGCTCAGAGTAGTGCTGGCAGAAAGGAGGCGCACAAGTTTGCTAGCCCCCGTAACTTGGCCACACTGTGACAGCCCGCTGGCCAGCACCTACCCTAGCCTAACCTACAGTCCAAGACTCTCGGCCGCAGGCTCAGGGAGAGCAGTAGCTAGTGTTGGAGTGCGGGGCGCGCGCAAACTGAGAAGCTGACTCTGTTTTAGCATTGTGGCACTGGTCAGGGAGCGCCCACGGGCACGCAGAGATGAGCGGGAACCTGCGCGGGCACCCGCTGTCTTCTGCAGACTTTGACGACGCGCTGAGCTGGCCGGACGACGACGACGTGGACGTGTCCGGCGCGGAAACGCTTGCCGAGCAGCTGCAGTTCCAGGACACGCGCCTGCCGGAGGAGGCAGGGGATGCGGGCGAGCCGCGGCAAGGGCTGCGACCCACGCAGACCTGGACGTTCTCCAGCTCTGGCTGGGTGGGTCCTGAGCAGCACTCCTGCGCGGGCGCTTCAAACGCATGCTGCCTGCAGTGGCCCCAGTGCCTTCCACACGCGACCCTGCACCTCTCTCTTGACGAGCCTTTGTGGTTGGCGCAGCTGTTTGTCTACCACTTTGGCGTTGTGCGGGCGCTGCGAGAACTGAAGCTCTCCAGGTATGCCGCAATCCCCCGTCTATTCTTTTTACCGGTTGGTCCTGCCAGTGCCAGCTGCTATGTTGTGAAGTGACTTAAAAGTATGCACTACCGCGTGCCTGTGTTGCCAGAGGTGTCACTGCTGCAGGGATATGCACGTCGTTGGCAGCTCTGGGGGCGCGTGCGCGGCGGCATACCTGATTCTGACCGAGGTCGACACGGACAAAATTGTGGAGTACGTATGCGACTGTGCGACCTACGCGCGCTCGCACCTGGCCGGCCCCCTGAAGATCAAGCAGTACGTTCAGGGCGCCGTCAGGAATTTCTCGCCCCCCGACGCGGGTGCGCACGCGCCCTGCCAGCCCGCACCTTAGCCGTCCGAGCAGGCACATACTTGTGCTGTGTTATGGTGCATCGACACCATGTGCACAGGATGGCTAGTGGCAATTTGCTACCCTCAAAGAGCTACACAGCATGCTTGGCGCGCTCGGCTGGGCGAGCCTGTTGCCAGCAGTGTACTGCACGCTGGCGGGCGCGCCTCTGCTTCAGGCCCCAGTGCGTACTGAGGCCCCTGGTCGCAGGCGTGCGGCTGTCGGGGAACATGGAGGTGTCCGTGACGACGCTGCCGTGGCTGCGCAACGCGCGCGTGACCGAGTTTGCGGACAATGCGGTGCGCCACGCCGCCCGCGCCGCCGCTCACGCTGCGCGCCTGCCCTTCCCTGACTGAGGGGTGTTCTGCTGTCGCCCACGTAGAAGCGTTGGGCGCACGAAGGAGGTCAGGGGCTGAGCGCCCCCCATACCCTAACCCTGGCAGGAGATGGAGACGGCCATCCTGGCGTCCAGCTGCGTGTTCCCGGCGCCGCCCGTCTGGGTGCCCAGCCTGAGGGCGTGGGGCCTGGACGGCGGGTACTCCGACTTCCAGCTCTTGAAGGCGCGCCCCCCCCTGCCGCAGCTCCTGCCGGGCAGCGGCGACAGCTGCCGCAGCCTTGCGCTCGGCACGCGCGCGAACATGGCGCTCAGCTCCATGTTTGGCAGCTGGGCCCTGGTGCCGCGCAGCTGGCCCATCGTGGGCACACTGTTGCCAATGCGTCGGCAGTGCGCGGCAGGGCGCGCTGCTCGGCCGCTCCTTCTTCAGCTTCCACAAGATGGAGGACGCGATCTCCGTGACGCCCTTCTACAGTGCGCCGCTGCCTGGCGTGCAGCTCAACGATTAGAAACGCTTAGTCAACGTGTAGTGTATAATGCATAGCTGAAGAGATGCCGCATCGCTAAGCAGACAATTAAACGTCCAACCTGATGTCAGCCCATTCTCCTGCTCGCCGCAGCCCTTCCGTCTGCTCGCCGCATGCTGGGCGCGCGGCCCCCGCACTGCCGCCCGGCGTGAGGCTGAGGGGCGCGCTCGCACGCAGTGTCGCGCGCGGACATCAAGCCGTCGCGATACATCCCGTTCTGGTGGTGCGTGCTGCCGCCGTCGCCGGACCAGCTCCGCGGCCTCTACAAGCTGGGTGCGCACCTGCCAGGCTGTTGGGGCTGGCATGCTGTGCATGATGCCGCCAGCGGCGTGCCGTGCACGTGCCGGGCACGGAGCTTGAGGGGCGGCCTGCGCGTGCGCAGGGTACAAGGACGCGGTCACCTGGCTGAATCAGAACTCGAGGATTCCGTATGGTGCGCCACGGCGTTGCTTGCTGCTCGCCATGCATGTGCACATGTGCGGTCCTCCTGAGCAAGGCAGGTTGACTGCCGGCCTGCCGGTGAGCACCGGCAGCACTAGGCCGCAGACCTGTTTACATATCTGCGGGCACTTCTGGCATCAGCCTGGAGCGTCTGCGGTGTGGCAGGCATGATGCCCGAGCACAAGAAGGCAGAGGAGGATAAGCCGATGTGGTGGTCCATCATCCAGGTTCGACCCCTGCATCTCCGTACAGCGCCTGGACTGAGTTGCCTGCAGGTCCCGTGGCACATGTGCAGGGTGTGCAAGTACGCGCCGTTTGAGTACGAGAATGGAAGCCCCAAGGAGCTGCCATATATATGCCATGGGAGTGCGATGATGTAAGTCTGCATGATGTCGCCGGCGCCGAAGCCTGCGCATGTGCGCATGCTCGTGTGACACGGGGCCGGGCGCGCGCGCGGGGGCGGGGCCCGCCTGGCGCCTCCGAGCGCAGAGGTCTGACAGGCGCGGCGGCCGCGCAGGAGTCTGCGTCGTCCGCGCGCAGCTGCGAGGCGGAGCTGGGCGAGCTGGCGCTGAGCGCGAGCGCGGCGCTGCGCAATGTGGGCCGCTGCGCGCTGTGGGCGCTCATCGTGTGGGAGCTGCTGGCGCAGTCGGCGCTGTCGGCGCTGGTGGTCGCGCTGTCGCCGCTGCTGCGCGGCATGTCCACCTCCAGTGCGGCGCCCCGGCCCGGCCGCGCCCGCCCGGCTTCAGCACTCTCTCGCCGCCAGTCACCCGCCTCGTGCGAGATGCGCATGCAGGCGTCAGACAGGCGCCTGGTGCTGTGCGCGCCCAGCCCTGTCAGCCCAGCCTCGGCGCTGCGCTGCGCGTGTAGTCACCAACGCGTGTCGGGGCCGCCTGCGGCAGGCGCAATAGACCGCTTTGGCACGGTGACGCAGGCGGCGTGGTCGCCCTGGGTGCTGCTCAAGGCGATCCCGGGCATCAGCGCCGCGCTGCCGCTGCGCGCCAACCCCAAGCTGCGCGCGCAGCTGGCCGAGCACTCGCTGCTGTACCGGCTGTTCCAGTACCTGCTGTGAGGCGCCAGGTTGGTACAGAGTGGAAGTACGCCTAGGGCACGCGCAGGGTGTCAGCAGATCTAGAGTCAATTTTATTGGCGCGTCGACCTGTTTCAGCACTTGCTGTGAAGCTGAGCCGTCCTGGTAAGCCACACGCACGGGAGCTTGCTATGTATTTGTTCAGGTCAGTGCTGCATGTGCCAGGCTGCGCCGGCCGAGCGCCCTCATGTGCTGCCTGCTACGGTCCGTGCAGGCGTCAGCGTGCCCCACCTTTATTGACGTGGTCTGAGTGAATTCTCTAAGTATGTAGCGCCTGTATCAGCTGCTCATGGCGGAATGCATGTGAGCATTGAGTTGGCTAGGTGCCAGCCCTGGGAATGCATGCCTAGCTGCGCCTTAAGCTGCTAGGCTGGCGTGTGGGTGTATTTGGCGTTCTTCTTTAGCGGCAGTGGCAGCTAGCGCACACGCGATACATCCTATACAGACAGAGTGTTTGTCAGGGTTCAGTATGTTTTCAGTCTTCGCATTTGTGTCATGTCATACGTTTAGAGGTTGAGAGAGGATCCAGTACGTATGTTCTGTGTCATCCCTGCCTGCAGAGTATGTTGCATGCTGGCTGGAGGGCAGGGAGGGAAGAGAGTCCTGCTGTGAAGGGCTCCAAAAATGTACTCCTTATTAGTAAGTGCATTGCAACTTTCTTTACAAAATACCACAGCTCCACCACAAACAACTGCCTCACCTGTGTCGCAGTGTGTTTATCAAGCAACTTGTTGCATATCGGTCAAAGAGGCGTTGGCACTGCAGAGACAGCATTGGTGCATACACATTGGTATACCGCAGCACTTGGCACGCACCTTGTGAGACGCATGGGGACAAACGCTTGAAGGCAGGCCTCGCAGCATGCTGTGGATAGACAAGGTGAGGCAGAGGTCGTTCACAAGCAGTGAGCGCTGCTGGCATGTGTCGTGATTCTGACCGGGCTCCGCTCGCCGCAGCATCGCCCGCGCAAGCTCGACAAGCTCCTTGTACACACAGACATTGGCGACAACCTGAAAAAGCTCGTGCGCTGCACTGCTCCTGCTCGCCGCAGCTGGTTGAGCACTGCCTGCAGCGCTGCTCTAACACTCACTTCCGTTACGCACTGGCGTGCAGGTCGCCAACGGCGACTGCCCCCACACCTTGTTCTATGGCCCGCCCGGCGCGGGGAAGAAGACGCTGATCATCGCGCTGCTGCGAGAAATCTTCGGCCCCAGCGTGGAGAAGGCGCGCAGGCCGCCTAGCGCCAGCGCAGCTGCTGCGCTCAGCAGCTCACTGCCGGTGCTGAGTGCTTGCATCGGAGCCCAGGTAAGAGTGGAGACGCGGCCGTGGAAGATTGCGCTGCCCTCCAGCAACATCGAGGTCGAGCTCACCACCGTGTCCAGCAACTACCATGTCGAGATGAATCCCAGCGACGTTGGCAACAGGGACCGCCACATCGTGCAGGAGGTCATCAAGGCGCGCGCCCCTGGCGGCCGCATCTTGCTGTCTGGTCCCGCGGCGCGCCCGGCCACGCAGCGGCGCCCACCCTCTGACGCACGGCGCGCCTGTGGCTGCGCAGGAGATGTGCAAAAACCGGCCGCTCGAGCTGCGCGGGCAGCGCGGCTACAAGGTGCTGATCCTGAACGAGGTGGACCGCCTGACCAAGGAGGCGCAGCACAGCCTGCGGCGCACCATGGAGAAGTACTCTGCCACCTGCCGCCTCATCTTCGCCTGCTCCAACGTGTCCAAGGCGCGGGCCCCCGCTGCAACACTGACCTTTGCTGGCCTGGCCAGTTGGCCGTGGGAGGGCTTGCTGCGCAGTCGCCTGCTGCCCCCAAAAAGCCCAGCGCTGCCGGCTACTGCCTGCCCGTCCCGGCTCACCTGCATGCACGGGCGCGCCGTGCGGCCTGTGGACCTGCCGGCGAGCTGGCCCTGGCCCGCAGGTGATCGAGCCGCTGCGCAGCCGCTGCCTGTGCATCCGCGTGGCCGCGCCGAGCCTGGCGGACGTGCAGCACGTGCTGGGCGTGGTCGCCAAGCGCGAGGGCCTGGCGGTGCCGGAGGAGCTCGGCGCCCGCATCGCCAAGGCGCGCCGGCCATGAACAAGCTGCAAATGAGCCACAAAGCACCATCCGCTCGACATGCAGCGCTCCTGGGATGCCGCTCGCCGAGGCAGGCGGAGCGCGTGGCGCGCATGCGCTCTCTGCCAGCGACGTCGCTGCTGCACCATTGTCAAGCGTGGCCTGGGGGCGCCAGAGCATGGGCCTTCTTTTCCAGCGCACTGAGCTGACGTGAGCTGGCTGTCAGGCTGTTTATGAGCGCCATGCTAACATGCACAGCTGTCGAAATGAAGCCATACAGGCTCTTGTCGCATGTGAGCATACTTCATCCTCGTGCACGTATTCCATTCTTGCATGCATGCTGGGTCAGTGTGCGGAGGGATGCAGATGGAATTAGGCTGCGCCGGGAGGTGTCTGCAGCGGCTGACCTGGTTGCGCGGCGACCAGGCCTCAGAGCGCAACCTGCGCCGGGCGCTGCTGCTGCTGGAGACGTGCCGCGTCGCGCAGACGCCGCTGCAGGCGGGCCAGCCGCTGCAGCTGCCCGACTGGGAGCTCTACATCCAGGCGCGCGCCCTGGGCGCCGCACCCACTGCACCGGAGTGGCTTCCTCCAAGCACGCCCCGGGGGGCGCATGCGTGCGGCAGGCGCGTCTGTAGAGCCACACATGCGATGTCTGCTGGGGCTGTGGTGGCCCACCGAGCGTCGACATGCAGACCCAAGTGCGCCGACCGCCCCCGCCCCCCCCCCCCCCATACCGGGAGGTCCTGGCCGGCGCGCCGCCAGCGCCGCGCGCGCGCGCGCAGGAGATCGTGGGCCTGATCGTGCGCGAGCAGAGCCCCAAGGCGCTGCTGGAGGTGCGCGGCAAGCTGTACGAGCTGCTCGTCAACTGCATCCCGCCCGAGCTGGTGCTGCGCCGCATGGCGCTGGAGCTGCTGACCAAGCTGGACGATGAACTCAAGCACAAGGTGGTCGAGCACGCCGCGTTCTTCGAGCACCGCCTGCAGGCGCGGCCTGCCTCCGCCACCCTCCCTGCCCACGCGCCCCCTCCCCCCCACTTGCCCCCGCCCCGCGCGCGGAATGGTTTGCTATCTGGTCGCTGTATGTCTGGTCTCAGGATGAGGTGCATTGCTGGAGCCGGCGCAAGTGCTCCTGCTGCATAGTTGAAGCCCTGCAGTGTATTATGCTGCTCATGGCTGAAATATCGTGTGCGGTTGCACACAGGAGGGCCAGAAGGCGATATACCATCTGGAGGCCTTTGTGGCTAGGTTCATGAGCGATTACAAGATCTGGACCATCAATTCAATGGGTTGAGCAGCCAGGGCGGGCTGTGGGCCCTGTCTCAGGGCCCCCGCTCCACGCACCAACCGCGAGCGCGAGGGCTCTGTACCACACTCGGCCATGCCTGCTGCGAGGGCTCTGCACCACACTCGGCGATGCCTGCTGGTCAACTTCCCTTTGACACTTCGTCATCGCATGCAGGCCACTGTTTTCAGGCGGTCCATGTAAAACCCTGTATCGGACCCTGTTGGAGTACAAACAAAGGAGAGCCCGGAGCACAGGACAAGAGCGTGCAGGGAACCCGCAAATACCTGCACACCATATTCTACCAAGGACACTGCCTCAAAACTTGGTGTTGCGCGGCCCTGCGCATGTGCGCGCGCCCGTGACCTAACTCGTGACACATGCTTGCCCGGCGCCAAGCGCTCGCCCATGCCGCAAGACAGACCCAGCTACTGTTGGCCTATGAGGCGGGGCCCCTTCTTCTATGGGGTGCTGCGGGCGATGGGTGCAGCAGACGCAGCTCGCACAGCCTTGCTACCAGCTCAGGCAGAGACAGCTGCTGCGAGCTGCTGCAGTGGAGCAGCCCACCTGTCAGCCAGCCGCGGGCCAGTAGGCCGTTCTGCGCACCGCGCAGGGGTTGCTCGCAGGTCCGGCGCCCTCGCACCCCGCCCCATCTGCCAGGCACACTGCCTGATAACTTCCCGTCGCACAAAAGGGGTCACCTCCCAACGACACCCCTACTTGCGCATGCCCACACGTGTACCTGTATGTGGCATGCGTCTGGCACGTCAAAGAAAAGAGTTGCAAGGCCTGCAGCGCAGTCAGGTCTGCATCGCAGACTTTGCCAGTGCCGTGACACTGCGAGCTTACAGGCATTGGGCCTGAAACGCACACTTGCTCGCTCTTTGCAGTACTGATGTGCACTGGCTCTTGTATCGGGAGCAGAGCGCAGCTAGCCTGGACGCCGCGGATAACAGGCAGGGCAGCGGACAGGAGGACCTGCCAGTCAAACCATTCCATGGGTCACCAGACAAGGTCAACATCAAGGCGCAGGTCGTGCCAGGCCCCTGTGTTCCCGCTCACCGTGTTCGTCGCGTTGTTTTGCTCTGTTGGTTGCAGTCCCCAAGGACTAAAATAAGTAAGACTGGGACGGCTGTGCAGGTCGTCTTTGACGCCTGCTGGCGCCGCTTGGAGGAAGAGCATAAGGACGTGCGCGCCCCCCACGCGCCTTTGGTGCCTCTTCACGACCCTGCCATCAACCATCAAGCCTTTTGTGCAAGCGTTGAAGCTGAGTGTGTGGCCGGCGGGGGTTGGCGCAGGCCATCCAGTGCCCGAAGGAGATCGTCTGGTTGAACGGCGCGCCAGGCTCGGTGCGCCCCACCGGCCTCTTCTCATGCCTTCTCATGTGGGCCAAACATGCACTGCTGTCTCTGTCATGCCGGCAGCGCCGCACGGGACCCTGCAAGCTTGCGGGGCACCGTGTCACTGCTGATGGATGCAAGCTGTCCAACTGGCCCAAGTTCCCTCCAAGACTGCCCAACCTCTACGCCGAGGGTGGCCGGTCGGGCAATGTGTGCTCTGCAGCCGCGGCGCGCGACGCCCCGCGCGCGCGCAGGGCAAGGGCGTCAACACCCGGTTCATCCTGAACAGCCGGGGCCTGACGCGCGCGGTGACGATGTCGTCGCTGCTGGAGCGGCACCCCGGCATCCGCGACATGATGGACCGCGGCGAGCTGGTGCCCGACACCATGGCGCGCCCCGCGCCTCCCGCCGCAGGCTCCCCGAGCCCCACCCAGCAGAAGCGTGTGCTCTCACGGAGCCTCGGCGCGAGCGCGCTTGGCGGCTCGGCAGGCCCCTGCAGGCAGCAGTGGCTTGCGCGAAAACCTTCCATCGGCAGGGGAGCGCGGGCATGGCAGAGCGGCGCATGAGCACTGCTGCAGCAGCCCTGCAGAGGTGTGGTGCGCAGGTGGGGGACGCTCTGCTGGACGTGATCTTCGACCCAGGGGAGGCCGACGCTGCCGGCCTGGTCATCGACGGCTTTCCCCGCACCGCCCTCCAGGTGGGCAGCGCCCCGCCCCCAGGACACATTAAACGAGCTTGGGCGGGCGCCGCGCGCGAGCAGAGGCTGCAAGCTTTGAAGCGCACATGCGCAACACCATCAAGCTGCTCGCAGTCCAAGCCCGTTGGGCGACCCACTGCTGCAAGCCAGCGCGCGCGCAGCACTGCATGCTGGAAGGCGTGTCAAGCCGGTCGCGCGCCCACCCCTGACACGGCGCCACAGGCCGACTTCCTGAAGCTGCTGTTCGACAAGATGATGAGCCTACACCTGAAGCACGCGGACACGCCCGACGAGTGGCGCTTCCCGCGGCCGTCCTTCAAGGTCGCTCGCGGGGGCCCCCCTCCCCCCTTGCCGGCTCTGACCCCGCGCGACGTGGGAGCGCTGCAGTGCTCGTACTCTCAGGTGCCTTCGCATGATGAATGATAGGGTAGGTCATGGGTAGCCTAGGTCATGCCTGTATGGCTGGCGCCCTGAGCGCAGCCTAGGGCGCTCATTAGGTTTCTGGCAGGTTCTGGCCCCAACCGCTATCGGCCCGGGCGGCGGCAGGTGGTCGTGCTGTACGTGGAGCAGGAGGAGTCGGTGCGGCGGCAGATGATGCGCGCGCAGCTGGCCTCGCTGCACAACCAGTGCGCGCGCCCCCCCTCGCGCGGCCAGCGCCCATACCCTATAGCGGCGGGCTCGGGGGAGCGCTGCCTCAGCGCAGTCTGGCGGTCTGAGCTCCAGCTCCAGGAGAGGCGTGCGCCAGACTTGCATAAGCTCTCCAGCCACTGCACTATGGGCGCTCAGCTCTGGAGCAGCATGCATGTCACCGTGCGCGTGAGATAGGGAGCCACCCCACATGGTCAGGTCGTGCTTGCCGGTAATATATCTGTGCAACATGGTACCCTCTGGCCGGCAGGCGCGTGCTGGACGCGGGCGCGGGCGACCTGTGGGAGCTGCGCAGCACGGACATCGACATCGCAAAGTGCCGGCGGCGCTACGAGGTGTTCAAGGCGCGGCCCTGCTGTGAGGCTAGCGGGGCCGCGTGTGGGCGTCGAGAGTGCGGTGGCTGGGGCGGTGATAACGAAGCGGCTTGCTTGGAGAGGGGCGTGCTGGAGTGAAAGAAAGCATCATGGCTCTGGGGCTGCTGCAGGCGCCACCGTCAGCGTCAGCATGCGGTGCTGGATCCAATGCACGCTGATCATACAAGCACTGAAGTTGAACAACACCAACGCTGACGCGCTCGGGCCGGCGGCCGCGCGCAGCAACACTACTCGACGCTGCTGCGCCTCAAGCAGTACTTCCCCTTCTCGCTCATCGACGCCATGGGCAGCCTGGACGAGTGCAAGGCGCAGATCGCGCGCGAGCTGCGCTACCAGTCCAGCCTCGACCTCGATGAGAGCACGTGCGCCGCCGGACGGCCTGCAGCGCCTCACGCCAGCAAGTTTCACGCTCCACCAGATCCACGCGCGTACCCGGGGAAGCGCCTGCAGCACACCCTCTGCAAAGGAAACAGGCGCAAGGGAGCCTGCAGGCTCTGCATGCGGCGCCGCGCTCACGGCGCCTCGTCCAGGCCGGCCGGGGCCCGCCGCGGAGCGCGCCGAGCCGTGAGATCTTCACCCTACCTTGAACCCGCGCGCAGGTACGCGGCCATCCGCCACCTGCCGCTGGCCAAGGACCTGGTGCGCGCGTCGCGGCAGCAGCTGGTTGCGCACCTGGACACCTACAGCAAGCGCCACCCCACGCTCTTCCACGCGGCGCGCCCCGCGCCCCCGCGCGGCCGAGCCTGGAGCCGCCTGCCAGGGCGCAGGGCGACCCTGTCGGTGCCCGGCGCCCCGACACGCCGGAGGCCGTATGGACGACTTTAGCCGTGTGAACGACTTTACTCTAGGATTGTGCCGGGACAAAAAAACCGTGCGCTGCCCGGCTGAGAGTCGACGGGGTCCCCCTCTGGCTGGGCACCGACCATGCGGCCTTGGTGTGGCGGGCGACGGGAAGGGAGGGGGCCGCGCGTGCAGGTTGTCGGCGTGATCGACGCGGAGGCGATGCCGGTGCTCAAGCGCTGCAGCCTGGCCGGGCATGCGGAGCTGAAGACGCGCAACCAGCTGTTCAGCCGCCACCCGCTCGCGGCCGACATGCTCATCGACATCCTGGTGCGCCGCTGGCAGCCAGGCCCGAGATGCATGTCGTCACCCGGCCCGCTCAATGAGGCGCCTGTAACAGTGCAGCTGGATGCTGCCGGCGCGCGGCTCAACACCCCCTTACACAGCAGGGGGCTCAACAGGGCGTGGTATTAACCACACATGTATCCTTGTATCAGTGCCTGCAGCTGGGTGCCATTCCGGATTGTTCGGCGCCTGCTGCGCATGTTGCAGCAATCGCACCCTGTTTACTGTTGCGCAGGTCTGACCAGAGCTCCCGCTTGCCTTGCCGTGGCTGCCGACGTGCGCGCCGCGCTGCAGAGAGACAGCGGGGTCAGCACGGCACAGGCCCGCGAGCGCGGCCGCGGCGTCCGGCCCTGGGTGCCGACGGCGCCGCATGACGCAGCCGCGGCCCCGCAACCTGGCTGACGGGCCACCGCGCGCCGCGCGCGCGCCGCAGACGGACCGGGGCTTCAGCGTCGCGCACGTGGTGGACGAGGCGGTGGTGCCCGAGCGCGTGGACCTGCGCACTGGCGCAATCGCGTGCCGCACCGACGCGGTGCACCACTTCCGGTGCGGCCCGCCGGCCGCGCCGTGCAGACCAGGGCTGGCTCCGCCGGGAGCTGCGAGCGTGCCCGCGCGCAGGCTGCGCGTCGCCGCGCTGCCGCCGCCCGCGCTCTCTGACGGGAGCTTCCCCCGCCGCAGCCCGGCTCCTCCGCGCCCCCCGCAGGGGCCGATCGATGCAGGCCGGGCTGCGCGCGCGCGCACCGGCAGAGCGGCCTGCAAGCCAGGGAGCGCGCCGGCGTGTGCCGGCCGATTTTAGTCTGCGTGAGCGGCGTGCTTCCAACGCCGCGCTAACGCGCCGGCCGGCGGCGCCAGGATGACGTTCGAGCGGCGCGGCGTGCGCGAGATGGCGGCGGCCAAGGAGGCGCGTGACCCAGGCGCGGTGCTGACCAGCGGCGTTGGCGCGGCCGCGATCGGGCAGACGCTCGTGCCCAACAACATCCAGCCGGAGCGCTTCGGCGACCAGTCCGACTACGCGCGCGCGCAGGCGCGGCTCACCAACAGAGCCCCTGCAGGGCCTGTGCCTGGCGGATGCAGAGCCGGTATGAACATGTTTGCACGAACAATGCAGCTCATTTTGGAGAGGCCACACAAGCTTTGCTTTCTGCGACTTCTAATGAACCTGGTGCTTGTATGATGTCCATCACATGTCAGGAGCATGCAAAACCCTCGACCAGCTCACCCTCGCGGCCTTGCCTGGCCTGCCCCACTGGGATGCGCGAGCGCCGCCGCGCCGCCGCGCCCGGCGTACTGACCTACCCTACCCTACCCTACACCGCACGCAGGCACGAGCGGAGCGGCTGGCGCGCAGCCTGCCGGTCGCGGAGGGCGAGGTCGGCGAGGTGACCGGCGTGGTCGCCGACGCCGACGCCAACGCCGACGCCGGTGCCGCGGCGGCCGGCGAGGACGCGCCGGTTGCGGACCCTAACGCAGAAGGGTTCCCGGAGGCGCCCCTGGACCCGGCGGCGGGCGCGCCCGCGGCAGGCGGTGAGCGCATGTACGCGCTGCCGGCGGACAGCCCGGCCGCGACGGCCGACGCCGCGGAGCTGCAGCACCTGGTGCGGCCGGCGCGTGTGGCGGCTGTCGCGCTAGGGCGGTCCGAAGCAGGTCCACCAGAATTTGACACAATGAGACATTGTTGCTTGCCGGCCCCAAACAGGCCAATCCAATATGTATCTGTTTAACAGCTCCTCAACCGAATGCTGCTCGGCGCACTCTGCGGCGTGGTGCTCAACATCGTGCGCCTGGGCAGCGGGAGCATGACATTTCAGCCGAGGTGGGGGCTCAGGCCAGCAGGGGCTAGTTGCAACACGGGCACAATCCTGACCCGCGCTGCAGGACGAGGAGCACGGCGAGGCGGCGCGCGCCGGCGAGGCCATCACCGCGGCGCGCCTGCGCGACCAATGGGAGCGGCACTTTGCGGACGACAAGCGGCCCTCCGCCTCGGCTACAGCCGCGCAGGTGCAGCCCGGCGCGGCGCGGCGCGCTTGCTGCCGCGCCTGCCGCAGCGCTGGCGCCGTGCGGGCAGGCTGCTGCGCTGCGCGTGTTGTTAACACCCGTTACGCCTGCCCGCAGTGCTTGCATGCCCAGTGCCAAGGGGAGGTTGGGGAGGCGGTGACGCTGGCGCCAGCGGGCTGCAGGCTGCTCAGCGACGCCAACAGGGCTTGGGTGTGAAGAGGCTGCGTCAGGGTGCGGACGCCTGGGCGGCGTGCAGGCGCCGCTGGGCTACGAGCAGGCGGTGCTGCACGAGCCGCGGATGTCTGTCAGCGGCGCCGACAGCGTTAGGGTGTCAAAAGCCTGCTCAGGGTGCTGACACCCGGGCGGCGCGCAGGCGCCGCTGGGCTACGAGCAGGCGGCGCTGCATGAGCCGCGGGACTCTGTCAGCGACCCGGCGTACAGCATCGCGGAGGCCAAGTTTGCAGACGCGCCGGAGGAGTCGCTGCCGGGGGGCGCGGGCGCTGCAGACGGAGGCCGCGGCCTGCGCCCCGAGGCACCTGCAAGCGGAGCGGCCGTGGCGGCGGGTGCGAGCGCCCCGCCAGAGTCCGACAGGGCGAGAGGTTAACAGTGCAAGGGATGGGGCGGTGGGGTCTCTGTGGACTGTGGTCTCTGTTAGGCAGCATGTGCCCTGCAAGCCGGCGGCTGCACGGGGCCCATGCCGCTGTGTGTTCCTTACGTCTGCTGACGCATTGGCGCGTGCTCGCGGCGGGCGACAATCTGGGTCTGCCCGCACAGCATTGTCTTGGCAGCACATGCTGCCACAGAGCACGCAGTGGGCCCTACCTTCCGTAGGATGGCCGCTTATGCCACTGGTTGTTGCACTTTCGTGACCATGGGCTTTGTTGCAGCATGCATGCGCTTACTGCTGTATGGTACTGCTATTGTTTTGTGCACAGGAGTGCCAAGTTCGGACGGGTGTGATGATGCACGTGCATAGGCTGTGTTCCGACGAACTTATGCATTCAGTGTCTCTCTGCTGTTCCAGTGGCAGTTGTGATGTCTAAATTGCAAACAATTGTATCGGGTATGGTTCCCAGCAGCCTGCTGCTGGGGTGTCTACAATCCCGCGTATGGTCAGTGTGCATGTTTTTGGGTTATGTATCGTCTGCAAAGGGTCATGTGTGACAGCCATACGCATGCGTACCGTGCAACTCCCTGCATAGGCACATGAGCAGGACTGACTAGGGCATGACCCTCCACAGGGGTCCAGACAATGCGCACCCAAGCACATCACAGGGGGAAGGGCAAAGCAGCTGTGAATGCGCGGCTGTCCACCGCCAAGGATGCCAGAAAGGGGCTGGCAGCCTCGACCTGCACCAATGCAGCAGAAGCCATGCTGAGGCACCAGGAAGAGTGCACTATGGGGCACAGTTCTGTGCATCAGCAGCGTTGGGTGCACCTGCTGGCAATGGACATTGAGTGCATGATGTGAGCCACGGCATGGTGTCTCAAGCACAGAGATCGTCCTCTGGAGAAGGGCCTGGTGCAGACGAGTAGCGTGCGCACTGACAGAGTGCAGGGCCGCCCATCAAAGTGCGTGAGCACGGTAGCGGCCGCCCACAGCTTCTGGCAGTCCCTGCACATCGCACCTCTATCTCCTTCCCTGCTCCTCGGGATAGCGAGACAGAGGGACCGCAGCAAGCACGTTGCTTCATAGAGCAGCACTATGTGGCGCTCATTGCAGCGAACTGACAGCAAACAACAGCACGGGAGGCAAGCCTGCTGCAGCGCCGAGTTAGCGTACGGCGCAAAGCCACACCCTCTGTCTGCTTTGATTATCGCGGCGCCCTCGATGGCCAACGTGCCGACCACCTCAAAAGGGACGGCGCCGCCGACTGAGCCGAAGAGCTGTCGCAGCCCGGCCTGGACTGCGCTGCGTATGACGCCGAGCGTCACCTTTGCAGCCTTGCCGTCCTGGCGCCTGCACGGACTCCCGCCACAGAGGGCATGGTTGACAGTGTCGATCAGCGTCAGCTATCCCTGCAGACGGATGGCCTCTAGGTGCTTTCACGCAAGCATGGTCAAGTAGCTGCGGCCTCGGGACGACTGCCGCCGGGCGTAATTAATGCCCGCTCAATGGGCTGCCCGAGGCGCAATCTGCAAAGTCCTGAGCCTATCAATTTTCTGTACTTGGCAATATGTACGCACACAGGGCGTTGGCGGTGAGGCGCACAGCACGAGCCGCAGGTAGATGCTCGGGCACTGCAGCGTGCAGGTCTTCTGGGGCGGAAAGCTGGCTGCTCCCTCTGCGCCGCCCTCAGGCATGCCTGGCGCTGCATCTGAGCGCCTGCTTCCCGCCTTTGCGAGCAGGCTCTTGCCTCCTTTGAGTGGCTTATTCAGGCTCACTGTGTTCATATGCATGGCCTTATGGAGGAGGCAGGCATGCATGTCTTCAGGGTCTCCTTCGCGCACGCAACCTCGACACCCAACGGCGCCTGCGGACGTGCGCCAGTGCTTACATGGCTGCGCTCAGCTGCCTGTCCTCCGCGGTGAGCTCCCCCACGGTCGCCACGACCTCGTTGCGGATCTTCATCATGAGCGGCGCGAGCGGCAGGATCGCAAACGGCTCCTCGATCTGGACGCCCAGCTCGTCGATGCCGATGAGCACGTACGAGATGAAGAACACGGCCACGACGAGCGAGGGGCCCATCTTGGGCCAGAGCGCCGCCGGCAGCGTGAGCAGCCACAGCATGAGGCTGCGGGCCGTGTGCCGCGTGTAGCTGATGGGCACGGGCGTCTTCAGCAGCCGGTCGCACCCGCTCGCCGCCGCCGTGAGGCCTGCGTGCGGCACGGGTGGCCTCAACCCCCGCACGAGGGTGCCGCTGGGCCCGCACCAGTAGGGTGCATGCAGCGCCTAGCGAGCCTGAGGCAATGCACGACAGCTAGTGCCAAGCATGTCCACATTAATTATTTGCTGAAGCTTGCTCCCCATGACAGGGTCTGCTTCCGGGGGCAGGTGCCAGTGTGCCGAGACCAGCCAAGGGCCTCCCCATGACAGTGGTGGTAGCGACTTGCACTGTGACTCTGGCAAGCGCCGCTACTGGGTTGTGTCTGTTGGGTCAGGGCGTACCCGCAATGCATTCGTCGAGCCTGTACGGCACATGGTGGGGCAGGCCGACCCGCTGATCGGCCTGCGCCACCAGCCGCGTCAGCCGCCCTGGCGCGCACAGCCCGGCCGGTCAGCACGCTCAGCTCCAGAGAGGCCTTCTCTGGTAGGGTGCCTGTCACACTGGCGTGCGATCTCATCAAGGCACGCACACCATACAGGCAAAAGCACTGTCTGCGATAGGAACAGCGGTGCCCGGAGCAGGACAACAGCGGGTGGCCGCGCACGCGCGACTGCGCCCGGGGGGTTGAAGCTGCCCAGCAGGCGCGTCGCCTCGGCCTCGTCCACAACCTGCACGCAGCGCTTGGCGTGAGAGGCGCGGACGAGGTGGGACGGGCGCATGCGCTGGCCACCCAAGCTGAGGCCGCTGGTCCGAGACGTCACTGGGCAGCGCGCAACACGAGCGTCCTGCTACGCGCTGCGTCAACACAGGAGGCCACCATGGCCTGTTTGGAAGATCTCCCTTGCACCGCCTGGACAATGTATTTCAGGCGCACGGCCGGCACTCGTGCAGGAGTGCGGTGGCCGCACATGAAGCAGCGCAGCGGCGGCATCGTAGCGGTAGCGGGTCGGGTCGCGCGGGTCTGGACGCGTGCGCCCCGCCCGCAGCTGCCCTTTGAGCACAATCGCGAATGCCTGCGCGGCATGTCATGAGGTTATGAGGTCGCATGTGCGTTCCATGTAAGACCAGAATATTGGCAGGCAAGGACAATGCTTTAACGATCTCAGCACTACTTCGCAGCAGTCACGCCGGCCCCACAGGCCAGCCCAGGAGCACACGGACGGGTGATGCCGTCCATGCTGCCTGGACAAATGCAAAGTGCAGAGCAAGCGAGGAGTCACAAAGTATCAGTTGTGTCAGGTAGAGGTGACCTTGCAATGAAACTTTTCGAGGATATCGTCTGCAAGAAATTACGGCTGGCATGCCTGCACATAAGCGACGGCCGGCGGCAGCAACTCTCGCGGGAAGTAGACCGAGATGAGCCGGATCCACTCCCTGCTGTTGCGCACCAGGCACCCCCACATCTGCCGCCGTAGGCAGCACAGCATCAGGACGCCGAATTGTGCAAACACCACCGCGGCCTTGCAAGCAATCCGATAACGCTGCTGTGCTCAGCAGCCTCCAGACCTGTGCTTAACACACCAGCTGGCTTCTGCCCCACGGGGGGCATGGTGTTGCTAGGCCTCGCCCACAACGGGGACACGACACGCGCATGCGGCGCCGCGCCCTGGCCAAGCCGCGCGGCGCCGGCGGCCGAGGCGCGGGGGGCGGCCACGCGGCGGGCGCGCCTGGCGCGCCTCCACCATGCGCGCGAACGAGGCATTGGTGCGGAACACCAGCAGCAGCGACAGCGCGCTGCCCAGCAGCGTGTGCGGCGTCAGCGCGGTCGCCGCGAGCGCCCAGCCGCGCTGCTGCGCCAGCAGGTTGTACGCCACCAGCAGCGCGGAGAACAGCGTCGTCAGCAGGCACGGCTGCGCGGCCGCGCGCGCCCGGGCGCGTCAGGCGCGGGACAGGCGCGGGACAGGCGGGTGGGGCATAGGCGATACGGACTGTGCGCGAACGCGCCGGCGGCGCGCGCGGCGCGCCCGGCCACGCCTGAGGCAGTGCATCCGACAGCGCGAGCACCGGCATGACTGCAGGAGGTGCCCGCATGCCGGCCCGAGCGCGCAGCAGTCCCGATGGGACGCGGCCAGGGCGGCAGGGGCGGCAAGCCGGAGCTCGCCGCACCAGGAGCATGGGCGGGACGGTCGCGTATTAGGTACATGTGCAGGAGGATGCATCCTAGCGCCACAGACGCGCGTGCAAGGGTTCACACAGCCACTCCAGCCAAGTGTTGGCGAAAAACACACTAGTGCGCTGCCTTCAGGCAGTTTGCATCAACATGCAGGGTATAGCCTGTTCGGAAGACCGCCGGAAAGGACAGCAGCGAGTTGAGCATAGGGTAGGGTGGCCCCGCACCGCGAGGCACCTGCGGAACACCGCGCTGTTGCCGATGTTGAACAGGTTGCGGATGTACCGCGTGGTCGTCTGGTGGTACTCCCAGTCGTCGGGCGTGAACAGCGTGGAGATGGACCGGCCGCTAGACACGAGCTCCTGCCCGGCGCCGCGCCCCGCTAAGCGCTCAGCTCAGCTCAGGCCGACGATTCAGGTCACTTTGGCTCAGGCCGTGCGTTTCAGGTATCTTGGCCCTCAAGTCCTGGTAATGCATGATTCCAACCGTGTATCAGCCGACTGTGGCTGCTGACGGGACCTGACAGAAGCACCCTCGCGCAGAACACCGCTGGGCTCAGGGCCGGGCGAGCCCTGGCAGCAGAGCGGAGCGGGCGGAGGGCGCGCGCGCCACGCACCGTGTTGAGGCTGGGGTCCTGGGCCGGCAGGTCCTCCATCAGCCGGACGTCCGCGGCCCACCCGTGCCCGGTGGTGGAAGGGGCGCCGGCGTGACTCGGCGGGGAGCCGTTGCCGCCGGTCCAGTCAGCGGGAGAGGCGCTGCCTGTGAGCTGGTGGTAGGCCCTGAGCGGCGCTCGACCGGGCACGCTACCTGAGGCCACCGGGCGCGGTAAGTGCAGGCGCGAGGAAAGCGGCAAGTGGTAACGAGACTGGTGTGTACGGCGCCGTGCTTACCTCGCCCGGGCGCCGTGGTAGTGTTGCAGGCATCGGCGCGCTGCCGACCACTGGTGCTGGCCAGCGTGTTGCTCAGCGCCCGATGCTTGCAACAAGCGCTCGCCATCACAGCGTCTTCTGCCCGACTGGTGAGCAGCGCCGCTCAGCCTATGCAGAATGCAGCAGCACTGCAGCTGTTTTTACAGTGCACGCAGGACGTGCCTTGCGGTGCACAGTGGAACTGTGCTCCCTCAGGTAAAGAGCCACTGGCACGCCTACAGCTGGAGGCTGGGTGCCCTACGGAGCACCTTTGGCGTAATATGCTCCTGTGCTTTCCCTCTGAACTAGGAGAGGCAGGAGTCTGTGACCCTGTAGGGCTCTCATCCAAGGCTCTGCGCCCAGGAGCATACGGCGCTGTTTTCACTGCAATTAGACGAGCCAAAAACTCTGCTGCATGGTGGGGTTCATGTGGGGCTGGGAGCCTAAGCAGAAATTGTGTGACTGGCAGCCAGACATGAAGAACGCGTTACTCTGTGCATCAGCCACCTGTTGCATGCGTAGGCTGATAAAGTTCATCGCTTGCTTCCTGCCTCTCATGTCCCCCGCTGGCACAGCATTCAGGCCCAGCCTCTCGTGCACAAGGCGCACTGGGGTGCTCAACCTTGGCAGGGCACGGCCGGCGCCAGGCTGTCCCAGCATTTGCAGCAGATGCTGGGCAGCTGCATGTCACTGCCGGCTGCCTAGGCTGACAGTATTGTGAGACTTTGCCCTCCTTCCCAAGGTTCTTAAACAAGAGTTGTGGTCCACATACCAGAAGTGGCACTTCTGGGGCAAAGAAGTCAGGCACTGTCATGTGGGCACAACACCGTTGTGCACAATTAGCGCCTGTACAAGCAGCGCGTCGGGGCTGGCCACAAATCAAGCATACCTCCCTGGCAACAAGCGGTGGGTCTTGAGGCTGTCAGCGGCTTTGCAAACCACAAACGCATGCAGTGTCACGGTAATGCGCGCTTTGCCAGACAGGCAAGAAATACAGCACTAGCGCGCATGCATGACAATCATGTCCTATAACAACTGTGCCAGATGTTCCTGCATCCGGGGCAGGCCAGTACCTAGCAACACAAGCATGAATGCTGTGCACTCTATCAGCTGCATTTGTGTCACTGCCAACCGCGCACCTGCATGTTCAACAAAAGCGCGCACAGCGCACCTTCGCATAGTTGACCCCGCAGATGTGAAGCAACAGGTCCTTATAGTAGTATAGGAGCGAGGAAGCCTGCACAGATAAGTACCTGAGTAGCGCTGCCATCATCTACCTGAGTCTGCGCACCTGTCAGAGCAGTCTGTTCTGCTCGCATGCATGCGCTACTGTGCCATTGACCCTTTCCACGGGTGCTACTGGGTCTGAAGCCTCATGCAAGCGTGTACTTGCCCAACAGCTGCAAGACTCGTGCGCTCATGCCGCTTCACTGACTGAGGTACAGAGGGTGTCTTTGCAGGCTGCGAGGCACCTTCCCCGTAAGTGCAGATGAGGAGGTGAGTTCGATACCAAAAAATATAGACTGCTCGATCTCCAATACAATCCATTGACCCTCGAGACAAGTTACACCGGCAGAGAGGCTCGGTAGCTGACGCACGACACAAGGAGCAGGTGCCCCGTGCGAGGTGTGCCAACAGTCGTACAGACGTATCCTGCAACCCAGTCAACTCCTGATCATGGCGCAGGTAGCTCCTCCCTCGCAGCGCAAGCTCGCTTTCTTGATGATTGCTGTCCTCTGTACGAGTGTGGCAAGGAGTGCTTGATCGGACATCGTTAAATGCAGATCGGCAGAAAAGTTGAATGTTGCAGCTCTGTAAGCAGCACATTGCACTGTGCTGTTCTTGCTGCAGGGCCGTGAGCCTATACGTGGCATAATATGGTGCTCGACTGCTGGCTTGCAGGCGCTGCCACAGGACTATGATGCCCAGACGGCAGCGGCTAAGCTGGATCTGCTGTGGAAAAACATCACAGACACCAGGTGCGGCGGCATGCCGCTCATGCCCCTGGGTCTGCATAACGCTCGATATTGTACGACGTGACAACAAACAAGGTGCCCTGGCTGTCAAGGTGCCCTGGCATGACCTGGGCTTGCTGAAAGATGGATGGGCTAGCGCTCAAGCCTTAAGCAGAGGCTTGGCTGGTTGCAGCAAACTTTTACATAGGTGGTCAGGTGCCTCTCATTGACATCTGGCCCTGGGTGGCAGGTACCCAGGCGCGCTGCCGACCACCGACCCCGACCCACTCACGTCCCTCAACGTCCTTAACCCAATCTTCCTGCACGCAACCTTTGAGCACCCTTCGGACGAGGTGGTTCCCGCCTGCGTGCTGTCGCTGCAAGCCCTGCTTATTTGCACAGAGGCCGATTAGCACACCTGCAAGCGGCGGGAGGCCCGCATGGCACGACCAAGAACACTTGCGTCATGTGCCGTCCTCCAGGTGCCAGAGGGGCATGCGCCCAAGGTCATCCACTCCTTTGGCAGGTGCATGCACGCGCTCGTCTGCTAGCCTCCTCTGATCATTGTACCTGTGAGCGGGCAGCCGTCAGTGGCCATGTTCTGAGAGTGCAGCCACCTGGGCCGGCAGCGTGGCCAAGGTGGAGATGCGACTGGCGTCTGGGGGCGCAAATGCGGGCTTCACTGGCATGTTTGCAGCGGACAGCACTGGGCTTGTGCGGGTGTCGCTCGCGCGCCACCAGATCCCATCATTTACGCCTGGCCTGGCCGTCAAGATGATGATCGATGGGCAGAAGGTGCGTTCACAGGGGCTGAGGCATTTTGCAGCAGTGCCGAGATCCACCATGCTGTGGAGTATATAGGAGAAAGCTGACAACCCTGCCTGCCACGCAGAGTAAGAACATGGTGGCGCTGAACTCGCTGGACGGCCAGGCCGAAGATCGCAATGTTTTCAGCCTGCCGATGAGCAACGTGCTGCCAAGGCCTGCCAGCGTGCCCAGCGTCATACTCAATGGCGCCTTTGCGGTCGCTATCGCCAGCCTTCACAGCACAGACAAGGACCCGTTCATCGACCATGAACCGGCGGACAAGTGCGCTCTCGCCAGGGCTGCCTGTGCGTTTGTGGCATTTGGAATGTCTTGTGGATCCAAACGGGGCATGACAGGTGCTGATGTGTTGTGCAGGCCGGAGAACCCGCGGAACATGCCGCTGTTAGATGCTGCCAGGGTCAACCGGGACGGCTCGCCTGTGTCCAACCCAAAGGAGATGTACCAGATCTTCTTCCTTCCCACCCTGGAGGTGCGACCTGACAGAAATGAATAGTCCGCTGCCTCACCAGTGGCATGCAGTGCCTCCAAGCGGCCGTTCAGCTGCAGGCGAAGCGCGCTTTCGAGGCCGTCAAGGACAAGGACTACCGTGAAGCGCTGGCCACTCTCCCCGTCGGCACGACCCTGTGGGACATCACAGCCAAGCGCAACAGCCCGGCAGAGCTGGGCGCCGATGAGGGGAAGAACGGTATTCACATCGGACAGATGGTCACCACCAGTGAGTTTGTTGCATCAGACTATGGGGACAACCGCCTGTTCTTCCAGCACATGCAGCACCGCAGCCTGGACCTGTAGGCGGCCAGGGATGCTAGCCCTAGACATGTCAAGTTGTGGCTTGAGCCATATCTACTCTGCTTAGTTTGCAGTTTTTGTGGATTGCATGAGTAGCCAGGACGGCAACGCAAGGCGTAGCTAGCACGAGCCTATACTGGGGTCAGGTAGATATGGGGGTCTGTGGGCTGTAACATGTAATTTATTGGGCAGCTCGAGAACCAGGACGAAGGCCTATGGCGCCGGCCCAGCATGCAGTGCAATCAGGCCCGCAACGCACAAGCCCTGCAGCGCGCAAATGACAGGCACGGACAGCCACGCATCCAGCTTGCCCACCCAGACAGCCCGGCGCTCTTGCTCGCCGCTGCCTCTGTGGCTGCCCGCGCAGGGCATTGATGTGCCCACTGCAGTCTCTAGACGGAGGTTTGCCAGCTCGCTGCGTAGCTGCTCGCACTCGTGGCGCGCGGCGGCCAGCAGGCGTGCGGCGTCGTCATCGGCAGGCCCCTTGCGTGCGCCATTTGCCTGTGGCCGGCAACAGCAGAAAACGGTGAGTGCCAGGCATTGTGGGAGGTTTGCCACAACCCAAGCGACACGCAGCATGGCATGCCTGGACGGTGTTGACAATGCCCTTGGCGCGGCTGCCGAAGCGCAGCGATGACAGCGTCTCATTGGCATCGTCCGAGCTTGGCGAGCAGCACACCAGCAGCGTCACCTTGGCATTGCCCCCCAACGCATCCTGGATGTGACAGCAGAATGTTTACTGTGTTAATCTAGAAATCAAAAAAGAAACGTGGAACAGCATGGCGCCAATAGTGCAAACAAGGAGTGTGCCTGGAGCACGCGGGTGAGCTTGGAGTCGCGGTATGGGATGTGCGCGCTGCGGCCATCCGTAAGCGCGCACACGACGTTGCTGACAGCGCTGAGGGACTTGTTGATCATCCTGCCCTCGTCCAGCGTGAGGCTGTCTGCATGCGTGCGGTCCTGCCTCTCCGAGCCTGCCCTGCATGCATTCAGCTTCAGGGGCCTCCTTGACACCACAGCCCGGCGGGTGGCGGCTAGCATGCGCGCGCCTGCCAGGTCCACCAGGCACAGCTTGCTGTGCAGCATGCAGCCGTCCTCGAGTGCCTGTCTCAGCCGCAGCAGCACCACGCAGTGCGACCTGCTGCTGACGGCATTCATGCCGGTCGCTGCCACCATGCGCCTGGCGAGCCCCAGTCGTATGATGCGCATGACCTCGCCCTCGGAGCGCACTGGGAGCTCGCAGGCTCCAGGGATGACGATGCCGCGGACGCGGTCCTGCTGCACGGCCAGGCCCTCGCCTTGCTCTGGTGAGTCAGAGAGCAGGTCGCGTATGCGTTCGCAGTAGATCTCCACCACGCTCACAGTCAGCTGCAGGAGCGAACACGTTTCAGGCTCTTGGTCAAGCAGTGGCCCTCACTGAGGTGAAAGCCAAGGCACATGGCACCTGGCAGCCAGTGTTGTCAAGCCTGTCGTTCCCAGGCTGGAACAGTGCATTGAACAGGTCATGCACACTTCTTGGCACGATGCCTTCCAGGCCCTCGCAGCTCATGTCGCCGAAGAGGCTGTGTGTCTTACCAGAGCCTGCATGTGACATGTGCTGTCAAGTCAGCAGGAGGCTTCAAGTTTGTTGCGCGTGTGCGCTAAAAGCTGCGCATGCACCTGTTTGCCCGTACGCTATGACGGATGCATTGATGCCAAGCCGCAGATCCTGCACCACTCCCTGCATTGCGGCTGCATATGCATCTTCCTGTGTTGCCTCCTCCCCCAGCACCTGCTCCCGTTGCACCACCAGTGATCGCTGAAGCTGCACAGCAACCTGTGCTTGCGGGGCAGTGAACTGTATGAATTGCACCTGGTCAAAGTTGAACAAGTGGCCACGCTCAGCGCGTATGTGCAGCGGGTCTGGCTTTGAGGCTCCAGGCACCGTTCGTGCGTGCACTCTTTGGCGAGTGGCCGGACGCGCACCAGCACCCTGCACAAGGCAGCACTCTCACTGTCGCCTGTCTCCACCAGTGCCCTCAGCACATCGTCATTGTAGTGTGGCACATGCGTACCGCGTGTGGCTTGCGCGGGCGTCTGCACCTGGCCCTTGGCCCAGCATAGCTGGCATCACTCTATGAATGCCAAGGCCTGCTTAAGATGCTAGGGCAGACACCATGGGAAGAAGGTAGTCATACACAGACTTGAGCTCTGTCAAGAAGACAGTTGTAGCTTACTAAATTAAATTGTAACCCCGGCTCCTTGAGCACCCTCCAGGGCATGTGCAGCTAGCTAATGCTCAACTTGCCACAACATGTCATTTCTGCCACCAAACAGAATCACGACCTGCACAGCACCCGCAAACACTGCCTTCTTTGCCATGAAAGCGAGTTCATGCTTGTTTCTGTCACGTGCTTCTGCAAAATACACTGAGAATGCACTGTAAACACAAGTGGCACACAGGCACTCGTGCGGAGAAACGCAGCGCGCCGGTCCAGAGTCCGAGCTTGCTTCCAGAGCACGCCATCGCGCATGACTAGAGCTACACCTCCTTTGCTAGCACCCCGCTGCCGCTACTGTGCCATGACACCCCGGAGCTAGCCTGCTGCCCAGCCCGTGCAAGGGCTGGGCCGCCCCGTCATAGCACTGCATTCTTAGAGGTGCGCGTCGGGGCAGGGCGCCTGCGCACAACCGCCACCACGACTGCCAGCACCGCGGCCAGCAGCAGCAGGACCTGCACAGCGCGCGGCGCATGCCAGGTGGCCACAGCTGCTCTCCGCGCCAGGTGTTTCCTGCACAGCGCAACAGGCGTGTCACGGCAGGTGCAGGCAGGGCCTTGCAACGCACGGAACCAGAAGAGCGCGTGCGAACGGGCCGCACCTGCTGCCCCATGCACGCGTCGCCTTCTGCGCCGCCGGTGGCCGCTGCAGCACGATGCCCGGCGGCGCGCTGAAGAACTTGACAAGGAACCGCGCAACCTCGCCCTCGTTCCATTGCGGCTCGGCCGCCTCGGCGCCGCGCAGCACCGGCGCGCGGCAGAGCGCGCAGACCTCCGCCGTCGGCCACTGCAGCTTGGGGTAGAAGGGGTCCCCATCGCCACGCTCCTTCTCCTCCTCGGCCAGCCGCGCGTTCACCTGCGGGGCAGCAGGCCTGAGGCAGTTTGCACATGTAAAGGGGCCCTGCGCTTGCACACGTTCTGGACTCAGCAGACCTGGGGCACAACGTGTGCATCGTGGGGCATGCAAAAGGCGCAGAGAGGGAATTGAACCTGGTTGTGCGCACGCCACAACCACAGCACCGCATCGTCTCGGCTTTGCACGGCTGCAGCGGCCTCGTCCTTCAGCAGCTCCAGAAAGTGCTCCGAGCACTCGGAGCACTGGAAGAAGTGTTTGATAAAGCCCCTGCAGCGCAAGCACTGTCAGCCGAATCACCCCGCACGCCACGGCCGCAGCACGTGCAGCAGACGTAAAGCCTGCAGAGCGGTGGAGAACACGCAACATGCTACTCAGGTGCCTTTGGGTGCACCTCAGGGAAGCCATGAAAAACGCGCCGCCAGAGTCCTCCGGCGCCGCATGCGCTGCCAGGCTGTGCAGCGCCAGCCACAGGCCGCATGTGTACCCGCGCGTGCCCTCCTGGCTGCCCTTGCAGCTGCCCCACACCTGTGGCCCCCATTGCCCCCGTCAAACCCCCCGGACCTGACATCCAAAACTTGTCATTCGCTTGTACAAGCTCAGCTCTCGCAGCTCCCAGGCAGACTCGTGTGTGCTGTTCACTTCCACAACCAGCGCGGCCGCGCCCACCTCCTCGAGGTTCTGTACATCCTCGCCGCAGATGGCCATGCGGCGCAGCTCTGAGCCAGCCGCGGCCTGCTCCGCTGGCCACAGCTTGGGCAGCGCCAGCTGGATCTCCCGCGCGCCCGCCCGGCAGCTACGCGCGCGCAGGCAGCCATCACACCACCTTGCTTGCACGGGCATAGTGCAAGCGCGAGTCAGGCAGAAGTCGCGCGAAGAGGCAAAATAGGGGCATAGTGCCTTTGAGACCCAGCGCGAGTACCTGTCCAGGGGGTGGCTGGCGGCCAGGAGGTCCACCCAGTCCTTGAGCGCCTGGCGCCGCTCAAGCCCCTGCAGCAGCTCGTCCGTCTCGAAGATGTGCCGGAAGGTGCCCACCGTCGCCAGCTGCACGTCGTGCATGTCCGCCTGCACGCCGTCCCAGGCGGCTTGGCCATCGTCCCCGTCCACTACGTGAGATGCAACTTGAGCTTTATCTGCACGCGTAAACACGCCACCCAAGCATGGAGGTGCGCGCCTGCGCAGGCGCTGCGCCGCGGCCCGGGAGCACGGGGAGCGCTTGGCCCTTCGCCGTGATGGCCGGGGCCTCTTGCACTGCCTCCGCGCGGCCCTTCTTGTCCGGGTCAAAGTCATATGCCCTGTACAACCCAGCCTTTTCACTGACGGGTGACGGAGCACGGCACGGCAGCTAGCTCAGCACCCGCGCGCTGGCCAGGCGGGAGGCCTGAGCGCACGTGGCAAGCTGCTTGCCGGCCCACTCAATGATGTCCTTCTCCTGACGCGCGCCGTTGTAGTCGAGCAGCTTGTCCTCTCCGACATCAAAGTCGCCCGCGCGGCCAAATTTAAGCATGGGGTAGTGGCCAATAGTGAAGCGGTTGCAGATCGCGGCCTGCGGACGGGGGCCACGCTCAGCGTGCCGCGCGCTGGCTGCCAGCAGGGCCCGGCGCCCGCGCAGCTGCAGGGCCGCGCCTCCTTTGCGCAGTCCACGCGCGCCACAAACACCTCCGGCTGCGGCGGCGGCACGGCGTGGAAGAATACGGCAACCCGCTCATAGCGCGGCGCAAAGTGCTGGCACGCCGGGCACCAGGACGCGTAGAACTCGCAGATGACCGCGCGCCCGGGCGGCAGCGCGCGCAGCGTCGCGTCAAACGTGTCGGCCGTCAGGCTGGCCGGCTCCAGGCCGCTGTCGGGGCTCGTGAGTGGCCGCGGCGCGGCCGGAAGCAGCCCCGCACACAAGCACGCCAGCGCCAGGGCGCAGCTGCTGCCCCATCGGCGCATGAAGCCCCGCATGACAGCTGGGCTTGACACTCCGCCAACACAGGCGGCCTTGAGCTCAGCAGCAAAACTGTTTTCAGTTTAAATCCGTTGCGACTGCCGCGCCGCACCCCCGTGGCTAAGCTTGTGTGCACGGTAAACGAGTGCGTGCGCGCTCTGCACCTTCCCGATACCCCCTAGTCCGCTCAGCACCAGTCTGCTGGCATATGCGTATTGACAGACCCGTTAGGGCAAGAGCCTATGTAGGCCATCGCAACATCCAAGGTTCATTGTTGTAGCCTCTCCAATTGATCTGGCTGCTGCCGAGGTATACCTCCTGCATTGGACCAAGCTGTCAGGCTGAACAGCCTGTGGCGCCGACGCGTGCGTGCGTCGCTGCTGGCCTGTTCAGCGCCGCCATAGCCCGTGTTTTTTTCCCATCTGACCTGATGGTGCGCATCATCATACTCCTGCCTTCACCTCCACAGGATGTTATGCACAGACTATGCAAAACACTTTGTGAGTTGTCCGCTGATCAATCTGGGCCCCAGTGAGCGGCGGTGTGCTTTTGACTTGCTAGAGGGCACTCACGGGCTGCCTTGGTGGCTGCGCAGACGTGCACCCGCACGCAGAGCCTGCCCATCCGCTCGCTGAGCTTCAGTTGGAGCTATGCAGCGCCTTGCAGGAACCTGGATGAGGTATCGCCACCTATCCAACGACGCTGGAACGCGTTTGCTTCTCAAGTGCTGAGTGCTGGTCCCTGCTGTGCAAGACTTCGCGCAGCCCATCACGACGTTGTTGGCAGACGCGCTCCCGTGGCCGCAGGTCGCGCTGCAAGACGCGGCGGGGCAGCTGTCTGTGGTGGCCGGCCTGTTCGACGCGCCAAAGTACGCGGACGCGGTGCTGCTGGCGGTGGCGCCGGGCGCCGGCGACGGCGGCCCGGGCGGCGCGCAGCGGCCCTTCTCCTGCCACCGCGCTGTGCTGGCCGCGCGCTCGCCCTACTTCGACACGCTCTTCAGCAGCGGTGAGCCGCGCGCTGGCGCCTGGTTGTTGCAAACCCCCCTGTCGACCACGAGCCCGTCTCCAACGCTGGAAACGCTCTGCATGCGCGCTGTGGCAGGGGCTTGACGCAGGTGACCGCCGCGCAGGGATGCGGGAGGCGCTGGCAAAGGAGGTAGTCCTGCAGGACTGCGACCCTGTGCGCCCCGCCTCATGGCCAGGCTCGGAATGTGCTCCTTAGAATCGCCGCAGTAAGCAGCGCGGTCCGCTGTATACTTGCCTGGGCACAGGACGCGTCAGCTCGTCCGCGTGCAGGACCTGCTGGAGGGCTTGCTGCGCTTCTGCTACACCGGCGAGTGCCAGATCGCCAAGCGCGGCATCATCGACCTGCTGGTCTTGGCTGACCGCCTCAACGTCCCGGCGCTCCAGGCCGCCTGCGAGAAGGCGCGTAAACGGCGGAATCACCCGGACATGCAAGCGCTGACGCAAACTCATTGTCTGTTGATGCAAGTGATGACATGATCGTCAGTGACGACGATGCCAGCCCGCAGCGCCTCAGCGTGACGCTCCCGCTGCGGCAGGCGGTCGAGGACAGCATCGCGCTGCACACGGTGGTCGACTACCTGGGCGCGGCGCAGCGGACGCACCTGACCGGCCTGGAGGCCCGCTGCATGGACTTCCTGCTGGCCAACTTTGACCTGGTGGGTCCTCAGCCCTCACCTGCTGGGTTGGTCTGCACGCGCCCGCCCGGGCGGGAGTCTGACTGCAGCCTGCACTCTGCTCGGCCGGCCAGGTTGCACAACCGAGGCAGGCCTGGCATACTTCAAACTGCTGATGGCAGTGGTGATGTATCTATATAGCCATGCAGCCAGCAGCTCATGAGCGCAGTACCGTGCACGGTCTTCTGTGTGCGCTCGCAGCGTATCAAGTATGCAAAACGTACGTTAGCGCGCATATGAACTGCGTGCTAGTAGCACGCAACTCACATGCCTGCGCCTTAAAGACCTGTGAATCTGGGAGCCGCAGTGAGCGCAGCCAATGAGCCATCCCCAATTGCAGCAGGCGCTGTTGCGGCGCGTGCCGTCGGCGAGCCGGGCGCGCGGCGCTGACGCCGGCGCCGGCGCGCCAGGTTGCGGCGCACCCCAGCTTCGTGCGACTGGGGCCAGAGGCGCTGGCGGGCGCGCTGGCGAGCGACGCGCTGTGCATCAGCGGCGAGCTGGCCGCGTTCCAGGCGGCCGCGCGCTGGCTGGCGGCCGAGCCGGCGCGGCGCGCGCTGGCGCCCTGCATCCTGCGGGCGCGCGCGCGCTGCGCTTGCGCAGGCCCCGCCCTGCACGCCGTGTGTCTGTGCGCGGAACGCCGACACCCTGCCTCTTTAGGATATGCATTTGTCGTGGTCGCGTGTGCGCGCATGCGGCAGCCTCTCGGCTGGATGCAGCCAGGTGCCTGAGCGAGTGCGCCATGAGAACGGCGCTGATGCGCCTCGCAGTCATGTGCCGGGCGCCTGCATGCGGGGCCGGCGACGGCCTGCATGCCGCGCAGGGGGTGCGCTTCCCGATGATGGCCGCACAGCAGCTGTGCGAGGTCGGCGAGCACCCGCTCGCGTCCTGCTCGCCCTGCATTCAGGTGTGGGGCCCGATTGGCCTGTAGATGCATCCCGTCGCACCGCCGCCTGCATGTCGTGTGCAGTGCAGGTATTGCGTGCAGTGCAGTCACGCAGTCGCAGCTGGTTGCGTGCCTGCGTGCCATTTATGATATTGGCTCTCAAACAGACGGAAACATTCCGGCTGCGTGCTCGCTGGAACCTGGCAGAGCCCAGTAAACTGCAAGCGCTAGATGGTTGGCCCAGGTGGTACTTGGACAGATTGAGAAGTGTTGATCACGCAGCGTCTCAGGGCGATTTGTCCGCATGTGACACGGACCCTATTGGGACGCGCCGTGAGGGCTGAGCGCGCGGGCGGGCAGGAGGCGCTGCTGCACGCGTTTATGCATGTATGCGACGGCGGCGCGGCGAAGCGCGCGCGCGCGGCCCCGGCGGAGCGGCCCGCGGCCTTCCGGCCGCGCGCGCTGTCGGTCGCGGCGCGCTTCAGCTTCACTGGGCGCGCGGAGACGTGGACGGTGCCGCGCGGCGGGCTGTTCCGCATCACCGCGCGTGGCGCCAAGGCGGCCGACGGCGCGCACAGGCGCGGGCCCGGCCGCCGCCCCCGCGCCCGCGTGCCTGCGAGCGCCCTGCGCCGCCTGCCGGCCGCCTGCCGGCCTGCGGGCGCGGCTCGCGCGTCCGCAGCCGCGCGGTGCGCAGGCAGCCCGCTTCACGCGTGCCGCCTGCTGCTGCGCTTCCGGTTGGCTACATGCACATGTGCATGTGCGGCCCGACAGTAGCCACAAGCGCGTAGCGCCTGCCTCGACACGTGCAATGTGGCAAGGACGCAGGCATTGCGCGGCGCAGAAGCGCAGATGTTGCTGCGCAGGTGCGGCGGGCGGGGGGCGGTCGTAACGGGCACGTTCCGGTTGGAGGCCGGGCAGCAGCTGCGCGTGCTGTGCGGCGGCATGTCGGCGCAGACGCCGCAAGGCAGCAGCGGCGGCGGCGGCGGCACGTTTGTGCTCGTGGCCGGCGAGGAGCTGCCGCTGCTCGCGGCCGGCGGCGGCGGGGGCACTCGGTGCGCGCCGGCCCTCGTCCCCGCCCTGGTTCCCGGCCCCCTGCGAGGCGCAGCCTGTGCGCGGCGCAAAGCCTGCTAGTGGCCGGGGGCTGGGGTGAGCGCGACGGACCGCGCGCCTTGCGTGAGGTGCACATCTAGGCCGTGCGCAGCATGCATTCCAACCCGCTGCCTGCAGTCGGTTCATGACTCTACAGGTAGCCTTGTACTCTGCGTGCGTGATGACGCCTGCATGTGCAGGGGCAAGCCGCACGACTTTGACGGCGCCGACGCGTCGCCGGACGAGGCCGCCACGCCCGCCGCCGCGCCCAATCCAGCTGAGTGCGGCGCGAGCGGCGCGGGCGGCGCGGGCGGCGCGGCGTCGCCCTTCCGCGGCCTGGGCGCCGGCGGCGGCGGCTGGCGCAGCGGCGGCGCCGGCGGCAGCGACGTTTGCGTCAGCGGCTGCGCGCTGGCGGACGCGGGCGCGGCGCCGGCGACGCCGGCCGCGCCCGGCGCTGGCAAGCTGGGCGCGCGCCCGGGCGGCTTTGGCGGCGGCGGCGGCGGCGCGGGCGGTGGCGGCGGCGGCGGCTACTCAGGCGCGAGGCAGCCGCTTGGCACCACTCGGAGATGCGTTGTTCGAGCCCCCTTGAGGCTGCTGACCCGCGTGCACATCTGGTCCCGGGCACCCAGCCCCTAGCCTCAATGCAGGGAGCATGCGGAGCGAGTCAGTCTCTTGAGCTTGCTTGCATGGTGAGGGCCCGCACACGCTGGGCTGCATGTAAAAGTAACCATGCATGCGGGGTCGCCGGCGCATGCTCGGCTCACAACCCGTCGGCCGCAGGCGGCGGCGGCGGCCCGGGCGGCGGCGGCGGCGGCAGCTTCCTGCACTACGACGCGGAGGACGGCGTGCGCTCGGTGGGCCACGAGGGACCCGGCAGCGTGGAGGTCGTGCTGTGCGTCGCCCCGCCGCCGGGCGCGGGCGGCCTGCGCAAGAGCCTGTCCATGATCCCCGACTCCTTCACGCCATAGGTGCCCGCATGGTTGGGACAGAGGGCGGCCCCAAACCTTGTCTTTTTTAATCTACAACCCCTGTCCATGCTCCTCATACGCATGAACAGCTTGTTGCAGCGCTAGGCAGCGCCAGATGCCGGGCTTGCTGCGCAAGAGCCTGTCTACCCGCCGTCATCTGGTGGGGCTGTGGCGCACCTTCTGGCTGACAGCGCCTTTGAGCGGCTTGGCGCTAGTGGTGCTATGCTTTTGTTGACCCTGATGGGCTCGGTAAAAAACTTTGTGCATACATGTTGGGCTCCTGAGCGGGTCTTCGCAGTGGCCTGTGATGCCATCGCTTTTTTGTTCTCTTGTGAGCCCATCGCTTTTTTGTTCTCTTGTGACTGTGTCCATATGCGTTACCGTACCAGAAATCTGGCAGCAGAGCCATGGCGAGGTAGAGAGTTGCTTGCGCGATTTTAGATTGCGCAAAGGAAAGCGGGCATTCTGTGGCAGAAGCAATGATAGTGTCTGCAATATTTGATCGTCTGCTGCAATATAGTGGTACACACCTCCCATATCTATTCATTCTGGCTCGCAATAATGTTTTAGACACAGCGCTGCAGCTCTCGCATGGTTGCCTATGACAGGGCGTCCGCCCCGCTCCAGTCGAACTGGATGCTGTCCAGCACTTCAATGCGCTGCGGGCTCAGCACGCCCGCGCGCTTTGCGATGCGCTGCACGCTGCACCTGCAAGGGTCCCGCACGCAGTCAGTCCCGGCGGTGGAGCCATGGGTGCGCGTTCCTACAGCATGGGCTCAACCTACAGCTCTGGCATCACGGGTGCCGGGCACAGGAGCGGCATCTTGCTGCCACGAACCGACTGAAGGCTTGCTATACTGGTGCAGCTCATGGTCGGATCTGGCGGAGGGTGCGCCGGCGCCAATGTGCCGGTCTGCTGCACATTTCATGCTAGAGCACATGCATGCGGAGGTCACATGCGCGGGTCGAGCCAGCGCAGACCGGCGCGCGGCGGCACGGGACACACCAGTTCGTCAGCAGCAGCGCCTCGCTGGAGCCGTAGGCGGGCGAGCTGCCCTCGTCCGCGGCCGCGCGGACCTCTGCAAACCACCGGCCCCACTCCGCGGCTGCCTCATCAAACTCAAACGCCAGCGCGTGCAGAGCAGCCGCCCTGCGCGCCGCGGAGCCCCTTGATTTACGACGGAGATCAGCAGCATTATGTTGAGATGGCTGCACTGCATTTGAGAGGGCGACAGCACAGCCATGCGCCCGCATCTCATCACAGCCCAGACTTGTCTGTGAGCATATTCGACATCCACGCGCGGGCAAAGGCGGGCCAGCGCAATGCTGCTCCGCACGAGCGCGCATGTGTGCATGGCCGCGGACAGGCGCACAGGGCGCCGCATCATGGACCCGGCTCCTCCCTCGACGACCAGCTCGGGTCCTGCTACAGCACCGCATGCAAGTGGGACAGCGTGTCGCGGGCGTGCGCGCCTCTCGGCCGACAGCGTCCCGGCAGCGTGGTCAGCGCGCTGCTTGGCCGCCCAGCGCGCCAGCTCAGGCGCGTCCCCGGTGCGGAACCCCACATGCGCATCGCCTTTCGCCTGCATGGGCTTGTCCGAGTCACGCTGACCTCCCCACAACAGAACAAGTTTGCCAGACAGGTAGGTTTTTGGGTTGCTGCACGTGTGCCAGGACGCCGCGCACCACGGTGGCTCAGAGCGAGCATCCCCGAGCACACCGCGCTACATGCACCGCGGGGACATCAAGCCCGGCTGGTGTGCGCGCGCCTGCCGGTAGTCGGCCAGCTCATGCGCGCGCCGCGCCCACTCGCGCGCGCCGTCGGACACCAGGCCAAAGTGCCAGGCCTGCGCCCTTTCATCCGCGGTCTCCTGCGCGCAGCGCTCGCGGGCTGCGGCTCCTGTGTGCCGGGGCAAGGAGGCTGCTGGGCCCCACCATGTTCCGCGGCCCCACTTGACAGACTACTGTCACGCTGACTCCAGTGCTCACTGCGAGGCGTGCAAGCCTTCCGCGGGCGTTCATGCGCGTGTCAGCGCAACCTGGCCATGACGCCTGTGGCACTGTGAGGAGCACGCCAGTCGGTCCGGGCAAACGCGCGGGGGGCGCAGGCTGGTGTGTGCATCGCTGCACCTCAGCATCGAGGAGGCCGCCGTCCTGCAGCAGCAGCGCTGGCTGCGCCTCCACCGCCTTCAGGATGTCCGTGCCCAGCGCGCCGGCGGCAATCTGCTGCGCACCGCTTGCTCAGCCCCGGCCTCGCAACACGGCAGCTGCCGCCCGTGCAGGCTCGGCCTGTCAGCGCGCACGCTGTGCCGCATGGCGGCTGCGGTGCAGGGAAGTGGCGCGGCGTCACGGCCTGCAGCAGCCAGCCAGGGGTGCCCGGGCGCGCTGTTGCGAGGGCCGCCAAGCAAACACTGGTATAACCCTTGGGGCATGCAAGCAGGCCGCCAGCAAACACGGCAGCCGAGCACAGATCAGCCTTTCAAAGGATAAAAGGTCAAATAGGCATTTTCACACCCCTTGATGCACAGGACGCACCTTCATGTCCAGCAGCCTGTTGGCAACCTGGCGCATGTCCGCCGACAGCAGCCTGCGGGCCCACGCAGCGGCTCGAGCCCCATGGCGTGCTCCGCGCGTGTTGCTGTTCCCCTGCAAGCGCGCAAGCAGAGCAGCGTGCGGGCGCCTACGGGTAGCACACCTGGGCTCCCGGACAACCATCTTCACCACGTCGGCGTCCGCCGGGCTGCCCAGCAGGCTCTGCATCTGCAGCACCCAGGCGCTCACCTCCTCCACCTGCCGGCACGCGCGGGGTGTTGCAGGGCCGGTGTCCCTTGCGCAGCCCGTGCACACTGGGCAGTGGGGCCCCGAGAGAGGGCCTCCAAGGGTCACGGACAGGTACTGAGCGCTCCACGAGCACCTGCAGCTGTGTGTCGAGCTCGCCGTCCAGCAGCCAGGCCGTGTTGGCGCCGGGCAGCTCGAGCGTCGTGACGTCCCGCCTTGGCCGCCCTGCAGCCGCACGCTCCTCAGGCGGTGGCACAACAGCAGTGGCGCAAGTGCACTGCGCGCAGAGGCCCCACCTTTCTCAGCGGACTGGGCTACCGCGTCAATAAGCCGGCGCCGCTGTTCAACGTCGTGCACCCCTCGCGCCTGCAAACGGCGCAGTTGCTGCTTGGTCAGCAGGCACGAGTGCTCACTGGAGCACAGCGTTGTCAAAGACTGTGCTTGCACCTGCCAGAAGCGGTCGAGCAGCATCGCCTCGTCCCCATCCGCAACGAAGCTTCGCAGAGAAGCCCTCACAAGCGTGGAAGGAAGCCGCCTGGACTGACGTGAACCTGATACGCCCCAGAGCGGCCTCAATCTGTGCTGGATTCTCAACAACTTGCGTGCCAAGCAACCGCCACCAACGGCCTGCGCAGGCATCACGCACGCACATACACCAGTACTTCAAATGACTGCCCGCTGCATCCAAGAAAAGCAACACTTGAGGCTCAATGCAAGGGCCAGACCTGCCCGTCTTCTTCCTGTCTCTCCCTTGCCGCCTGCTCGGCGCGCATAGGAGTGCAGAGGAGCCTCCGCTCCGGAGCGACGCAGGCAGCGCCAGAGGCCGCAATTGCTTGCGCACAGCTGCCTGATGTTGGCGCCCTTGCGTACCGCAAGTTGGCTAAGACTCGAGTGATGAACGCGCTGCCGGAGCGCTCCCTGCCTGCACCCGGAGCTTCAGCGTTGCGAGGGCGAGCGAGTTTCTGCGGACGCGGCAGTGAACAAGCTGCCATGAGGCGCCGCGCCAGCCAGCTGCTCTGCCAGAGCCGCTGGGCTCCAGGCGCTGCGTGCGTCCGCTGTTTCTGGTCCTTCTCAAGCTGCACGCTTGGTTGTTGTGCTGCTACTTGGCATCATTGCGCTTGAAAGCAGCGTGTGCAGCTCATGTGGGCGAACGTGCTGCCTTGCCTGTGCCTGCAGTGCCGAGCTGTGAGCTGTGCCATGGTCTACATGCTGCCGTCCCGCCGCCTTGTGATGACGCGTCCACTGACACCTGCCTAGATGCCCGTGACTGCTGTCCTGGTACCGACTGCAAAGGGTGTCCGGCCGCGACAGGCCGGCACCAGGCTCTGGCAGTACCACCACGGGTGCGCTGGCGCCCGGCGCGCCGCGCTCCTTGCCCGCCCCGAGCCGCGACGTCACGGCATGCAACCAGCAGCAGGCAGCGCGCCACAGCAGCACGCTGCAGCCGCGCCGCACGCCCGACCGGTCCGTGCTGACCGACGTGGTGAAGCAGAGAAGGGAGTGCGCCGAGCAGGCGCGGCGGCGTGGCCACGAGGGCTCCATGTGGGGCCTCACTCTGTCCGGCGGCCAGCAGGCGGCGGCGGGCCCGCTGCCTGGCTCGCACATCCAGCTGGTGAACCCGATGCACGGCGCCCGGCACTCCGCCGCCGCAGGCCTGCTCGGGCCGAGCGGCGCGCCGCCGGCGCGCGGCGCGCCGCCTGCGCAGCTGCGGCCCCTGCTGCAAGCTGCGGCGCTGCTGCCCGCGCACGCCGCCACGCCGGCGGCCCGGGTAGGCACCCGCGGGACAGCGGCGGCGCCCACCAGCGAGCTGCCGCGCCCCACGTCGCGCGCGCCGCCCGCCACACAGCAGGAGCCCGGCCCGGAGGGGCAGCGGCTCGCAGTGGATGTGGCTGTGCACCTGCGCAAGGCCCGGGGTGGCAGCGGCGCGGGCCGTGCGCCGCGCGCCACGCTGCCGCACCACCTGCAGAGCGCGCTGGCCGGCGCCGCCGAGGCTGCACAAGCTGCAGCGGGAGGGCAGCACAGCGCGGGGGGCTTGCGAGCGCGCAGCTCCGCGGGTGCGCTGGGCCAGCCCGCCGCGTCTGGTGTGGGGCGTGCCTCTGGGTCGGCGGGCGCCGCGGCGGGCGCCAGCGGGCGGCGTGGCGGCTCTGGGACAGGGGGAGGCGCGCATATCGGCGCTCGAGGTGCCACGCAGGTGTGCTGGCCGGTAAAGTGCCATCAGGAGTAAGGCGTCGTGTCGTCACAGTGTGTGAGCCTGCATACTAGGACGAGGTTTGCGCAGTGGCTCCTGCAAGCCCTTATGGGTGCAGGCTTGTCCATCTAAAAGGAGGTATGGCTCCTGCAATATCTTATGGGTGCAGGCTTGTCCACGTGGCGCTGCATGCAGTCATTGCTCGCAGCATACTGCCCATCATCTGACGAGCATAAGGTTGTCAGCTCTGTGCCTGGCTGCTAGCGGGTGCGTGCGCAGACTGCTGCAGCCCAGTGCAACGCTTGCGTTTTTGGTGATGTAGGACAGGACCAAGAGCTGGCGTGTGACACACGCAGTGCATGCCGTTCTCCGCAGGCGGCCGCACTGGCGGAGGAGCAAGTTGACTTTGATGTGGTGGAGGCTGACGCGGAGCTGAACGGCTTCCCTGCGCAGCCCGATCCCCACGGCCCCGAGGTAGGGCACCCTGGTTGGCTATGCGTCCCGGTGGCCTGCAGTGCACGGCACGAGTCGACAGCGCGCCCTGCCCTAGGCTCATGCTCATGCTCATGCTCACAGGCGCGCACAGGTCGGCAGCTAGGGCTCGTCCATACCGTGGGTTTCATTGTCAGCGCTGTGCTCATTACAACGTGACGGGCACATCGACAGGCTGCCGATGGCCAGGCGCCAGCGGACGCTCACAGCAACGGCGCTGCCAGCGCAAACGGGGCCACGCCAGCCGCCCAGCGCGCTGCGCGGGGGCGCGTCGCGGGTCAGGCGGAGGCCGCCGCAGAGCCGCGGGCGCCGGGTTGGTACCCCCCGCCGGACGTGTGCGTGGTGGACACGCCGGAGGAGGCGCGGCGCGTCGCAGCGCTGCTGACGGGGCGGCGCCTGCGCGACAGAGTGTTCGCCTGCGACACTGAGGTGCGCGATCGAGCCGCACCCGGCTAGTCTGGTCAAGCGCGGCAGCAGGTCATGACGTGAGGAGCGGAGCGCCAACAGCATGCGGGCCTCCAATGGCAGCATGCCGGCGTTTATTGACAGCATGCGGGCCGTGGTGATGCCGCACCTTGCAGGCCATGTTGCAAATGTGGCACCCTTCGCCTACTGTTCTGACGCGCCACGTGTTGCAGCGTGCCACGTCACAGCGGTCTGAGCGCGTCTAACTGATACTGGGTGCATGGTCCTGCCCACGCTTGTGCGGCACTTCATGGCTGCGCCGCGTGACACCCGTCACAGACGTCAACACCGTGCTGGTCGACCCCTGCAACGCCATGCGACGCTATTGCTGCGCTCCCTGACTCAAGGTGTGGTGAGCTTGGGTGCAGCACCCAGCGGGCGTGCGCCGCAGGTGAGCCGCATCGATGTGACCAAGGAGTCGCCGTGCGGGCACGGCTACGTGACCTGCCTGTCCGTCTACTGCGGCCCGGACGCGGACTTCGGCGCGAGCGCAATTACTGGAGGCCGCGTGCGGCAGAGCAAGCTGTGGGTGGACATGCTGCTTGGCGGCGACGCGGGCGACGAGGCAAGCGCGGCCCTGTGGCGTACTGTCTATGTGGCTTTCGTGCTTGGTGCTGTCATCAATAGCGCATGCATTTGAGCAGAGGCCATGCGTGCATCTTGTACGGGTTTGAGTTCATGTAGACGGGGTGACCTGCAATTGTGAGGTGAAGTGTGTTCGTACTGGTGGACTTCGGTGGCAGATCTGCCTGGTCAGGCAACTTATAGTCCGGCATGTCTGCATGAGCTTCACAGGACCCCGGTCGACAAGCAGGCCTGTGAGAGGGAGGTGCCGTGTCTGACCAGCAATCAGGCCAGGCCTGGTTGCAGGCCTGTGAGAGCGAGGTGCCGTGTCTGACCACGTTTGTGGACGGGCGCCAGGCGCGCGGCCGGCAGGTGCTGGAGGCGTTCCGGCCGTTCTTTGAGGACGCGCGCATCAAGAAGGTGTGGCACAACTACTCGTTCGACCGCCACGTGCTCAAGCGCATGGGCGTGTGGCCGGGCGGCTTCGCGGGCGACACGATGCACATGGCGCGGCTCTGGGACTCCTCGCGCAAGGGCAAGGGCTACTCGCTGGAGGACCTGAGCAGGTGCCGCCCTCCAGCGAGTCACTTGCTGGTGTTGGGCTTTTGAGGCTTGTGGTGCAAGCCTGCTCTGGCGAAGCGAGGGGCGTCACCTCAGGCATGCGCGCTTCTCCAGCGCAACGCTTGATGCATTTTGCGGGCGGGCTTGTGTGCCCGTGTAAGCCTGCAAGGAATGATGTTATGTCTGTGCCAGACGCCAAGGCGGTGTGATGCTACTGCTCGACTGACGATGAGCTATGCTCATGCTGTGCGTTCTTGCCGAAAAAGGGACGATGCCATTACATGCAAGTCCGCCTCACCACAGGACTGTGCAGCCATGCTGACTGCCGCGCGCGCGCGCAGCGACAAGAAGCTGATGGAGGACACGGAGACCGCGGGCGACCCGCGCGCCAAGGTGTCCATGAAGAAGATCTTCGGCGGCCCCAACACGAAGAAGGACGGCACGCAGGGCAAGGCGCGCCGCAGCCCTCGCAGACGGCCTCCTGCCAGAGTCTGAAGCTTGGCTGCTCCTATGGTCTGCTCTACGGTGGTGACGAAGTGGGCGTGAGCTTGCTCTGTCGTAAGTGTGGCATTATGCCACAGGCAGCAACCTAGTAACATCCCAGCCGGCTTGCTCGAGCGGAGGTCTGGCGAAGGTTCTGGTCTGGTCTGGTCAAAGAGCGAGGTGCAGGTGGGTAGGTGAGGCATCACAAATATACAAGTTGGGCCCTGGGGCGCGCAGCTCATCGTGCTGCCGCCGGTGGAGGATCTGCAGAGGGGCGACCGGCGCGGCGAGTGGATCGACTACTCCACGCTGGACGCGCAGGCGACCGGCGAGGTGCCGCTGCCCTCGCAGCGCAGGCTGTGCTGTGCAGCGCGCGAGTCCGCAGCCTGCGCAGGAGCGCTCAGATGAGGCGCTTCTGTGGCGCCCTGCTGTGTTCTCCACTGCACCTGCGGGTCTGTTATCGCGCTCGGAAGTTTGCCGATAGGGTGATGCTAATGTTGTCAGTACATATATTTGTTGGTCACGCTGACGGCGCTGCAGCGGGTGCGCGCAGCTGCACGGCGCGCTGACGGCGCAGCTGGCGGCGATGCCCTGCACGATGGACGCGCGCGTGGCCGCCGCGACCGGGCACGGCGGGCCCGGCTACACCATGCTGGACCTGTACCGCGACTACTGGCTGCCCTTTGGCAAGCTGCTCACCGACATGGAGGACGCCGGCATGATGGTCAACCGGCGCGCGCCCCCGGCCCGACGCCCCATGATAGGGTTATGGCAGGGTTCACTATATCTGCCCAACGCGGCCCGGCGGCCGCACTGCACCCTCGCCCATGCGGGTCCGGCACCACCTCGTCTGCAGCAGGGCACTCCGCCGTGTGCAGGACGTCCGTGTCTGTGTGTGCACATGTACGTCGCGCCACCCAGCCCGTCACCTCTGTCATTCAACTGGGTCTGCGCCCCCGGCTGAACCATGCCGTGGGAAGCTGTCCGGCTGCTGTCACGGCACAATCTGCGTCCCGAGCCTAGGCCGGAGTCCTGAGGCAGGGCGGCCGCGGCAGGGAGCACCTGGCGGCCGCGCAGACGCGCGCGCTGCAGGACCAGGAGGGCGCCAAGGGCCGCTTCCGCCGCTGGGCCAGCGCGCGCGTGCCCGGCGCGCAGCACATGAACATCTGCAGCGGCGCGCAGGCGCGCCGCCCCGCGCGCCCCGCGCGCCCGCCGCAGGCCGCCCCAGAACGCGCAGGGGTGCGTCGCTGGCGCGCGGCGGCGCTGCAGTGGGCCGACCGGCGTCAGCGTACATGCCGTAGCTGCATTGACAAGAGCTCGCTCAGCGCTCCGACACGGTTGCTGTGGATGACCTAGTGTCAGTCTCAAGCTGCTTCTGATCAGCCCAGTGTCTTGCTAGCTTTCAGGCACATATACTTCGAGAGCTGAGCACACCGCACAGTCAAACCCGAGCCTCGCGCAGCCTGTAGAGCAAGTGCTGGTCGCCCCTGATTTAAGGGACACATGCCTGCACAGGTCCGTCAGCTGCTCTTCCCCGGCGTGCCGAACAACAAGAAGCCCGAGCAGCGGCTGGAGACGGAGCGCGTATTCAAGGCGCGCTCCGGCCCAAGACCCTGCTTTCCATCCTTTTGTTTGCCACACGCACGGTTGTCTGACGTGAGCACATTGGTGCGGCGCAGTTAAGGCGTCACTGAGTCATGTATGTATGGCCAGACCCTTCGCTCGCCTCTGCTCCCGCGAGAGCCGCTGCCACCCGCAACGCTGGGAGGCTTTTTACAGGCGTGGGCATCCCCAGTGCGCGGCTGCGCGTGCAGGTGCCCAACGACCTGGGCTTTATCGAGGAGGGCCGCAAGGCGCCCAAGAAGCAGATGGGCATCACGCTGTGGGGCGCGTGGGGCCGCGACGCGCCCTGCCCGCTCCGGCCGGACGTCTTCACGCCCGCCGGCTGGCCCGCCGTGTCCACGCCCGTGCTGCGCGCGCTCGCCGGCAAGCCCGGCGCCGCCAAGAACGCGCTCGCTGAGCTGGACGGCGCCGACACGGCCGTGCCCGAGGGCGGTGCGCGGCCCGGCCCGGCGGGCGGCTGCGCCTCGCGGCGGCCGGCGCGAGAGGGAAGGGCAAGAGAAGGGCAGGCTGGGCAGGAGCTTTGCCCGCCTGTCAGGGCTCTGTGACGGGCAGGCGATGCGCAAGGCATGCAGCGGGGGGCGCCGGGCCGCGCGCGGGGAGCGTCATGCGCGCGCGCGCCGCGCCGCTGGCATGCCGCTGTTTCTGATGAGCGGCTGGGGGTCTGCCCTAACCCGGACCCTGTCGCAGAGGTGCCGCTGGAGGTGATGATGGCGGACCCGGCCGTGGCGGCGCTCGCGGCGGCGGGCGACGGCGAGGACGCGGCGGGCGCGTCCGTCGACACCGACGTCGCTGCCGCCGAGGACTGGCCGGTCAAGGACGACGAGATCGAGCGGCGGCTGGGCGCGGCCGAGCCTGCGAGCCCCACCTCGGTGCTGGAGCGCGCGGACCGCGGCGGCGGCGGCGGCAGCGCGCAGGGCGGCGACCTGCAGGCCATGAAGGCTGAGGCCGCCGCGCGCGGCTACGGCAAGCTGTACGCCGCGTTTGGCGGCGGGCGCGCGGGGCTGGAAGCGTGCGCGGCAGGTATGCGGCCCCGCCCCTTGTCGGGCCTGCATCATCCAAGCGGGCAGGTGCTGGTCGTGTTGGGCCCAAGCCTCTGAACGCCTTGCTGAGCCTGCCCACGAGCGCGCTGGACAGCGTGGGGAGGGCAATCCAAGTGATGGGCCTGTCAGGGTGGATGTGAGGCTTGGCGGGCCGCTGCCGCGTGCCCTGACGCGTCATGCCCGGCGCGCAGTTGACGCGCTGTGCGAGGTCGGCGCGATCGACACGCTGCTCTCCAACTTCATCCTGCCGCTGCAGGTGCGCCCTGGGCGAGAACGCCATCTTGTCTCAGGCTGGCGCGTGAAAAGGGCCCCGCGTGACTCGCGGAGGAACGCGCAATTTGCAGCGCTACCACGTGGGCCTTGCCGCGCACGGATGGCTTTCCCTAACGCTCTCAAAGTACCCTGACGCTGCGCCCGCGTGCAGGGCGACGCCATCAGCACCGCGGACGGCGCGGGGCGCCACCGCGTGCACTGCTCGCTCAACATCAACACCGAGACCGGGCGCTTGTCGGCGCGGCGGCCCAACCTGCAGAACCAGCCCGCGCTGGAGAAGGACCGCTACAAGGCGCGCGCGCGCCTGCTTGGCATCCAGCCCGCGCCGATTGCGTACAGGCAAGCAGCGCTGCTCGACGGGCGGGCCTGTTAGCTGGCTGCCGCGGGCACGCAAGGTCGGCACTTGCGCAAACAGTGGTGCACAGGCCCTGCGCAGCGCCGGCAGCTGCATCACGGGGTCAGGCAGGCGCCGCCTGCGCAGCCGCAGCCGAGCGCCGCGCGCAACCATGCCGCTGTCAAGCCTGCAGCCCGGAGCAATCGTGCAGCAGCGTGCTGTGCGGCCTGTGACCTGCGCGGGCGCGCGCGGGGCCGCGCAGGTGCGCAAGGCGTTTACCGCGGCGCCGGGCAACGCGCTGGTGGTGGCTGACTACGGCCAGCTGGAGCTGCGCCTGCTCGCGCACATGGCCGGCTGCGCGTCCATGCGCACCGCGTTCGAGCTGGGCGGCGACTTCCACAGCCGCACCGCGCTCAACATGTACGGCCACATCCAGGCCGCCGTGAACGCTGGTGCGCGCGCCTCTATTTACTACCCTATGTTGACCCTAACCCTAAACCTGCACGCTCAGCACACCCCAGGGCAGCAGCGTGCCGCAGACAGCTGCCCTGCAGGGCATACAAGGCGGTGTCTGAGACAGAAGGCATGCAATAAAGGCAGTGTGTGTCAGGTAGATAACAGGTTGCGCACCCCGCTGCAGGTCCTCCTGCCGCGGCCGATGCCAGCCTGAGACACTGGCGCGCGCGCGCGCAGGCGAGTGCCTGCTGGAGTGGGACGGCGGCCCCGGCGGCGGCGCGCCGCCGCCCGTGCCGCTGCTCAAGGACATGTTCGGCTCCGAGCGGCGCAAGGCCAAGGTGCTCAACTTCTCCATCGCGTACGGCAAGACCGCGCACGGGCTCGCGCGCGACTGGGGCACCAGCCGCGAGGAGGCCGAGGAGACCGTGCAGAAGTGGTACGCCGACCGGCCCGAGGTGCGCGCGGCCCCGCCCGGATGAAGGGTAGGGTTAGGTTACCCTACCCAATTCTACCCTACCCGCCCATAGTCCTGCCTTTGCTGTCAGACGCGCTCTGCTTAGCGGACGCGGTGCGTCCCTGCTTACAGCCAGGCTCCAGCATGTTCATGGTGTCGGCCTGGCGCGGGCGGCATGCTGCACGCGCTTGCCGCCGCGCAGGGCTCGGAAGCGGGGCGAGCGGGCACGCGGGCGGCGCGCGCGCAGGTGGAGGAGTGGCAGGGCAGGCAGCGCGAGATGGCCATGAAGCAGGGCTACGTGCGCACGCTGCTCGGCCGCCAGCGCGCGCTGCCGGACGCCCGGCAGCGCGGGCCCGCCCAGGCGCGCGGCGGCCCTGGGCGCCCCACCGCACGCGTGGCCGGACAGGCCGCTCCGGGGCTCGGCTGCGGGGAGGCGCGGGAAAAGCAGCCGCCCGCGTCAGTGCTTGCTGCCGCCGCGGTGTGGCCGCCGTCAGAGAGCGGCGCTCCAGGGCCCCCTCGGGCGCCCGGGTTCCCTGTTTGCCTTGGCTCGCACGTCACCGCCTTCGGGTGTGCACCAGCCTTTGCGGCGTCATGCGCGGTGCTTCTATGCAGGCACGCGGGCTGCCACACAGGGCACTCTGCCGGATCTCGGCACGGTCAGGAACAGGGGGCCGGGCCGGGGAATGTCGCGGATCGGAGGCCCTTGAGGCGTGCGCACCTGCAGGGGCACGCGCTGCGCGCGGCGATCAACACGCCGATCCAGGGCAGCGCGGCGGACGTGGCCACCGCGGCCATGCTCGCCATCGACCGCAACGCGCGCCTGCGCGCAATGGGCTGGCGCATGCTGCTGCAGGCGCGCCCGCAGCGCCCTTGCTCTGCGAGGCGGGCATCTTTGCCAGCCCTGTGTTGCCCCTGGCAGCCACTCGCTCCTCGCGTTGCCCCAAGGTTTTGCCAAAGTTTCAAATATGAGAAAGTGTGTGCGCCGTGGTCGTGCGGAAGGGTGCGCACAGGGCGGGCCCTCGCCCTGCGTCCATGGCTCGCAGCCCCTGGCAGGCCTCTGGCTTTGCTGTCTTCGCGGGCCGCCAGGGCACGCGCGCGCGGCCGGGGTGCGACGCGCGCCGCGCGCGCGCTCAGGTGCACGACGAGGTCATCCTGGAGGGCCCCGCGGAGTCAGCGGCGGAGGCGCAGGCGCTGGTCGTGCGCTGCATGGAGCGCCCGTTCGCCGGCCGCAACCCGCTCACTGTCGCGCTCGTGGTCGACTCCAACGTCGCGGGCACCTGGTATGATGCCAAGTGAGCTGGCTCCCCAAGTCAGCCGGCTCGCCAAGCGAGCAGCCTCCGCGCTGCGGCCGGGCGCTGCGCAGTGAGCGGCGCCGGCCCGGAGCGCGTTAACAGCAAGAGAAGCGAGGGGCCGCTGCTGGCCGAATAAATGCGTCCTGTCGTCCCCGTGCTGCGGCGGCGTAACTGCGCGCGGGGGCGGAGCTGGGCGCTGGGCGCTGTGCGGGACTGCTCCTGCAGGTGTATTCAGTCTGGGTCTCTTTTGGCCGAGCTGGGCGAGGCAGTGTGGGGCAGCACTGCTGTGCGGCGCGCACAGCAGTGTGCCCACAAAATGCCGGCCTGTTCTACATGACACGCTGCCAGGGATTCAATTCAAAATGGTGCGAGCAGCTTGCAGCGGCCAAGCTGGGCGAACGCGCCATAGCAGGCCTGCGCCCATTGACCCCGTGGTTGGCTGGGCTAACACGTTTCTGGGCGCTTTTCGCATAAGGGGTTGCCTCCGTCGTTGACATAAACCATGTTTGGGTACCCCGCGCTTTTATTCAAGTATGCCGTTGACCTTGCATGCAAACACATGACAAACCCTTGTGCACTTGCTGTGAGGTTGCGGAAATTTCTTTGCCCACCCCCTGGTGTGCCTCCGTGAAAGCGCGCGTAATTACAGTCTCTCTGGGTGACTTGCAGGCTGGGCGAGTTGCAGGCTGAGTAACATACATCCGGATGAGATTGCTGACCACGCGACAAGCACACAAAATGCATAACGCCTAAGCTCCGTTTGAGCTTCACTGCATGCATTCAGACAGGACTTTCCACCACAGGTGCAGCGACAAAGCAAGTTCTCAATACACAAAACACTTCACAAGCACGTAACGCTCGGATAACGCGGGCATGCAAACAGGACAGGGGGTGGTCGTAGAGCACTTCACAGATCGCTGACACTGACAACACTGATGCGAGGCAGAATAGTTACCCCTGAAATACTGCTGGTGACATCTATGGCGGGGCCCGAGGACATCCGGCGGCGTCCTCAAAGCAGTCTTCAACCTATCCTGACCGCCCTAACACCAATGCTTCCGTAAGCACAGGCCTGCCCCAGAATACACGTGCAGGTGCTGCTGGCCGCACGGGCTCACATATCTACAGATGGGCAGAGATGCACTCGCACCAGATGGCCACACTGCTCCGCACTGTAAAGCTTACTTGACCCTTCCTCTCTGTGCGCGCGCCGGCGGCCTGCGCGCCCGCCCATGTGCACGCCCTTGGCACCGAGCTCGAACTACGTGCAGCGGCCTGCACTGCACTGCACTGGGCATGGCAGCACTCTGCGCCGTCTCTGGAGGCGTAATGGTGGCAGGCAAGCGAATGCAAAAGCTCACGTGTACTCAGCGTACCTGCGCCTGGCGCCGTTCGCCCTGCCAGGCAGCGACACGCGCGGCGCCGACGTACCGGGAGGGCTGGCCTCCTGCGCCACGCCCGCCTGACGGGTGAGTGCATGTTTCGGTAAAGTCGGTAAAGTCTGACAGCCCCCGCCAAGTCAGGAAGCCAGCGCTGCCGAGGCTGCTGGGCGCAAACATGCATGCGTCGCCAGTGCGCAGCCGGCACACCCAGCAGCCAGCCCTGGCGCCAGCCCCAGTGCAGGCGCTGCACCTCTGCCCCTCGACACGCATGCGCGTGCAGCGAGGGTCTGTCTACCTCTTGGCCGCCGGCGGGCTGGGCGGCAGGCGTAGGAGCGGCCGCCTCGGCGGCGCCCAGAGCGCGCTTGCATGCGGCGCCCGGGCCGCTCGCCGCCCTTCCATCAGCGGCGGCTCGCGCGCCCGGGCCGGCCGCGCCGGCAACTGCCCCTGCGCCCGCGCTTCCAGGCGCCAGCGGCCTCGCTGGCGCAGCGCGCTCCGCCGCCGGCGCCGCGGCGGCCTCCGCGCCCGGCCTCGCCTCGCTGGCGGCCGCGCGGCCAGAGTCAAAGCGACTGCCCAGGCCGCTGGGCGGCGCTAGCAGGCCCAGGCCGCCAACGGCCGCGGCGACCGCCTCGCTTGGACAGCCGCGCTCGGCAGCGCTGGGCGCCGTTGCCGGCGGCTCGGGAGCGCGCTCAGCCTTGCACACCGGGCCGGCGTCCCCGCCAGCGGTCTGCCCGCTGGCGCCTGCAAAGCCGTAGCGGCTGCACATCCGGCCGCCCGCCGGTGCGCGCAAGCCCAGGGCGCCCAGGTCCAGGCGCAGTCCGCCGCTCGCTAGCCCGTCCATGGGCGGCGGACTGCCTGCCTGCCCGTCCAGGGCTTGCCAGGGCGCCAGGGGCCCGAGCCCGGCCGTCGGGTGGAAGCGGGGCGCCTCCGTGCAGCCGCGCCAGTCCGCGCCCGCAGCGCAGCCCTCCAAAAGAGGCCCGCCCAGCAGGGCTGCCGATGGACAACCTCCCGTGGCGCCCACACGCTCGCGCGCCTCCAGGAGCGCGCCCGGCGGCTCGCACTTGCAGCTCCCGGCCGAGGACTCTCCCAGCAGCCTATGCGGCAGGCGAGCGGCTGCGCCGTCTCCGCCAGAGCTCTCGCGCAGCGGCAGCCCAGCAGACGAGGCGTCGGCTGCAGAAGAGCTCCCAGCCGAAGAGCTGGTCGGCGGCTCGGCCGACAGTGGGGGCGCCGGGGCGCCGGCCTCGGCTGCGGGCCCGCCCCACAGGTCTGCCGGCGCAGCCGCAGCGCCCAGCGGCGCCCACGGCGCCCGCCGCGCCGTCTGCGCGGGCTGCGCGCTCGCGCCGTCCGCACGCGCGGCGCCGGGCGCTACCGCGGCTGCCCCGGCGCCGTGGCAGGCGGCGCGCTCGGCAGCCTGACGACCCGCCCGCCAGCAAAAGCTGCCCGCCAGCGCAGCAGCGGCGAATCCGCCCCTGCGCGCGCGCGGCAGCGGCGGCGGGCTGCCGAGCGGCGCCGCCGCCAGGCCCCATACATCCGCGCTGGCTGCGACGGAGCGCGCGCCGAGCCCCCCGCGGGCCGCCGGCGAGCCGCGGGCGGCCGCCGCATCGAACCCGCACTCCCCGCTGAGGCCCCAGATGCCCCTCGGCGGGGCCCCCGCGGCCGCCTGCGCGCCTGCAGGCCGCCGCACCCCGAGGTCCGCCTGCGGCCGCTGCAGCTCGGGCGCCCAGGACAAGCGCGCCTGCGCCTCGAGCGGCCCGGTGCGCTCCCAATGCGTGCCCACGGCCAGCGCGGTAGGCGCGAGCTCTGCGGCTTGAGGGACGCCTGGCCGCGGGGCACCCCGCCACGGGTGCGGCCCGTCCCCCTGCGAGGCCAGCTGGCTCTGACCCGGGCGCCGCGCACTCTGCCCTGACAGGCTCGAGCGAATGAAGGCTGCGCGCGACAGCAGCCAGCCCCCGCGGCGCGTCGGGGCAGGCGGCGGGGTGCCCGGCGGGGGCCGCGGCCCGCTCTGCCGCTGCGCGTCAGGGAGCGCGGGCGACCCCGCAGGACTGCTGCCCGGGCTGCCCCACGCAGGCGGCTCCGTCAGGGGCCGCCCCTGCAGGCGCCCGCCTGCATCCCCCTCCGCGCTCCGGCCATACACGGACAGCAAAGCGCGCTGCCCGTGCTCGCCGCTGCGGCGTCCCCAGGCTGCTGCAGGCGCAGCGAGGGGCGCGTGCTCGCACGAGTCCCTCGGATGGGCCCGCGGGGCGTCCATGGCCGCGCCGCCCAAACCTCCCACCACAGGCCACGTCCGCCCCGGCGCGCCCTGCGCGACAGGCAGGCGCAAGCCAGCTATGAGACGGCATGCCTCTGGCAGCAGGATGCAAGACACGGAGAGGTGCAGAGGAGCAGTGGGCGTGTACAGGCAAGGCTGCGCATCTGCATTGGGGCACGCGCAGTGCATACCTGCCAGGCACGCCGGTGCTTTGCAGCGTCCGTTGCCAGCGCTCAGCGAGGCGGCACCTGCGCAAGCAGTACAGCGACAGGTTGTAAGGCTGGCCACGTGCACCCGTCCCCAGCAGCCAGCCAACACACGCAGTGGCAGGAGTGTGCACCGCTCAACGTGCCCAGCTCTTCCGTTGCATCTTCTCAGAGAGCTGCACCAAGGTGACGAGATGGACGCAGACTCTCACACGTGCTCACAGGCAAGCATGAGGACCGCCGCGGACAGCGCGCCTGCTTTAAAACGGGCGCTTGAGCGGCGCCAGCCGCCTGCCCAGCAGCGGCCACCATCCAGGCGCCGTGGTTCGGCAAAGTGCTCCTCGGATGCATCGAAGCCCCGGCATGCCGCTTGCTCAAACCGGCATCCAGCAGGGCTTTGGCGCCATTGGATGTCCCGGGCCTGGTGCTGACTGAGCCACCCGTGAGCACCATCGCTCACCCGCAGTCAGGAGAGGGAGGCGTGGGGGGTGCTGGCGCGGCTTGTGCGACACCGGACCACCACTACTTCATCGCGCAGAGGTGTGGTTATGACCGCGCATACCTTCTCGCCAACGGACCCCTCAAGCTCCGCTTGCGTTGGCGGCATAGGCTGTTGCGGGTGCAGATGGTGCGCAAAGATAGTCAAGGTGAGCTTGGAAAAGAATTGTCAGCAATTAACGGGCAATGTGCGGGCAATCTGCCTGTTCTGCATGCCTCATGCCACCACGAAGGCAGTTGTCTATATAAGTGCAGCCTGGTTGGGGAGGGAGTGGCTGATGAGCAAGCTTGGTGTTCAGTGACAGACCATCTCGCCTGCATGCGCCCTCCCGGCCGGTGTCGTGTGTCGACCGATGCCGGAAAGACCGTCGATGCTCTCTGTGGGGCGGGACTGTGAGCTGCAAGCATTTCATGAACCCTGCTCGGGAGCAGGCCTGCAGCTTGGGCGCCTGCACGACGCAGCTGTCAGTGCTAGGAAGCGGCGTTGCGGGCTATAGGCGGGCCGGGTGGCAAGAGCACCTGCACCGAAGTTGTGCAGGTGCATCTTGTTTGCTTGCTTCTTTTGGCAGGAAGCAGACAGTGGCGTGCAAGCTGCTGCAGTGGCAGCGTTGGGAGTTACAGCTTGGCTGAGCCTCTTTCAGGCAGGCGTGTCCAGTGACAGCCGGTGCAGTGTGCAGGGTGGTCTGCAGGGGTGGGGCGGTCTGCTGGGGCGTGGGAGCTGTGACAGCCTGCCCAGCGGGCTGCGCTCCTGCGGGTCAGGTTGCGCACACTGCCTGAGCGCGGTGCTTGGCGCTGGCACAGGTCGGCCCGCTGCCTTGCGGTCAAATACCTGGGCTGGGCACGCTCTGCGCACACCTCTCAGTCCGCACCTGCATGCAGCACTGTTGCTGCCTTTCGCTGGCGCAGCATACACATACCGTGCGGGCCTGCACGCCACTTTGCCACCACTTGTGCGCCACCCCCCTCACGCGCGTAAGATGCGACACAGCCGACTGCGCTCAAGCCCCGGCGCCTGCGAGGTGGGCCGGCCCTGCTATGCGAGGAGCGTAACCACGCAGGGCTCACGGGCGATGCGCCGGCAGGCGTCGGCGGGCCCGCCGCGCGTGCTATGAGCGACTCGGAGGGGGCTGCCCGGTCGCGCCGGCGGCGCCTGCGCGAGTCGGGCGCCCCGGACCTGTTCATGGACCTGGACAGCGACAGCGAAGATGAGGCGGCCGGCGCTGAGGCGCCCCCCGGCCACGAGCAGGTGCCTGCCGCCCTGCGGGCCCGCCCTCGCTCGCCGACAGAGCAGGCCGGCAGGAGCGCCGGCCTCCCCAGCCTGCGCGTTTGCCTGATTGCAGAGCCGGCAGACCACGCTCGAAAAGGGCACTCACAGGTTGCACGTCCGGCAGTTGTTTGCCTGTTTCCGGGCAGGCGGGTCAGATCGAGGCAGAGGCTGGGGCGAGTGCTTACAGGGGCATGCGGATGTTGGGAGCTGCGGCTGACCGCGCGCCGGGGCCCCGCAGGCGGACCGCGCTCTGCTCGAGGTCGGGCGGCGGCAGCCGCGCGCCCTGGAGAACGTGCGCCCTGCCGCACCTGCTGCCCTCTTGTGCTGTGCCGCCACTGGGCCCAGGGCACCTCACCCGTGCACCATGCGCACGGGCGCGCCTGTCAGGGCGCAAGCGCATGCCCTGCATGGCGGTCGGAGCAGGCGTTTCTGGCGTGCATGGGAAAATGGGGTCACCCCCATTGCCCGCATCATGCAATAGGGCGGTAGGGTTACGCATCGGCCGGGGACTGACGGCACCCGCGCGCGCCGCGCAGCTCCTGCGCCAGGTGATCTGGGTGCAGCGCCGTGACGAGCCGGAGCAGGGCAGCTACGAGGAGCTGCTGCAGCTGCTGCGCCGCAACCACTGCCTCACCTCGTGCGCGCCGCGCGCGCCCTGGGCTGCACGACGCGCATGGTGCCTGGCGCTGGGCGTGGGGCAGGGTCGGTTCTGGTGGCAGCTTGCGGTTGGCGCTGCAGTAGTTGGGGGTTTTTTTTTCCTCACATGCGGCCGTTTCGGCAGCGGGCTGCGTGCGCGCTGTGGTTCACCGATGAGCTCACGCACCGGGCGCCCGCTGTCCAGAGCCGGGCCGGTATAGGCTCCCATGCAGGGGAGCGCAGCGCTGCCATGCCTGGCGCGAGAAAGAGGCTGCACCAGGCGCCCCGCTTACAACGTGCTTGCTGGTTTGCGCACGCCCACTGGGCGGCTGCGCACGAGAGCGGTCAGCCTGACGCATGGCCCACCGCGCGCGCAGGGAGCGCGTGACGCGCGCGCTGCGCGCGTGCCCGCGCAACGCGTTCCTGCCGCGCCCGCACGACCAGCCGCCGGACGCATTTGCGGACGTGCCGGTGCGGCACGGCTGTGTGAGTGCGGGGTGGACTGCCGGGCAGAGTGTAGCACGCTCGCGCGACGCCCGTCACGAGTCTGCGCCTCATGCCTGAAATCAACCGGCCCGGTGCCTGGGCTGGCGTGCCGGGGCGGCGCAGGCGCCGTGCCTGACGCGGCTGCGCGGGCGCAGGTGCGCATCGACGCCATGGACTTCAACGTGTCGGCGCCGCACATGCACGCGACGTGCCTGGAGGCGCTCGACCTGCAGCCCGGCCACGCGTTCCTGGACATCGGCTGCGGCTGCGGCCTCGTCACCGCGGCCGCCGCGTTCCTGGCGCGCCTGGGCCCGCGCGCGGGCGCAGGGTACATTGCCGCCGTCCGCACAAGCAGCGGGGCAGTGCCGCAGCGACCGCGCCGGGCTGGGCGGCCGCCCGCGCGGTCCGCAGGCTGCGACCGGGCTCGCCTCGCTTGTTTGGCTAATAAGGCTTGCGACTGGGCATCTGCTGTCTCGTGTGTGTGCCGCCGCAAGCACGCACGCCTATAGTGCATGTGCGTGCGCTCTCACGTTCAAGGAGACGCACTTGGTTTTGCCCTGCTCTGAAGCTCACGCGCCTCTTTGCATGCACGTGGTTTGGGCAACTGTGCAGTCGGTTGCAGCACGTTGTGAGCGCAGGGCCCTACGGGCTACCCGCGCCGAGCTTGGCCCCGCGCGCGCGCGCGCAGGTGGGCAAGACGGGCCGCGCGGTCGGCATCGACGTCAAGCGCCCCGCGGTCGTGCTGTCGCGGCGCAACCTGGCCGCGCTCGCCGCCGCCGACGCCGACTACGCCGCGAACGCCGCGCCAGCGACCTTCGAGCTGCACAACGCGTTCACGCCGTCCCTCAAGCACCAGGCGCGCGCACGCTGTGCCTGCCCGCTGGCGGGCCGTGTGCCGTGCCTGCAGCAGCACTGCGCAGCGCACCCGAGCGACCCCTGTCACCAGCATCCGCTGACTGCGCGCGATGCGCCAGGGTCGCTACGACCGCGTGCACAGCGGCGCTTCGTGCCGCCCGAGCAGGCTCCGGACGCTAGTGGCGCTGCTGCGGCCGGGCGGCCTGCTGGTGCCGCCCCGCGCCCGCCGGCGCCGGCCCGCTTGCGGGGAGGTGTTGCTGTCTTCGCCGTTGCTGTGACGGAAGTGATGTTTGAGCTGGCGCCCTTGTGTCTACAGTGCACCGACCCTGCTCCTTCAGGCGGGAGGGTTCAGGGGGTGCCAGCCTGCTGTGCAAGGGCACCACTGTGACTTTAGCTTTAGCTGAGTGCCATGCGCATCGCGCTGCCAGACCCTTCCAAACCCCCCACGGGCGCGCGCGCGCCCCGGCAGGTGACGCCCGTGTCGCCGCACGACCTGCAGCTGATCCGGCGCCTGCCGGACGGCGGTCACGAGGCACGCATTCTATCCCAAGTCCGCTACTCTGACCTGGAGGTGCGGCCCCGCGCCAATCGGTCCCCTGGAGTACGCGGCTGTGCAGGCTCTTTGCATGCAGGGTGCACCCTCAGGGCTTCTATCAAATAGACGTGAGACGTTGGAGGATTGCCTCCCAGACATGACATTATTTCTTACAGAGCGGCCCGTAGGCGCGCCCGCAGCAGCGCGCCTGTCTGAAGACACGAAGGCAGTGAGCGCGCTCCGGCGCCGAGCGCGCACCTGCGCGTGCGGGCGTGTGCAACGCGCCCGAACGGCGCCCCAGCGCGCCGGCGTTGACGCAGGCGCGCCCGCGTGCGCGCAGCTGCCCGGGGACGCCGAGGTGGTGCGCGCACAGCTGCGCATCGAGCGCAAGGCGCGCCTGGCGCCGCCCGCGCTGCCGTCCTCGTTCGCGGCCGACGTGGCCGAGATAACAGGCGCGGCCCGCGCGCAGCGGCACGCACGTTCACATACTGTGATGCCCGGAGCGTCCGTGGCCGGCATGCCCAGACCATGGTGGGCGCCGCATGCGCCGATCCCGGGGCGGTGCTCGCGATTGCCTGTTGCTCTGTGGCCGCTTGGCTGGCTGATGGCTTGCACAGTCGCCTGGAGCGCCCCGCTCCAGCTGCTGCTGCTGCCAGACCAGCCGGGGGTGCAAGCTCTGCGTGCTCCTACATGGACTTTGAGCGGCCTGTTGCCGCATGCAGCCGTATGGTGTTTGTTTGTTGCGACCGCACGAGCTTTTATCCCGCTCGTGAGCCTATTCCAGGTGCCAGGGCCTGTGCGCCTGCTCCACGCCGCAATTCAGCCGATAGGCTGTGCTGTCGGGCCCGCAGGCTCGCCAGGCATGCCCGGCACCTGCATCGCATGGACCTGAGGCCGTCGCTCACGGAGCCCCCTCCCTGACTCGCTGTCTGCATGGGAGCTGATGGGCGGCTGACGAACGCCACCGCGGGGCGGCAGGCGCGCCGGGCACGTCGGGCGGCAGCAGCGCGAGCGCGCAGAGCGGCTTTGCGCTGGGCGGCGCACCGCCCACCTGGCCCAAGCGCGTTGCGCGCTTCCTCACCGCCTGCAGCGGCTCCCTGGGTGCGCCGCCGCGCCACCGCGCGGCGGTGGCGGCATGTGGTGCATGCGTGCCTGGCATGGTGCAGGCATGTGGCTGCTGGACGTGTCGGACTGGCATGCTGTGCAGGTGCGCATGTGGTGCGCGAGCGCCTGGCTGCATGCCAGGGCCCTCCCTGCCTGCACCGGCTTGCTGCCTTGGGCCGCGCTGGGTCCGCACCCGGCCCCTGTTGGGTTGGCTGCAAGAGTCAAAGATCATCAGTGCAACAGAGAGGTCTGCGGTTTGTGCGCTAGAGCCGGGCGCGCCGCGTCTGCGGCCTGAGACGCGGGCGCGGGCGTGCAGGCTCCAGCAGCAGCGGGAGTGGCAGCGAGCGCATGAGCATCGACAGCGCGCGCTCAGAGGAGCCGCGCAGCGCCGGCAGCATCGGCGGGCGCTGCGGCAGCCCGCGCAGCGCGTCGCCTGCGCTGGACGCGCGTGAGCTCGGGCCGCCCGACTGCGCGCTCGCCGGCGCCGGCTGGCGCATCCCTGTGCACCGGTGCGCGCTCGGCTGACCATAAGGTGCTGGCATGCTGCGCCACACCGGAATGCGCACTCCTGCGCACGCCTCAATGACGCCTTTGTCTTTGCAGAGTGGTGGGCATGCCACCTGTTGTCCACCAAACACCCCCCGAAATCGGGTGCGCACGAGCTGCGCTGACTCGAGTGGCACGCCACTTGTCCTACGCCGCGCTCCACCCCCGGCGCGTGTGCGCTGCCCGCGCCCGCGCGCCCTGCCAGGCGCTGGGTCAGACCGCACAACCCGTGCCAGTCCGGTGAGCGCATCACCTGTCCTGCAGCAGCGCCACAGGGGTGCACGCACGGTCAGTGCCCGCCCCGAGCGCCCTGCACCACACCTCACACCGCGCTGCCTGTGTCGCGCAGTTGCGTGCTGCGCGCGCGCTGCGACCACTTCCGCGCGCGCTGCGACAGCGGCATGCGCGACGCCGGCGACGCCGAGCTGCGCGTGCCCGAGCACTTCTCGGAGGCGCGCGCCTGCGCCGGCCGTTTGCATGCATGGAGGGCATGTGTGGCACAGGTTGCACAGTTGCGAGTCTGCTTGCGTTTGCGTGCATGCGCCCTCGCGCGGGAGGCGGGAGGCTGCCTGGATTGCGCTGCTTCCATGCGGGCGCGCCGCTGCTGCTGGAGCTGCTGCGGGCGTGGCCAGGGCGATGCATGCTGCATGCAGAAGGAAGCGCTCTGCTTGGCACTCTCACCAATGCAGTCCTGCCAACAAGTGAGAGCCATGCGGCGCCAGCTGCATGGGGCGGAGAGCACTCTCAGGAGGCGGGGTCAAGGGCCTCTTTAGGAGGAGCTCGAACGCGAAGCCCCACTGGGCCATGCTGCTGATGTGACGCAGCTCCGGGGCGCCGCGCGCAGGAGGCGGTGCGCGTGCTGGCGCGCTACCTGTACGAAGACGCGCTGCCACGCCGCGCGGAGCCCGGCCTGCTCGCGGCCGCGCTGCATGTGGCCGAGTACTTTGGCGTGCACCGCCTCGGCGCGCTGTGCGAGGCCGCGCTCGCGGCCGAGGTCCTGGCGGCCGACCCCGAGGACGCCGGTGCGCGCCGGGGCTTGCCGACCCGGGGGTGCCGGCCGGGGCCAGCCTCGGCGGCGCGTGCGCGCGCCGTTCCTGAGCAGGGGCGCCTGCGAGAGACGCATTGCTTCTCTCTGTGTGTGGTCTTGCAGGCTTTGCCCTGAGCAGCCTTTGCTGCTCCTTGCCAGCCTGGGGTTGAGCGTGGATTGAGGTTAAAAATGCAATTTCCAAAAATGTAATGTTTTCACCAAGTGGGAGCAGCAGGAGCAGCGCTGTTGTTACCAGGCCGCTTGCCTTCCAGACACAGCTCTGCTGTGTGTCATACATGAAGGCTGTGTCGTCAGCGCTGACGGCCGCTGAATGTTGCGCCGATCGCCCGCCCGGCAGACGAGTGCGAGACGGCGGTGGCGCTGTTGGGCCTGGCGGACGAGGGCGCGCTGGAGCACCTGCGCGCGGCCGCGCTCGACTTTGCCGTGCGCAACTTCGAGGCGGCGTCCGCGACGGCGGCGTGGGCCGCGCTGCCGCGGGCCGCGGCGGACGCGGTCGCGCGCGAGGCGACGGGGCTGCTGCGGCACTCGCTCGCGCTGCTCGCCGACCTGCGCAGTCAGACGCGGTAGAGGGTGAGGGCCGCCCCGGCCCGGCGCTCCGTGCGCGCGCGCTGTGCTATAGGCTGCGCACGCTTTCCACCAGGCTGGTGCAGCAGGTGCGGTTGCGGGCCCGCTGACCTGCTGTTGTCGGCAGGGCTTGGGAAAGCGCGCTTGCAAGGCGCCCCATGCCTGGGGCCAGCACCTGTGCACTTCCAGGCGCAATCACCCTACAGGGATACCTTGTGGCAGCTCCCAGGTCCCAGGCCAACGCGTGAAGCCGGACAAACGTGGAAGTGACGGTTTTCATGGTTCTTCCATTGTGAGAGTAGCGACTCCCAGGGCCTGGATCTTTTGTATAGAAAATATTGTCATTGCTGAGCTGCACAGGCGTTGGCCAGGCGGGACTATTTGGCAGCCCGGTGGGTGTGCAAGCTTGGTGTGCTGGGGCATCCCGTGCAAACTGCAGCATGTGTAAAAGTAGCCATGTATGTCATGTGTAAATATTGGTGTGTGGGAGTGTAAACTAACCATTTTTCCGGATGCCTGTTCACACTTGGAAGCGTGGGCGGTCCTGTGTATACTTGGGAGTGCAGAGCAGGAAGAAACATGAAGGGGGCTTGCAGAAGGCTGCTCGCTCGCTATAACATGTCATGGCCGAGGAGGGCCTGTCCATGTTGGAGCTGTTGGAGCTCGGGTAGGGGCGAGCTCGGTACGCCTTTGTTGGTTGTGCTATACTCTGACCTCTTTGTATTCTGTGGTGTGTGCCGCATGCCGCCCCCGCGCATATGCGTTGGCATGACAAAGCCGTCAAACAGCACACAAGCTCTGAGAGAGCCTGTGCTGTATGGGGTCGGGAGGAGCACGTGTATGCTGTGTGCCAACAGAGCTGTAGGTGTCTTGCTACTCGAGACAGGGAGGCTGCCTGCATAGTTGCGCAGTATATTCCCCGAGGCAGCCTGGTGCAATGTAGTAGAGTGCAATGAGGGACGGGGCACGGGGGACACTTGGCCTGCGCTGGCAAGCTCCTGATGCAGGTTTGTTGCCTAGATGCAGGCACCGACACATCTGCCAATTGCATCTGTGAGATACATGCATGGGCTCTGCGCACCGCTGCTCTTGTCTGGCAATTGTGAAGTAATGCACTCATGCGCCGGGTGAGCTGCCTCAACATCTTCCAGATGTGACATATGTTGCTCATTCAAGAGAACATCCAGGCAATGCGCCAAGTGAGTGAGCTGCGTCGATATGTTCACATGTGACACATCTTGCTTCAGACACACTTTTGAGAGAACATCCAAGCACTACAAAGACCCTGATGCTATGCGAGAAGCACTGCAAAAGCACGCAGGACAGAATGCACAATGGCATGTACGTGGTGGCCATGCACAAAGAACGCACAAGCGAGTATGTGTCTAACAGTCACGCTTTGGTGACACACAGCCAGACACCGTTCGCCTCGAGTGGCAGGTGCGCAGCTACCTGCCACAAAGCGAGACAAGGTCGCAGCGTAGGCGAGTGGGAGACATACGACATAAAGAACAGACCGTAATGTCAGCATGTGAAGCATGTCAGAAGGCATTGGTCTACCTAATAAAGATGCGCTGCACAGGCTGGCTATGACGCCGCACACCATGGCCGCCACCACAGGCACACCACACCATGCACCTGCTGCTCTGGCTAACATTACCGCTGGCAGGCTTCTGGCTGCTTCAGGTGCGCCTGAGCATGTTCGGCGCAGCTCTGGTACTAGGCAAGCGAGCTGCGCCAGCCGGGCGGTCCGCGCGGGGTGCAGACGGAAGCGATGCTTGCCCTGACTCTGAAGTCGAGCCTAGCCCGACCTTGCGGGCAGCTCCAGGATCAGCCCCAAAGCTGCGCACGGGGGCGGGGGGAGGCCCAGCAAGTCAGCCAGCCCAGGTTCTGGACATCAGTCAACGCCATACCAGCTTTGCACACATGCGCGCCGCGCTGCAAGCAGCCGCCGCGGCGCCACCGCCGCCGCCGGCCTCACGCGCCCGGGAAGGCGCCGGCGCTGCGCACGTGCGCCAGCAGCGCGGGCAGCCCCAGGCGCTGGAACGCGTCCAGCGCCGCGCGCGCGCCGCCGCCGTACACGGGCGACGGGTCCGACCGGATCTGGTGCGCGGCGAAGCTCGCCAGGCGCTCCTCCCAGGTGCCCTGCGCGCCGCCATATTAAGAGGGGCGCATTGTGCATACGCGCGCGACGGCAGCTGGCCCTTGGGGCATGCATCGCCCGGCTGTGAGCTGGCTGCGCCGCTGGCTCCATGCCGTGTCTGACATGACTTTGGGGCTGCCCATGAATGGCCTGAAAACCCCAAGATGTGCTCAGTGCTTGGCAGCGGAATGCGCGCACATGCTGACATCAAGCGCAGCCAACGGGGCGCGTGACACCACCTATATACCCCTGCCACAGCACTCAGCTTCTCAACAAGCTCGGGCAAGGCGCGCCCACAAAACATGGGTGGCTCTCACAAGCACACACATATACACTCATTTAACGCACGGTCCACTCCTGCACCTGCTCTACCCGTTGGCCGCCTCTCAAGATCGGCATAAATTTAGGAACGATGGTTAGACACTCACCTCGGTCTGGCAAGGCTGCTGCTCCAGCCAGAGGAGCGCCAGCAGGTGGCAGAGGCCCTCCTCCACATCAAGGCTCAGCCCGGTCAGGCCGTTCAGGCGCAGCCACGCATGCATCAGCTCGTGCGCGAGGATGCTGCCCGTCAGCAGCCACGGTAGCCCGAACAGCACCAGGATCGCTGTCACCTGCGCCGCGTCCACCCGCGACCATGTAAACATTGCCGCACAGTGCCCGTTGCAGACCTGCTGATATGGCTTTCACAGCACAAAGGCATGGCGCTATCTTGTATTGAAACGTGACTCTTGCCATCCAAATGACCACAGGGCTTGGTTTCATTGCCGAGTTGGCACGTGCAAGCGGTGCAAGCGCCTCAAGGCATCGACCAGCAACAGCGCCAGCCACAGCACAGGCACGTCAGGCCTGCCAGTGGCGCGAACCCCACCGCTCGTCCAGACGCGCAGGACAGTCCGCCCTGACATGCCCCCCCGCCACATGCGCTCATGCCAGCTGCTCTCACATGCAGCAGCCTTCCAGCCCTGCAGCGCAGCGCAACGCCGAGGGCTACGCCCGCGGACGCTGTAAGGGGCGGGTCGGTGTAGGGCCGGCGCGCGCCTCATACTTCGACGCGGGTGGCACGTCCACGAACGCTGGCTGCACCTGGAAGAAGTCGCTAGAGCCGCGCGAGCGCGCGCGCTGCACGGTCCGCAGCTGCCGGTACTCCTGCATGCGGCGAACTACCCGGCTCAGGGCGTGGGTACTCGGCCACCCGAGCCTGGCGGGACTCCCTCGAGCCGCGCAAGCGTGCTCGCTGCACGGTGCGCAGCTGCCGGTGACCCTGCGTGCAGCCCGCCGACTGCCTTGAGGCCTTCGAAGCCTGGCCGCCTGGAGCTGGCTTGCAAGCAGACCGTGTCAGAGTTGCGCATCCAGTAGGAAAGCCCCAACACTCCATGTGCACGATCTCCGTCACGTTACTACGAGCCGCTGACAGTGGGCACATCCGCCGGAGCTGGCTGACCCTAGGAGCAGGCACCGACTAGGGGCAGGCGCCGACGCCGCGCGCACGCTAGCGCTGGCGAGCGTGCAACCGCCAGTCTGACACCGGAAGACGCTAGTAGGCTGAGCACGCCTGTCATGCACGACCTGCCTATCCCAGCATGGATGTGACAAAGTGCTCAAACTCCCGCGCGACCCAGGCGGGTCGAGGGCACCCAGGGCGTCCGCCCGCGCGGCAGCGGGCGCGCACCTGGCAGAGCGTGAGCCCGCGCGTGTGGAAAGCTGGCCCGCCTGGGCGCGCGCCCTCGCGCGTGCCGGCCTCGTTCAGGGCGGGCCCGTCCACCAGCATCAGCGGCACGCGCTCCGGCAGCGGCATGCCCAGGCGCTCATAGAACGCCAGCACCTGCGGCCGCCGCACGCCGCGAATCAGGCAGACTGCCTGGCGGCAGAGCAGCGGCAGGCAGCCTCACCCACCCACCGCTCCAGCCCTCTGCCAGGTCTCAAGAGCCTTGCGCACCCTCATGCGCTGGGCACCATGCGGGCCTCAGCACAGCATGCTCCATGCTCTCCTGACAGGCTCTGCGAGCGCAGCACGGCGGAGAGCACAGGCACAGCTGCCGGCCCCGGGCCGGTGGCCCCCGCGCCTGGGAGTATAGCGGCTGCGCGTCGGCGGTGTCGGTGACGATGCTCTGCAGGCAGGCCAGGCACGTGCGCCGCCCATCCGCCAGCTCCGCCCATGCCTCGCCAACAGGCTGCAGGCGCGCGCAGCCGCAGCAGGCGCGCGTGCCGTCGTGCGCATGCGTCGGGCACGAGCGCTCGCCCCAGAAGGGCGCTACCGCAAACTCTGTCACGCCGTCCTGCGCGAAAGCGGGCGCCGCTGGTTCACTTTGTATGCGAGTGCATCGGCTGCACTGCGAAACAAGTATGCAATGAATCTGTCACTGCCCCTGCAGTCCACACGACAAACCTAGCAACAAGACGTGTGGCTGACACCTTATTCTACGACCCCGGAAGCGCACCGGCCGCGCGAGCATGAGCTGGCGGCACACGCAGCAGCGCAGGCCGAGGCGCTCGCGGTGGCAGTCGTAGTGCATCGGCTGCCCCTCCGCGCCCACCGCCACGCGGTCGCGACCGCCGATCGCGCCGCCACAGCCGCCGCACCGCTGCGTTGCCAGCACTGACCAGGTCAGCGCCATGGCTCTGCACACCAGGGATTCCTGACAGCCAAGGTCCTGACTGCTTGTGAACCCTACGCACCTAAGTATGGCAGCGTGCGAGGAATGCAACACACGCTAAGCAGCTCTCCTACAGAGAGTAAAAGCGGCGTAAGTGCTCCTGACACACGAACAAAGCAGAACAGTTTCTGCCAAAATGCGGATCAGCTGCCAGCGTCAGAAAGCCCGACCGCACCAGGCAGCGTGCGTGCCAGCGCCGCGCGCCGACCGCGGCCGCGCCGTCCCAGGGCGCGATGTAGCCGCCGCACGCTGCGCAGCCGGCGTCGCCCAGCGCCAGCGAGGCAGCGGACGCGCCCAACTGCGCGAGCGCGCCCGCCGGCCGCACGGGCGGCGGCGGCCTCGGGGCGGGCGGCGGCCACGGATTGGCTGGCGCGGCTGCGGACCCTGCCAGCCCCACTGCTGTTGGGTATGGTCTCGCGGGTGGCCCCAGCCCTGGCGGCCCAGGCAGCGGCCAGCTCGTGCCCGGCGCGGCTGTCGGCGCAGGGTGCCCAAGGGGTGCCGCGGCAGGCGTGCCCAGTGCACCACTCGCGGCGCTCGGCAGCCCATAAGCGGGCATGCCAAACGCTGTAGGCGCACCCGGTGGCGCACCGGGCTGCGCGCCGGCTGGCGCTACGGCCGTGACCTGGGCAGAGGCGGCCGTTGCGGCCGCCTGCGCCTCTAGGTCCAGCTGCGTTTGCAGCGCTCGCGCAAGCGCCGCGTCGCCCGCCGTGTCCGCCTCCCGCTCCGCACCAGCCGGGCCCGCAAGCTGGCTGGTACTTGCAGCGGGGCTCCCAGCCTTTGGCACTCCAGGCGACGCTGCTGCACCCTCCAGTGCAGCCCAGGGCCACTCGACCGATGCGGTGGGCGGGCCGACTTGCGGCTGGGGCGACTGCCGCCCCGCCGCGCCAGCGGCGGCGAGGCTGCTGCGCGCGCGCTGCAGGCGCTCGCGCTCTATCTCGTTGTCCTGCAGCAGGCGCGCGAGGCGCGCGTCCTCCGCCAGGTGCCAGGCTGCCGAGTCCGGCTCGCTGTCGCCTGCGGCTGGCGCGTCTGCCCTGTGCTCGCCCTCCGCCTGACGCCGGGACGCTGAGCTGTGCTCGGCGCCCTGCGCGGCTGGCGCCTGTGCTGGCAGGGGCCGTGGCGCGCTATCAGGTTCGGCGGCAGGAGCGCCGCCAGGCAGCGTAGCTGCCTTGCCAGAGGCGCGCTGACTCTCGGCCAGCGCATGTTCCAGCGCGCTCTGCTCGAGGGCTGCCAGCAATTCCGCGTCTTCATGTGGAGTGTCCTGGCCAGTGCCTGTCGCAGGCCAGGCCGGCAGCGGTGAGCGCCCCAAGCGAGTGAAACAGGCCACATGCAGGCCCGCAAGGAGCCAGCACGGCAGCTTCAGCGGCGCGAGTACCTGGTCACTGCAGGCATCCGAAAGCATGAACACGCAGGCACACGCAGGCCTCCAGCAGACTGGCAAGAGCGGTGCACGAGCATACTCAGACAGTGGCATGCACAGGCGCGCACTTGAGTGGATGTGCACGCGGCTTTCTTGGCCGATGCTTGGCGCTCTGGCTCTTGCCTGCTGTATCCTTGTCCAGGGAAAGTTGAACGGCATAGCACTAGCCCCGCATGGTCAGTACGCAGGCTGGCAAGCGGATGAGATGTGCGCGCGGTGCAAGTCCAGCGCTCTATGCAGCAAGCCTAGTGAGTTTGTTATATCACACGAGGACCGCGGCAAGAGAAACGGCTTCGTGCAGCAAGTCTGCCAAGCCCTAGCTAGGCCCAACCTCGCTGAGGTGTGCATGCACGCTGTCACGGGGCAGCTTTTCACCAGATTGCATCATGCGCGACACCATGCAGCTGCGCGAGAAATGCACACTTGAGCAGGCACGGACATGGAGCAGGCCATGTCCGTGACATGCCTTAAAGTGGCGTGCGTGTAGCCGGCATCTCTTTGGTGCCTTGGCTTTTGCCTGGTGTGAAGAGTATCACTCTGTTCTCGCCTAAAGGTCACATACCTTGTGCCCTGTGAACTCTGACACTTCCGTAATGACCCGTTTGCGTAGGGGCAAACAGCCTAAGCAGCCCCGCTGGCTGGTACAGGCTCGCAAGTTACGAGCCTGTTACAAGTCGTAACCATACCTTCATTCATTCATGCCACGTGGCTTCCTCGTTCGTTCGCTCTCAGTATGCAAACATACAGACAACCTACATGCACTGGGGCATGTAACCTACACCACATCTCAATGAAACGCTCAGATCAGCGCAGCGTTGAGACGCCGCATCACAACAACCAGGTTGGCTGAGGCCGCACCCTCAGCCTGAACACGAATTGCACACAGGCGTAAGCAGTTCATAATCAAATACTGTCTACATTTATCTAACAGCGCTCCAGGTGCGGCCGGGCCTTGCAGCATGCAGGCGAGAGGGGGGTGTACGCGAGCACGGCTCGTCAGCCCACCGCGCCTCAGCCATTCCCGTTCCCGTTCCCGTTATAATTACCGTTGCCGTTGCCGTTGCCGTTGCCGTTGCCTGCAGTCACCCGACACACGGTCAGTTGCGCACTCCCGCGCTTGCATGTGATTTTCACTGATGATACCCTACCCTCTTATGAAAGTGGTTTGTGCCCTTTCACACAGCCCCCGAACGACCTGTAGCAAAGCTGACAGCGGCGGCACACCGCTGCCGATGTTGCCGATGCCGTTGCCAAAGCCGCCGTTGCCCTGGCCGTTGTTCGTGCCCACGTTGCCGTAGCCGTTGCCCAGGCCGGCGTACGGCGACGCCCCGGCCAGGCCGGCGCCCGTCAGGCTCACGTGCCCCAGGTCGCCCAGCAGCACGTCCTGGCCCAGCACCTGGCCCAGAGGCCCGGCCGCGTGGCTCATGGCAGCGGCCTCGCCCGCGCTGGCGGGGCCAGGCGCGCTGGCGGCCTGCGGCGCGTGCTCGCCGCCAGCGCGCGTCGTGTTGCACATGCTGAGCGGCATTACGCCGCCGCCCGCCGAGCCTGCCGGCCGCCGGGAGTGCGCAGAGATGAGCCGGCTGTCCCTGACGGACAACCGACGAGACAAAGTGCATTCCTGGGAGCGTAGTAGTGGGGCCACAACACGATGCACATGCTGTCCAGCTAGATATTTATCCAAGTAATCCCTGCCCAGCCGCACTATAAAAAACAGCATGCCGGCCCAGCATGCCCAGACACTACGGTGAGGCCCAGGCCTAGACATACCATGTTGTGAAACAGCAGCGCCGCCGGACGGAGCGCGGGGCTCAGCCGACCCCGCTCCGCCCCTGAAGGCACACGTGCCGCGCAGCAGCTGGCGCGCGTGCAAGCACCAGGCCGCGGGTCCGCACTTGACATTGACCACACGCCGGTGACCCGGATTCCGCACGTCCAGGTGGCGGTCAGGCTGGGCGGCGACACGGCCTCGCTCTGCTCGCACGTGCTGCCAAACACGGCGTTGGTGGACCCCTGCGCGCCCGGGGCCCGTCAGCCCCGCCGAGTTTGACTGAGCAGGGCCTGGCAGCGTCAGGTCAAGCCCGGAGGGGGCGCGCCGTGCACTGGCCCTGGTTGTACTGGACCTTGCCCAGGCCGAAGACGGTCGCCTCAATCTCCACGTCGGCTGCGCACCCAGCGCCGCACCGGTCATGGCTGTTTATTATTGACTGACACACGCCAGCGCGCGGCGCCGGGGCCGTGTCGAGGCGGCACGCAACAGGGAAGGCGCGCACGGTTGGCCGCTTCGACAAATAGGTTGCCAATGCCGCCCATGTTGGCAGCGACGCTGTCCGTCACGCCGCTGACGTACACGCTCCCCGTCCCGGAAGCATGGACCTGGGCGCTGCTGTAGTTGCCCGCCACCGCGACCTCGCCCACGCTGCGCGGCGCCCCAGCACGCATGCTTTGGTGGCAGCGCCCCTGTGCAGCGCCGCGCAGTGCGTTCTGGCACTGCGCAGCGCAACTAGCAGGTTTTGCCACGCAGAGCGCTGCCCTGCCAGGGGCGCCCCCGCACTGAGCGCCCACCTTCACCGCCAGCGACTTGGCGCCCCCACCATTCTGGAGCCGCGCGGCTCACCATGTGCAGCAGAGCCCTTGGCACAAACAAGGCATGCCCGCTGCGGGGCGCAGGACGCGCGGCGCGGGCGGGGAAGTCCAATGCACAAGTTCTCGGGAATTACTAACCCGGCGCTGGTGATGTGGACGCTGGTTGCTGTCACGTTCTGCACCGCCAGGCGCGAGGTGCCCGCGTTGGAGACGGCCAGCGAGGTGACGGCGAAGCCCGGCAGCACGATCACCGTGAAGGACGAGCCCGCCAGGTTGAGGACCCGCAGCTGGTCGGCGGGCAGGCCGACGGTCACCCGTATCGGCCTGGTCGACGAGAAGGGCGCAGCGGTGCCCAGGGACAGGCTGCCGTTGGACACGGCAGCCACCACCGCCGCGCGCACGTCCGGCTCGGCCTCGAGCGTCAGCTGGAAGTGCGGGCTGGGCGCCACCAGCACGTTGAAGGGCACCTTTATCTGCACCCTGCTGAACGGCTGCAGGCGCCGGACTTCCCGCGCAGCGCCGCCAGCGCCCGCGGCCGCGGGCGCATCCATGCGCAGATCGGTGGAGTCTGCCAGGGCGGCGGCCGCCGCGGCGGCCGCGCCCAGGCACCACAGGAGCTTGCCCCGCATCGCGGCAGTCTTCCTGGCTCCGCTTTTCGCTCGGTTGCTAGTTGAGAGGACCTGGCCTGCAATGTTAACATGCGCTGCCGGTGTGGTACAACCGGTGTACCACACGGGAAAAGTCAACAGCTAGATATCCGTTCGATCGCACGCAGACGCGACGCGGAAACAGACCGACAGCGCTGAGTCGCTCCGCCCCACAAGGTTGCTGGTTGCTAAAGTCGAGACGCGCCCGTACAGTGCGCCCGCAAGCTTTGACCGCAGCGCATGCCCCTGTCACTCCCTTGTGCGGCTCAGCACTGCTGCTGCCTGTTCCCCGTTCCTCTGTCAGTCAGCTTCGAGGCCCTGCTGCTGTCTGGGTGTGCGCCGCGCTCTGGCATGCGCCTGCCATAAATGGCAAAACCTGCTGCCGCCAGGACGCCGCACTGCCTTCTCTGGCTCCCGCCCTGACAGCGGTCCGCACCCCTTGTGCGGGCTCTGCTATGCCGCCTGGCCCCTGCGCTTGGCGCGCCAGCTGCGGAGCCTTGCCAGCCGGGTTGCTTAAGGGCGGGAGGCACGCGCCGCCGCGCAGCGCGCAGGCATGCCGCCCGAGCGCAAGCGCGCCTGGCCGGCGCACGCGTGCGTGGAGGGCGAGCAGCCGCACAGCGCACAGGGGCCGCCCCCCGCGCCGTTCCGCTTCTGCACGCGGCGGGTGCGCATCGACTGGCGCACCCTGCACGGCGTCGACATCGACCGACTGGTGCGAGCCCGCCGCTCCAACGCCTCCGCTCTGGTTTGCAGGCGAGCTTCAGGCAGCGCGCAGTCCGCGCTGCTCAAGCTTGGCAGCCGCCCATGTTAAGACTTCTGCATGCACTCGGATGCTGGACGCAGAAACGCGCGGCAGCCTCCCGGGCGCGCCTGGGCGGGCGCGCGCAGGTGGCGAAGGACGACTTCGACGCGCGCTCAGGCGCTGAGGGTTGCGATGACCTTGTGCAGCCTGATCAGGCCCATGGGCGCGCCGGCGACCTGGACGCGCTAGCGCACCTGGGGGGTGTGAAACAACCCGTGTGCAGCCTACTCAGGCGCGCCTGGCCGCGCGCGCGCGCAGGAGGCCGAGGGCGACCTGGACGCGCTGGAGTGCTGCGCGGGCGCGGTCGCCTGGGGCGACCTGGGCGCGGAGGAGCCCGGCGCGCTCAGCGACGTCGGCCTGCGCCGCCTGTTCCGCCTGGCGCAGCTGACGGCCGAGTACCTGCTGCATGTGCAGGAGCGCCTGGTCTGGGAGGCCGGCCTGCTGCGGGCGCGCCGCCCGGGCGCCCCGCCCCCTCCCCGCGCACCCGCCCTGGGAAGCTGGGCTGCCTGCGGCAGGAGCGCTGCAGGCATGCTGGCTGCATGGCGCGCGGCAGACGCGCATGCGCGATGCCCCACGTCCGGTGCGCTTGGGCGTGGATCCATGCGCGCCGTAGGAGGCTGCATGCGCTGCACGCGCGCTGCAGCGGGCACACATTCACCCGGCCTGCAGGGGCGACCGCCCACAGCCCGCTGCCAGGCCTGGGGCCACGCGCGCCGCAGGAGGAGCAGGGCCGGCAGGCGCAGCACGTCGAGGCGCTGCGCGCGCGCACGGCCGAGCACGCAGAGGCGGCCGCGCTGTCGCGGCGCGCGGCGCGGCGCAGCGCGCGCTGCGTGAAGGCCCTCGAGGCGCGGGCCCGCCGGCCTCCGGTCTTGGGACCCCGCAGCGACGGGGCGCGTCGAGCCGCTCAGGATCAGTGGTGGAGGCGACCTCGTGGCGGTCGCCACAGCTCCTTGTCTTGGACACTACTCATACTGCTGGCTCTCGCTGGCTGTGCTGGGATCAAACGCTGTGCAGTGTCGCTGGTCAGACGCTGTGCAGTGTCGCTGGACGTAAGCTTGGAGCCCGAGTTGCAAATAGAGCTGCGAGCACCTCCGCGGCGCATCAGTCACAAGGACCGCGGCGAGCAGGCACAGGTGGCAGTGCTGGCGCCGCCGCCCAACGACGAGAACCGCGCCGCAAACCTCCCAAAGCACCCCTCACAGGTGGCGGGCCCTGCCTGCGCCGCAGATTGCGGGCAAGCATGCCGCTCACCCTCCTGCATCCTCTTGCGGTCGTACCTGACAGCCGATGATGGTCCATTGGCCTCCGCATGTTCACAAACAGACGCACACAAATGCACCTCTGCATCGGCAGTTCACCGCACTCGCACCGCACCTGCGGGAGCAGGTAGAGCGGCTGGAGAGCCAGGTGCGCGAGGCCGCCGAGGACTGCGAGGCGCTGCGGCGCGACGTGGCGCGCCTGCAGGCGGACCTGGAACGCGCGCACGCCGCCGGTGCGCTGCCCGCGCGCGCCAGCGCGCAGGCGGGCAGGGCGCGCGCGCGCGCGCCCAGGCCGCGAGCGCACGCCTAGTTGCCACCGCCTCACAGCATGCAACACACAGGCCGGCGGCGAATGCACTTGCCAGAGCGCGGCGGGGCGCGGCGGCGGCGGCAAGCGCAATGGAGCGTGCCAGCGCCGATGCGGGCAGTCAGGCGGGGCATCTGTGTTGCATAGACGTAAAACTGAACGCCTCTGTGTATGGTCCAGGCTGTGGCGGTGGCGTACGGCGAGCAAGCAGGATGGCATGTTGGGACCTCGAGTGATGTACCGCACAAATGGTGCATGGAGCTTGAGCCCAGGCATGCTCCCCCACGGGCAGGCGCGGAGCACGCGGCGGCCGCGGCGGCGGCGGCGCGCGCGGAGGAGCGCGCGTCCGGCCAGGCGCGCGGCGCGGCCGCGCTGGAGGCGGAGCGGGTCGCCGCGCGCGCGGCCGAGGCGGCGCGCATGAGCGAGCTCCGCGGCCGGCTCGCGGAGGCGCATGCCAGGTGACGCACAGGGTGCCCGGGGTACATTGGGTGAGTATTCGGCGCACGCCAGGTGCCCGCAGCGAATGGGGGAGTGCATCAGGTGCGGAGGCGCATGCTTCACCTCCCCAGTGCATGGCTGGAGGCAGCTGGCAGGGGTCGGCAGGGGGGCGCTCAAACAGGACGTTGTTCTGGCGGCAGCCCCTGCGCACACGGGCGATGTGCCACGCGCGCCACGACTGCTCACATGTGTGCCGGGCAGCGCGCAAGGCTGCCCACCTTATGTTGGCGCCCGGGCTAGGTGGCCACAAATAACCGTGACGGTTTCACTTCCTTGCACAGTCCGTCGCACGCATAGAGCAGCTTGAAGTGCAGGGCCGCCCGCCTTCGCAGCGCGCGCCGCCACCCACTGCACGGCACATGCCTGCTGCGCAGGCAGCTCTGCCTGGAGCAGCAGAAGCGGATGTTGGAGGAGGAGGCGGCCGACGCGCTGCGCGCGGGCGCCGTCGCGCCCGCCGCGCCCGCCGACGTGGCGGAGCGCGCGCGCCTGCAGGCGCGGCTCGGCGCCGCGGAGGCCGACGCGGCGCGGCTGTTGGAGCGCGTACGGAGCCTGGCGCGCGCCTGCGCCTGGAGCGTGGGGCCTGCACACGCATTGCTCACCAGAGCCCGCGAGCCATGCCCGGCCTGCATGGAGGGCGCTCGTACTCTGGATTGACGGTTGCGCCGGGCTGGGAGCCAGCCGCTGCTTCACGGCCCACACGGCATGCGTGACGGCGTGCGCGGGATGCGAGCAGTGTCGCCGCGCATTGCCGCGGCGGATCGCGCGCGACGCGCACGACGGCCCAAGGCGTGAGCGGCGCGCGCAGGAGGCGCGGCTGCTGCAGGCGCAGGACGCGGACGCTGCGTGCTCGCCGCCCGCCGCCCTGCAGCGCCAGCGCGAGCAGCTGCAGGCCGAGGCGCGGCCCTAACCTGCGCAGGCCCTGCGCGTGGCCGGCACCCTGCGCGCTGCGCTGGCCTGCCGGCACAGCGGTCATGGGTATAGGGTTGGGGTGAGGCGCCGTCACCGCTGGCCGTACACACGCCACTGGGCGTGTGTCGGCGTCTCAGAGTGCCAGCTGCTTGGTGAAGCCTGCGTGGGGCGCGCCAGTCCTGCACTCTGCCTGCTGGCGTGCGAGCGCATGTCCCTCACGCGGCAGGTCGACGATCTGAGCCTCGAGCTTGGCCAGCTGCGCACCGAGCGGGGGCGCTGCGCCGACGCGGCCGCAGAGGCCGGCCGGGCATGCGCCACAAGCCCGGCAGCGGGCGGCGCGCGGCGCGGCGCCGCGCGCGACTGGAAGCTGGAGGAGATGGAGCGCCTCCAGGCGCAGGTGCGCCGTGTGGCGCACATGCGTTTGGTCTGAGATATTTGCTATAATATTTTGCTATATACATCATTACATTTTCTTCTCACGATTACATTTCTGCAGCACCCATGCACTTGTCATGTGTCTGCGCTCGCCGACGCAAGCAGTAGCCTGACGGCATCGTACGCCTCAGCGTGGCCAGCAGTGCAGCGCATCCCATTGAGTGCTGTTCCGGCGGCCAGGCTGCGCGCGCGCGCGACAGCGCCGCCGCGGCCGCCGCGGAGGCCTGCCGCCTGCGGCGCTCGCTGCAGGCTGGCCACCCGGACGTTGCGGGCCTGGTCGCGACCATTGACAGCTTGGAGCAGGCGCGCCGGGCAGACCGCTCAATAACTCGCGGCATCTGCCGGTATGTCTATGCATGATCAATACACACCTCTCTGCCTGCATCCGGCAAGGTCCGCTCAGGCAAGGGGCCAATGCAAACTAGCCCAAGGACACCTGGGGCGCCAGCGCATGAGGCTGCAAAGTCGCTGTCCGGCCGCCGCAGCGCCTGGCGGCTGCGGAGCGCGGGCCGGCGCGGCGCACGGCGCGGCGCGCGCACCGCGCCGGCCGCGACGAGCGCCTGCAACCCGGCCACGCGTCCCAGGTGTGTTCTTGAGTCTACCAGCCGCCTTCACAGTCATAGTGTGCAGCTGGGGCTGTTGGGCGTCCCTGCCATGTCTCCCTTTGGCCTTCAGGCTTGCCGAGTCGGGCTGGTGCTCTGCAGTGACTGACACGCAAGGCGTTAGGCCTGTGTGCCCAAGCAAGCGGCTCACCCGCCCGCGCGCGCGTGCACGCAGGACACCTCCGCTCCGCACAGCCCGACGCGACCTGCAAGCCAGGGCGCCATGTGCAGCGAATCGCCAGCCAGCGTGCAGCACATGTACCCGGACACAGCCGCGAGCGCGGCGGGCGGGATGCTGCGCGCGCCGCGCTCGCCGGCTGGGCACCACTGCATGCGTGCGCACCCAGAGGTGCGCCCATGCCGCTGCCATAGGTGTCCGCGCCCCCCTCCCCAGAGGTGCCCTGGTGCAGGCAGGGCTGCTGGCGTCTGGACCACGATGCCAGCATGCGTGCTGCGGCATCCATGCCTCTCGGGTGTCACAGCTTCTGTACATCCACCCACTTGTTCGGTAGGTAGGATATGGGCGGCAACTGGCAGCCGACATGCAACGCACAGCCATCCGGCGTCAGCACGGGCTCACTGCAGGCCACGGATGGTGCACTGCAGGCGGCATCCCTCGACGCGCTGCTGTCCTGGCGCGGCGCGCGCGCAGCCGCACATGGCGCCGCCACGCCACGCGGCTGCTCCATGGCCAGGGACGCCGGCTGGGACCCTTGTGAGGACGTCGGCCACCTGCAGCACCCCGGGGGTGAGCCGCAGCTGGGGCGCAACCCGCTGCGGGGCGCGACGCGGGCGCGGGGCGGCTGGCTCGGGTCCCTGGGCGGGCAGACACGTGCTGCAGGGGCCTCTGTGAGTGCCCGCGGCGGAGCCCAGGCGCGGTCACGCGCGGGAGGCCACGATGGGGCACAAGATGACTCGTGCCCCAACGAGCGCGGGCGGCCGTCCGGCTGGGCCCAGTCCAGCGCCCCCCGCGGCGCCAGCGCGCCGGGCCGGCTGTGGCGCGCGCTGAAAACCGGGCTGGGGCTGGGGCACCGCGCGCGCTCCAGCAGCCCCGCGCGGGCGCCGCAGCGCGCGCCCGCGCTGACCGGCCGCGGCGGCAACCGCGAGGCCGGTGTCTGGTGGCCGGATGCCGGTGCGCGCATGCTGTCCTGTGCATGTTCCTTTCGCATGCATGTTTTTCTCGCAGTGATCAAGCTCTGACGTCCTGCCCACCAGGTGGATGCATGCGTGCAGGTCCTCTGGGGCGTGTGCAATGTCCTGAGCTCTGCAGGCGCCTGCAGGCGCTGCGCAGCGGGACCGGCCGCGCCGGCCAGCCCACCGGATCGGGTACGACGGCGGCGCGGCGATCAACGACAATGCGGCACAGGTCTGGTCGCCGCTGCGGTCGGGGCTGTCCCCGCGGCGGGGCTCCCCCGACGCGGCGGCCCATGAGGGCGTCCCCTGGGAGGGCCACCGCGTGCGCTCCGGCGGCCGTCGTTGCCAGGCGGACGGGCGGCTGGCGCCAGGGAGTGCGTCAGCCAGGGGCGGGGCTGCAAACCCTGCGATGAGCGCCGGCGGTAGCCCTGGGCCTGGACCTCGTGGAGGCCGCTGGGCGCCCGCATCGTATGCCGACCTGGACATGCGCCAACCAGCAGATGCCGCGGGGCAGGCCGGCGGCACTGCCGCTGCGCATGCGCACCGCCAGTCAGCACCGCTCCATGGCAGCGGGGGCCGGCGGCCTGGCACTGGCCAAGAGGCGCGGCCACGGGCTTACATGCTGCGTGTTAAGGCAGTAGGCAGACTGTGCAACTCGTTGGACGCCCGCGCGACGCGCAGTCTGGGCCCGCGCTGGCGTGTGCTGGCCGCTGACGTGATATGGTGCTTGTTGCACGTTCATGCCGTCCAGGTAATAGACACGCAAGTCTGTCCGCATCATGCTCTCACGCGAATGCTGTACGGCGACCTGTGCAGTGCGGAAATGGTGCAAGTGGCCTTTGCAGGCGCGCACGGGTGCCCCCTACAGCACGAAACCAGTCATATGAACAAGTCGCTGGCGGTCTCTATGCTCGGGACCCCTGTTTGCCAGTGTTTGTCGATGCCTAATTCTGATAGCGTGCAGGGGTCTCCCAGGGTAGTTGGTGCACTGCCACATGCGTGTGAGCCTGACACGTACGGAGGCGGGGCAGGCCGGAGGGCAGCAGCACCGAGTGGTGCGCATTGCTGCCAGCCGCGGCGCTGCGGGGGCGCCGCACCCCGCTAGCGGCGCAGATGGCGACAGCGCTGCCTGGAGCTATGCGCACGGCCGGCCTGCAGCCTCGGCATTGACCAGCAGGTACCAGCCATGCTCTGCCCTGCTCTGCCCAGCAGCCCAACCATGCAGCCTCGCCTGGCTGCTGTGCTCTGGCACGCGCTATCTGAGGGCGCCGGGACCTGGATGTCATCATAATAGCACTGTGCATTGGGTCCTAAACAGGCGTGACGCGCATGCATGCACTGCTTGTGCCCCGCAGGCCAGCCAGAGAGGCGCCGGCCAGCGCCGCCGGCGCGCCGCGCGCGCTGAGCCCAGCCACCGCGGCACCCGCCGGGTGGCGCAGCCTGCTGTGGGCGACAGGCCCTAACCCTAACCCTGGCCCAAGCCGCAAAGCCGCGCCGGGCAGCCTGCCCGCCTTGTACGCCTCGACGCCCGCCCGGGTCGACCGCACGACGTCCATTGGCCCTGTCCGTTTCGGCCCGGGTGCTGCGACGGGTGCTGGGGTGGGGCCGGTGGGCAGGTCGTCTGCTGGCGCTGTTGAGCTTGCGGGGGCCATTGCGGGCCATCGCATGGACCGCGCCACATCATGGGGCGTGCGCCAGGGCTCTGCGGGCCCAGGCACGCTGCCCGCCACGGACGCAGGCCATCGCATGGAGCGCGCGGCGTCTGGGCGCGGGGCGCCCGCGCACGCCGCCCCTGGTGCCGGGGCGGCGCCTGCTGCGCCCAGGGCGGACGCGCCTGCAGCCCTCGCAGCCGGCCCTGCTGGCCCCGGCAGCCCGCAGCGCGAGGCCGTGAAGCAGGGCGCAGAGCAGGCGCGCGCGGCTGGGGCCTGGGAGGCCGTGGCCCCTGACGCTGGGCGCCAGCGTGAGCCCGCCGCTCCTCTGGTGGAGCACGCCGACGCCCGGCAGCCGGCCCTGGACAACAACTCGTACTTTGGCGGCGGCGGCGGCGACTCATACTTTGCCAGCAGCTTTGCGGACGACATCTACTGACGCGGGCAGGCGGCTCGTCCACGAGCGTGCCTGTGCGATCGCGGGGCGATGCAGCAACAGCATGCGTGGGTGTGCATACACGTCCAGGACTACTACGGCAGGCACCAGGCTATGCATGCATGCTGGGCAAAGGTGCGCAAGCGCACTGCAAGACATGACCTCACGGAGAGCAAGTTCTTCGGCATTGTATGCGCTCTTTACAGTTCTGTAATGGATCCCTCGAGTCCTGGCCATGTAGCTGCACAGCTGTCCACCGGCCGTCCAGCCCACAGCCTGCCTTCGCAAGGGCCAGGTGCGGGGTGTAAAGCCAAGCGCACGCAGCGCGCTAGTCGATGAGCGACATGTGGCCCTCGCGCACGATCTCCACCAGGTTGAGCACCTCGCTCTCGCCGGTGACGTACATGATCTCGGCGCGCGCGGCGGCCACGTCCACGCCGGTCACCTCGATGAGGTACCACAGGTTGTCGTCCGGCCAGAACAGCTCCGCGCGGCGCCCGCGCAGGTGCTCCCCGATGTCGGCGGCCGTCAGCAGCCGCTTGGGCGCCTGCCGCGCGGTCGCGTCGGGGTCAGCCAAGGGTTTGGTGTGCGATGGGACACAGCTTAGTGCGCTCCAGGCACACAAATGTCTGCGCAACGTCGGCCGTTCTCAGCAGCCACTTCCCCGCGTCTGTCGCCGCAGCCCGACATAACTCATGTGTGCCAGCTGACTACCACCTCCCTCCCCTCGCAAGCACGGAACTGAACACCTGTCCTTTCAGTGCAGGCATTCGCTAGCAAGAACCTTTGCAGCGAAGCGACAGGCAGCAGAACAAGTCGCATCCCTTTGCTGAAAGCAGTCGCAGCTTATGGCCTGGCGCGCCGCCTCTCCGACGTACAGCTCTGCGCCCTGGCAGCCGCGCTGACCGACTACCAGGACACCAGCGGGACGGCCGGCGAGGGGGCGCGCCTGCGGCGCGCTGGCGGACGCCTCGAAGCCCGGCGGCACCTCCGGCAGGTACGGCGCGCCGCCCTCGCCGCCGTCCTCGTCGGCCTGCAGCGCCGGCTGCGCCATGCCGCCGCGGCCGCTGTGCTGCGGTGCGGACGGCGGCCGGCCCGTGAGCGCGTGGCCATGCGCGGCCGGGGCCGCGCCGGGTGCGCCCTGCGGGGGCCGCGCGGCGGGTGCCGCGGCCGCGCCGCCGCCCGCCGCGCCCGCGAGCAGCGACGGCGGCGGCGCGGCCTTGCGGCGCGGCTCGCCGGCGGCCGGCGCGCTCGGCGGCGGCGTCCCGGCTGCCGCCCTCTCGCGCTGCCCTGCATGCCGTGTACGGTAGCGTTCAGCCCTGCCCATGCCCACAATGGCGTTTACATGGACAGCTGACTTGTGCCAAGAGCAGGCATACAGATCTGGCCAGGTGACGGTGCTGCTGTCGCGCCTGCCAAGCTTTCAAGAGCGGCAGCAACGAGGCGCCGGTCAGACTCTGGCGCTAGGCACAGCTGCCCAGCGCATCCTTGCATATCAGAGGCGCGGTCCGCTCATTAGAGTGTTAAGTAAAGTGTGCCAAATGAAGTGTTTGCCCGCCCAGGTCGAGACGGCAGGGATGCCCCAGGCGCGGGCAGGGCCCGCGCACCCTTGCTGGCGGCCAGCGCGGCGCCCTTGCTCGGCCGGGGCGCGGGCACCGCAAACTCTGCGGCGGCCTGCGCGGCGGCCGGCGCGGGCGCTGGCGCGGGCGCCGGCGCGACCTCCGGCGCCGGCGTGCGGCGGCGCTCCGCCTCGGCAGCCTCCCGCTCGCGCCGCCGCGCCTCCACCGCGCGCTGCTGCGCGGCCCAAGGGCAAGCAGGCTCTCGGCACAGGCAAGGACGCTCGGTGCCAGTATCAGGCAATAAGGAGACCTAGCTGCTCGCCTGAGAGCAACCCCGCCGAACACCGTCCTCATGCGACCACCGAGCGGCCCATGCTGGGCTTGCATGGGCCGTCAGCAGTCCCCGAGGCTGAGCCGGACCTTGTTCTCGCGCTCGGCGGCCTCCGCGTCGCGCGCGCGCTGGCGGCGGCCCAGGTCCTCGACCGGCATGAAGTCGGCGGCCAGCGCGTCCTTCTCCTCGGCCGCCTCCACCGACTGCGTCTGCGAAGGGACCCTCTCGCTCAGCGGCGGGGAGTTGCCACGCAATCGGTCTGCGCTCTCAAACATGCACCGTCATGGCGAGGTGGCGCGCCACCTCGCCATGTGGCGCCGGGCGTGGCCCCCGCGCCTGCGTGCACCCGCCGGCGCACACGGGCGGGCGCACGCACCTTGAGCTCGTACTGCAGCGCGCCCAGGTCGGCCTCGATGGCGGCCCGATGCTGCTGCACCAGGTCCAGCGCGATGGTCGCCAGGCTCAGCTTCTCCTCCGCCCACTGCACCAGCTGCCGCTGGTCCGCCTCCACCGCGCGCCGCAGCTCCGCCACCTGCCGCGCCGCCGCCGCTGGTCACGCTTCCGCCCGTTTCTGGTCAGTCGCCAAGCGTGATATACCTTGACCTGGTGGAGCAGGCCTCTCTGAGGCTCTCACAGCAAGCCTGCACGTTGACGGCGCTCACACCAGCAGGAAAGGACGCAGACACAGACCAACAGCCCAAGCCAGCCTTCGCAGCCGGTTGCGCACCTCCCTTGCGTCGTCTGTGTCTGCTTTGCGTGTGGATTGGCTCGGCTTCTGCAGGCAAAGCTCCACATTGCGCCTGATGGTCTCCTGCAATACTGCCCGCCAAGCCAAACTCGTCAAGTGCGAGTTGCAGCAGATGTACCGGCACAAGGCTTGCCTGTGGGCCACTGGCAGAGGCGGCCGCACGTCCAGAGCGCTCATCAAGGTCCTTGATGGTTGTGAGCGTGCGGGTAAGCTCGGAAGGCAGCGACGCGGTGTCTGCGCCCCCCACAAGCTGCTGAGCCTGCATAATAAGTGTACACAAGTCGAGATGCAGGTCCTGGTATGCTTATATAGTCATCAAGCAGTCTTGGGGGGAGGGAGCGCAAGCACGCACGCTCGATGTAGTTTTCCAAATATATGACGTTGCTCATCGCTGCATTGGAAGCTGGTGCAGCGCTTTCACCTCAGCTCAACTTCTCACGCTGCGCTGGCCTGTCAAAGCAGTCCTGAGTGTCGCTCAACGTGCCTGTACAGAGGTTGAAGTGTCACTGGATGTGACCAGGCACTTGGTACTTGCGCGAAGGGAAGACTGAGGCCGTGCTGAGCACACCCCCATTGCGCTGAGCGCAAGGTGCAAAGACCCTGCTGCCCTAGCAAAGCAGGTTCTTGGCAAGCAAGGAGACGTGCTGAGGGTCCTGCACCGTGCCCAGCTTGTTTCCAGGCCCAGCCAGGTGTATTCGTCGTCAGCAGCTCCAGCCGCGTGCGCAACTTGAAACCACAATCTGCAGCACAGGGAACCCCGCCGCGCTGTCTGCCCCGCACCGCTGAAACTGGCTGTGGTGCTGATGAGGCAAGCCCGGCGGCCTTGATGTGGTGCTGGCCGCGCGCGGGGCTGGAGAGCAGCTGCGGCAGGAACCCGGAGCGGCTTTGGTAGCTGCCTGCCGAGCAGCACTCGATGTATAGCAACTTCAAGGAGAAGGCGATAGGTGCGGCGGGACTGCGAGCGGCGTCGGGACGGCGCAGGGCGGCGGGGCGCTCAGACGCGCGTGCGCGCACGCGGCAGAGTACGTCAAGGAGGCGGTGCAGGAGGACAACGCCGGCAACTACCAGAAGGCGTTCGACCTGTACAAGATAGCGCTAGAGTACTTTAGCACGCACCTGAAGTATGAGAAGAACCCGCGGGCAAAGGAGGCCATCACTGCCAAGGCGCGCCGACCGCCTTGGGTTGGGCGCCGGCCTGCGGCTCAGGTCGGCCGCTCGATACGACCTGCGCTGCGGGCCGTGTGAGCTTCCTCTGGGTAGGTCTGGGGGGGACTTGCTCCGGCAGCAACTGGGCGGCCTGACGCTGCGCGCCCTGCTCTGCGCGCAGTTCAAGGAGTACCTGGAGCGGGCAGAGTACATAAAGGGCGTCATTGATGGTCAGCAGCCCGCGGAGACCGCGCCCGCGAACGGCGCGACCGGGGAGAAGACGCGGCCACCTGGCGGCGGCGGCGATGTGCGCGGCCCGGCCCGCACGCTCTCCTACCCTTGCCCGAGCTGGCTTCACAGCACCGGTGCCGTGCGCTGTTGGTCGCAGGAGCGTGCCGTGCTGTCAGCGTGACGCAAGCTGCAGCGCCAGTGCCGTGCGCTGTTGGTCGCAGGAGCGTGCCGTGCTGTCCGCGTGACGCAAGCTGCAGGCTGTGGCGCCTCAGCGCGCCCGCCAGTGGCACTGGCACAGCGGTGTGAAGCAGCGTAGCACCAAAGCCGTGCGTGCACCTGGACTGAGTGAGGGCACGGGAGCGAGCGCGGGGTGGATGCGTGTGCGACTGGCTGACGCCTGCCTCCCTGGAACGCCAAGCGGGGTGAGCGCGGCACGTTGGCTCGACAGCGAGGGCGTGTGCTCGCGTGCGCGCAGGACAGCGACAAGGAGAAGCTGCGCTCGTCGCTGGGCCAGGCCATCATGGTGGAGCGGCCGAATGTGAAGGTGCGGCGCAGCACGCCTTTGGCGCAGTCATCGGTCTGCGCCAGGCGCCCCTCGAGGATGTAATCAGAAGACAGAGCTCAGCTGTAACATTTGATGATGGTGTGAAGGTGCCAGGTGGTGTGAAGCTGTTGTGCTTGTCAAGAGTCTCATTATCGCTCACACGGGCAGCACCGCAGGCTGCTGAGGCGGGGCCTGGTCTCTGCGCTCTGGTTGACCAGTGCTTCATGGGCTGCCTGGGGCCTGCGGCAGTGGGACGACGTGGCGGGCTTGGAGGGCGCGAAGGACTCGCTGAAGGAGGCCGTGATCCTGCCGGTCAAGTTCCCGCAGTTCTTCACCGGTGCGCGGCGCTTCGCGAGCCTGCAGCTCGCGCGCGCCCCCTGTGCCCCGTGCGCGCGCCCGCGCCCGCTGCCAGCGTGTGCACACTGAGCCTGGAGCCAGCGTCTGTTTGGGATCAGGCAGGGCTGACATGGCCTTGCAGGCTGCCTGCACGTGCTCTATGCTGTGAGGTAGGGCAGGGCTTGAGCCAGTAGCACGTGCATTCCACCGGGACTGGGAGCGTGTCTGGGGCGCCAGCATGGGCGGGCGAGGCCGCGCGGGCGCCCGCGCGAGCCGCGCCGCGCCACGCCGCCCGCCGCCGCCGCGGGCCGGCGCGCCGCCAGGAGCGCGCCGAGCTCGGCGCGCCGCGCGCGTAGGCAAGCGGAAGCCGTGGAGCGGCATCCTGCTGTACGGCCCGCCCGGCACGGGCAAGTCGTACCTGGCCAAGGCGGTCGCGACGGAGGCCGAGTCCACCTTCTTCTGCGTGTCCTCCTCCGACCTGGTCTCCAAGTGGCTGGGCGAGTCGGAGAAGCTGGTGTCGCAGCTGTTCGCGATGGCGCGCGAGCGCGCGCCCTCCATCGTCTTCATAGACGAGGCGCGCGCGCCGCGCGCCTCCCGCTGCGCGACCTCACATGCAGCAGGCACAGGTGGTTTTGAGATGTGAAGCATCCAAGTTGATCCAGGTTGACGTCGCGTTGTGCCCGAGCCTGCTCGGCCCAGGGCGGCGCGCCCTGTCCGCCAAGCCGGCCCAAGGCCTGCGCGCTGGCAGGCGCCGCCCTGAGCCGCGCGGCGCTGCGCGTGCAGATCGACGCGCTGTGCGGCTCGCGCGGCGACGGCGAGAGCGAGGCCTCGCGGCGCATCAAGACCGAGTTCCTGGTGCAGATGCAGGGCGTGAACACGCACGACGCGCGCGTGCTCGTGCTGGGTGCGACCAACCTGCCGTACGCGCTCGACCAGGCCATCCGCCGCCGGTTCGACAGGGTGCGCCATTGCCCGTAGTGTTGTTGGGGAGGGCGCTCATCGGGATAGGCCTGGGCTTTGCAGCACGCGGCCCGGCCGTTCGTGCGCTCAGTGTGCAGGTGGCTGACTATGCTGCGGGGAGCGCACCTGCTGGGTGTCACTCAGGCTCGGGTGTTATTGCGCGGCAAGCCCCTGCGCGCGGCGCGGCGCTGCGATGCTCGCGGCCTGGGGCCGCCTCGCTGTACCTAGGCGCCTTTTCTTGTGTGCCTGCGTCTGATCATCCAGCGTGCGGCAGGTATAGGCCGGCGCAGGATCACATAGCAGGGCTGTTCGGGCGGCGATGCAGGGCGGGGTTGGTAGCGGCGCTGCGCTGCGCGCATTTGCGCTCGTGCATTCCGCTGCCGGGGCGGCTGGCGCGCACGCAGTGTTTCAAGGCCCACCGTGTGACATGCCTGACCTCAACCTAGACATGCGGGCCGGGACTGACCCGGGGTTGCGCGCCGCGCGCAGCGCGTGTACATCCCGCTGCCGGAGCAGCCGGCGCGCGCGCAGATGTTCAAGATCCACCTGGGCGACACGCCCAACGCGCTGACGCAGGCCGACTTTGAGGAGCTCGGCCGCCGCACCGAGGGCTTCTCCGGCTCCGACGTCGCCGTCGTGGTCAAGGACGTGCTCATGGAGCCCGTGCGCAAGACGCAGGAGGCGACGCACTTCCGGCGCGCCGCGCCGCGCCGCCCGACCCTGCAGGGCTTGCCTGTTTTGGCGGCGCGCTTCTGCAAGCCTGTGTTCTCCCCTTGCTGGGCAGCAGAGGGGGCCCTCTCAAGAGAGCGAAACAGAGACTGCAAGTGAGGTTGTGACTGAGACCTGCCTAATGACTAAAGCCGTCCGGCCGCGCCACTGACAGGGCGCTTGGCGCGTGCGCGCAGGTCGGTGCGGAGCCCGGAGGGCAAGGTGCACTACCTGCCGTGCTCGCCGGGCGAGCCGGGCGCGACGGCCGCCACGCTCGCCACGCTGGCCGAGAACGGGCTGGCCGAGCAGGCGCGCATATATTCTGTTCAATTAGCAACTAGGGAGAGAGCACGACATGCTCCCTGAGGCTGTGCTGTGGCTGAGGGCGGTGTCTGTCGGTTGCCCTCCTGCTCTGGCAGCGTGTGCGGCCCCTGCTCGAGGCCGCTGTGATGCACAGCACCATGATCGCGCATATTTTACCGCAGCGCGCCTCCGCACACGCGCCGCGCTCTGGCGCGCGGCCAGCTCTGCGGGCTCCCTGTGGCAGCAGCCGAGGTTGGCTGCCGCGCGCGAGGGCAGGGCCAGCTGGCCAGGCTGAGGGCGATGCGCGCTGGCAGCGGCGGGGCGCCGCAGCCGCGCAGGAGCCCGCCAGAGCAACCCCGGCCGGCTGAGGCAGGCCTGTCAATGTCAGCACTCACCCTGGCGCCTGACTGCGGCGAGCGCGCGGCGCGCAGGTGATGCCGCCGATGATCGCCATGCGCGACTTTGAGAAGGTGCTGCTGCGCGCGCGGCCGACCGTGTCGACCAAGGACCTGAAGGTCTTCGTCGACTTCACCAAGGAGTTCGGGGAGGAGGGCTAGGGTTTTGGGGGCGGGAGGCGCCGCGCGCGCGCGCGCGCCGCTCCTTGCTGAGTTCGCGCGCTGCTCTGCATGCAGCCGGCCGCCAGGCACCCGTTGCCGGGCTGGTGTCTGGGCGGATGCCTCAGGTCAGAAGAAGGCGCCCAGCATACGCGTCAGGCCGGCGGCATGTCTCATGCGCAAAAGCCTGTGCCGCCGATGCCCGCGTCAGCCCCTGCACTTCAGCTCTGCAGCGGGCGACGCGCCTGGGCCCTGTTGGGGGACACACAGTTTGCGCTCAAGCATCCGCTCCCACTTCCCGCACACACAGCACCGCGGTGCTCCAGTGTCCCTGCAAGGGTGCACGCAGATGTGTCAACGTGCTCCAGGCATTGGTGTTGGGGTCTTTGGGGGCTCCTGCTGTGCAGGAGGGCGCCGTTCGGCATGTTTGCGGGCCTGTGCGCACAGGAGCGCGAGCATGCCTCAGCTTGCGCGCACGCTGCAGGTCCGCCCTTGCAGCAGGCGCGCCGCAGCTCCAGCAACGGGCGTGCTGTGTGCGCTGCGCTTCGCCTGGCAGCTCTTGCTGGACGCTCGCGGGCGCGTGTGAGGGCCAGTAGAAAGCCTGCGATAGGACATGCATCGCACAGCCAGCTGCGGGTGCTGTGCAAGCTCAGCTGCCCATTCTGTGGGCAGCAGGTGAGGTCATGCCGGGTGCAGGGGCGGGGCCTTCAGCATGCAAGGGAGTATGAGGCATGCATGGTCAGGCGCACCTGTCTCGCGCGTGTCATTTCTTGGGCCTCTCTACCAGGGCCAGTTCAGGCCGCCACTGCCCGTCTCGGCGCACGCTTTATCGCTGGACCGTTCCGGTTTGTCGCGCTGGCAGATGTAACTGGTTGAGAGCTTGCGCCGCATGCACTGCCTGCATGTTGATGCAAGCTTGCGTCGGACTTCCGCGCCTCTGTCAGATGCGTCTCCCTTTGAATATTATGTAGCAACAACCCCGTCTTCACACCGCATTGCACGAGGACTTCAGAACGGCGGTGTTCCATGCGCGTCTAGCGAGCACTTGTGCCACGCATTGCCAATCTACTCATCAGCCCTCCTTCTGTGCATACACTGCGTGACAAATAGCAGTGCAGCGACTCCAGATATCTGAGGATCAGCGCTCTAACACGCGCGAGCTGCCGTCCACGGCTTGCGATTACTGTCACTGGCTGGCCCCACCAGAGACAACCCCGGAACTAACCTGACCCGGGGGCGCTGGTTCGCTGCCGCTCGTACGCAATGCGAAGCGGCTGCTGTCGCAAAACAAAGCATGCGATGCAGCAGCGACCGGTCCCCCACCGCGCAGCTATTTCTCGGCCCAGAGCCCCGCGCCGCCGCTGGGGTGCTCCAGCGTGGGCCATGGCTGCGCAAGCGCGGCCACGGCCGAGCCGGGCTCGGCGCTCCGCAGCACTGCCGGGAGCACGCCATACAGCAGCTCGCGGATGGTCGCCAGGTCGGCGATCATGCCCGCGCGCGCGTTCACGTCCAGGCACTCCCTGCCGGCGGGAGGTGTGAGGGCGGGAGCGTGGCGCGCGCTGCAGGGCGCTCCATGGGGCCCGCCACCATGCGCGCTCATCTCCCAGCACCCTCAAACAAGGGTTTGCATGGTGCGCGCACGCCAACAATTGTCTAGGCACGACCTGCGTCGTGTGAGGGCCACGCACAAGGCGCTTCTGCTGCATCAGTGGTGACCGTTCTGCCAAAGTGCACGGCCAGCAGACACACGTCAGCACTGAGTTTCTGGCACCGTTGGTCCCGCAAAAGGGGGGATGAGGGGAGAGCCGCGTAGCACCTGGAGGAGCACTCCTGCGCGCTCCAGGCGGCGTAGCGCTCCTCGCCCGCACCGAACACGGCCCACTGCGGGCTGCCGGCGCGCCAGGCGAAGTGGTGCACGTCGCCCAGGCTGCGCGTGACGTTGGCGTACACCTGGCTGATGCCGCGCCACTCCCAGTTGTATGGCAGCAGCTCCACCACCGCCGCGCCTGCGCCCCCGGGAGCAGCGGTGACTGTTCGTCGTAGGGCTGGCCAGAGCGGCGCTGTCGGCAGCAGGTGGCACCTCCGCAGCAGTTCAGACCCACCAGGCCAACGCCGGCGGCGCTGCTGCCTCCATCTGCAGGCATGCAGCCCAAGCCCTGAGCGGGTCCAGGCAGACTCTAAACCCTGCCCCAGGCGCGCGCCTGGAGGCAGGAACGCCGCGTTGGCGAGCAGCGGCCCGTGGCGCGCGACGAGCACGCCCGTGCGCGCCATGGCGGCGACGTACGATGCGAACGGCGCGCGCGGCGTGGCCGTGTACGGCCGCACGCGCAGGCCCAGGTTGCGGGCCACGTCCTGCAGCGCTTCCAGCAGCTCCGCGCTGTTGGTCACCTGGCGCGCGCGGGCGGGGAGCGGCCGCGCGGCTCAGCCTGGCTGCAGGCTCTGTGCTGTTCCAGGATACGAGCGATGCGGCCTATCAGGATGCGAGCGATGCAGCCGTTCGGGACACAAGCAATGCAGCCTCTTCCGAACACTCCGCGGCTGAGCACGCATGCACAACCTCCTTTTGGCGGGAGTTTGGCACGTGGATGTCCGCCGCCGCGCACAGAGCTCCCACGTCGCTGGAGCATCGTACCGCGGTCTAACAGTGGCTCTCACGACCACAACAAGCTGTGCTGCTGACCTCTTGGGCCCCAGCTGCGCGCGTTGCCCTGCCAAGCGCGCTCGACCCTGGCAGGGCGGGGGCGCGCCTCCTCGCCGTCCACGGCGCTGAGCAGCGTGAGCGTGCGCGGCGGCGCCCCCGGCAGCGGCAGGCCCGCCGCGCGGTAGGCGGCCGCGCGGAAGTCGCGCCCGAGCGCGGCGCTCGCAAACCCGCTGCGCCCGTCGCCGCGCGCGTACCTGCCGGCCAAGCGCTGTCACCGCCGTGGCTGCACAGACCTGCGCTGGTGAGCATCACAGGCCACCGCACTGCGGTTGCCGGTACAAATGGTGCCTGTGGCGTGGGAAGCCCCGCCGGGCGGCACGCCAGTGCGAGAGCGGTGCCTGCGTCGAATCTGGGCAGCCTGGCAGGCACGGATACGGAAGGGCTTTGTGGATGTGGTCAGGTTTGGGACACCCTGAACGCTGCAGCGCGGCGCGCCTGTCGCGCGCCAGCAGCGCGGCCTGGAAGCCCAGCCAGGCGTCGCCCGGCAGCGCGGCGAGCTCGTCGTAGAACAGCACCGGCGGCAGCGCGCGCGGCGGCCGCACCGCGCCCGCCACCGCCAGCCTCAGCACCTCCCACACCCACGCGAGGCCCTGCGCATGCAGCGATGAATGGTAGGTGGAGTGTTGTTCTCGTCGTGCATTGTGCTGTGACAGGGTTATGATAGGGTATCACCCCAGGCCGCATGCACTGGCGCCTGGCGCCTGCCAGAGCGTTGTGTAGGCCTGCCACACCCACGGCGGGTCACGCTGTACACAGCTGTCCAGGAACTGGCTAAATCCTATAGGCATACCCGCAGGCAGCATCCAGGGCATAACCGGGGGCCGTGTGCGTGAGGGAGCGAGCGCGCACCGCGAGCTGCTCGCGCTGGACATTGACCAGCAGGACGGCGTCCAGGACAGGCTCCATGCCGTCGGGCAGGCTCTCGGCCCAGGCTGCCTGCGCCCAAGGTCGGGACAGCGGTGTCACCAGGCAGGCCTCACAAAGTACATGGACAGGGCTGTGTTGGTCCGGTAAGTACATGGACAGGGCTGCGTTGATCCGGTAAGAGCAAGAGCATGAAGTCGCCTGGCGTGGGGGCAAATGGGACAGCAAGCCTGCAAGCCTGAAGGGGTGCGCCTGGCGCCGCACCTGCGCAAGGACGTTGTACACCGGCAGGAGCGCCTCAATCCAGTGCCCAAAGTTGTCCGGGTAGGCTGGGAAGGGCATGTCCACGATGAGCGTCACGCCAGGCACCCAGCCCGCCTGCTGCAGCACTGGCTCAGCCGCACGCAGGCGCTTCCTTTTGGTGGCCTTTGGCACATCAGTCTACACACGCGCTGGCCTGTGCGCCAGCCGCGAGCGCACGAAAAAGGTCACCGGCAGGTCCGTCAAAACTCCACAGAGCATGCAGCAGGTGACACACTCAGCCCGCAGCAAGGCCGCGGCCTGCAAACGGTGCTGCAGATGTTCACAGAGTGAACTGCACGCACCTTGATGTTCTTGCAGTGCTTGCGCGCGTCCAGGACGGGCAGCGCCGTGAGCTCCAGGTTGTACGACATGTCCGTCTGGATGCTGCTGTTGCCCGCGTCGGTGAGGCCATGGAAGCGCGTGGCGTGCCACCACAGGGTGTGGTACAGGAGGTAGTCCTCGGCGCCCGCGCTTTTTGAGAAGGAGACTGCGCGCGAGGAGTGCAGCCTGAGCGCAGCGGCCACAGCCAAGGTAATTGCAGCCCAGCACAGAGCCGAAGCAAGGTACGGCTGCGCTGGCAGGGGCCGCGCACCGTTTCCAGCCCGCTCGCCCAGGTCTTCATAGAACCAGTCGCTGCTGGTGGCCGCGCCCGCGGCAGCAGCTTGGCGCGTACACCACAGCACCGCGCACAGCCAGGCCCACACCAGCGTCATACTATGTAATCGGCACCAGTGCAGAACAATATGACAAGATGCATTGGCCTGTATCACATCTGCTCAGCTTTCCAAGCAGGTTGCTTGCGGCCTTGCTTGTAAGATCTCTATAGCTCTGAATGCCGGCCCTGGCTCACTTCGTTGTAATGCTATAAAGCAAGTTGCGACAGTGGTCCCTCACAGAGCCTCACACTGCCATGCTCTGCTTGTAGCACTGACTGCAGGTGTTGCGCAGGTGCGGACGTGCTCCAAACTACAGAGTATCAGGCTATAGGGATGGCGATGTCTGACAGCTGATTTGTAGTGAGCGCCGTACTTTTTAAGCTGCCCCTTCTCGCGACGCGACACTTCAACAGAGTAAGAGAGGCTGTCAGAGGGGGGTTATTGAGAACCACAGTTGAGCGCGACATCGCCGATTTCAGCCCCGTTTGCCGCTCCGCAGCCAATTTCACACTTGGGAGGCCGTTGTTAGACGTCCAAGCTGCTTTTGGTGGCGGGA
>JAABUJ010000292.1_pt1 | contig 109041 bp, 114 predicted proteins | sample 5559131 | NCBI WGS metagenome assembly JAABUJ01 (sample SAMN10711875, study PRJNA513366) | rock metagenome | isolation source: Antarctica rocks | place: Antarctica: Victoria Land, Mt New Zealand nord | collected 2016-01-07
GGTCGCTGTGGCTCCGGTCGCTGTGGCTCCGGTCGCTGTGGCTCCGGCGCTCGTTTTCCATCCACAGATGCCCAGGCCGCTGCCGCCGGTGCAAATGGCGATGCGGCCAGACGTGACGCTCCCGTCGCTCCCGCTGACCGTCCCGGTGCCGGAAGTCGCGCCGGAAAAACTGCCACAGGCCGTGCCGTCCGAAGCACCGCTCGCCATTCCCATACCCGCCCCCACGCCGGAAGTAGTGCCCGTGACCCTCCCCGCCCCGGAACGCAGCACCGCTTCGGTGGCGCTTGGGGCACCCTTGACCGCGCCGCCCCCTGAGTACGCGCCGGCTGTCCTCCCCGCACGGCGCACCGAGGACCTGACAGATGTTCTCCCCCTGATGACGCGTGGTGATACAGCCCTAGAAGGGGGGGATGTCGTGGGAGCGATCTCTTACTACCGCCAAGCCGTTAACGGCGCACCGCGCAGCGCCACACCGCGCCTCAAATTAGCCCAGGCGTACCAGCACGGCGGCCTGAGCGAGAAGGCGCTCGACGAGGGCAAGCGCGCCCTGGACGTCGCCCCGGACAGCCTCCCCGTGCAGCAATTCCTGACGCAGCTTGATGCCGAGAACGGCACGTCCGACGGCAGCATCACCCGATACCAGGCTCTGGTCAGTCACACCCCGGACGACCCAGCCGCCCACGCCGCCCTCGCGGAGAGTCTGTGGAACGGCGGCGACCTGGCGGGAGCCGAGGCCGAGTACAAGGCGGCCAAGAAGCTGTCCGCGTCCGGCGATCACACCGCCGACGCCCAGCTCGCCCGCCTCTACGCCGCCCAGGCGCGGTATGACGACTGTCTGACCGCCCTGCGAAACGCCGGCAGTGACGGCTACATCCTGGCGATCAAGATCGTCAAGGGCCGCGTGGACAACCTGAGCAGCACGATCGAGGCGTCGCGGGCGGCGTTCGAGGGCGGGAAAAGCACCCGCGAGCAGTTCTACGACGGGGCCAAAACGGCCAGCTCCCAGGCGGAAGCCTTGGCCGGCTTCGTGGACCGTGTCGTGCCGCCCGCCGAGTTCAAGCTCTCCCATCTGCACCGCAAGCTGTCCACCGACCTGCTGGCGCAGGAGGCGGCGACGCTGAAGACGTTCATCGAGACTGGCGACGCCGCCCAGAGCGCGGCGGTCTCGCGTCTCGAAAAGGCCACGCTGACCGAGATGCTCACGGCCCAGGCCGCGGAGCAGAGCCTGGGCCTGTGGCGCGAGACGCGGGTAGGGGAAAAGTAGGCGATGTCGTTCTGGAACCTGGGAACGACGCCGGAAGCGGGAGGCGAGCGGGCACCGCTGCCCCAGGTGGGCGAGACCGTCCGCCTCCAGGTGCTGGACGACTTCCATCTGGGCGTCTACCACGCCCGCGTCCGGGCGCTGGCCCCGCGCCGCCTGGTCTTTGACAGCCCCGAAGCTATCGCGCCGGTGGGGGCATCCGAGGAAGAGTCCGCGCCGCTGACCGGCCTGCCGGTACGGACGCCGCTGCTGCTCTCATTCCTGCGCGCGGACGAGATGTACCAGTGCGAGACCCGCGCGGTCGGACCGCCCCGCGCCGGGTTGCTCGTCGTCGCGCGCCCGCGCGTCGTCACGCGCGTCCAGCGCCGCCAGTTCTACCGCCTGCCTTTGCAGTCGCCCACGACGTTCCGTGTGCGCGGCGAGTACGCCCACACCGATCCGGTCGCGGCCCGCCTGGTCAACCTCTCGGGCGGAGGCGCGCTGCTGTCCGCCCCCAAGCCCGTACCGGGCGGCCTGCGCGTCCGCGTCCGCGTCCCGACCGGCCAGAACGGCGCGCTGCTGGAAGTGGACGGGGATGTGCTCGACTGCCGCGTGGCGACGCAGGGTTTAGCCCGCGTCTTCCTCGTCCGCGTCCGCTTTCTCGGCCCGCCGCTTTTGAGCGAGGAGGAGCGCGATGCGATCGTCGCCTACATCTTCGAGCAGCAGCGCCTCCTCCTGCGTACCCGCAAGCTGCTGCGTTAAGCCCCTCTCTTATGCTCTCTTGGGCATAGCCTCAAGCGGAACGGGACGGGTTTATGTCCCCGAACCAAGTCAAAAAAATGCCCGTGTCCGGCTCGCAGAAGCGTTTCGGCCACGGGCGTCCGCCACACGGGCGGATCGTGAAAAGGAGGACATGCGCGTCTTCTTTTACGCCCGCGGAGCCGGTAAAGTTCCTCGGAAAATTGCCCAAATCTTCCGCCCTGAATCCGTCCTAACGGTTTGTAACCTCGCGTTAATGCGCTCGCCTGCCCTTTTGTTGACTTGCCCCGCGCCGCCGGGATACAATCAAAGGCATGAAACGCCCCGTGCCCCCACAAGCAGCAAGCGGCTTGTCGGCGCACCCGGCGCGGATGCCTCTCCCTGTCCTGTTCCTCCTGGTCGGCATCAACCTGCTCTGGGCCGGCTCCTCGCTGGCCGCCAAGGTCGCCCTCGTCAGCATCCCGCCGATGACTCTGGCCTTCGCCCGGTTCGCCCTTGCCGGCCTGCTGATGTACTCGGTCGCACTCTGGCGCGGCGTGGACCTGCGCGTCGCCCGGCGGGACTGGAGGGCGTTCTGGGCGATGGGCATCCTGGGCCTGGCCCTGACCTACCTGCTGCAATATGTAGGGCTGTCGCTGACCACGGTTTCCAACGCCGCGCTGCTCCATGCCACGGAAACGGTGTTCCTGTCGATCCTGGCCTTTATTTTCCTGCGCGAGGCCATGCCGCGCGTGAAAGTGGCCGGCATCATCGTCGGCCTTTTCGGCGTTTACCTGATCATCGCCAACGGCTGGCGGCTGCCGCCGTTCTCGGGCGCGACGGAGGGCAACCTGCTGATCGCGGTGGCGCTGGCGTTCGAGGCCGGCTCCAGCATCGTGGGCAAGGGTTTAGTCGCCCGTTACCCCATCCTCTCGGTCGTCACCTACCAGATGTTGAGCGGGGCAGTGGCCCTGGCCCCGTTCTGCGTCTTCGAGCTGCTGCGGCAGAGCGCGCAGGGCCATCTCATGACGCTCCCGCCTGCCCCCGCCTTGTGGAGCCTGGCCTATCTTATTCTCCCCTGCACCGTGCTCGGCTACCTGGTCTGGTTCACGGTGCTGGATAAGCACCAGGCGAGCGAGATGTCCGTCTTCCTGTTCGTCCAGCCGGTCGCGGGTGCGTTCTTGGGGGCGTTCTTCCTGCGGGACAGAGTCACCCCGTTCACCGTGTTCGGTGCCGTGCTCGTGCTGCTGGCGGTCGGCCTGGTCAACCGTCGCCCCGCCCCCCCGCTGCCCTCGCCCGCCCCGCCGGGGTCGTGAGCCGTAGCCTGGGGCATCTCTAGCCGTTGAACTTGTTCATCGCGGGCTGGATGCCTTCGGCGAGCCACGTCTCCAGGGCGGCGACGGCCAGCCCAATCGCCTCGTCCACCTCGCGCTGCTCGGCGCGGCTGAACTGGCCGAGCACGAAGTCGATCTGGGCGGACGGCTCGCGCGGTGCCCCCACGCCGAAGCGCAGGCGCGGGAACGCCGACCCGTGCAGGTGTGCGATCAGCGACTTCAGCCCGTTGTGCCCCCCCGCCGAACCTTCCCCACGCAGTCGCAGCTTCCCCAGAGGGAGCGCAATATCGTCTGTGACGACCAGAATATCGGCGACTTCTAAGGGCTTTTGCTTGAGGAACGCCGCCACGGCCTGCCCGGATAGGTTCATAAAGGTCTGCGGCTTCATCAAAAAGACGCGGGACTCGCCGACGCGCCCGTCGCCGGTCAGTGCCTGCCCGCCGCGTTTGCTCACGGCGATGCCGTGCAGACCGGCGAAGGCGTCCACGACCGCGAACCCGATGTTGTGCCGCGTCCGGTCGTATTCTTTGCCGGGGTTGCCCAGGCCGACGATGAGCTTGGTGGGGCTGCGATTCGGGAGGACGGGATTGGCGGGTGTGTCCATCAGCCCATCTCGATCTGGGCTTTTACCGAGGTCGGGGGCAGGTGGGCGGCGTACTCGAACGCCTTGACGCTGTCGGCAAAAGCAAACGTGTCGGTGATGAGCGGCTTGACGTCGATGCTCCCGCTGCCCATCAGGGCGAGGGCGCGGGGGAAGACGTGGGCGTAGCGGAAGACGTGCTCGACGCGCGCCTCTTTGATCTGCGCCCCGACCACGTCGTAGGCGACCGGGCCGCCCGGCATCCCGACCAAAACCGCGCACCCGCCGGGCCGCAGCGGCTCGAACACACTTGCAATGGCGGGCGCGCTGCCGCTGCACTCGAAGACCACGTCCGCGCCCCAGCCGTCAGTCATGGCGTGGACGATGGCGGCAACGCTCTCGGACTTCACGTTGACCGGGGTGATCGGGCCGAGTGTCGCGCCTAAATCCAGCTTGGGCTGCTGCGTGTCGGTCAGCAGGACGCGGCTGCATCCCGAGGCCAGGGCCGCCAGAGCCGTGACCATGCCGATCGGCCCCGCGCCCATGACCACGGCCAGGTCGCCCGCCTCGATCCGCGCCTTTTTGGCCGCCTGCATCCCGACCGCCAGCGGCTCTACCATGGCGGCCTCGCCGAACGAGACGTTGTCGGGGACCTTGAAGGTGAAATCGGCGGGGTGGACGACGGAGGGGCGCAGGACGCCGTGGTGGGGCGGCGTCGCCCAGAACCGGACGGCGGGGTCTAGATTGTATAGGCCGAGCCGCGACGCCGGGCTGTTCGGATCGGGGATGCCCGGCTCCATGCACACCCGGTCGCCGACTCGGAGCGCCGTAACGGCCCCGCCGACTTCCTCGATGATACCGGACGCCTCGTGCCCCAGAATCATCGGGGCCGAAACGACGAACGGCCCGATCCGTCCCGTCTCGTAGTAATGCACGTCGGACCCGCAGATGCCCACGGTCTTCAGCGCGACCCGCACGTCGCGCGGCCCGAGCGTCTCGTCGAGGGCGATCTCCCCCAGCCGGAGTTTCTTGGTCTCTTCCAGAATCAGCGCTTCCAAATGTTCTTCCTCCGCAGCGTTGCTTACGAGGGAGTAGTATAGCACAGGACGGGAGGCCCCCGCCCAGATTCTGGGGATCAAGACCTAGGGGGAGGGGCAAGATGAGGAGGGGGGGCAAGCCCTCGCCCTGCGCGCACGGACATCAAGGGTTGCTGCTGCCGACCGTTACGAGCTTTGACGCGCCGCCGCTGTCATCGGCGATCTCGCGCAGCAGGCCCGCCGCCTCGAAGCTGTTGTCGGTGTTGTCCGGGTTCCTGCCGACCATGCCGACCGTGGAGATCCGCGCGTGGCGGGTATTGAATTGGCGGATGACCTGGGCCAGCCTTCGGAAATCCAGTTCGCCTGCGGTCGGGACGCCGTCGGTCATGACCACGACCTCGTTGACGTCGCGCAGCATCAGCGCCCGCGCAACGGCCGCCCCGAGGTTCGTGCCGCCGCCGATCTTGAGCGTGTCCAGGAAAATGGACGCCCTCTGGACCATCCACGGCGTCGCCTCTGCCATGTCCGGGTCGAACAGCACGCTCCCGCCGCTGAAGGCGACGATGTTGAAGGTCTCGCCGGGGCGCAGGCCGCGCATCGCCCCGCGCAGCTCGTCGTCCGCCCGGTCGATACGGCTGCCCATGCTGCCCGAAATGTCCAGGACGTAGACGATGTGGCGCACCTTGCCGCTAGACTTGAGGCCGTCCCCGATGCCGAACGGCCCCCCGGCTTTCTGGTTGGCTTCGATCCCCGCGCCGCCGGTCAGCCCCACGCCCTCGCCCGCCGGCTCACCCCGGCCAGCCTCCTCGCCGCCTGGTGCGGCAGCGGCGGGTGCTGGAGTCGCAGCGGCGGGTGCTGGCGGAGAGGCCGGTGCGGGCGTGGCATGGGCCGGTGTTGGTTGATGGACTGGTGTTGGTTGATGCGTCGGCGCAGCGGGGCTGGGTGTCAGAGGCAGGGGATTCGCCTGCACAGCTCTGGGGGGCGGTGCAGGCACGTGGAGACGGGGCACGACCAGCGCCGAGGGGATGTCGGCGGCGACAATCTTGAAGACCGGCGGGGCGGGCGGCGCTTCGGGTTCCTGCACCTCCACACTCTGGGGCGCGGGTTGGGTTGGGACCGGCTTGACGCGCGTGCGGGGCAAGGCCGTTGGGTGGGCCTGCGTCGGCCTGGAGCGGGCCTGCGGCGTCTGCCGGTGGGTTAGTGCCCGCGCGGCGGCGAGGCCCCGGCGGGCCGACGCGGGCGGCGCGGGGGTTCGTGCGAGCGTGACCAGATGGATGTGGGGCCGCGCCTGCGGCTGGGCAGGCCGGTCGGGCAGCGCGCGCCAGCCGGCCAGCAGGAGCAGGCCGGCGTTCAAGACGAGCGAAAGCGCCAGACTGAAGCGGAAGCGGCGCGTGTCCGATGTGTTCTTGGCTGTCATCCGTAAAGGAAACGCGACGGAGTGGCAGGCGAGTTCCGCTCGCTGTGTACCACCCGCGCTTAACGGCTTCAAGGATCGGCGGTGCCCAGGGGGACGAGTTCCGACGCGCCGCCGCTGTCGTGGGCGATCCGCTTGAGCAGCAGGGCCGCCTCGAAGGACTGGTCCTCGCCGTCGGGGCTGACGCCGACCAGCCCGATGGTGGAGATACGCGCCCGGTGGGTGTTGAAGCCGTCGATGTCGCGTGCGATCCGCGGGAACTCTTCCGGCGGGTAAGGGCCATCGGGTCCCGTCGGGACGCCGTCCGTCAGCAGCATGACCTCGTTCACGTCGGCCTGGCGCAGTGCGAGCCGCATGGCCGCCTCCAAATTCGTGCCGCCAATGACTTCGAGCGCTGCGAGGAACGCCTTCGCCCGCCGGATCTGGGACGGCGTGGCCGGGGCCATGTTCCGCGCGAAGGCCCGCGCGTCGTCGCTGAAGACCACGATGTTGAACGTCTCGCTAGGCCGCAGGCCGTCCAGGGCGCGCGCAAGTTCTTGATCGGCCCGCCCGACGCGGCTGGTCATGCTGCCCGAGATGTCCAGGACGTAGACGACATGGCGCGGCGCACCGTCGCCGGGCAGTCCGGCCCCAACCCCGAACGGCCCTGCCCCGGCTTTGCCGGCCCCCGCCCCCGCCCCGCTGCCCTGTCCGCTGCCCGCCCCCGTCCCGGCCTCTTTGCCGGCTTTTGCCCCGCCTCCCAGCCCCGCCGCAACGACCGGGGCGGGCGGGGTGGGGGCGCTGATGGTCATGGGCGCGAGCACGAGGGCGGGCGGGGCGGCGACAAGGGCCGGGGCGGATGTTTCGACGTGCGCCGCGATGCGCACGGCGGGGCGGGTCGTGGTGACGACCTTGAGGGGCGGTGCGGGGGCGATGGAGGTCGGCGCGGGCGCTCCGGCCTCGGCCCCGCCCGTCGGCTGCGCGGGCGGGGCGGGTGTGGCGGCGCGAACGTGCGCGCCCGGCCGGTGCCGGGGCTGAGGGCGCGACGGCCTGGGCGGGGGCGGCTTGGGGACGTGCAGCCTGATCGGCCGCAGCGGCGGCACGGCTAATCGCGGTGCGGGGGCGTGCGGGGGAAGGCGCAGGGCCAGCGTGACCAGCCTGATGCGCGTGAGGCGGACCGGCGGGGGGGCGACGGGGAGGGGCCGCCAGAACCAGGCCGCCAGGGGCAGCAGGAGGGCGTTGACCAGCAGCGAGGCGGCCAGGCTGAACCGGAAACGGCGGGTATCGGACATCACGGCGAACAGACCTCATCCGATCAGACGCCGTGCGCGCGCGGCGGGTTCCCGAAACGCCGTGGCCTTGCTTGACTCGCCCAGAGCAAGGGGCTATAATAGGGCGTCGCGGGCACCCGCCCGCCGGCCCTGTCTGGGAGAACCGTTTTATGCCCGAGTCACCGTCCGAAACTCACGCGGGGAGCGCCCGCGCGGGCAACGTCGCCGCGCTGATCCTGGCCGCCGGCAAGAGCACGCGCATGAAGTCCAAGCGGCCCAAGGCCCTGCACACGCTGCTGGGCAAGCCGCTGCTCGGCTGGGCCGTCGAGGCCGCATCCGGGGCCGGGGCGAGCCGCACGGTCGTGGTCGTCGGGCACGAGGCCGAGTCCGTCCGCGTGGCGATGGGGCCGGAACTCGAATACGTCTTGCAGGCCGAGCAGAAGGGTACCGGCCACGCCGTGCGGATGGCCGCCGACCTGCTGGGCGACTGGGACGGGCCGCTGCTGGTCCTGCCGGGCGACGCCCCGCTGCTGTCCGATTCGCTGCTGGAGGCGCTCGTCGCCCACCACGTCCGCTCGGGGGCGGCGGCGACGCTGCTGACGGCGACGCTGGACGATGCCGGGGCCTATGGCCGCGTCGTGCGGGACGGCGAGACGGGCCGCGTCCGTGCCATCGTCGAGGCGCGCGACGCCACGCCCGAACAGCTCCTTATCACCGAGATCAACACGTCCGTGTACGCCTTCGAGCCGCGCGCCCTGTTCGGCGCACTCGCCCAGATCACGCCGCAGAACGCCCAGGGCGAATACTATCTGACCGACGCCGTCGCCCTGCTCGCGGGCCAGGGCCGGATCATCGAGGCGCTGGTCTCGCCCGATGCCGACGCGGTGCGTGGCGTCAACACCCGCCCGGAGCTGACCGCCTTGCGCCAGACCATGCAGGCGCGAGTGCTGCGGGGTTTGGGCCTGGCGGGCGTGACCATCCTGGACCCGCTGAGTACGCACATCGACGCCACGGTGAAGATCGGCCCGGACACCACCATCCACCCCTTCACGCTCCTGAGCGGCGTGACCGACATCGGCGAGGACTGCGAGATCGGGCCGGGTGCGCGCATCTCCGATTCCCGCCTGGGCGGCGGCGTGTCGGTCCGCGATTCGCACGTCACCGCCAGCGAGGTGGGCGACGGCTGCAAGATCGGGCCGTTCGCCAACCTCCGGCCCGGCACCGTGCTGGGCAAGGACGTCAAGATCGGCGACTTCGTGGAAACCAAGAACGCGACACTGGGCGACGGCGTCTCAGCGGGGCACCTGTCTTACCTGGGCGACGCCGAGATCGGCCCGCGCACCAACATCGGGGCCGGCACCATCACCTGCAACTATGACGGCATGGACAAGCACCGTACTGTCATCGGTGCGGACTCTTTCATCGGCACCCACACAACCTTGGTCGCCCCCGTCACCTTGGGCGAAGGGGCGTGGACGGCGGCTGGCTCGGCCATCACCGAAGACGTGCCCGCCGGCGGCCTGGGCATAGGCCGCGCGCGACAGGTCAACAAAGACGGCTGGGCGCGGGCCAAGAAGCGCCACAAGGCGTGAACATCGTGTCAGGAGCGGCGGGGGCCGCCGCGCCATCAGCGGCGAAGCCTCCGGGCGCGGGATTGGGTTAGTTTCGACTCTGGGTGGACGCGCAGCCGCGTGATCTTCCGGCTTACGGGCCGGTGGGTGTCTTTGTCTCCGCAGGCAGCAGAAACAGACGACCGAGCCGCTGACGGAGCGGCGACCGCGCGCACAGGGGGATCACGCCGATGGGAGCCGACACGGATGCGCTTCGGATTTTCAGCGGGAACGCCAACCCGGCCCTGACGGCGGCTATCGCCGGGCACCTGGGGCAGGCCGTGGGGCGCATCCACTGCACACGCTTCGCCGACGGTGAGATACGGGTCAAAATCGAAGAAAGCGTGCGCGGCAAGGACGTGTTCATCGTCCAGCCGACCTGTGCGCCGGCAAACGACACGTTGATGGAATTGCTGATTCTCGTGGACGCCTTCCGGCGGGCGTCGGCCAGGCGCATCACGCTGGTCATCCCTTACTACGGCTACTCGCGACAGGACAAGAAGGTGAAGCCGCGTGAACCCGTGACCGCCCGGCTGGTCGCCGACCTGATCACCACGGCGGGGGCGTCGCGGGTGCTGGCCGTGGACCTGCACGCGGGTCAGATCCAGGGCTTTTTTCAGTTGCCGCTCGACCACCTGTACGCCGGGCCGTTGCTGGGAGCGTATTTCGCCGAGAAGGGATTGGTGGATGGTGACACTGTGGTGGTCTCGCCCGATGTCGGCGGCGTAGGCCGGGCGCGCGGCATGGCCGAGATGCTTCACGCGCCCCTCGTGATCATCGCCAAGCGCCGGCCCGAGCCGAACAAAGTGGACATCATGGAGATCATCGGCGACGTGCGCGGCAAGACGTGCGTGATGGTGGACGACATGATCGATACGGGCGGCAGCACGGTCTCTGGGGCCTGCGCCCTGATGGCGCGCGGCGCGCGGCGCGTCTTCGCCTGCTGCACCCACCCGGTCCTGTCCGGGCCGGCGGTGGACCGCATCGAGGAATCGCCGATCACCGAGCTTGTCATCACAGACACCATCCCCTTCGATGACGGCAAGCGCGCCCGCAGCACCAAGACGACCGTGATCTCGGTCGCCCCGCTGCTCGCCAGCGCCATCACCCGCATCCACCGCGACGAGAGCGTCAGCGCCCTGTTCGACACCTACTGGTGAACCCTGGTGATGCGCCGCACAGATGCCGATAATCCTACGGGGCCACGCCCGTGGACGGAGGAGTCAGTTATGTCTTTGCTGGGCCGGATGTTCGGGCTGAACCGTAACGAATTCTATGACCAGGGCCTGCGCCTGTTCGATCAGGGGCTGTACGCCGAGGCGATCCTGGACCTGGACCGGGCGCTGCGCGCCGAGCCGGACGAGCTGACCGAGCGGCTGTCGCGGTTCTACCTCGGCGAGGCACACGCGCGACTGGGCGAGATCGCCCTGGGGGCATTCCGCTACGACGAGGCGCGCGAGTCGCTGGGTCGCGCCGTCGCCATCAACCCGCACTTCGCGGACCTGCGCTTCCAGGCGGGACAGGCGGCGCGCGGGGCGGGGGAACACGCCGAGGCGCTTGCCTGCCTCGACGCCGCGACCGAATTGAACCCGCGCTACGCCCGCGCGCACTTCTGCCGCGGGCTGGCGCTCTACGCCCTGGGTCGGCCCGACGAGGCCTATGCGGCCATCGGGGAGGCCGTCGCGCTGGACGCGGCCTTCGAGACCGGGCACTCCGAGGCGGCCCGCGCGGCCCACGCGGGCGGGGACTTCGTTTCGGCGCAGACTCTGTTCGCCCGAATCGCCGAGACCGACGTGGACGACATCACGTTCCACACGCGGCTCGGGGCCGACCTCTACCGGCGCGGGATGCATGCCGAGGCGGCGGGCGAGTTCCGGGCGGCCCTGGCCCTGAACCCGCGCTACGCCGACCTGCACAACCACCTGGGCATCACGCTCCACGCCCAAGAACTCTATGCCGAGGCCGCCCGTGCGTTCGAGACCGCGCTGGAGATCAACCCGCGCTACGCGGAGGCCCGCACCAATCTGGGTCTGACGCGGGAGGCGATCGCCCGTCACGCGGAGATCGCCGCCTAGCCGGCGGGTATAATTCCGGGCATGACCGACACGACCGTCTTCTCCGTCACCCACCGCTCGTCCGGGACCGGCGCGCGGTGCGGTCTCCTGCATCTGCCCCACGCCCACCAGCCCATCCTAACTCCCGTCTTCATGCCCGTCGGTACGCGCGGGACGGTCAAGGCCATGACCCAGGAGGAAGTCTGGGGCCTGGGCTACCGGCTGATCCTGGGCAACACCTACCACCTGTACCTGCGACCGGGCCACGAACTCGTCGCGCGGGCGGGCGGTCTCCACAAGTTCATCGCGTGGGACGGGGCGATGCTGACCGACAGCGGCGGCTTCCAGGTCTTCTCGCTGGAAGAGCTGCGCCGGATCACCGACGACGGCGTCACGTTCAAGTCCCACTTAGACGGCTCGATGCACTTCTTCAGCCCGGAGCGGTCGCTCGAAGTGCAGCACGCGCTGGGTGCGGATGTGGTCATGGCCTTCGACGAATGCCCCCCGTATCCCTGTTCGGCGGACGACACGCGGGCGGCGACCGAGCGGACCCATCGGTGGCTGACGCGCTGCACAGCCTATCATCGCGAGCACAAGGACATAACGGGGACGGGGCAACTGCTGTTCGGCATCGCGCAGGGAGGCGTTTATGAACACCTGCGGGCCGAGAGCGCGCAGTTCGTGGCGGCCCAGGATACGCCGGGCATCGCCATCGGCGGCGTCTCGGTGGGCGAGCCGCCGGACGTGATGCAAGCCGCGGTCGGCTGGAGCGTACCGCACCTGCCCGCCCACAAGCCGCGCTATCTGATGGGGGTGGGGACGCCGCGCGACCTCTTGGACGCCGTGGCACAGGGGATCGACATGTTCGACTGCGTCCTGCCGACGCGCCTGGGGCGCAACGGGACGCTGTACACGATGCGGGGCCGGATCAACATCAAGGGCAGCCGCTTCGCCGAAGACTTCGGCCCCGTGGACCCGAACTGCCCCTGCCGCGTCTGCCAGAAATACTCCGCCGCCTACATCCGCCACCTGTACAAGTGCGACGAGATCTTGGCCTCGCGCCTGGCGACGTATCACAACCTAGCCCATTACGCGCAATTGATGGCGGGCATCCGCGAGGCGATAGCCGCTGACCGCTATGAGCCGTTTCGGCGGGAGACGCTGGCGCGGTACGAGGAGCTGAAGGCGGAGGAGTGAGCGCCGGCCGGTACAGTCACTTCTACAGTCACTTCACCGGCGCTGCGTCAGTCCAAGGAGGGGTAGGCCGGATGTCGCGATGCTTTCTTTCACGGATAAGGGCGCGCAATCGGTCGAAGTTTAGGAATCCTGGCGCATCACGGACGTAGCCTGACCAAACGAGTTTCCCACCTCCGCCAGTCAGCCGGTAGAGGGAAAGCAACTGGTAGTAGCCGAAGCCGCCGTGCTCGTCGTAAATTAGGCTGTATCCGGCGGAGCTGGCGGCCAGGATCAGGCGGCGGAACGGCAGGCGCTCCGGCCCAACGACGTCCGTGACTTGGTAGCGTTTGCCGGGGTTTGCCATGCCGTCCAGCGGGTTGGTGTGCTCGGGGATCAACACATTCCGAACCGGCGCGGGAATTTCGTCCACGGTCTTGACGACGGTGAACGTGTCGTTCAGCAGGTGGTTCCGGTCTTCAGGCACCAAGGTCTGGTTAGAGGAGATGGTCGGCTGCGGCAGCTCTTTAGGGTGTTCCGCGTGGGCCGAAATCGGCAGGGAAAGTGCCAACGTAGCAAGTGTCAGCGCGAGGTATCGGCTGGTCATAGGGTGCTCCTGGGATGGGATTTGCCCGGTTAGACCCGCGACGTGGCCGATGCCTTCACGCATACGGGCCGACACGGGCCTTTTCGTAGATCATGTTGAGCAGGGCGACGGCGGGGCGGGCGCTTTGAGCCGAAACCAGGGGCGGGCGACCGTCGCGGACGGCGAGGACGAAGTCGCGGACGTTGCCTAAGTGCCCGTCCACGGAGAGGGCGCGCGGGTCGCTGGCCTTGTTTTCGCCCGAGTCCGCTGGGGCTGTCTGGGAGACATCCGTGTCACCCTCGAACGGCTCCTGGGTCTTGAAGTGGGCCAGGGTGTCGCCAACGAGCATGGCGCAGCCGCGAGTCCCGGACACGTCCACACGCTCGGGGAAGCCGTCAAAGGCCAGCGTGGTCATGGTCAGCGTCCCCAATGCACCGGAAGCGAAGCGCACGGTGACGACGCCCAAAGTCTCGCCCTCGACAGCCCGGTGTAGGCCTGGGCGGAGCGTCGCCGACAGGACTTCGGCGACGGGGCCGGCCAGCCACTGCACTTTGTCCAGGCTGTGGATGCCCTGGTTGGAGAACACGCCCGCGTCTAGGTCCCATGTCCCGCGCCAGTCGCCGCTGTCGTAGTAGCCCTGGGTGCGATACCACTTGGTCTCCGCGCAGGCCAGAACGATCTCGCCGAACGCGCCCGCCTCGACAGCCCTCTTGACGCGGCGCACGGCGGGGGAGAACCGCTCCTGGAAGATGCCGCCGTAGACGACCCCGGCCTCGGTCGCGGCCGCAATCGCCTCGTCCACGGCCCCGATCCAGACGTCCAGCGGCTTTTCCGACAGGACATGCTTGCCCGCCCGCGCGGCCTGCACGGCCATGCGTCCGTGCAGGCCGGACGGGGTGCAGAGGGTGACGGCGTCCACGTCGGGCCGGGCCAGCAAGGCGTCCAGCGTCGGCACGGCCACGCCGCCGAAGCGGGCGGCGAACGCGGCGGCGCGCTCGGGCTGGACATCGGTGACGGCCACGAGGCGGGCGAGGTTGTCCGCTTTGAGCCTATTGAGGACGTCGCCGTGTGTCTCCGAAATGACGCCGCAGCCGACGATTCCAAAACGGAGTGGTGTCATGGCAAGGTCCTCTGAGAGGTGCGCTGTGCCGTGTCCACCCGCGTCGGCAGGGGGCGCAGGGCGAAGGTGTGTGTCTGCGGCTGGGCGGCATCGCGCGCCTGGTCGCGCCAGGTGTCCAGCCAGCGGTCCAGGGCGAGCAGCGCATCGTCCTCGGCCTCCGTGGGCGCGTCGCTGCGGTGTGCGACGGCGTTGGGGCCGCCGTTCCAGAGGTATCGCCAGGCGTCAAGCCGCTTCTGCACCAGGTCGCGTACCTGATCGGCCTGGCGGCTCTGCGGCATCGCGGCCAGGTGCGTCAGGTCCACGCCGGCCGCAAGCTGCTGGGCGGTGGCGGTCCCGACGCGCCGGTTATCCACCAGCAGGTCGTAGCGGTCGCCGGGCAGGTCCGGGGCGCGTGCCTGCACCGCGGTCAGCGCGCCGGGCAGGGGGGAAACGGCGAAAGCGGCTTTCGCCCGGTCCGGGAGCGGCCAGGGCAGCGGTGTGGTCTCCTGGGTGGGGTTGGTGGGGTCCAGGGTGATCTCGGTGCCTTCGAGCGAGGCGTGCCACGCTTTCAAGATAACCGCCGCCATCAGCAGGTGCCCGGCGTCGTCGGGGTGGACGCCATCCGGCACGATCGTGAAGCGGGGATCAGTCAGCCGTCCCCGGCGTGTGGCGTCCGCCATGGGTGAGTTGAGGTCTACGGCGGGGATGTCGCGCTGGCCGCCCAGCTTCTTGACGAAGTCTTTGTAGCGCGCCATGACGGAGTTGTAGCCGTGGATGTGGTGCGAGTAGAGGGCGTTCTCGTCATAAAGCGTCGGCGACAGCAGGGTCAGGCGGACGCCCGGTATCTGCTTGACGACCGAGTCTACCAGCCGCGTCATCCCCTCACAGTAGGCGTCGTAGTTCGCACGGTTGAAGCGCGTGTAGCCGCCGTCATTCATGCCCAGCAGGATCGTCACGACGGTAGGGTGGTAGGGCAGGATGTCGCGCTTGATGCGCGTCTCGATGGTCCCGCCCCGCCCGCCGCTGACCAGATCGCCGTTCCAGCCCGAGTTGATGAACTTGACGTGCCACGACGGGTAGCGGGTGAGCACGTAGGTCTCGATGTCGCGCGTGTACCCCTGCTGGAGCGTGATCGAGTCGCCATAGAAAACCACGGTATCGCCGTCGCGCAGGTAGAACGGGGCGTCCGTCGAGGCCGCCGCCCCGACCGGGTCCGCGGCGCGGACGGCAGGGGCGAAAACGGCCAGGAACAGCAGGACCAGTGCCGCCAGCCTTGCGGCGCAGCCGGTGACCGCCCCGCTACTCCGCCGGGCGCATCTCGTTGAACTTTGCCACAAAATTATCCGCCTCGTCTTGTAGAACTTCGTCGCTGTTCCAGCGCATCTGGATGACCTGGAGCCGATTGCCCCCGCGCAGCGTCAGGTGGAGGACGCCCCCCGCGTCGCGCGTCAGCCCGACCTCGTCGAGGGGGCGCGGCATGGCCAGCGTGTGCCCGATCTTGCCGAAGACGCGCCCCGCCAGCCAGCCCGCGCCCAGGGCGACGCCGCCCGCCAGAGCCAGGCCGATCCCGAGACGGGCCCCGAACGTGTGCGCCCGTTCCAGGGCGATGCCCTCCAGCCGGGCCATCTCGTCGCGCAGCTCCTCGCTCGGGTGGACCTGGAAGGTGCCGTCGTCCGAAAGCGACAGGATGCCGCGCTCGGTAGGCTTATTCAGGCGGACGAATCGCATCCGCGCGATCTCGGTCAAGTGCGGGTCTCCCGGTCGGGCTGCCATGCCAGGGCCGTAGAAAGCCCCGGCACGCGCCCTTAATCCTTGTCGGTCTTTTCTTTGGCCGCCTTGCGGACCTGGAGGCGCAGCGGCGTCCCCTCAAACGAGTACGCCTCGCGGATGCGGTTTTCCAAATAACGCAGATAGGAGAAATGCATCAGCTCGGGGTCGTTGACGAACAGCACGATGGTGGGAGGCTTAACCGTGGGCATCGTCGCGTACTTGACGCGCAGCGAGCGGCCCTTTTCGGCGTAGGGGTGGGCGTCCACGGCGTCGCGCACGATCCGGTTCAGCTCGCCGGTCGGGATCCGCATCGAGTGGGCCTCGGCGGCGTCCAGGGCGGCCTCGACGGCGGCGGAGACGCCCTTGCCCGTCACGGCGGACGTGAAGGCCAGCGGCGCGTAGGCCATGAAATGCATCTCGTCGCGCAGCTCGTCCGAAAAGATTTTCATCGGGTTCTCGCCGGGCCGGTCGCCGATCACGTCCTTGCGGCCCAGGTCCCACTTGTTGACCACGATCACCCCCGCCCGGCCCGCCTCGTGCGCGTAGCCGCCGACACGCTTGTCGCCGTCGGTCAGGCCGTCCACCGAATCGATGACGAGCATCACGACGTCGGCCCGCTCGATGGCCCGCTGCGCCCGGAGCACGGTGTAATACTCGACGCTGCCCTGAATTTTGCCCGCACGCCGGATGCCCGCCGTGTCGATGAGCACGATCTCGCGGTCCGCGCCGCCCGCCGTGGGCAGCGAGAACGACGTGTCGATGGCGTCGCGCGTCGTGCCCGCGACGGGCGAGACAATGACGCGCTCTTCGCCCAGGATGGCGTTTAGGATGGACGACTTGCCGACGTTGGGCCTGCCAATGATGGCGATCTTGATCCGGTCATCTTCGACCGCCTCTGCGTCGTCTTCGGGGGGCGGCGGGAACAGAGCGACGATGGCATCCAGGGCGTCGCCGACGCCGCGCCCGGACAGAGCCGAGACGGCGTGGACGTTGGGCAGGCCCAGGGCGTAGACATCGGCGACATTGCGATTCTCCTGGTCGCCGTTGTCTACCTTGTTGGCGAGCACCAGTAGCGGCTTGGGCGAGCGGCGCAGGGCGTTGGCGAGTTCCTGGTCGTCCGACGTCAGCCCGGTCGTGGTGTCCACGACCAGCACGATGACATCGGCTTCCTCCATCGCGATCTCGGCCTGGGTCCGCACCTGCGCCTTGAGCGGGTCGGGGTCGAACATCTGGATGCCGCCCGTGTCCACCAGGGTGTATTCGCGCCCGCTCCAGTCGCCGTCGGCATACAGCCGGTCACGGGTGATGCCGGGCGTGTCCTCGACGATGGCGACGCGCCGCCCGACCAGCCGGTTGAAGAGCGTGGACTTGCCGACGTTGGGCCGCCCGACGATGGCAACAAGGGGCTTGGGGACGAAATGGTACTGGCTGGGCCGCTCCGACGCGTCTTCCTCCGCTTCATCGGGGGAGGCATCCAGGTCCGCCTGATCGGGATCGCCGGTCTGTTCCTCGGTCATGCCGTCTTGATTTTCGAGTTCGTCGGTGGTATGAGCCGGGGTGGCGTCAGTCATGATTGCTTTCCTCCGATACCGGGAGGATGCTCCAGGCCCTAAAACAGCCTCTAGGATAGCACATCGGCGGGCCGGCTGTCAATCCGCGCCCTCGCCACACGCGCGAGCGCCTTGACAAACGCGGCGCGGCTGTGTCATACTTGACCCCGTTGTTTCCCGAGTGTGAAAGGATACGCAGTTTTATGTACGCTATTGTTCGGTCCGGCGGCAAGCAGTACCGGGTGGAAGAAAAAAACATCCTGAACGTGGACAAGTTCGAGGCCGAGGAGGGGGCGACGATGACCCTGGGCGAGGTGCTTTACCTCGGCGGCGTGGACAACCCGCAGTGGGGCAAGCCGACCGTCGCGGGCGCGAGCGTCACCGTCACCATTCTCGGCCAGGTCAAGGGCAAGAAGATCGACGCCTTCACGTTCAAGCCCAAGAAGAACATCCGCAAGCACTGGGGGCACCGGCAGCAGCTCACCCGTGTGCGCGTCGAGTCCATCTCGGCGGGCTGATCCCCACTCATTCTCAAATAAGGAACACGAAATGGCACACAAAAAGGGCGTCGGCTCAACCCGCAATGGCCGCGACAGCAAGCCCAAGATGCTGGGCGTCAAAGAGTTCGCCGGCGAAGCGGTCAAGCCCGGCAGCATCCTGATCCGCCAGCGCGGGACGCAGTTCGATCCGGGCGTCAACGTCGGCATGGGCCGCGACCACACGCTGTACTCGCTGATCGCCGGCTACGTCAAGTTCGAGGGCAAGAGCAAGCAGACCCGGCGCATCTCGGTCTACCCCACGCCCCCCCCCGTCGCCCCGACCGGGCTGGACGCCGCGGATTAGGCTTCAAACAGACGAAAGCCGCCCGCTTCTGGAAACAGAGGCGGGCGGCTTTTGTTTGGCCTACGTCACAGAGTCAGACGGATGCGCGGGGCTGTCTCATGCGCGGTCATGTCCGGCGTCTGCCAGACGTAGGCGCGGCCTTCGTCCGTCGTGTAGGCGGCGTGGCTGCCGTCTTTGTCCAAGGCGATCAGGTTCATCACCGGCTCGACGCCGGGGGGCAGGGGCAGGGTGAACAGATCGCGCATCGCCCGCGTGCAGGCTTCGGCCAGCGCCAGTCCGTGTTCCAGGCCGGAGACGACGGTGCGGGCGGTCCCGGCGCGGATGGCCCACTCGCCCAGGCCCGTGCAGCAGCAGGCCCCGAAGCGGTCGTCGCAGTAGTTGCCCGCGCCGATCAGCGGGCTGTCGCCGACGCGGCCCGGATACTTGAAGGCCCAGCCGGACGTGCTGACGGCAGAGGCGATCCGGCCTTGCCCGTCGCGGGCGACGAAGTTGACCGTCCCCACCTGCCGCTCCGGGTCTTGCGCCCGCCTGGCCCGGAACGACAGGTCCGCGCCATCGTCCGTCGGCAGGCCCGCCGTCGCCCGCCGCCAGGCGTCCTCGGCTTTGGGCGTCAGCAGTGGCATGGCCTCAAACCCGCGCTCCCGCGCGAACAGGGCCGCGCCCTCCCCGACCAGCAACAGGTGCTGCGGCAGGTGCTCCAAGACGGCGCGGGCGACCGAGACCGGGTGGGGGAAGCCTTGCAGGGCGGCGACCGCCCCGGCCCGGCGCGTCGTCCCCTCCATGAGCGAAGCGTCAAGCTCGACCTGTCCTAAGAGGTTCGGGTAGCCGCCGACGCCGACCGAGTGGTCTTCGAGATTGGCCTCAACCGCCCGCGTCCCCGCTTCGACGGCGTCCAGGGCTGTCCCGCCCTCCCGCAGAGCCTCCGCCGCCGCCGCCATGCCCACGTCTCCGTTCGCGCTCGCGATCACGACCATGTGGCCGATGCTCATGCGACCGATACTCATGCGACCTGTACCTCCGGCGGGAGCAAAAGCCGCTCGACGCGGCCCGTGCCGTTCCCGTCTACGTGTGCGGCCATCAGCGCGGGCACGTCGGCGGGCGTGACGCCCGCATACCACACACCCTGGGGGTAGACGACCACGTTCGGCCCGTGCTGGCACGGCGTCAGGCAGCCGCTTTGAGTGACTTTTACGCCGCGCGGCCAGTGACGCGCCGCCAGCGCCCGACCGAACGCCTGAAAGACTCCCATGCCTTCGCCCGCCGCGCAGCAGGGCAGGGCGTGGCCGGGGGGCCGCTCGTTGGTGCAGACAAGAAAGTGGACACGGACGCGCGGCCTCCCGCCCGGTGATGGATCGCTCACAATGCCCCCGCGATCCGCTGGAAGTCGTCGTCACTGAGGACATGGACGTTGCCCTGGAACGCCAATGTCCAATTCGCTGCGGGCCAGCGCCTGGGATACTCCAGGCTGCGTACCAGCGCGTCGAGCGGCAGGTAGTCGCCCTCGTCCCGCGCCTTCTGCATGACGATGGGGAAACGATAAGGGTACTCCTCGCCCGGCTTGTTGCTGTCCCAGACGTGCGCGTTGTCCTCGTAGAACTCCCCCGTCACCTCGGCCACGCCGCCGATGGACTTGACCACGGTGAGATAGAACAGGACACGGTCGCCCGGCGCGACGCGCTCGGCTTTGCGGCGGTGGCGGCTTTTCATGCCGGCGATGTCGAAGCCGCGGGCGCGCGAGGTCTCGAAGTTCTCCGCCGACGAGACCAGCAGCCAGTTCGTGCGTTCAGCCGTGCGATTCGGTTCCAAGGCGTTTCTCCTGCGTTAGTATAGCACGTCCCGGTGGAACGAAGCACCCAGCGTGAACGTTATAAAAATGGGCGAACTGCCGCCCGTTGGAGAGCAACATCGTGAATAATTTCTCACAGAACCCCTATGACCGTGCCGGCTCCTACGGCCAGTCAGCACCGACCGTGGCGGGGGCGAACGCGCTCATCCAGCGCGTCTCGTACCTGCTCTGTACGGCCCTCCTGGTGACGGCGGCGACGGCCTGGTGGGCCGGCTCACACGTCTCGCCGCAACTCTTCTGGCCGCTGAGCATCGGGACGCTGGTCTGCGTGTTCGCCATCGGCGCGACCCGCGCCAACCCCAAGCTGGGCCTGTTCCTGCTGTACGTCCTCAGCGCTCTGGAAGGGATGCTGATGGGGCCGCTGCTGTCGCTGATCGCGCGGGGCTACCCCTACGGGGCCGCCGTGATCGGCGAGTCGGCCCTCCTGTCTGCGGTCATCGTGGCGGGGCTAGGCTCCTACGTCTGGATCTCGGGCAAGGACTTCGGCGGCATCGGCAAGTATCTGGTGTTTGCGCTAATCGGCCTGATCGTGGTGGGCCTGGTCCGCTTCTTCGTGGCCTTCAGCCCTGGCGTCAGCCTGCTGTATGCGTTCGTGGGCATGGCGATCTTCGTCGGGTTCACGCTGTACGACTTCTCGAACATCAAGTTCCGCTACGGCCCAAACGACTACGTGCAGGCGACCGTCAGCCTGTACCTGGACTTCCTGAACCTGTTCTGGTTCCTGGTGCAGATACTCCTGAGCCTGAGCGGCGGCGGGTCTTCGCGACGAAACTAGGGGCGGCTGAGACATTGTCCCGGCCTTGAAAGGCTGGGCTACCCGGCGAAAGCCCCTCCGGGGCTGGAAGAAAGGATCACACTGGCCTAATCTTCAGCCCCGGAGGGGCTTTTTCTTGACTCGGCAGGAACCCGCCCGCCCTGTGTCGAACCGGGACGCCATGAACGCATCGAGCAGAACACTGGTTGCCCTGGACACGGACACGGCGGAAAAAGCCTTGGAGCTGGCCCGGCGGGTCGGGGACGAGGTTGCGGGTTTCAAGGTTGGCCTGGAGCTGATCAACGCGGCGGGGTTCGGGCTGTTCGACGAGTTGAAAGCCACGGCGGGCGTAGACGCCAATATCTTTTATGACGCCAAGTTCCACGACATCCCCAACACCGTCCGGGGTGCGTGCCGGGCGGCGGCCCGGCGCGGCCTGTGGATGCTGAACGTCCACGCTGGGGGCGGCGGGGCCATGATGCGGGCGGCGGTGGAAGGGGCGCACGAGGGGGCCGACGCGGCGGGTGTGGCGAGGCCGCTGGTCATCGCCGTCTCGGTGCTGACGAGTCTTGGCCCCGACGCCCTGCGCGACGAGCTGGGCGTCGCGCGGACGCTGCCGGAACAGGTCTCGGCCCTGGCGCGGCTGGCGCAAGACGCGGGCTGCGACGGCCTGGTCGCGTCCCCACACGAGATCGGCGTGGTCCGCGCAGCCTGCGGGCCGGATTTCCTGCTGGTCATCCCCGGCGTCCGCCCTGCGGGGGCCGATGCGGGCGACCAGAAGCGGGTGATGACGCCGGGCGAGGCGGTGCGGGCCGGGGCCGATTACATCGTCGTCGGGCGGCCCATCTCAGGTGCCCCAAACCCCGCCGCGGCGGCACGGGCGATCAACGCCGAGACTTCTCACTCTGCCATGTCCGGGAACCGGGCGTAAGTGGCCTTCGTCTTTCACACAGCCGGGTGAGGGAGGAGAAGACAATGCTGACACTGATGAAGGGTGGGGTGGTGCTGGCCGGGCTGATGCTGGGGGGCTTCGCCGCGCCCCCGGCGCGTGCCCAGGCTTACCCCACGTCGGCGCGCACCTTTGCCGCAGACGGAGTGCTGACGCGCGTGGACGCCGACCACGACCGGGCGACGCTGGCCGGCGACGACGGCCGCGCCTACACGCTGGACCTGTCAGGGGCCGACATCACACTGCTTGACGGCAACCGGGCGGGCATGACGCCGGACCTGGCGCGCGGGGCGCGTGTCCACGTCGGGGGCCGCCTGATCGCCGGGGGCCTCGTTGAGGCGGCGCAGGTGCGCGTCTTGGGAGCGTCGGCCCTGCCCGCCCCGCATGTGGTGATTGCTGCCCCCGCCGACCCGCCCCCCGGCGTGTTCACCGTGCGCGGGACGGTGGCGGCGACCGACGCGCGGCGGGGCACGTTCGTGCTGCGGGTCAGCGGCCATACCCGTAACATCGTCCTGGCCGACAACACGGACCTTTCGGAGCTGCCGGCACACACCGGCAAGCCGTTCCCCGTTAGCCCCGGCGAGCGCGTGACGGTGGCGGGCGGCTTGCAGCCGAACGGGGACGTTCTGGCGGGCCTGCTGTCCGCGCGGCCCGACGTAGACTATTCCCGTCTCCCCGTCGCGCTCGCCCGCGTCCTGCTGGGACGTGTCTCGTCCCGTTCCAGCCGCTACACCGGCAGCCGCGACATCAAAATCCGCTTGGACGGCAATGACCGCGAGGTCAAGATCAAGGTCCCACGCGGCATCCCCATCCAGCGTGACGGTCGGGACATTTCGGTCCACGATCTGCAAAACGACGACACGCTGCGCGTCTCGGGCGTGTACGACGGCGACGACTTCCGCGCCGCCCGCATCGAAGTCTTGCGCCCCGTCGAGAACGCGGGCAGCGGTCAAGACAGGCCGGCACGTCCGGGGTTGTAGGGCAGTATTAACCTGGCACTGGAAGCCCTCCGGGGCTGAAAACCGACCTGCGGTGGCTGCTCCTCAGCCCCGGAGGGGCTTTTCCTGTATTTGGGTAGCCCGTTACTTCCAGTGCCGGGCGTTTGCCCCGCGCTTGTTCCGCACCCTCTAACGTGCCGCCTTCGGCGGCTTGTCCCCCACCGGCAGCGTGAACGTCATCGGCACGGCGCTGAGGTTCACGCGCTGACGGACGATGACCGGGAAGTTTGCGATCAGTTTCGGCAGCGGCTTGGCTGAACGGAAGATGTATATTCCCTGCGCGCCGCCTCCTGTGGAGCCGTATCTTTCATAGGGTTCCGGCACTTCACAGGACAGCGTGACGACGCCCTTGAACCGCCGCCACAGGGGCGAGTGCGGCAGGGCGTCGAGGTTCGGCGCGGAGCACTGAATCATCAGCGCGGCGGTGTCAGCCGTGATGTGGTTGTTCGCGTCTCGGTCGGGGCGCGGGTCAACCAGGGTGGCGGTGATGCCGCTCGGCGTGGTCACGGCTTCGGGTTGAGCGCCGACGAGGAAGCGGTTGCCGGTCGGCGTCTTGACTGAGGACAGGTTGTGGAAGACAACCGTCTCGTCGTAGGTCTCGAACTCCTGGAGCCGCGCCGTCAGCCGGACCCAATGCGTGTCGGCGAGGTACGGCTGCGCCTGCTGCGCGTAAACAGGGTCCCCGTTGGCTTCAAACCGGACTGCTCCGTTCTTCTTCTCGGTCCCCCAACTGTTGTTGCTGCTGGGCGCGGCGTAGCCGGGGGCTTCCCACTCGCGCGTCAGCGTCATCGGCCCCAGCTCCCACTGGTGGGGGGACGGCTTGACCGTCCCTGAGACATCGCAGAGCAGGATCTGGCCCTGGAGGTTGCCGTTCGGGTCCGGCCCATGATAGGCGGCGGCATGGGCCGTGATCGCGCCCTGGTGAAAGGCCGCCTGGGCGGTGACGGGTGCGGGTAAAGTGTGCTGCATCGGCGGCAGGTGCGTCACCCGCCAGGTGGCGCGGCCGCCCTGGTGGTCGTCCAGCGTCACGTCAGCCCAGCGCACGGTCTCGGGGTAGCCCGCGGGGATTTCCAGCAGCAGAACCACGGGGTCGTTGCCGTTGCGGACATCCGTCGTGCGCCAGCGGAGGGGGACTTGAAGGCCGTCGGACAGATGCGCCGTGGCGGACAAAACCCCGCTGTTGCCAGTGAACCTCGAATCTGTGTGGTTTGAGGGCAAGCTGAAGGCGGGCGGCATCCTGACCCAGAGGCCCGTATCGGCTTCCGGGGCGGCGTTGTACCGGCCGCCTCTATTCTGTGCCCCTGGTCAGCGTAACTATAGGACTGGTCTGGGCTGACGTTCTGGAAGCCCAGCAGCGTCAGCCCGTTCTGTGTTTGGGGCGTGGAGGGGTCCCTCTGGGCCAGCCCAGTGGGGGGCGAGAACGTGCGGCCTGCGGCTTGCATGACCTGATGGACGACGAGGGCCAGCGCCATAGGAGCGGCGACGGCGGCGATGATTAGCTTAGGGCGCATGAGGCGTCTGCCTTTTCTGCTGCACCGGCAGCGTGAACGTCATCGGCACCGCGCGTAAGTCCACGCGCTGGCGGATGATGACCGGGAAGCTCGCGATCAGTTTCGGCAGCGGATGAGCCGTCTTGAAGTGGTACGTGCCCTCGGTATCGCTGTAGCCCGCCCCATAAGATTCATAAGGCTTTGGGATGTCCGCGCTGACCTTCACCGTGCGCTGATACTTCCGCCAGAGGGGCGAGCGCGGCAGGGTGAGGTACTTGGCCGTCTGCGGATAAAGCAGGTGCAGGCTGTAGCCCGCGCCGATGTAGACACTCGACAGGTGCGGGCTGTGCTGGACGTCATCCAGCGTCACCGTCACGCCGTCAGGCGTGGTCACGGTCTGCGGGTACGTGCCTGCTAAGTACGAACTCCCCTGCACTTTGACGACGGAAAGGTTGTGGAAAATTACCGTTTCGTCGCGCGTCTCGAACTCTTGCAGCTGCGCTTCTAATCTCGCCCAGTGCGTGTCCCCAAGGTAGGGCGTCGTGCGGCCGTAGTAGACCTGCTGCCGGGACATCTCGAAGTTCACCGTGCTGCCGACCTTGCCGGTCCCCGTCGTCGAGCCGTTGTCGGAGGCGGTGAAGCCGGGCGGCTCCCACTCCAGCGTCTGCCTCAGAGGCCCCAGCTCCCACTGATGCGCCGCCCCCTTGATTGTCCCCTTAAGATCGTAGGTGATGACCGGGACCGGGGGGTGAGAGTCACTATTTATACTCGGCCCGCCATAGGCGTGGGCGACGGCCTGGATTGTGCCTTGGTGAAATGTTGCCCGCGCCACGGTGCCGGGGCCGAGGACCTGCTGCATGGGGGGCAGGTGGTTGATGCGCCAGGAAGCGTTGTCGCCCTGCGCGTCACGGCAGGTAACGTCCACCCACTGCACGGTGTTCGGGTAACCAGCGGGGATGGTCGTCAGCAGGACGCACGTTTCCGGCTCGTTAGCTTTGGTGTAGCGGGAAAGCCGCCACGTCATGGGGAACGTCTCGCCGTCCGAGGTTCGCCCGGTCAGCGTGAGCAGTTTGTCACAGCCGACGGTGTCCGATGTGCCGCAGTTCTGGGGCGGGTTGGCCGCCGTGGGCAGCTTGATCCAAAGCCCAGTGTCCGACTCGGGCGTAGCACTGATGGAATTCGAGGAGCCGCCGCCCTGGGGGCCTTTCTCTGTGTAGTTGTAGAACTGGTCCGGGCTGACGTTCTGTATTTCCAGCAGCGTCAGCCCATTCTGCGTCCGAGGCGTGGCTTTGTTCACCTGGGCCAGCCCGGCAGGGGGCGCAAAGGTGCGCTTGACGGCCTGGTTGACCTGACGAACTATCAGGCCGAGGGCGGCCAGTCCGGCGAGGGCGAGGAGGATGGGGCGCAGGAGATTCACGCCAGCCACTCGTCCAGCGTCGTCAGGGGCAGGCCAAAGGGGGTGGCGACTTCGGACAGGAAGAACAGCCCGTCGGCGGCGTTGAGGCCCTTGCCCAGCGCGGTATCTTCGCGCAGAGCTTGCTTGACGCCCTTGTTCGCCAGGGCCAGTAAGTAGGGGAACGTGGCGTTGGTCAGCGCATAGGTGGACGTGGCCGGGACCGCGCCGGGGATGTTGGCGACGCCGTAGTGCAGCACGTCGTCCACAGTGAAAACGGGGACTTCATGGGTGGTCGGGTGCATGGTCTCGATGCAGCCACCCTGGTCCACGGCGACGTCCACGATGACCGCGCCCGGCTTCATGCGCTTCAGGTCGGTCTGCGACACCAGGATCGGCGCGCGCGCACCCTTAATGAGAACCGCCCCGATGATGACATCGGCGGTGGGCAGAATTTCGCGGATGTGCAGGGCATTGGAGAAGTAGGTGGTGACGTTCGCGGGCAGCACGTCGTCCAAATAGCGCAAGCGCTCCAGGTTGACGTCCATGACCGTGACGACCGCGCCCATGCCCGCCGCGATCTTGGCGGCGTTGATGCCGACGACGCCGCCGCCTAAGATCACGACGTGGGCGGCGGGGACGCCGGGGATGCCGCCGAGCAGGATGCCGCGCCCGCCCTGGGGCTTCTCCAGATACTTGGCCGCCTCCTGCATCGCCATCTTTCCGGCGATCTCGGACATGGGCGTCAGCAGCGGCAGCGTGTGGTCGAAGGCCTCGACCGTCTCATAGGCGATGCAAGTCGCGCGGGTGCCTTGCATGGCCTCGGACAGCGGACGCGAGGCGGCGAAGTGGAAGTAGGTGAACAGCGCCTGGCCGGGCCGGATGTGCGCGATCTCCTCGGGCTGCGGCTCTTTCACCTTGCAGACGATGTCGGCCTCGGCCCAGACCTCGCCGGCGGTCGGGACGATCTTGCCCCCGGCCTCCTGGTAGGCTGCGTCGGGGAGACTCGTCCCCAGGCCCGACTTGGTTTCGACGTAGACGGTATGCCCGGCGCGGGTCAGCGTCTCGACGCCGGACGGCACGACCGCGACGCGGTTCTCGTTGTTCTTGATCTCGCGGACGACGCCGATGTTCATGGTGTGGTTCTTTTCTAGGGCTGGGGTCCCCCGCACAATACGCCGCCACGCCCCGACTTTCCTGCCGGCGCGCTCCGGGGGGCCGGGGCAGGGTATAATCGGGCCGTGGAGCGATCCACGGCCCAGCCTACGGGACTAGAAGGACCTACCGCCATCGCACGCTCGCTTTCCCCCATCACCTATTTCCGCCGCAACCTGGGGCGGACGCTGCCGCTGGCGTTCGTCATCGTGCTGTCCGTCTTTCTGATCGCCTCGGTCGTCACCGTCGTCAACTCCATCGACCTGACGGTGCTGACGATCTACAATTACACGAAAGTCTTTACGCCGGTCCTGCCCCGCATCGGGGCGGCCCAGTTCGGCGAGAACGTCCTGCGCGTCCCGCCCGGCGTCCAGGCGCAGATCCGTAAGACGCCCGGCGTGGACCGGATGATCGAGACGTCGGGGTTCTTCTTCAACATCAACACAGTCTTCGGTCCGTTTCCGTTCGTCTGCTTCGGCGTCAAAGACGGCGACCGGGACTACCTAATGAAGCGGGCGGGCGATACGCTCGTACCCGGCGGCCGGATGCCGGCCCCAGGCAAGGCCGAGGCGGTCATCTCCGAAGGGCTGGCGCATAACAAGAAGGTGAAAATCGGCGACGTCATCGCCTCGCCGCTGGACACGGGGACACTGGTGGCGGCCCCCGCCGAGGTGCATCTGGTCGGCATCCTTAAAGGCCCGACCTGGATGGCGTTCACTTCCCGGCAGTTCACCGACGAGAAGCTGGCCGCCGTCCCGCGCTCGCTCCTGGTGACGACAAAGAACCCCGCCGATCAAGGCCATGTCGCCGACACGCTGTTCGACACGCTGGACAAGTTCCAGGTGCAGGTGCTGTCGTTCAACAACCTGGTCAAGACGCTGCGTAAATCGCTGGCGTCGATGTACCTGATCATGCACCTGGTCAACGGCACGGTCATCTTCGTGGTCGCGCTGATGGCGGGGATGCTCTCGAACATCTACTTCACCCAGCGTATCAGCGAGTTCGCCGTGCTGGCTGCCATCGGGCTGCGGCGCTCGACGCTGGTCTGGCACGCCGTCTCCGAAACGACCATCCTGACGACAATCGGGTGGGGCTTCGGCGTCTTAATTAACTGGGGTGTGCTGACTCTGATGAAGGGGAGCGTGTTCGAGCCGCGCGGGATGCTGATCGATCCGGGCGACCCGGCCTCGTATCTTAACACGCTGCCCATCCCGGTTTTCATCACCCTGTTCGCCATCGCGACGATCAGCATCCGCCTGTCGCGGCTGGACCCTGTGACCATCATTGAGCGGCGGTAGCAAAGTCCGGTGTGTCGGGGCGGTCCACCGCCCCGGCTGCATTCTAGAAAGACGTTAGGCGTGTCTGAATCTTTACTTGCGACCGACAAAATCTCCCTGGTCTACGACGACGGCGCGCGCCGCACCCACGCACTGCGCGAGGTCAGCATCGAGATACCCAACCGCCGGTTCGTGGGCATCATGGGGCCGTCGGGGTCGGGGAAGTCCTCGCTGCTGTACATCCTGAGCGGCCTGAAGCGGCCCACGGGCGGGGATGTTCACTTGGGCGAGTACGCCTATGGGGTCCACAGCGATTTGGATTTAATCGACCTGCGGCGCAAACGCTTCGGCTTCGTGTTTCAGCAGCCTTACCTGCTGGTCTGGCAGACGGCGATGGAGAACGTGCTGATGGGGGCACCGACTTTGGACGCCCGCGCGCGCAAAAAAGCGGCGGGGTACTTCGAGAAGTTGGGGATCGCCGATCTTTCGACCAAACTGCCGTCGCAGCTCTCGGGCGGGGAGAAGCAGCGCGTCTGCGTCGCGCGGGCGATGATGAACGACCCGGAGATCATCTTCGCCGACGAGCCGACGGCGTCGCTGGACCACGCCAACGGGCATTTAGTCGTCGATCTGCTTTCGGCTTATCGAGACCAGGGAACCGTCGTGGTCGTCACCCACGACCCGGAGATGCTCCAGGGAGCCGACTCGGTGCTGATGATGCGCGACGGGCAGAGCCTGGGCTGGCGCGACCCCGCCGAGGTGCTGACGGCGGGGCCGAGCAAGACGGTGGCAGTGTAGACGTGCTCTGCCGGATCCTACTGCCCTCACTCAATACATCTGGAGTCAACCGTTCGGACCCAGGACCCTACTCCACCACGTTGTTGAAGCCCGCACCCCTACAGGGATGTGCGGGCTTTCTTTGATTTGCGACAGGGGAGGAGCCTGTAACCGGGAGGGGGTCGTGTTCTATGGATGCTTCTTGTCTTACCCGTCATGTCAAACCCATCTTGTCATAATTTTGGTTTGACGTGGTTGACTTCCATCACCGTTTGGGTAAGACGGTCCAATTCCCGCTCACATAGGAGAGCGGGAGTTTTTATGCTTGGCCTGCGAAAGAGGTTCCCGATGAAAGCCATTGAACTGAAACAGTACGGCGGCCCGGAGCAACTCTCGGAAGCGGACGTGCCGAAGCCGGAGGCCAAACCCGGTCAAGTCATCGTGCGCGTCTTTGCCACGTCGTACAACCCGATTGACTCTAAGACGGCGTCCGGCGTGATGCGCCAGATGCTCCCGCTGACATTCCCCTTTCTGCCCGGCTCGGATTTTTCCGGCACCGTCGCCGCGCTCGGCGCGAGCGTCGAGGGCTTGAGTGTCGGAGACGAGGTGTACGGCATGGCGGGGGGAACCTATGCGGAGTTCGTCGCCGTCGAAGCCGCTAAGATCGCCCGCAAGCCCCGCACGCTTAACCACATTGAGGCCGCCTCACTGGCTGTGGTGGGGCAGACCGCGATGCAGGCGCTGGAACGGGCGCACCTGAAAGCCGGGCAGACGGTCCTGATCCAAGGGGCCGGCGGGGCCGTGGGCGGCGTTGCCGTGCAGCTCGCTCATCACCTGGGGGCGCGGGTCATCGCCACCGCCCCCGCCGAGAGCCGGGACCGCCTTCTTGGGTACGGGGCGGACGAGGTCGTTGACTACAAGGCGACGCCCTTTGAGTCGGTGGCGAAGGATGTGGACGTGGTGCTGGACGGGGTAGGGGGCGACGTGCAGCAGCGCTCCTTTGCCGCGCTGAGGCCCGGTGGGGTGCTCGTCGCCCTGAGCCAGCCGCCCGATGAGGAGCAAGCCGCACAGCACAAAGTCACGGCGGTCATGCTCATGACCGAGCCATCCGCGGCAAGCTTACAGGCCCTTGCCGCGAAGATCGACGCGGGGGAAATCCGACCCTTCGTAGGACGCACCTACTCCCTGAGCGACGTGGCCCAAGCCTGGGCGGACGTCGGCTCACAGCACATCGAGGGCAAGATCGTCTTCACCGTAGCCGAGTAGAGTTGCCCCCGCGACTGCCGGCGAGCGCCAGCAGAAAGGCAGCCAGGAAACATATCACCCATGAACAGCTTTCTCCTCATCGGCCTCGCCCCCGAAACCGAAGACGACTCCGCTCCGAATGTCCCAGCCGGTACGACCGCAGACCCGTTTTCCGTTATCTTGGCGGGTGTGCAGAAGCAATTCGCGGATCAAGGGGATCACCTGGACCTCTGCAAGCTTCAGCTTGACGGTCCTGCCGAGGTTCCCGTCACGGCCCGGCTCGCCCACGCGACCTATGACTGCATCCTCCTCGGGGGAGGTCTCCGGGAGCCAGGAAATCTTGAGCTGTTTGAGCGTGTCATCAATTCGGTCCACCGCCACGCGCCCGGTGCTGCTATAGGATTGGTGAACCTACCCCAAGACGCCCTGGAAGCCGCAGACCGTGTGCTGTCGCAGGACTACGAGCAGGCAGGTTTACTTTCGTCTTCAGCATCACTGACCTAAATCACTTTCTTACGGACCACTCTGTTACGAAAGGAGCTTTCCATAACCCCCAATGCCACGTCGCATGAATACGTCCTCTGGATCGCAACCATCGCCTACGGAGTTCACATGATGGAGGAGACCATTTACGACTGGCACGGCTGGGTGCGCCGGGTGCTTAAGCTGCAAGCCGAGTGGAGCGAGTTCTACTTAGTCAACGCCTTTGTCATCGTGTTAGGAGTCTCCTGCGCGATGATCGGCTGGCGCTGCCCGGCGGTTGCGCTCTCCTTCGCGGCATTCATGCTGGTCAACGCGGTTCTGTTTCATATCCTCCCGGTCCTGCTCACACGCATTTTCTCGCCCGGCCTGTTCACCGCCATCATCCTCTTCCTGCCCGTGGGGGTGTGGGTTTACTACAGCGCGTGGCAGGATGGCGCGCTTTCCACCGGCGCGGGGGTGATTTCTGGCGTGCTGGGCTTCGTGATGATGCTGTTCCCCATCGTGCTACAGAAGACCAAGCGGCTGCCCTCCTTTCGCCAGGACGGCGGAGCCTAAAACAAGGCGCTTCAGCGAACAGAGGCTGGCGTTACGCCTCTTCTGTCCTTCAAGGGGGCGTCAGCCCCGCTACGAGGAAGTCAACTCGATCACTCACTGCTTACTTTCTCTCACGAAAGGAACTCTCCGTGACCACCAAACCCACATCCTCTGTAGCGCAGGACGCGCAAGAGACCGGCACGCGCCGTGTGACGCTCGACCCGACTGCCGGCTACGTCACGATCATCAACACCTACGTGGTCGCCCCCGGACGTGCCGAGGAGCTGCTCCAGACACTCGTGCGCTCAACGGACGAGACCCTCCAGTACGTGCCTGGCTTCGTCTCCGCCAGCTTTCACGTCAACCTCGACCGCACCCAGGTGGTCAACTACTCCCAGTGGCTTAGTCAGGAGGCGATCAAGGCCGCAGGCACCGATCCCAAAGTCCAAGCGAGCATGAGCGAGGTCGCCCAGCTCGCGGACAAGTTCACGCCGATCCTCTATGAGCTGCGGGACTCCATTCTGGCTACCTGAAAGCTCCCCCGCCGGACACTCGACCCACGCCCGGAGGCGTTTCTATCCGGGTTCTCAAACCTGAATACTCAGAGGCGATTTCAATGACTGCCGACGACGCCCTCCGCACGCCGGACGATCGCTTTGCCGATCTTCAGGACTTCCCATTTTCGCCACACTACGTGGACAATTTGCCTGGGTACGAAGGCCTCCGGGCGCACTATCTGGATTTGGGGCCGAGAGATGCAAAACACACCTTCTTATGTCTGCATGGCGAGCCGACCTGGAGCTACCTTTATCGCAAAATGATCCCGGTGATGCTGGAAAGCGGTGCGCGGGTGGTTGCCCCCGACTTCTTCGGCTTCGGTCGCTCCGACAAGCCCGTGCCGGACTCTACCTACACCTTTCACTTCCACCGCGAGTTTCTTCTGCGTTTCGTTGAACATCTTGCCCTCCGCAACATCACCCTGGTCGTTCAGGATTGGGGAGGGACACTAGGACTGACCTTACCCGTGGATCCTGGCTTCCGCTCCATATTGGACAGACTGTTTGTGATGAACACAGTGCTTCCCGTCGGCAAGCCGCTCGGTCCTCATTTCTATGAGTGGAGATCACTGGTCCGCAGCACACCCAATTTGCCGGTGGGGCAGTTCATTCGCGCCACAGCGCCACAGCTCACCAATCAGGAGATGGCTGCCTACGATGCTCCTTTCCCCGACACTCGCTTCCAGGCTGGAGCGCGAACGTTCCCGGATCTCGCCATGGTTGAGCCTGAGATGGAAGGGGTCGCCGAAGCCGAGGCGGCCGTCAGATTTTGGAAAGAATGGTCCGGTCAGTCTTTCATGGCGATTGGCGCGAAGGACCCGGATGTGGAAGCGATGCAGACGCTACGCAAACAGATCCGAGGTTGCCCGGAGCCGCTGGTACTCCCAGAAGCAGGCCACTTTGTCCAAGAATGGGGTGAGCCGGTTGCACGAGCCGCGTTACGATCCTTTGGTGATCTCTGACTCGCATCTGGGCAAGACGCTGCCCTGGTGGCGAGCAAGCGAAATTGCGCCTACTGGCGGTGCAGGCCGAGGTGCCGACGGCGGGGCCGAGCAAGACGGTGACGGTATAGGAGGAAGAGTATCAACCCGGCCGTTCAAGGCCGGGGGGAGGTTCCTCTCCTACCGCATCAGCCCCTCGCGGATGACGGACGGCAGCAGGTCGGGGCCGATCTGCTTGGCGTGGCTGTCGGCCATGACGACGCAGCGCTCGACGACGTTCTCCAGCTCACGCACGTTGCCCGGCCAGGGGTAGGCGAGCAGGTGCATCATGGCCTCGGCGGAGAAGGCCTCGACGGACGCGCCGTTCTCGGCGTTGAACTTTTGCAGGAACTGGGCGACCAGCAGCGGGATGTCTTCGGGGCGCTTCCGCAGGGGCGGCATGACGATCTGGATGACCTGAAGGCGGTAGTACAAGTCCTCGCGGAACTTGCCTTCCTTGATGAGCTGCTCCAAGTCGCCGTTGGTGGCGGCGACCACGCGGACGTCCACCTTGATCGTCTTGGTGCCGCCGACCCGCTCGAACTCGCGCTGCTGCAAGACGCGCAGCAGCTTCACCTGCACCGCCCCCGAGATGTCCCCGATCTCGTCCAGAAAGAGCGTCCCGCCGTGGGCCAGCTCGAACCGGCCTTTTTTCTCCGCCGCCGCGCCCGTGAAGGCGTTCTTCTCGTGCCCGAACAGCTCGCTCTCCAGCAGCGTCTCCGAGAGGGCCGCGCAGGAGATGGGGACGAAGGGGCCTGTCACGCGGTCGGACCCCTCGTGCAGGGCACGGGCGACCAGCTCCTTGCCGGTCCCGCTTTCGCCGCGGATCAGGACCGTCGCGCGCGAGGCAGCGGCACGTCCCACGGTGGAGATGATCTCCTGCATGGAAGGGCTGACGGCATTGGCGAGCAGGGAGGGCGGCGCTTTCGCGCCGGACTTGCCCCCGCCGGTCCCGTCCGATTCGGCCGCACGGGCGACGGCGCGCTTGACCACGGCCCTAATCTCGTCCATGTCGAACGGCTTGGTGATATAATCGGACGCGCCGTAGCGCATGGCGTCCACGCAGGTCTTGATGGTGGCGTAGGCCGTAATCACGATGGCGACGGCCTCGGGGTGGCGGCCTTTGACCTTGCGGATCAGCTCGACGCCGTTCATGTCCGGCATGATCAGGTCGGTGATCAGTAGGCTGACTGGGTTGGCAGAGGCCCACTCCATCGCCTTGACGCCGTTCTCGGCGACGTGGACGTCATAGCCATCTTTGACGAAAATGGCCTGGAGGATGCGCCGGATGTTCGGCTCGTCGTCGGCGATCAAAAGCGTCTTGGCCTTGGGGGCCGTCCCGGCTGTGGTCGGGGGGGTGTCTACGGCCATGCTATTTTACTTCCTTGTGCAGTGCCCGTCAGGCGGAGTACATGGCCCAGGATTCGTACACCTGGCCCGCCTGGTCCGAGCGCTGCTCGGTGATCTCGGTGCGCGCGGGCAGGATCATCCCGGCCTGCGTGAGCTGAATGGGCAATTGGAACGTGAACGTGCTGCCCTCGCCGGGCCGGCTGCGGATGACCAGCCGGCCCCCGTGAGTCTCGACGATCTTGCGGACGATCGCGAGGCCCAGCCCGGTTCCTTTGGTCTTGGTCGTGAAAAAGGGCGCGCAGATCTTGTCCATCTTGGCTGCGGGGATGCCGACGCCCGTATCGGTGAAGTCGATGTCCACCGAGTCGGCCTGCGGCGACCGCCGCACGCGGGCCGTCAGCGTCCCCCCGCGCGGCATGGCCTGGACGGCATTGATGACGATGTTCTTGATCGCCTGCTCGATTTGCGCCCGGTCCAGAAACAGATCGGGCAGGACGTCCTCGATGTCCAGCACGACGCGGACGTCCTGGTCGGCGAGGTAAGCGCTCATGAACTGCAGCAGCCGCGACAGCACGGCCCCGACCTGCACGGGCCGCATCTCGGGCGGCGTGACGCGCGAGAACTCCAGGAACTCGGTCGCGATCCGGTCCAGGCCGTTGACCTCCTGGACGATCATGTCCAGGAACTCGCCGTGTTCCTGGAGGGCGTCGGTCGGCAGGCCGCGCCGCAGGAGCTGGGCCGCGCCCTTGATGGAGGACAGCGGGTTCCGCAGCTCGTGGGCGATGTTGGCGGCGAGGTGGCCGGTCTCGGCGAGCTTGGAGACGCGCTCGACCTCTTCTTTCATCTGGACTTCGTTCGTGACGTCCTCGAAGACGACCACGACGCCGAGGTAGTCTCCCGCCTCGCTGCGGAGCTGGGAGGCGCTCAGGTTGATGTACGTCTCGCTCCCCTCGGGGGTGTGGTAGCAGAGCTGGCTGCGGGAGAAGACCCGGCCCGTCTGTGCGGTCAGCTCCACCATCCGCATCGTCTCCTCGCGGACATGCAGATCGACCCGCAGCAGGCGGATGAAGTCGGTGTAGTGCTGGCCGATGACCTGGGAGGCGCTGAGGTGGGAGATCTCCTCGGCCCGCTTGTTCCAGGTGACGATGGTGCCGGACTTGTCCACGGTGATGACGCCGGCGTTGATGGAGCGGAGGATGTTATCGGTGTAGCGCGTCAGGTTCCGCAGGGACGTCATCTCGCGGTAGATGGTGGCGGCCTGGGAGGCCACGAGGTGGAGCATCATCAGGCTCTCCTCCCCGTACAGGTCCGGCGTCCGGCTCTCCATCAGCAGGACGCCGATCAGCTCGTCGGCGACCGCTAGCGGGATCGCCATGCGCGACGGGAACTCGTCGCCGGGCGGGGTGAGCAGGCCGGAGGAGGGCGAGGCGGAGGCAATCAGGCCGGTCCGGGCGCGCAGGGCGCGGGCGGCCAGCCCGCCGCCGTCGAGCGGGACGCTCGCGCCCGCGTCCTCGCCGCGCGCGGCCCGGACGGTCAGGGTCCCACCGCCCTCGTCCACGGTGAGCAGCGAGGAGCGGTCGCTCCAGACGAGGCTGGCGACGATGTCCAGGATGGAGGACAGCGCATCGTCCAGCGTCGTCGCCACCCGCACCTTTTGCATCAGCTCGTAGACGGCGGAAAGCTCCAGGTCACGCTGTCCGATGCGGCGCTCATACGAGGACGCGCTGCGCAGCACGGTGGCCGCCTGCGAGGAGGCGACGGCGATCAGTTTCAGCTCCTGGTCCCCGTAGTCCGCGCCGATCTTGCCCAGCAGCAGGAAGCCGACACCGGCATCATCCACGACCAGCGGGACCAGGGCGGCGGCCCGGTGGCGGGCAAGGAACGCCTCGATGATGGGGTGCCACTCGGCCCCGAACAGGGCCTCAGCGTCTTCGGCGGCAAGAATGCGCGGCGCGCGCAGCTTGCGGGCGGCGGGGGAAGCGGGGACGGGGGACATGAAGGCGCGCAGCCGCCGGCCGAGGTCGTCGGGGACGCCGCGCCAGTGGGCGGCGCTCAGGCCCTCCTGCGAGTCGTCGAAGAGCAGCAGCAGCCCGGCATCGCTGTCGGTGATCTGGGTCGCCAGGTCGTTGACCGTTTGGGCCGCCTTCTGCACCCCCGACGTGGCGGCCAGTGTCTTGCTGACTTCATAAAGCGTGGTCAGCTCGGCGTAGCGCTTCTCCTGGCCGGCCACGATGCGGGCGTTCTCGATGGCGATGCCGGCCTGGTGGACGAACGTGGAGAGAATCTCGATGTCTGAGCGCGCGATGGGCCGCTGCGGGCCGGTGTTCGAGACCACGATGACGCCGATGCAGCGCCCGCGCGCGATGATCGGCTGGGCGTAAAAAGAGTCCATCTCCAGCGCGCGCCCATACTCGCGCAGGCCGGGCAGGGTTTCCCCGGCGTCTTCAACGAGGATCGGCATCCGGCGCGCGGCGATGGTCCCGATGACGCCCACACCGTGGGCGAACCCGTCGCCCCGTCCCGCGCCGTCCTGTTCCGCACCATTCGGGGTAAATCCGCGGATGATCCGCGGCGCGAAGCGGCCGGTCTCCATGTCCAGTAGGTAGATGCGGCAGCGGTCGAAGTGGACCACGTCCACGATGTTGTCGGCGACCTGGTTGAGCACCTGGTCCAGGTCAAGCGTCGACGTGATCGTCTCGGTCAGGGCGGCCAGCGTGGACAGCTCCTGGAGCTTGTGGTTGAGCCTGGCGTAGAGCTGGGCGTTGTTGATTGCGAGGCCCGCCTGAGTCGCGAAGATGGAGAACAGGCGCAGATCATCGTCGCGGAAGTGGGGGCCGTCCCCGCTGCGCCGGATGCACAGGACGCCCTGCACCGCGCCGTTCTCGTCCTTCATCGGCATGCAGATGGAGGAGGAGACGTCCGGGAGCTGATGGACGCCGCTGCCCAGGAAGCGCGGGTCATCGGACAGCGAATTGAGCAGCAGCGGCTCGCCGGTCTCGACGACGCGCCCGGCGATGGACGACCCGACGAAGATGCGGGCGTTCTCGACCACGTGGTCGGTCAGTCCCCAGGCGGCGGCGATGACCAGCGAGTCGGATTCGGGCAGGCGGAGCAGGAGCGAGCAGGCCTGCGCCTCCATGACCGCGGCGGCCTTCTCGGTGACCATGTCCAGCAGGCGGTCGATCTCGACTTTGTCCATCGCCTGCCCGATGTCATAGACCGTGGCGACCTCGCGGATGCGCCGCTCGGCCTGGGCCTGGGCCGCCTCGATCTCGCCCCGCCACCGCCGCTGGCGCAGGGCGATGGTGAAGAACGGGGCCAGGGCGTCCGTTACGGCCCGTTGGCGCGGCGCGTCTTCCCACCCGGCTGACGGCTCGAACGCCCACAGCGCGAGCACCGCGCCGCCGGCCCCAGCGACGCGGGCCGAGGCGGAGGAAGGCGGGACGCCGCATCTCCATGCGCGTAGGTCGGCCTGGGTGCGGGCGCGCAGCCCAGGCGTGTCCGTGCCGCCGAGCCACGTCAACTCGGCCTCACCACAGGCCTCATAAAGAGCGGCTGTCTCCGCCCCCAGCGCGTCGGCGGCCAGGCCGAGCAGGTCGGGGAGGACCGATTGGCCCTCCGAGGCGACGATCTCCCCCGCACGGCGTAGGAGTGCCTCCATGTCCAGGTTTGTGCCCTCGGAGAGGGGGGCGGTCATCATTTCGTTGTCATCTCTGAAATCCACCGTTCGTTACCATTATCCGTCACTTTTGCGTCCTTGTCAAGCGCGCGGCGGGTCTGTGTTTAGCACCCGGCGGGGCCGGGAAAAGAATAAAACAGCTTCCCGAATTGATCCCGAAAGGACGCCCCCATGGCAACCGACGCGACGCCCCGAGCGACCGACTCGCTGACGGGCTACCAGCCCGACAAAGCGGCCTTCCGCGGCCAGGCCGACGAGGCCGCCAGCCGCGCCATCCTGGCCGGTGCGCCCGTGGATCACGCCCTGGGTGATCGCAACGCCGCCCTCACCGAGACGCCGATCGAGAAGGAGATCGACGCCGCGAACGGCCTGCGCGGGGCGCAGGGCCGGACCCCGACCGAGGAGGACTTCGCGGGCCTTCTGACGCCCGAAGGGGACAGCGGCGACACGGTCGGCACGGGCATCTCAAACCGCACACTGGTCTTCGGCGACGACGGCTCTCTGTGAGCGGCTCGACGTCCATAGTATCGGCAGATAGCGGCGCACCCAACACGTGAGTTGCAATCGGCTGGGGTATGTGCTATAATAACGCATCAGTTTCAGAGAACACCTTCTGAAAAGAGCGGGCTTGCGCCCGCTCTTTCTGTCTGTTGCGCCGCCCGCCACGGGTGGGTGTTCCGGGAGAGAAAATGAACGGCGATTTCATCGAGGCCCTGCGCCAGATCGAAAAAGAAAAAGAGATTCCTTTCGCGACGCTGCTGAAAACCCTGGAGGTGGCGCTGGGCAAGGCCTACAAAAAGCACTACAACGTGGCCGGCGACGTGGCGGTGCATATCGACACCACCAAGAACGCCTTCAAGTTCGCCGCGGAAAAGATGGTCGTCGAGAACGTCGATAACGAGCACGCCGAGCTGAGCCTGGAGTCGGCCCGCAAGATCAAGGCCGATGCCGTTCTGGGCGATCTCATCCCCATCACGGTCTCGCCCGAGAACTTCGGGCGCATCGCCGCGCAGACCGCCCGCCAGGTGATGATGCAGGAGTTCCGCGAGACCGAGCGCGAGAAGATCTTCGACGAGTACAACGCCAAGATTGGCGAAGTCGCCACGGGCATCGTGCAGCGGGTTGAGATGGGAAACGTCTACATCAACATCGGCAAGCTGGAGGCACTGCTGCCCCGGCAGGAGCAGGTCCCGACCGAGCCGTACCGTTTCAACGACCGCATCAAGGTATACTTGTTGGAAGTGCGGAAGTCCACGCGCGGCCCGCAGGTGATCGTTTCGCGGTCCCACCCGAGCCTGATCCGGCGGCTGTTCGAGCTGGAAGTGCCCGAGATCGCCGATGGGTCGGTGCTGATCAAGAGCGTCGCCCGCGAGGCCGGGGCGCGCTCCAAGATCGCCGTCGCCTCCGCCGACGACAAGATCGACCCGGTGGGCGCGTGCGTCGGCCACCGGGGGGCGCGTGTGCAGGCGGTCGTGGCCGAGCTGTACGACGAGAAGATAGACATCGTCCGCTGGAGCGCCGACGTCAAGCAGTTCGTGGCTGAGAGCCTGTCGCCGGCGAAAAGCGTCCAGGTGCGGGTCAACGAGGAAAAGAAATCCTGCTTCGTGCTGGTCCCGGACGCCATGCTGTCGCTCGCGATCGGCAAGTCCGGCCAGAACGTGCGCCTCGCCGCCCGTCTGACCGGCTGGCGCATTGACATACGGTCCGAGACGCAGGAGGCCAAAGCCGCTTTCGCCCGTGCCGAAGAAGAGGTCGAGGCGGAGGAGCGCGATGAGGCCGGCCAGGCGGCCAGGATGCTGGCCGGCGACGGTGCGGCGGTCCTGCCGACCGACGACAGCGGCGAGGCCGTCTCCTACGGCGACGAGGTCTTGATTACCGCCGACATGCTCAAGGCCTTCGACGACGAGGACGAAGAATAGGGGCGAAGAGTGAAGCCTCGCCATACGCCGCTCAGAACCTGCGTCGTCTGCCGACAGACGTCGGCCAAGAAGATGCTGCTGCGCGTCGTCCGTGCGCCCGAGGCGGACGGCGGCGGCGCGGCCCCGGACCCGACGGGGCGTGCCAATGGGCGCGGCGCGTATGTCTGCGCCGCGAATGAGTGTATTGAGAAGGCTGTCAAACAGAAGCGCTTTGAGCGGTCCCTGTCGGTGCCGTCACTGCCGCCGACGCTGGCCGCCGACCTGAAAGCACTGGCCGCCCTTGCCGCCCCGACGCCGGGCGATGTTCTAGTGCCGAACAATGCCCCCACAGGAGCGAACCCGTTATGAGTTAAACGGACACAACGAGAGGTGAATGCATTTTATGTCAGGTGTGCGAATCTACGACTTAGCCAAAGAGCTGAACGTTTCCAATAACGAACTGTTGGAACTGCTGAAGGACATGGGCGAACCGGCCCGGACCCCCTCCAGCACCCTGCCCGACGCCGCCGTCGCTGCCCTGCGCGCGCGCGTCAGCCCCGCCGCATCTGCCGCCCCCGCTGTGGTCGCCGCAGCGGCCCCCGTTACTGCCCCTCCAGCCCCCGGCAACGGCACGTCCGTTAATGGGTCTTCAGCCAACGGGTCTGCGAAGCCCGCGGCCCCAGCGGCCCCGCCCGTCCTGCCGACACAGGTGGACGTCCCTTCCGTCATCACCTTGAAAGACTTCGCCGCGCTGATCGGCGTGGCCGCCCCCGACATCCAGAAGAAGCTGATGGGCCTGGGCGTGCTCGCCTCACTCAACCAGAAGCTCAGCCCCGAGGTGACGACGCGGCTGGCGAAGAGCTACAAGGTCGGCATCAACATCCTCCCCGCGGGTGCGCCCAAGACGGACGCGCCGGCGACAGGGGCCGCGCCCGCGCCGGGGGGCGTACCCGCCCCGCCGCGAGTCGCCGTGGTCGCCGCCAAGGTCCGCCAGAAGCCCGCTGGCCCGGTCTCCCGCCCGCCGGTCGTGACCATCATGGGCCACGTCGACCACGGCAAGACAAGCCTGCTCGACGCCATCCGCAGCGCCAAGGTGGCGTCGGGCGAGTTCGGCGGCATCACCCAGCACATCGGTGCCTACCAGGTTGAGGTGGACGACCCCGCCGAGCCGGGTAAGAAGCGCAAGATCACGTTTCTGGACACGCCCGGACACGAGGCATTCACGGCCATGCGGGCGCGCGGCGCGCAGGTGACGGACATCGCTGTCCTGGTGGTGGCCGCCGACGACGGCGTCATGCCGCAGACCGTCGAGGCGATCAACCACGCCAAGTCTGCCGGCGTCCCGATCATCGTCGCCGTCAACAAGATCGACAAAGAGGGGGCCAACCCTACGCGCGTCCTGACTCAGCTCACCGAGTATGAGGTCATGCCCGAGGCCTACGGCGGCGACGTGCAGACGGCGGAAGTCTCGGCCAAGGAGCTGCTCGGCCTGGACGATCTGCTGGAGCGCATCATCCTGGTCGCCGACGCCGAGGTCGAGCCGAAGGCGGACCCGAGCGCGCCCGCCACGGGCACGGTCATCGAGGCGGAGCTTGACAAGAGCCGCGGGGCCATCGCCACGATCCTGGTGGACCAGGGTACGCTCAAGATGGGCGACTCGATTGTCGCCGGCGGGGCGTTCGGCAAGATCAAGGCGATGCTGAACGACCGGGGCGAGCGGATCAAGTCGGCGACTCCGGCCACGCCGGTCGTCGTGCTGGGCCTGGGCAGCGTCCCCGCCGCGGGCGACAAGATGGAAGTGGTCAAGGACGAGAAGGCCGCCCGGCAGCTTGCCGGGGCGCGGCAGGTGGTCAACCGCGACGAGAAGCTGTCTACGCGCAAGACGCTGACGCTGGAGGACTTGCAGCGCCAGTTCAAGGAAGGCGCGAGCAAAGAGCTGAACCTGATCATCAAGGGCGACGTCCAGGGGTCCGTTGAGGCCATCCGGCAGTCGCTGGAGAAGATCCAGCACCCCGAGGTCAAGGTCCGTTTCATCTCGTCGGGCGTCGGTGCCGTGTCCGACTCAGACGTCCTGCTGGCCTCGGCGTCCTCGGCCTTGGTTGTCGCGTTCAACACGCGGGCCGAACCCGCAGCGACGCGGCTGGCCGAGGCCGAGCACGTCGAGATTCGCGAGTACCGCGTCATCTACGATTTGATCGACGACGTCAAGAAGGCCATGGCCGGCCTGCTCGACCCGATCTACGAGGAGAACGCGCTGGGCACGGCCGAAGTCCGGGCCGTCTTCAAGCTGCCCAAAGCCGGCGGGTCGATTGCGGGCTGCTACATCCTGGAAGGCAAGGTCGTGCGCGGTGCCAATGTGCGCGTCAAGCGCAACGGCAAGCAGGTGTTCGACGGCAAAGTGGACACGCTGCGCCGGGGCAAGGACGACACGCGCGAGGTGGCGCAGGGCTTTGAGTGCGGCATCCTGATCCCCGGCTACGATCCGCAGGAGCCGGTCAACGACCGCCCGCAGGACACCATCGAGTGCTACGAGATGAAGCGCATCGACCGGACGCTGTAGGGACGAACGAGGGACCCCTCCCGCTGGGATGGGTCCCTCACTAAGCCATGACAATCGGCCTGCTGACGGCGGAACTGCACATCGAAGAGGCGAACTCGCTCAAGGACAAGCGGCAGGTGCTCAAAAGCCTGCTGGCCCACCTGCGCGCCGACTTCAACATCTCGGCCACCGAGGTGGCCGACCATGACGTCTGGCGGCGGGCGACAGTCGGCATCGCCGTAGTCGCCACCGACACCGCTTTCGCCGATCAAGTCCTAGACAAGATCATTGACCACATCGAGAGCAACCCGCGCGTCAGTCTGGGCCATGTTGAGCGCGAGATGCTTTAGAGTCAGCATCCAGGGCTGTAGGGGCGAACCTTGTGCTCGCCTTCTTGCCTGGGACAGTGAGTGAGGAAGGCGCATCATGCCCGCGACACGGAAACAGCGCTTGCAGGACCAACTGCGCGAAGTGCTGTATGAGATCATCCGCCGCGAGATGCGCGATCCGCGCTTCTCGGACGGCCTGCTGTCCATCACGGACGTAGAAGTTACGACGGACTACAAGAACGCGACCGTCTTCGTCAGCCTTCTGGGTGGCAGCGAGGAGGCGCGGCTGGAGAAGCTGAACCTGCTGCGCGGGGCAACGGGCGTTCTGCGGCAGGAACTCAAACGTTCCAAGGCGTTTATCAACGTGCCGTCGCTCACGTTCAAATACGACGAGGCCATCGAGCGCGGCTCTTACATGTTCGACGTGTTGGAAAAAGTCCGGCGCGAAGACGATGCTCGGCCCAAACCGCCGGTCGTTGAAGAGGAAGACGCAGGGCAAGAAGACAAAGAGGCGGCGGAATGATCGTCCCCTCGGCAGATCTCGGCAAACCGCTGGCGGACGCGGCCCATGCCATCGCCGACGCCCAAAGCGTCGTCCTTGCCTGCCATGTCAACCCGGACGGGGATGCGCTCGGCTCGATGCTCGGTCTGGCGCTGGCGCTGGTCGCATTGGGGAAAGACGTCACCTGCTTGTCGGAGGACGGCGTCCCTGACATCCTGCGCTTCCTACCCGGAGCGGGCATGATCACGCGGACGACGGACGTGCCCGCGTTCGATCTGGCCCTGGTCGTGGACAGCGGCGAGCTGGCGCGGGTGGGGGAGACGATCCTGCCGCTCGTGGCGCGGGCGCGGCGGGTCGTAGACATCGACCACCACGTCACCGCAGGCGCGTTCGGCGACATCCGCGTCCTGAACGCCCGTGCAGCCTCGACATCAGAGATCGTGTACGCGCTGCTGGGGACGCTGGGAGCAGCTATCACGCCCGACATCGCGACGTGCTTGTTCACGGGCATTATCACGGATACCGGCTCGTTCCGGTTCCAGAACGTCACGCCCAACACCCTGCAAGTCGCCGCCGCGCTTTTGGAGGCCGGTGCCCCCCCGGCGCACATCTCCGAGCATGTCTTCGAGAACCGCACGTTCGCCGCCACGCGCCTGCTCGGGCTGGCGCTGTCGTCGCTGTCGCAGACGCCCGGTGGGCGCGTCGTCTGGGCACACATCACGGCGAAAGACTTCCGCGCGGCGGGAGCGACGGATCAGGATACCGAGGGCGTGGTTAGCTACGTGCGTGGCGTCCGCGGGGCCGATGTGGGGATATTGTTCCGCGAAATAGATGGCAATGCAGTTCGGGTCTCGCTCCGGTCGCGCGAGGGAGTCAATGTCGCCGAAGTCGCCGCGCGCTTCGGCGGCGGCGGGCACCGCATGGCGTCGGGCTGTACCGTGAACCTGCTGCTGGCCGAGGCCGAGCGCACCGTTTTGGATGCCGTGTTAGAAGCCATGTCGGGGGGCACCGAATGAACACACGTCTGCTAATCGCGCTCTCCCTGTTGCCGGCTTGTGCTGTTCCCGTTCTCGCCGCACCTTCGGGTGACCTGTTCATCGTGCCCGGCAAGCGTATCGGGCTGACGCCGCTCGGCCCGCAAGGCAGCCGGACACTGGACCGCATGGCAAAGCCTTATCGATCCGATGCCACTATGTCGCAGAGGTATCTCGTATGGGTCTCTCCAGCCCCGACCGGCGGCCTATACACGCTCTTTCTCCACACCACTCAAAACGGGGTACTCGATGTCAAGCCTCTGAATGGCTTGACGATTGACTGCATCCGGGTGACTTCTCCGCACTTTGTCACCCGTGACGCGCGCGCGCCGGGCGACGGCCTGCATGTCGGCAGTACGCTGGCCGAGATTCGCCGCCGCTTCCCCCGAGTCCGCCCCGTTCCCCAGGTCCCCATGCTCTATGACGACACGCGCGGCGGCATCGCGTTTGAGTTTGCCCGCCCCGCCGCCCCAAACTCGTGTGCCATTGCCGTGATGATCCACCCGCCCAGCAGCCCGTTCTTGTTCTTGGCCAACGCGCGGCAGGTGCGCGACCTGCTGCAATCTCCGCCTGACATTCTGTGATGGGCTACTCGCCCAGCAGTTCCCGCGTGGCCTCGGCGATGTCCGGCGCGCGCATCAGCGTTTCTCCGACTAAGATCGCTTTCGCTCCCGCCTGAGACACCCGCGCGACATCGGCGGGCGTCTTGATCCCGCTCTCGGCCACTAGTGTCACGCCTGCGGGGACCATCGCCGCCAGCCGCTCCACCACTCCCAAATCCGTCACGAACGTGTTGAGATCACGACTGTTGATGCCGATGAGCGTCGCCCCAACGCCGAGTGCGATCTGCATCTCGGCCTCGGTATGAACTTCCACCAGGGCGGCCATGTTCAAGCCCCGTGCCAGGGCGGCATACGCGGCGATCTGATCCGGTTTCAGCGCGGCGACGATCAGCAATACGGCGTCCGCGCCCAGCGCGCGCGATTCGTATATCTGCCACTCGCTGACCACGAAGTCTTTGCGGATGATCGGCAGGGCGACAGCCTCGCGGACGGCCTTCAGGTAATCGTCGTGCCCCTGGAAAAACTTCTCATCGGTGAGCACGGACAGGCAGGACGCGCCGCCTCCTTCATAAGCGCGGGCGATCTGCACCGGGTCGAAGTCCGCCCGGATGACGCCCGCCGACGGTGACGCTTTCTTGACTTCGGCGATCAGCGCGACCGGCCCGCGCGGAGGCTGACGCAGGGCGGCGGCGAAATCGCGCGGCGGCGGTGCATCTTGGGCGCGGGCAGTCATCTCCGCAGAAGACACGCGGTTCATGCGCGCCGCGACTTCCTGCCTTTTGTGCCGGAGGATCGTGTCCAGAATGGTCGGCTCAGGCACGGGTGAACTCTTTCAGGCGTTCCAGCGTGTCGAACGCCGCGCCGCTGTCGATCAAAGCCGCCGCGCGCTCCATGCCGGATTCCAGCGTTTCTTCCACGCCGGCGACCAGCAGGACGCCGGCGGCGTTGAGCATCACGATGTCGCGGCGCGGACCTCGGTCTTTTCCCTTCAAGATGTGCAGCAGGATGTCGGCGTTCTCGGCGGGGCTTTCGCCGCCCGCAAGGTGCTCGATAGTCGCGCGGGCCAGCCCCAAGTCCCACTCGGGGTCCAGCGTGTACGATGTCACCTGCCCGTCCTTCAGCTCGCTCACCCGCGTCTCGCCCAATGTCGAAAGCTCGTCCAGGCCGTCCACGCCGTGAACCAGGAGCGCGCGCCGGCTCCCTAAGTTCTTCAAGACGTGGGCCAATGTCTCGCACAGCGCGCCGTCGTAGACGCCGATGAGCTGGACGGGTGCCCCGGCGGGGTTGGTGAGCGGGCCGAGCATGTTGAAGATGGTGCGGATGCCGATCTCGCGGCGCGGCCCGGCGGCGTATCGGAACGATGGGTGCATGGCGGGCGCGAACAAAAACCCGATACCCACTTCTTCAACGCACTTGCCGACGGCCTCGGGGGCCAGGTCCAGGCGGACGCCCAGCGCCTCTAAAACGTCCGCGCTGCCGCACTTGGAGGTCGCCGCCCGGTTGCCGTGCTTGGCGACCACCAATCGCCCGTCGGCGGCCACGACCAAGGCAGCGGCGGTGGACACGTTGAACGTCTTGAGCGCGTCGCCGCCGGTCCCGCAGGTGTCCACGATGACCTTGTCGGTGTGGACCGGGACGGACACGGCGAACTCGCGCATGACGCGGGCGAAGCCGGTGATCTCGTCCACGGTCTCGCCCTTCATCCGCAGGGCGACGGCGAGGGCGGCGATCTGCGCGGGCGTCGCCGCCCCCTCCATAATCTGCCGCATGACGTCGGCGGCCTCGGCCTCGGCCAAATGGTTGCCCTCAATCAGATGCTGAATGGCGTGTTTCATAATCCCAATCTTCGTCCGGTCCAAAGTGTGTGACTTCAACGCTCACGGCCTGGAGCTCCACCGTCGTTCCACTGAATGTTGACTCTATCAGGGTCGTGACCATATCGCCCACTTGTTTAATTTCCATCTGCCCGATAGCATTTTGCCCTAGCTCCTCGATGCCTACCAGCCGCAGTCCCTCAACCCCATGCCAAAGTAGACTGATGTTAGGCCGCTTTGCTTTATCGGCAGCCTCATCCCAATCGTAGAGCCGGAAGTTGATAAAAACCGTTGGCCCGTCCATGTCAATCTGGATGTTGACGTAGTCAGCGTCATGGAAGGTCGGCCAAGTGCCATAATGATCAATGACAGGAGACGCGCCCTTGATGAAAGCCTGAGCGTCCTCATTCATGGATTGAGTAGCCCTCGCAGCAGCCCCGCCCGCTCTGTCTCGCCCTGCGCTTCCAGGGCTTCGGCGTCCAGGCGGAGCTGCCCGGCCAGCGGCGCGGCATCCCCCGCCTGCACGTCGCCGCGCAGCATGTCCAGCGTCGCGGCGTTGACCGAGGCCTCGAGGGGGGGCTTGCTGGGCATCTTCTGGTAGAAGAACGAGCCGAGCGGCTCTTCCAAGGCCTCGGTGGTCCCGTCGTCGTGCCGGATGGACAGCGACACGACGCGCGGGTCTAGGACAATCGGATGCACGTCCGGCTTGGAGAAGCGCCAGCGGTAGGCGTTCAAGAAGCGGCGCAAGACCTCCGTTCCCGTCGTCAGGGCGCGGGCGCGCAGGGCCTCGGTGTCGCCCCCGCCGTCGGCCTCCAAGTCCCGCTCCAACACGAGGCGCAGGGTGCGGCCCGTCCACCAGGCCCACTCGCCGAAGATGCCCTGTCCGTCGGTGCCCTCGCTGAGTGAGGGCGGGAAGAAGAGCGTGGCGTCCGCCCCGTCCAGCGTACACGTCAGCGGCTCCACGTCCGGGCCGCGGGCGCAGAAGTCCAGCGTAAAGGGCAGCTCAATGAGCGCGTCGGCGATGAGTTTCACGAGAGCGGCTTTCTAATTCGTCCCCCCGGCCCCCAGCAATAGGGGAGTCAGAAGAAGACGAGTCTTACTCCCCTATTGTTGGGGTGGGGGGACTACAGCACCATCAGTTCCGGCGGGATGGCCGCGTTCAGGACGCGGGCCAGGCCGTCTTCTTCGACGGTGACGATGTTCTCCAGGCGGACGCCGAATTTGCCGGGCAGATAAACGCCCGGCTCGACCGAGAAGCAGTGGCCGGGACGCAGAGGCGTGTAGTCGCCCGAGAGGATGTACGGTGCCTCGTGGTCGTCCAGGCCGATGCCGTGGCCGGTGCGATGGATGAAGAACTCGCCGTAGCCCGCATCGGCGATCACTTTACGCGCGGCGGCGTCCACGTCGTGTGCCGTTGCGCCGGGGCGGACAGCCTCGACGCCGGCCTGGTGGGCACGGTGAACGACGTCGTAGACACGTTTTGCCTCGTCCGACGCCTCGCCCACAGCCACGGTCCGGGTGATGTCGCCGTGGTAGCCGTCCGTCATCGCGCCGAAGTCCAAGATCACCACGTCGCCCGTTTTGAGCTTCGTCCGCCCCGTGTTGTGGTGCGGGGACGCGCCGTTCGGCCCGGCCCCGATGATCGGCGCGAACGAGTCCGCGTCGCCGCCGCGCGCGATGGCCTGCTGAAGGGTCAGGCCGATCTCGGTCTCACTGACGCCGACTTGACACGCCTTCAAGGCGACCGGAATGAGCGCGTCGGTGGCCTGGGCGGCGCGCTGGAGCGAGGCCAGCTCCCCGCCGTCTTTCACGGCCCGGAGGGGGGCCAGGGCGGACCCGGCCAGCTTCAAGAGCGCCGTGGGCATCAGCTCTTGCAGTTTGAGCGCGAAGCGGGCCGGCATGTCGTCGTCGAGGCCTACGATGCCGATGTCCAGCATCAGGTCCTGCGCGAGCGAACCCATGAGCGTCTCCCAGCCGTGGGCATCCTCCCAGACGCGCACGTCCTCGACGCCCGCCGGGTTGCCGCGCGCCTGCTCGGCGTTGATGGCGGGCGCGACGAACAGCCAGGGCTTGTCGTCCGGCACGACCAGGGCCAGAAATCGCGAGCCGGGTTCGGTAAAGCCCGTCAGATAGCGCATGGCCGCGCCGGGCGTGATGACCAGGGTGTCCAGGCCGCTCTCGTGCATGGCGGTGCGGACGCGGGCGAGCCGCTTCTCGTAGAGGTTCACGTCGTCTCCAAAAAGTTCTTGAGTATCTGCTTGCCGTGCTCGGTCAGCACGGCCTCGGGGTGGAACTGCACCCCTTCCAGCGGCCAGTTTTTATGACGCAAGCCCATAATCTCCCCGTCCTCGGTCTGGGCGGTGACCTCTAAATCATCCGGCAGCGACGCGCGCTCAACGATCAGCGAGTGGTAGCGGGTGGCTTCGAGCGGCGAGGGCAAATCCGCGAAGACGCCCTGGCCCGTGTGGCTGACCGGCGATGTCTTGCCATGCATCAGCTTGTCCGCCCGGATGACGCGCCCCCCCAAGGCTTGCCCTATTGCCTGCAAGCCCAAGCAAACGCCAAAGATGGGCACACGCGGGCCGAACTCGCGGATCAGGTCCAGTGTGATGCCCGCGTCGTCCGGCGTCCCCGGTCCGGGCGAGATGACGATGCCCGTTGGCCGCAAGTCAGCGACATCGGCCAATGTCAGCGCGTCGTTGCGCCTCACGTCGAGGTCCGCGCCCATCTCGCCTAGGTACTGCACGAGGTTATAGGTGAACGAGTCGTAGTTGTCGATGACTAGGATCATAACAAAGCCTCTTCGAGGGCGGCCCGGACGCCCAGGGTCAGCGTGTCCAGCGGGAGCGAGGGCAGGTGCATCTTGTTCTCGGCCACGGCCTGCTCGGATGACAGCGGCAGGTGCAGGAACCCGGCCCGGTAGCGCATCTCCCACTGGAAGGCGTAGTGCAGGGCGTGGTAGAAGACGTGGTTGCAGGCATACGCGCCCGCGTAGCCGTGCGCCCGCGCCGGGACGCCGGCAGCGCTAATGGCGGAGGCGACCCGCTCGGCGTCCACAGTTGAAAACAGCGCGGTCTTGCCGTCGGCGATGACCACGCCCTGCGGCAGGTTCGGCGGTAGCGGCTTCGCCGGGTCGCCGGGGTCCGTGTAGCGCAGGTTGACGGCGAAACGCTCCACTTCCAGGCAGGTCGCGCCCGTCGCCAGCCCGAGCATCAGCGCCAGGGTGGGCGCGTGATCGGCGATGGCCGCCGTCAGCTGGTCGGCGTCCTCACCCATGACGACCGGCAGCGTCAGGCCAACGACCCGCGCGCCGCCGACCATCTCCCCGTGCAGGCGCTCGGCGACCTGCCGGGACGGGTTATTTTCACTGCCGCCGAACGGCGCGAAGCCGGTCAGGAGGATGGTTGGCATCGTCTACTCGTTGTTCGGGCGAAGGCTAATGCAGATAAAGGGCCGCGCCGCCGGGCAAGGGCCGAAGCATGGGCCGATAGCACACCTGATACTTCCTCGTCTACTTCTTCCCGTTCTTCCCACAGTGGGCCTTGCGAATGGTGATGGTCTTGGTTTTCGACGTAGCGGACGACTTTGGCGAGCAGTGAGCGGCAGAGGCTGAAAACGCCGTGGCCTTCCTGCCAGCGGAAGTAGGGGGTGCGCCCCGTTAAGTCGTTGACGAACGCCGACGAGCTTCCCTTCAAGAGTTTCATCAACGGTGCCGCACAAACAGTCGTGGGCGTTCGAACGACGAGGTGCATATGGTCGGCCCTCCCGCCAATAGCCAGCACATCGCACACCAGATGCCTCGCCTGCGTCTCTAAAAATGGATAGAGTTCGTCGCGTACCGCCGGTGAAATGAGCGGCTGCCGCCCATCAGTCGCCCATACCAAATGGAGATAGATCTCCGATTTGCTCCGCTTCATGTCCTGTGACCTCCATGTCCGTCTCCTGCGCTATCCGTCCGTAGGACGCCTCTTCCAGCGAGTAGTTTTCAACTACTCGGCGACTCTCGTTCTCCCCGGTTCCTACTCCAATCCTGCCTCGGCCCACTCGACGGCGCGGACGAGGGCGCGCATCTTCGCCAGGGTCTCCTGGTACTCGAACTCGGGGACGGAATCAGCGACGACGCCGCCGGATGCCTGGATGTGGATGCTGTCGCCCTGGACCACGGCGGTGCGGATGGTCAGGGCCAGGTCCATCGAGCCGCTGAAGGAGAAGTAGCCGACGCCGCCGGCATACGCGCCGCGCCGGGTCGGCTCCAATTCTTCGATGATCTCCATCGTGCGGACCTTGGGGGCACCCGTCGCCGTCCCGTGCGGGAACGAGGCGCGCAGGGCGTCGAACCGATCCAGGTCGCCGCGCAGGGTGCCCGTGACCTCGGAGACGATGTGCATGACGTGCGAATACTTCTCGATCACCATCAGCTCGCCGACCTCGACGGTACCGTACTGCGCGACGCGCCCGATGTCGTTGCGGGCCAGATCGACGAGCATGATGTGCTCGGCGCGTTCTTTTTCGTCTGAGAGCAGGTCGGCGGCGATGGCGTCGTCCTCGGCGACGGTCGCGCCGCGCCCGTGCCGCGAGCCGGCGATGGGCCGGATCGTGACCTGGCCGCCCTTCTCGCCGACGAGTATCTCGGGGGACGCGCCGACGAGCTTGGTGTCGCCGAAGTCTAGATAGAACATATAGGGTGATGGGTTGATCGAGCGCAGGGCGCGGTAGACGTCGAACGGGTCGGCGCGCAGCGTCTTGGACTGGCGCTGGCCGATCTGTGCCTGGAATGTATCCCCGGCGGCGATGAACTCCTTGGCCCGCAGCACGGCGGCCCTGTAGTCGGCCTCGGTACGGTTGGGGACGAAGCCCCTCCCCGCCCCTGACACCATTGACTCTTGGGGGGGAGCCGGGGAGGAACTCGGGGCCGTCCCCTTCAGCCGCCCCAGCAAATCCTTCACCTTCGCCGCCGCCGCGTCATAGGCCGCGCCCGGATCGGCGTTTGGGGCGATGTGGGCGTTGCACAGGGCGAGGACTTTGTGCTTGACGTTGTCGAAGACAAGCAAAGCGTCCGTGAACAGAAACACGCAGTCGTCCAGGCCCAGGTCGTCTTGGGCGAGCGTAGGCAACTTCTCGAAGAAACGGACGGTGTCGTAGCCGACCATGCCCACCGCGCCGCCCACGAACGGGGGCAGCTCGGGGGAGGGGACATAAGTGTAGCGGGCGAGCAATTCTTTCAGGACGTGCAGCGGGTCGCGGGTGCCCGCCGAAAGCGCCAGCGTTTCGGTGTGGCCGTTCTCCGTGACCGTCGCCGCGTCGCCTTTGCTCCGAAAGATCAGGAACGGGTCGCTGCCTAAAAACGAGTAGCGACCCAGCCGCTCGCCGCCCTCGACGCTCTCCAGCAGGAACGAGTTTGGCCGCCCTCCAGCGACCTTGCGGAATGCCGAGACGGGCGTCTCCATGTCCGCAAGGACTTCGCTCCAGACGGGGATCAGGTTTCCCCGCGCTGCCTTCTGAATAAACTCGTCACGGGTAGGCGTCATCGCTGGCATCAAGTATACCTCTCCACACAAATCAACATAAAAATCAGCGCAAAAAGGGCCGGGGCATTTTCCATTGGAAAAACGCCCCGGCCCCTTTGAAATTTTCGTCACCGCCGGTGTGCGGCAGGGCGGCAAAGAGTGTCAGCGTTCTCCATTGTTGGAAAACCGCCACCACCATGCCCCAGTTGTGACACCGAACTGCATCATAATCTCAGTATACAGGCTGACAGGTGGGTTTGTCAACCCGCGCGTCGCGTTGTTCCGACGGCATACGGAAGAACGACCTCGCGCATCTGGTCCAGCGAATCCCACTCGTCGCCGGGATCGCTGAAAATCAGGATGTGCGGCCCCTGAAAGCCCGCGTCGCGGCAGATGTCCAGGCAGCGCGTAAAGTCGGTGCGGTCCATCTCGCCCGGCGCGGGAAAGGCCGCCTTGGCGTGGGTGCATTCGGCCAGCGGGGCGATGAGGGGGAGATCGACGTACTTGCGCTCCCCCGGCCAGTTGCCGAAGTCCAGCTTCAGCCCGATCTGGCCCCTCATCCGCTCCATCAGCGTAATGATAGCGGCGGGATGGTCCAAGAGCGAGTGCCAGTTCTCGGTCACGACACGGATGCCGTGGGCGTCGGCATGCCGCAGGACTTCTTGAAGGCCCGCCTCGCTGAGACGAAGCGCGTCCTCGCTCAGGGCGGCGTCCCCGGCGATGACGCGGACGCGCCGCGCCCCGGCTTGGGCGGCGACTTCAATCCAGTGGGTAATCATCGCCAGCACCCGGTCGCGCTCGGCGCGGTCCGGGCTGGTCAGGTCGCCCTCGTCAATGAGCAGCGTGTAGAACTCGACACCGGCGCTTTCCAGCGCGGCGCGGAACTCGGCAAGATAAGCGGCGTCGGTGCGCGGGAAGTGGAAGTGGCAGACTTCCAGCTTGCCCATCCCGTGCGCGGCGACTTGGGCGGGGATGTCCAGCAACGGCGTCCCTGCCGTGATGCTCTTGTGCAGGCTCCAGGTGGAGACGCCGATCCGGGGATGGAGTGGCAAGGACATCGTAACCTTTCCTGACAACGGGACGCGGGAGGGGGCAGAAGTGCCGGGTGTCGGTGTCGCGCCCGGCACTTCCACTGCCGGGGCAAGCCCCGCCCCAATATGCCGGACCTGCCGGGCTACTTCTTGCCCTCGGCGAACGCGCGCACCGAGCCAAGCTGGCCTTCCGAGCCTAAGTATTTGGAGCGGCTGACGATGAACTTGGCGTACTCGGCCATGAAGACTTTGCCGGGTGAGCGCAGGTCGAAGTCCTCGGGCTTGTCCTGGAAGAACTCGCGGTGGACGCGGGTCCAGACCAAACGCCCGTCGGTGTCGATGTTGACCTTGCAGACGCCCAGCTTGGCGGCGGGCAGGTACTGCTCGGCGTCCACGCCCTTCGCGCCCTCTTTGAGCTTGCCGCCTGCGGCGTTGATGCGCGCGACCTCGTCCTGGGGCACGGATGACGACCCGTGCATGACCAGGGGGAAGCCGGGGAGCTGGTCCTGGATGGCCTTGATGCGCTCGAAGTGCAGGCCCTGGCCGCCCGAGAACTTGTACGCGCCGTGGGACGTCCCGATGGCGCAGGCGAGGCTGTCGCAGCCGGACTCGGCGACGAACTGCTTGGCCTCGACGGGGTCGGTGAGCAGGGCGTTCTTCTCGTCCACGGCGATGTCTTCTTCCACGCCGCCCAGCATCCCAAGCTCCGCCTCGACGCTGACGCCCTTGGCGTGGGCGGCCTCGACGACGCGCTTGGTGGTGGCGACGTTCTCGTCGAACGGGTCATGGGAGGCGTCGATCATCACCGACGAATAGAAGCCGCTTTCGATGCACTCCAAGCAGGTCTTCTCGTCACCGTGGTCCAGATGCACGGCGAAGACCGCGTCGGGGAACATCTCGTCGCAGGCCCGGATGATCGCCTCCAAGACACGCTTGTCGGTGTAGGAGCGTGCGCCCTTGGAGATCTGGATGATGAACGGGGATTGCGAGTCGATGCTGCCCCGGAACAGGCCAATAGCCTGCTCGGCGTTGTTGATGTTGTACGCGCCGACGGCGTACTTGCCGTAGGCGTGCTCGAACAGCGTCTTGGTGGTCACGATCATGGCGGGGCTTCTCCTGGGTGAGGTCGGTGTCTCGAAATTCGGCCCGATTATACCCCGCCCCGTGCTATAATCGTCCGTCATTCCAGGCACACGTCCCGAGGAAACCTATGCGCCCCCAACTGATCTTTACCCTGCCGCTCGCCGCCCTCGTCCTCGCGGGCTGCGGCAAGCCCGCGACGCCCGCCTCAGTTGACGCCGCGCCGCTCAAGGTCGGTATCATCCCGTTCGACAAAGTGGATGCGCTCAAGTCCTCGTTCAAGCAGTACGCGGATTATCTGGGCACGAAGTCGGGGCGGCCCGGCGGCGAGGTGTTCGTCACGGGCAACTACGCGGGCATCTTGCAGGCTTTGAAGTCCGATCAGATCGACTGCGCTTACCTGAACCCGCTGTCTTATGTGCTGGCCGTGCAGCAGTACAAAGACACGCCCCAGCACTTGATCCCGCTGGCGATGCCGTACTTCCACGGCAGCGAGACCTACAAGGGCATCATCTACGTCCGCGCCGACTCGGGCATCAACAAGCTCCGAGACCTGCGCGGCAAGAGCTTCGCGTTCGGCGACCAGACCTCGACATCGGGATATTTGTACCCGGCGGGCATGATGAAGGAAGTGGGCATCGACCCCGCCAAAGACATCAAGGCCGTCAACATCTCCGGCAACGCCGGCGTCCTGACCGTCTTCAACAAGCAGGCCGATGGCGGCGCGACCTACGAGACCGGCGTCGAGACCGCGTTCACCGACCCCGTGACGAAGAAGCCGGACATGGCGAAGGTCAGCCAGTTCAAGACCATCGCCACGACCGATCCCATCCCGAACGGGATGTTCGTCGCGCGGGGCGATTTAGACAAGCCGACGCTGGACCGGCTGACGGCGGCCCTGGCGAACATCAACACGGACCCCGCGGGTCAGGCCGCCCTCCACGCCATCCCGCAGGGGGGCTGGGACAAGATGGTGCCCGCCGACGACAAGATTTTTGACTCGGTCCGCAAGAAGGCCACCATCTTGGGGCTGAAGCTCGATTCGATAGACGCCAAGAAGTCGCCCAAGAAGTAGCCGATGCCCGATGCCATCGAGATCAACGCCCTGACCCACGCTTACAAACCGGGTGTCCCCGTGCTGGAAGGCGTGAGTCTGCGCGTCGCGCCCGGCGAGATCGTCGGCCTGATCGGCCTGTCCGGCGCGGGCAAGAGCACGCTGCTCCGGTGTATCAACGGCCTGATCCGGCCCACGGGTGGGACGTGCGGCGTCTTGGGGGAGCCGGTCGAGCGGCTGAGTGAGAGTCACAAGCGCCTGCTGCGATGCCGGATCGGGATGATCTTCCAGGAGTTCAACCTGATGGACCGGCTGACCGTCCTCAAGAACGTCCTGGTCGGGCGGCTGGGGTACGCGCCGGCCCTGTCGTCGTGCCTGCACCGCTTCTCCGCCGCCGACATCGGCCTGGCGCGCGCGAGTCTGGCGCAGGTCGGCCTGGAAGGACTGGAATCGCGCCGCGTCCGGGACCTGTCGGGGGGGCAGAAGCAGCGTGTCGCCATCGCGCGGGCGATGGCACAGGGTGCCGAGATCGTGCTGGCCGACGAGGCGACGGCGAACCTGGACGTGCTGACCAAGGACGACGTCATGGCCCTGCTGGTCGGCCTGGCCCGCGAGCGCAACGTCACGCTGCTCCTGTCCATGCACGACCTGCCGCTCGCCAAGCGCTACTGCGGGCGCATCGTCGGACTGAAAGCGGGCCGGATCACGTTCGACGCCCCGCCGGACGGCCTGGACGACGCGGCCATTGCCGACGTGCTGGAGCGCGCGCATGGCGCTTAATCGTGCGCTCCGGGCGACCAGCCGATGGCTGCCCGCCCTGGCCGTCCTGGCGCTGATCCTTTGGTCGTTCCTGGGCCTGCGATTCGACTTCACGCACACGGCCACCGGCGTCCGCAGCGCGGGCGAGTTCGTGGCCCATATGTTCCCCCAAAAGCGGGCCGACTGGTCCTACGACCGGCGGCTCTTGTGGACATTGTGGGACAGATTTATCGAGACGGTCCAGATGGCCGTGGCGGGCACGGCGACAGGAGCAGTCCTGGCCTTCCCCGTCTCGTTCCTCGCCGCCCGGACCGGCAGCCTGCCGCGCCCGGTGGCGAACCTGGTGAAGACGTGGCTGAACGTCTCGCGGGCGGTCCCGACCCTGGTCTACGCGCTGATCGCCGTCTCGGCTATCGGGCTGGGGCCGCCCGCCGGCGCGACGGCCATCGCGTTCGTGACCTTCATCTCGCTCGCCAAGCTGTACGGCGAGGCGCTGGAGTCGGTGTCGCCCGGCCCGGTCGAGGCCGTCCGGGCCTGCGGGGGCCGTCCCGCGCAGGTGTTCGTCTACGGAATGCTGCCGCAGGTCTTCCCGCTGTATCTTTCGACGGCCTTGTACTCGCTGGAATACAACCTGAAAGATTCGTTCATCATCGGCATCGTCGGCGCGGGCGGACTCGGGCAGGAGCTACAGAACGCCATCAACCTGTTCAAATACCTTGACGCGGGCGTGATCATCGCCCTGCTGGTCGTGCTGGTGAACCTGGTGGATTATGCTTCCTACCGGGTCCGGCTGGTGTTCTCGTGATGCCCCCTCCCGACTTCCACGCTTTCTGGCACGGCGTCCGCGCCGAACTGGCCCGCGTCCCCCTCGAATGGGAGCGCCTGCCCGGCGCGGGCGGCGAGACGGACACGCACGTCGTGGACTGGCTGCGCTTCTCATCCCTGGGCGATATGGTGGTCTACGGCTGGCTGGCCGTCCCGAAGGATCTGCCGCCGGGCGCACACCGGGGCTTCCTGTGGCTCCCTGGATACTCGCACGGCAACCCGCAGCCCGGTCCCGAGTGCCTGTACCCCGAGACGGTCACGCTGGGCCTGAACCTGCACGGCCACCCGCCCGACGCCCCCTACGACCACCCGAGCACCCACAATGCCGACTACATCACGCAGGGCATCGACTCGCCGCAGACTTATGTGTATCGCGGGATCGTCGCCCATTGCCTGCGCGCTTTGGAAGTCCTGGCCGGGCAGGACGACGTGGACGGGGGCCGTATCCTCGCCGGCGGCATGAGCCAGGGCGGCGGCCTGGCGCTCGTTGCCAGCGCCCTGTCACGGTCCGTCCGGCTGTGCCTGGCCGACATGCCCTGGCTGTGCAGCCTGGACATCGCCCTGTCGCTGCTGGACCGGGGGAAATATCGGCGTCTCAAGACGACCCGCTACCCGGACGCGCGCGGGCTGATCGCCGACTACGCCGACGCGCCCCCGGAGCGGGCCGCCCAGGTGTACGCGACGTACCGCTACTTTGATCCGCTCTCCCACGCGCCCGACATCCGCTGCCCGACGCATCTAACCGCAGGCGGGCGCGACCCGAGCTGCAAGCCGCCGACGATTGAAGCCGTTTATGATGCGCTGGTGTGTCCGAAAGACCTGATGCTTTTGCCCAATGTCGGCCACGAGATCGTGCCCGCCATGCGCGCGATGCACCTTCCCTGGGTACAACGGGTGTAGGAGAACCAAACCTATGGCACAAGAGCAAATGCGGAACCAGCCGGAGCAGAAAGACGACCAGATCGAGGACCACATCGGCGTCACCCAGTCGGACGCCTTCGCGCAGGCGACGGACGGCGCGAGCGTCACCGGCAAAGTCCTGTTCGCGGACGGCGGCGACGGCAAGGAGAAAGAGGCCACCATCCGCAGCCACCACGCCGGCGCGAGCAGCGAGGCCCCGGCCAGCAGCGGCATCCCGAGCGCCGAGAAGCAGCATGGCCAGAAGGGCGAGGCATTCGACCGCCAGACCGAAACGTCGATGGCAGATCGCACCCAGCCCGCGACCCAGAGCACCCAGTAAGCCCATGACACTGCTGCTCGGCCTGGACATCGGCGGCACCAAGTCGGCGGCAGTGGTCGGCGACGCGGGGGGGAACATTCTGGCCCGTGCCGCCGCCGCAACGCCGTCCGAGGGCTGGCAGAGGGCATTTGCGCTGCACTGCCGTCTGCTCCGCGATGTCCTCTCGCAGCACAGCGTGTCGCTGGCCGACATCAGCGCTCTGGGGGTGTCATGCGGCGGGCCGCTCGATTCGCAGACTGGTATCGTCTATTCCCCGCCAAACCTGCCCGCATGGGACGCGGTCCCGCTGCGCGCGCTGCTCCAAGCCGAGTTCGGCCTGCCCACCTTTCTGGAGAACGATGCGAACGCGACGGCCCTGGCCGAGCACCGCTGGGGTGCGGGCCGGGGGTGCTCGGAGATGGCGTTCCTGACGATGGGGACGGGCATCGGGGCCGGGCTGATTCTGGGAGGGCGGCTGTTTCGGGGGCGGGGCGACCTGGCCGGCGAGATCGGCCATGCCACGATTCTGCCGGAAGGCCAGCCTTGCCCGTGCGGCAAGCGCGGCTGCCTGGAGACACTGGCTTCGGGGACGGCCATCGGGCGCATGGGCCGGGAGCGCTACGGCCTGCCGGACCTGACCGCCCGCGATGTCTGCGACCGCGCCCGCTGGGGTGAGCCGGTCGCGCTTGGGATCGTCGCCGAGGCGGCACGTTTTATGGGCATCGGGCTGGCGAACCTGCTGCACACGCTACCCCTGGAGCGGATCGTGCTGGGGACACTGGCCGTCCATGCCGCTGACCTCTTGATGGAGCCGATCCGCGAGGCCACGCGCGCGCACTGCTGGCCCCGCATCTGGGAGGGCGTTTCGGTCGTCCCTGCGGCTTTAGGCGACGCCGCCCAAGACAAAGCCGCCCTCGCCGCCGCCTTGAGCGGCACGGCCTGAAAGAATATCAACCCACCACTTGACAGGACCGCCAAGCTGTGTTATGATGGTTGCAACACCGGACACTCTCCGGCTGCACATGGGACTCTCTGAAGGGAGCAAGCCCCGTGCAAAGAAAAGCCGTCCCGCGTCAGCGCAAGCCGACAGGCACGGCTTTTTTCTTGCCTGGTTTCAGAAGTGGCTCGGCGCGGGTTATAATGGGGACATGACCTACGCGCGCTTCCTTGGCGTCTTCCTTGTCATCCCCATCCTCCTCCTCGCCCTCGCGCTGCGCCGCGTGTGGTCGCGACGGCTGGCCTTGTCCTGCGCGGTCGTGTGCGCGCTGGCCTTCGCGTACACCTCGCCCTGGGATAACCATGCGGCCCGAACGAAGCTGTGGACCTTCGACCCGAGGTTCGCGCCACCGAGCCACTTCATCCTTTACCTCCCTTGGGAAGAATACGCATTCTACTTCGCGCAGGGCATTTTGATGTGCCTGCTGGTCGCCGCTCTGGCCCGCCGCCTGCCGCCTGCGACCGGGGAGCGCCGCCTGTGAGGCACGGGACGTACCTCGTCTATGAGCTGGCCTGGGCGCTGCCGGTCGTTCTGATACAGTGGGCGGTGGCGGGACGGGAGCTGTGGCGCTGGCGGCGTCTGCTGGCGGCGGCCGTGCTCGTCTCGACGCTTTATCTGGGCGTGTGTGACGCCTTCGCCCTGGGGCACGGTATCTGGCGGGTGGACTCGGCCCGTGTGGTCGGCGTCTACGCCGGGCCGCTGCCGCTGGAGGAGTTCGTGTTCTACTTCGTGACCAACATCATGGCCGCCCAAGGGTTCGTGCTTATCGCGGGATTTTTGCGGGAGCGGAGCCGGACCATTGACAAAAAGACCTGATTGTGACATAATTCACAAGACAGCACACGGGGTTTTGCACGGCCCCGAGTCGCCTCTTTCGCCTTCATGAAGGGACTCACGATGCTTCCAGTCTCTGCCGGACCGACGGCGCAAATCTCCGACTACATCCCGCTCCTCATCCTGTTGTTCGTCGCCGTGGCGCTGGCGGGGGCCTTGGTCGGGCTGTCCTGGATTCTCGGCCCCAAGAAGCCCTCTGCGGCCAAGCTCGCGCCCTACGAGTGCGGCGTAACGCCGGTCGGGTCGGCGCGCGAACGGTTCCCGGTCAAGTTTTATCTGATTGCGATGCTGTTCATCGTGTTCGACATCGAGACCGTCTTTTTGTATCCCTGGGCGGTGACGTTCACGCACTGGCAGAACCTGCCGATGGGCAAGGGTCTTCAGATATTCAGCCTGTTCGAGATGATCGTGTTCATCGTCATCCTGTTCGTGGGCTATATTTACGTCTGGAAAAAGGGAGCGTTTGAATGGGAGTAGAACAGAACCTCGGGGTGCTGACCGTCCCGCTCAACAAGGTCGTCAACTGGGCGCGACGCAACTCGGTATGGCCGGCCACGTTTGGCCTGGCCTGCTGCGCCATCGAGATGATGGGCAGCACCAACTCGCGCTACGACCTGGCCCGCTTCGGCTCCGAAGCGTTCCGCGCCTCGCCGCGTCAGGCGGATTTGATGATCGTGGCGGGCCGCGTCTCGAAGAAGATGGCCCCGGTCCTGCGCCAGATCTACGACCAGATGCCCGAGCCGAAGTGGGTCATCTCGATGGGCGACTGCGCCTCCTGCGGCGGCGTCTTCAACAACTATGCCATTCTGCAAGGCGTGGACCAGATCGTCCCCGTAGATGTATACGTGCCGGGCTGCCCGCCGAACCCCGATGCCCTGATCTATGCGATCAACCAGCTCCAGAAGAAAATCGACCGCGAGCACTTCAGCGACAGAAGATGAAAAATGCGCCGAGTGGGATGTGCCGAGTAGTTGAAAACTACTCGCTCGGTGAGGCGTCCTGCGGACGTTCGGAAAGAACTTGCCGGCGGTTGCGTTGTCCGAAGGACACTTCTCTTAGAGAGTACTTTTCAACTACTCGTACAGATTGGCAGATATTCTATGGATTATGATGTCCGCCTCGGCCTGACGCCGACCGACTTGCAGCTCCGCGAGATTCAGACAAAGCGGCCCGACGAGTGGATCGACTTGAACCCGGATGATTCGCCCGAGCTGCGCCTGATCCAGGAAAACTTCCCCGGCTCGGTCGTTAAGACCCGGCTGTTCCGGGGCGAGAAGACGATTGTCATCCACAAGGACAACATCGTCGGCATCTGCAAGCTGCTGCGGGACGCGCGCGAGACGAACTACAACTATCTGTCTGATGTCACCTGCTTTGACCGGCTCGACATCATGGACGAGGATGATGAGAACGAGCTGCGCTTTGAGGTCATCTATAACCTCTACTCGCTTGGCACGTTCCAGCGGCTCCGCCTGAAGGCCCAGGTCGGCGAGGACGATGCGAGCATCGACACCGTCGAAGTCATCTGGCCGAACGCCAACTGGAACGAGCGCGAAGTCTACGACATGTTCGGCATCTCGTTCAACAACCACTCCGACCTGCGGCGCATCCTGATGCCGGATGACTGGGTCGGCCACCCTCTCCGCAAGGACTTCCCCCTGGGCGGTGAGGAGATCGAGTTTACGCACAACGTCCGGGGCCAGTAGCGCAGGCGATTAGAAACGAGCACTTATTATGGCAACCATCGAGCGGGATTTAGCAAGGCCGTCAGAAGAGAAGCCGCTGATCCAGCGGCTCGGCGCGGGAGTCGAGGCCGAGCGGGTCCACAGCGAAGACGGCGACATCATGATCGTCAACATGGGGCCGCAGCACCCCTCGACCCACGGCGTCCTGCGCCTGGTCGTGGATCTGAACGGCGAGAACGTCATGAAGGCCACGCCCCACATCGGCTACCTCCATACGGGTCTTGAAAAGACCATGGAGAACATGACCTACTACAAGGCTCTGACCATCACGGACCGGGAGGATTACCTTTCCAACCTGATGAACAACCTGGCCTACTCGCTGGCCGTCGAGAAGCTGATCGACTGCGAGATTCCCCCGCGCGCCCAGCGCCTGCGCCTGATTCTGAACGAGATGGAGCGGATCGCCTCGCACCTGCTGTGGCTCGGTACGCACGCCCTGGACATCGGGGCGATGACGCTGTTCTTCTACACCTGGCGCGAGCGCGATGCCATTCTGGACCTCAAAGAGATGATGTCCGGCGTCCGCATGATGACGTCGTGGATCTGCCCCGGCGGCCTGCGGGGCGACATGCCCGAGGGCTGGTTCCACCGGCTGGCGAAGTTTGTTGAGGTCTTCCCGAAGAAGCTCGACGAGTACAACCGGCTGATCGCCAAGAACCCCATCTGGATCGAGCGGCTGTCGGGCGTGGGCATCATCTCCGCCGAGGACGCCGTCGCCTGGGGGCTGTCCGGCCCGTCCCTGCGCGGCTCGGGCGTCGCGTGGGATTTGCGTAAGGCCAACCCCTACACGGGCTATGACGAGATGGAGTTTGACGTGCCCGTGGGCAAGACCGGCGACGTCTATGACCGCTTCCTCTGCCGCATGGAGGAGATGAAGCAGAGCCACCGGATCCTGGTCCAGGCTATGAAGAACGTCCCCGACGGGCCGGTGATGACCAGCGACCGCAAGATCGCGCCGCCGCCCCGTGCGGAGCTTGACACGTCGATGGAGTCGCTGATCCACCACTTCAAGCTCTACACCGAAGGCTACCACCCACCCATCGGCGAATCCTACGCCGCCGTCGAGAGCGCGCGCGGCGAGAAGGGCTATTACATCTACAGCGACGGGAGCAACAAGCCGGCCCGCGTCAAGATCAAAGGCCCGTCGTTCAACAACTTGCAAGCCCTGCCGAAGATGGCCGAGGGCCGCATGATCGCCGACGTCGTCGCCATCATCGGCTCCATCGACATCGTCCTGGGCGACATCGACCGCTAGAACGCCGTCAGGAACCCACCTCTCCGCTCCAGCACTGGCTACCCGGAGGGTGCTGGGGGTTCTCCCGAAGCGGGAGGACGTGGAGCAGTAGGCATCTGGCTTCTTGCTCCTTCCCTCTCCCTGTGGGGGAGGGTGGCGAGGAATGAGCCGGGAGGGGTGTATTAAAACCTATGTTTTCAGAAGCAGCCATCCAAAAGCTCGACGCCATCGTCAAGAAATACCCGACCAAGAAAGCCGCCCTCCTGCCCTGCCTCTGGCTCGCGCAGGAGGAGAACGGCGGCTGGATCCCGCGCGAGGCCATGAAGGACGTCGCCGATTATCTCGGCCTGGTCCCCGCCGAGGTCGAGGGCGTGGCGACGTTCTACACGATGTACAACAAGGCCCCCATCGGGAAATACCACCTGGAAGTGTGCCACAACATCGTCTGCATGGCCGTCGGTGCGGACCAGTTGATCGACCACATCGGCGCGAAACTGGGCATCGACAAGGGCGAAACGACGTCCGACCGCAAGTTCACCCTGAACGGCGCGGAGTGCCTGGGTGCCTGCGCCAACGCCCCGTGCATGATGGTCGGCGACACCTATTACGAAGACCTTGACAACGCCAAAACCGACAAAATTTTGGACGAGCTGGCGCGGAACTAGCGGGGCGCAACAATTCCCACGATGAATACGGTTGTTCTTGTATAAGGAAACACTGAAAAGGAGTTTCCTAACCGATGACAGAAGAAGAACTAGAAGGCGTGTGGATTGTTGATCCGATTTAAGAAGACCCGGCTGGCGTCAGCAGAATATCACTTTGGCGAGCATGGAGAAGAAGTGAATGCTGTTGATCTTGACCAGTACGTGAGACAGGCGCTTGCATTCCGTGAGGAAGCTAAGAAGCGTAACGGTGCTGGGAAAGCTGTCTTTGGAAAGACGCCGGGGGTGCGGTGCTGGAAAAAATTAGGCCGTTTTATTCATCTTACTCCCAACAACGAGATAGCCTCATTTGGTAAGTCCGGTGGCATACAAAATGTCGATGTATACTAATGATATTCTGAGAGGCCAAATCCTGACGCTGAGTGAAAAGCTTGGCGGGCCGTTTCCTTATGAGGATTGCCGCGTTGTGATGAAGCAGATTGGATCCTCTCTGGAGACACGTGAAAGTAAGAGATACGGTGACTTAATTCCTGACCTAGACGCTTACTTTTATCTGGTAAGCTCACACTCGCGGGGCATCATGGAGTTTGCGGAGTGGGCGGCCTCAGAAATGATTGTGTCAAGAGAGTTGCTGAAAAAATCTTTTTTCCAAACTCACAGGCGCTACCTAGACATACAGTGGATGATCAACGAAATCAATTCTCCCGTGCTGTTTATGAGGCTCACAGCAAGCAATAAGCTTCGTAACATGTTGCTCAAGTTGATTTCGGACCGCGTTGAAGAAAGTCGGCGTGTCAATACGATCCGACAAGAGAAATTACTGCACGCTTAGAAGGCCGAAATCATATGGCGACCGAACAAGTCAAGTTCCTTTTCAAGTATCGCGATGTCGAGAACTACGACGACCTGGATGTCTACCTGGCGCACGAGGGCTACAACGCCGCGCGCAAGGCGCTGACGATGGAGCAGGACGCGATCATCAACGAGATGAAGCTCTCGGGCCTGCGTGGGCGGGGCGGGGCGGGCTTCCCGACGTTCATCAAGTGGAACGGCATCCCCAAGAACTGGGACGCGCCGCACTATCTGGTCATCAACGCCGACGAGGGCGAGCCGGGCACGGCCAAAGACCGCGACCTGATGGACCATATGCCGCATCTGCTGGTCGAGGGCTGCATCATCGCCGCCTACGCGATCCGCGCGAAGACGTGCTATATTTACGTCCGCGGCGAGTATATGCACCCGGCCAAGCAGGTCAGCAAGGCCATTGACGAGGCCTACGCCAAGGGCTTCTTAGGCAAGGACATCTTCGGCAGCGGCTTCGACCTGGACATCTACGTCCACATGGGTGCCGGCTCGTATGAGTGCGGCGAAGAGACGGCCCTGATGTCGAGCCTGATGGGTGAGCGGGGGATGCCCCGGCACAAGCCGCCGGCGGCCCCGCTGCCGGTCGTCAGCGGCGTCTGGAAGTCGCCCACCATCGTCAATAACGTCGAGACCATTGCCACCGCCGTGCCGATCATCAACGTTGGTGGGGCCGAGTATGGTAAGTGGGGCACGGGAACGCCAGGCCAGGGTCCGGCCTCGCGCGGCACCAAGCTGGTCACGGTCTCGGGCCACGTCAAGAAGCCCGGCAACATCGAGATCGTGCTGGGGACGCCGATCCGCGAGATCATCTACGACATCTGCGGCGGCATGAAGGACGACATCCCGTTCAAGTTCATGATCCCCGGCGGGTCGTCGGTGCCGCTGCTGATCGAGGACGCGCTGGATACGCCCTATGACTACGAGGCGCTCGCCAAGGCCGGCTCGCTGCTCGGCTCGGGCGGCCTGATGATCTTCAACCAGACCGTCAGCGTCCCCGCCCTGATGACCCGCCTGATGCACTTCTACGCCCACGAGTCGTGCGGCAAGTGTACGCCGTGCCGCGAGGGGACGAGTTGGCTGGTCAAGATTCACGACCGCATCATGGCCGGCGGCGGGCGCTACGAGGACATCGACATCCTGAGCGACATCTGCAACAACATCGCCGGACGCTCGTTCTGCCCACTGGGCGACGCCGCCGCCTGGCCGCTGGTCGGCCCGACCGGCACCGGCGGCGCGCTCAAATACTTCCGGCATGAGTACGAGGAGCTGGTCCGTAGCGGCGCGGGCGGCAAGAAGCGCGCCTTCGCGCCTTTGCAGATGGCTGCGGTTTAAGCCACGGGGGGCGGCGATGGTCAGCGCGCAGGATAAAGCGTTCTACGAGTCGAACGGTTACGCCGTGGTCAAGGGCCTTTTCTCCGCCGATGAAGTGGCTTCCTTGCGCGAGCACTTCATGGCCTTGCGCGCGGAAGGCACCAAGCCCGGAGACATGGCGGCCCAGACGCCCCAAGCGGGCGATCCACTGGTGACGTTCCCGCGCATGGTCCATATGCACCGCTGGGACGCCGCAAGCCTCCGATGGGTGCTGGACGCGCGGCTCGGGGAGTGCCTGGAAGCGTTCCTGGGCGACGAGCCACTGGCAGTGCAGACGATGCTCTATTTCAAGCCCGCCGGGGCGCGCGGGCAGGCCCTGCACCAAGATAACTTCTACCTGCGCGCGCAGCCGGGGACTTGCATGGCGGCCTGGATGGCGCTGGACTCGTGCGACGAAGAGAACGGGTGTATGCGGGTCGTGCCCGGCAGCCACGGCTGGCCGGTTTTGTGTACCGCCGGTGCGGACACCTCAGCGAGCTTCACCGACGTGACCGTGCCCATCCCGCAGGGCGTCGAGGCGGTGCCGGTCGTCATGGACGCGGGCGACGTTCTGTTCTTCAACGGTTCTCTGGTCCACGGCTCTTATCCGAACGTCAGCACGGGCCGCTTCCGGCGCTCACTCATCGGCCACTACATTGAGAGCCGGGCGGAGCAGGTCACGGAGTTCGACCAGCCCGTTTTGCGGATGGATGGCACCGCTTTCGAGATCGCCGGAGTTCAAGAGGGCGGCCCTTGCGGCGTCTGGGTAAACCACGACGGCAGGAGCGAGATCGAGATGTCCGGCGGGCAGCTCACGGCGGCCGGGCACGAATAAACAAGAATTAGAAACACAACTATGGCGGAAACAGCGACAGCGACGGTATCGACGGCGCAGGGAACGAGCGCAAACCCGCCGGTAGAAATGGTTGGGCTGACCATCGACGGCAAGGCGGTCTCAGTCCCCAAAGGCACACTGGTCATTACGGCGGCGTTCCAGGCCGGCGCGGACATCCCGTACTTCTGCCATCACCCGCGGCTCAAGCCGGCGGGCGCGTGCCGGATGTGCCTGGTCAAGATCGAGAAGATGAACAAAATCCAGACCGCCTGCACGGTGCCGGTCGCCGAGGGCATGGTTGTGGATACGATCTCGCCCGAGGTCAAGCAGGCGCAGAACGGGATACTTGAGTTCCTGCTGATCAACCACCCGCTGGACTGCCCCGTCTGCGACCGGGGCGGCGAGTGTCCCTTGCAGAACATGGTCTACCAGTACGGGCCGGGCGTGACGCGGTTCATCGACGAGAAGCGGCACTTCCCCAAAGCCGTGCCGATCTCGGACTATGTCGTGCTGGACCGGGAGCGGTGCATTCAGTGCGCGCGCTGTACGCGCTTCACCGAGGAGATTTCGGGTGACGGGGAGCTTGCCATCGAGAACCGGGGCAATGCGTCCATCATCTCGCCGTTCTCGCCGGAGGGCTTCAAGTCCAAGTTCAGCGGCAACACCATCGAGCTTTGCCCCGTGGGGGCGCTGACCTCGCGGACGTATCGGTTCGCCGCGCGGCCCTGGGAGTTCCAGTCGCAGGAGTCGATCTGCTCCATGTGCGGGGTGGGCTGCAACATCGTCGCGCAGACCCGCAACGGCGAGCTGATGCGCGTCAACGCCCGGCTCAACGAGGACGTCAACGAGGAATGGACCTGCGACAAGGGCAAGTTCGAGCAGTACTGGGTGAACTCGTCGGACCGGGCCAAAGACCCGCTCCAGCGCTACGCCTCGCAGCTCCGCAAAGTTACCTGGGACGATGCCCTGGGCGCGGCGGCGAAGGCGCTCAAAGAGGCCGCCGCTGCTGACCCCAACAGCGTGGCGGGCATCGGGTCGTCGAAGGCCACCAACGAGGATTTATATTTGTTCGGGCGGCTGTTCCGGGGGGCGCTGGGGTCCAACAACCTGGACCATCGGATGTTCTCGTTCCCGATCCTGCCGATGCAAACGTCTATTGCCGGGGTGGGGGAAGCCAAACAGATCGTGGCCGTGGGCACCCAAGTCGATGACGACCTGCCCGTGCTGTGGCTGAGAATCTACAAGGCCATCTCCAAGGGCGGGGCTAAATACTTCCGCAACGACGATGCCCGCTCCTTGGAAGTCGCCGAGGCGATCAAGGCCGGGTCGGGGACGGTCGTGCTGGCCTGGTACGCCCTGCCCCCCGCCGAGATCGAGTTCCTGCAAGCCGCCTGCGCGGCCTCGGGCGCGAAGCTGAACGTGCTGCTGCCCGACGCCAACTCCTGGGGCGCGATCCAGATGGGCATTTTGCCGGACCGGCTGCCCGCCATGCAGGCCGTCACCAACGGCGCGCGGCCCCGGTTCGAGACGCTGTGGGGCGGGCCGATCCCCGCCGAGCCGGGCCTGGACACGCGCGGCATTTTGGAAGGCTGCGTCAGCGGCAAGATCAAGGCACTGTACGTGATGGGCCAGGACCTGCTGACTGCCTACCCCGACGCGGCCCTGGCCCGGCAGGCGCTGGAAAAAGTCCCGTTCCTGATCGTGTCCGATATGTTCTTGACTGAGACTGCCAAGATAGCCGATGCGTTCCTGCCCTCGTGCTCGTTCATCGAGAAAGACGGCTCGTTCACGAACATTGAGGGCCGCGTCCAAAAGTTCAAGAAGGCCGTGCAGCCGCGCGGCCAGAGCAAGCCGGACTGGCAGATCGTCTCTGAGCTTCTGTCGCGCCTGGGCAAGCCCGTCCCGTACTTCTCGCCGCGTGACATCAGCCGCGAGATCAGCAAGATCACCGCGTCCTGACCCCGACGAAATGCACTGCCGAAAGAAACTATGGACCTCGCAACCTTCTTTCACTACTTCTTCAACGTGGACCCGATCCACACAAGCACTGGGCGATTGCCCGCCGACTTGTGGTGGATCGAGGCCCTGCGCGTCCTTGTCCGCGTCCTGATCGGCGTCTTCTCGATCCTGCTGGTCGTGCCGCCGCTGGTCTGGTGGGAGCGGCGTCTGCTGGGCTGGATGCAGCAGCGGCAGGGGCCGAACCGCGTCGGGCCGTTCGGTCTGCTCCAGACCATCGCGGACGGGCTGAAACTTCTCTTCAAGGAAGACATGAATCCGACCAACGTCGATAAGGTCCTGTTCATCCTGGCCCCGATGATCTTCCTGATCCCGTCGCTCGTCACAGCCGCCGTCGTGCCGTGGGGACCGAGCTACACCTGGGGGGCCGCCGCGCCCAATGTTAGCGTCGGCGTGCTGTATATGCTGGCCTGGTCATCGCTCGCCGTGTACGGCGTGGTTTTGGCCGGCTGGTCGTCGAACAATAAGTATTCGTTGCTCGGCGGCCTGCGGTCGTCCGCGCAGATGATCTCGTATGAGCTGGGCATGGGCCTGTCCATCCTATCGGTCGTGCTGCTCTCGGGCAGCCTGTCCATGCAGGAGATCGTCAAGGCGCAGGGCTACTTCGGGATCAGCCCCGAGCTGACCCACTTGGGGCTGGCACTGCCGGCCTGGAACGTGTTCAAGTTCTTTCCGATGGGGCTTCTCGCCTCGCTGATCTATCTGATCTCGATGCTGGCCGAGACCAACCGGGCACCGTTCGACCTGCCGGAAGCCGAGACGGAATTGGTCGCCGGCTACCACACCGAGTATTCATCTATGAAGTTCGCCACGTTCTTCCTGGGGGAGTACGCGAACATGGTGGTGACGAGCGCGATCGGGGCAACACTCTTTTTGGGCGGCTTCCACGCGCCGATCCCGTGGCTCAACCAACTGCCACAGGGCATCGTCAACCTGTACACGTTCACGGCGTCCGGCGGGAGAGACTTCGCGCACTGGGGCATCCCGTGGCTGACGCTGATCGTCAACTCGCTCCTGCCGGTCGTGTGGCTGACGCTCAAGATCGTGGCGGGGCTGTACTTCTTCATCTGGATTCGCGCCACGCTGCCGCGCCTGCGCTACGACATGCTGATGAAGATCGGCTGGCAGGGCATCCTGCCGCTGGCTCTGCTGAACCTCCTGCTGCTGGCCGTCGCGCTTTCGGTCAGCTACATCCTGGCCGCGATACTCTGGGTGCTCCTGTTCGCCGTCATCCTCGTGTTCGCCGCGCGGTCGCCGTCGTCGCGCCGCTTCACGGCAAACTCGCGCCGGGCCGAAACGATTGAACTGCATTCCACCCCTGCCCCGTACCGCGTGATCGCTGAGAACCCCGGCCACGGCGCGCAGACATTGCCGCCCGACGCCAAGATCGGCGGCTTCCCGGTGGCGACGACGGAGCGCGAAGCGGACGCCGTCAAAGCGGGCACCCGTTAGAAAGAAACCTTTTATGAGCCTCTGGGATGACATCAAGGCACTGGGCAACGAGGCGAAAGCGCCGCTGACCGGCATGGGCATTACGTTCGGCTACTCCAACCAGGAGCGCGTGACGATTCAGTACCCCGAGTTCCGCCGGCCCATGCCGCGCCGGTCGCGCTGGCGGCACGTCCTGAACCGCTACGAGAACGGCCTGGAGAAGTGCATCGGCTGTTCGCTCTGCGCCGGGGCGTGTCCGGCAAACGCGATTCTAGTGGTCGCCGCCGAGAACACCGAGGAAGACCGTCGTTCGCCGGGTGAGCGTTTCGCCGCGCAGTACGAGATCAACATGCTGCGCTGCATCTTCTGCGGCTACTGCGAAGAGGCCTGCCCGACCCAGGCGATCCAGCTCAAGGACATCTGCGAGCTGGCCGATGACAACCGCAAAGACTTGATTTATACCAAGGAAATGATGCTGGTCGCCGACGCGAGCAATTCTTAGGAAAGAGACCCACAGCCTAAGCCTATGACCGCCCAACTGATCCTCTTCGGCGTCCTTGCCGCCATCTCCGTCGTCTGCGGCATCGCCATGATCGCGCAGGACAACCCCGTCCGCAGCGCGTTGTTCCTGGTGCTGGTGCTGTTCAGCGTCGCCCTGCTGTTCCTGTCCCTGCACGCGGTCTTCATCGCCGCCATTCAGGTCATCGTGTATGCCGGTGCCATTATGGTCCTATTCATATTCGTGATCATGCTGCTCAACCTGGGTACACCCGAGCGGGTGGTGGACCGGCTCAAGCCTCAGAAGCCGCTGTCCGTGGTCGCGGGGCTGGCGGTCGTGGCGGTGCTGGCGACCGTCATCGCTTCCGTCCCCGTCAACCAGCATTCTGAGACGCTGCCGGTCGGCCTGGTGGGGCCGGGCGAAGTGGGCCTGGGGCTGAACGGCATGAACACGGGCTTGTTCTCTGCGGCGTGGTTCTTTCCCTTTGAGATCGTCTCGATCCTGCTCCTCGTCGCCGCCGTCGGCGCGGTCATGCTGGCGAAGAAGAGAATTTAGCGGGAAGAGGATTTAGTCGGACGCCATGAACCAATACATCCCCCTCGACTATTACCTGGTCCTGAGCGCCGTTCTGTTCACCATCGGCGTCGTCGGCGTTCTTGTCAAGCGCAACCCCATCGTGATCTTCATGTGCGTCGAGCTGATGCTGAACGCGGTCAACCTGACGTTTGTAGCCTTCTCGCGCTACAAGACGCTGACCGATCCGACACACGCGCTCGACGGGCAGCTTATGGTCATCTTCGTCATGGCCGTGGCTGCCGCCGAGGTCGCCGTCGGCCTGGGCATCCTGGTCTCCATTTTCCGCAACCGCACGTCCATCAATGTGGACGAGATTGATCTGCTAAAAGGCTGACTTCATGCCGCATTCCGACCACACCCTCTTCTACGCCTGGCTTATCCCGCTGTTCCCCCTGGTCGGGTTTCTGATTAACGGCGTCCTGGCCCCCCTGTTGACGGGGAAGCCGTTGCCGAAAGCGCTGGCCGGCGGGCTGGCGACCGCCCTGGTCTTCGGCTCGTTCGCCGTCGCGTGTCTGCTCTTCCAGCACATCCAGCACGCCGACGCCGCCCACAAGCAGGCGACGGTCTATCTGACGCACTGGCTCAGTATCCCGACCGACCCGCAGGGCATCCACTCGTTCCAGGTCAACTATGAGCTTTTGATCGACCCGCTTTCCATCTTGATGATGCTAATCATCACCGGCGTCGGCGGGCTGATTCACTTGTATTCGACCAGCTACATGGCTGCCGAAAGCGGCTACCAGCGGTTCTTCGGCTACCTGAACCTGTTCATCTTCTTTATGCTGATGCTGGTCATGGGCAACAACCTGCTGGTGCTGTTCATCGGGTGGGAGGGCGTCGGCCTGTGCTCCTACCTGCTGATCGGCTACTTCTACGAGAAGAAGTCGGCGGGGGACGCGGCCAAGAAGGCGTTCATCGTCAACCGCATCGGCGACGTCGGCGTCCTGATCGGGATGTTCTTTCTGTTCCATTACTTCGGGACGCTGGACTTCGTGACGGGGCACAGCGGCATCGTGGGCATGACCGAGGCCGCGCCCGCGCTGCTGCGCCTGGCGACGCCCACCCTGATCACGGTGACGATGCTGATGCTGTTCCTCGGCTGCACGGGCAAGTCGGCGCAGATTCCGCTGTATACCTGGCTGCCCGACGCGATGGAGGGACCGACGCCGGTCTCGGCCCTGATCCACGCGGCGACGATGGTGACGGCGGGCGTCTATCTGATCTCCCGCACCCACGCGCTGTTCGTGCTGTCCGACACTGCCATGCTCACCGTGGCCGTGACGGGCATCGCGACGGCGCTGTTCGCGGCGACCATCGGGCTGATGCAGAACGACATCAAGCGCGTTCTGGCCTACTCGACCGTCTCGCAGCTCGGCTATATGTTCGCCGCCTGCGGCGCGGGCGTGTTCGCGGCGGGCATGTTCCACGTCATGACCCATGCGTTCTTCAAGGCCTGCCTGTTCCTCGGCTCCGGCTCGGTCATCCACGCGGTCGAACACGCCATGCACGACTCGCACGCCCACCAGGGTGAGGCGAGCGCCGCCCACGCTGAGCACGGCGACAGCGCAGACGAGAAGACCGGCGGCACGGGCGGCCCGGACCCGAACGACCCGCAGGACATGCGGAACATGGGCGGCCTGTTCCCGCGCATCCGCGTCACGGCCATCTCGATGATCGCGGCCACTCTGGCAATCTCGGGCATCATCCCCTTTGCGGGCTATTGGAGTAAGGACGAAATTCTCTGGCGCTCTTGGCAGACGCTGGGCAGCGGCAACTGGCTGTTCTGGGCCATCGGGGTCGTGACGGCGCTGCTGACGGCGTTCTATATGTTCCGCATGATCATAAAGACGTTCTTCGGGGCACCGCGCAGCGAGGCGGCGAAACATGCTCCCGAGTCGAGCCTGGCGATGATCGTGCCCATCGGCATCCTCGCCGTGCTGTCCTCGGTCACGGGCTGGGCCGTCCTGCGCTTTGAGAGCTTCGCGGAGTTCTTGCAGCCGTCGGTCGGCGGCCTACCGACGGTTCACGACGGAGATATGAAAAAGAATCTGGGCATAGGGACTTCGCTCGCCATCGTCGCCGTCATCGCCTACTGCGTCGTCCGCTACCGGAATGCGAAGAACGGCGAGATGCTGACGCCGCAGGTGCGGGCGAACCACGCCTACTTTACAAAGGGCTGGTACAACTACACCCTGCTGAACAAATACTGGGTGGACGAGGCCTATAATTTGTGGTTCGTTAAGCTAGGAAAACGGCTGGCGACCTGGCTGTGGCGCAAGTTCGACGTCGAAGGCGTGGACGGCATCGTCAATGGGGTGGGGGGCCTGACCGCCTGGGCCGGGCAGCGCGTCCGGCAGACGCAGAACGGCTTCGTCCGCTCCTATGCCTTTTCGATGGTGACGGGCATCCTGCTCATCCTCGCCGTCGTCGCCGTGCGCGTGATGGGACTGCACAGATAAATCATGACTGACCAAATCACACAAATCCCCTGGCTGACGCTGACCGTGTTCCTGCCCGCGCTGTTCGCCCTGGCCGTCGCGCTGATCCCCAAGACGAACGTGCAGGCCATGAAGGCCGTCGCCCTCGTCGGGACACTGGCGACCCTGGCCGTCTCGGCTGTGCTGTACGCGCTCTTCGTGCCCTCCGGCCCGCAGTTCCAGCTCCAGGACAAGCTGAACTGGATACCCTCGCTACACATCAACTACTTTTTGGGCATGGACGGCATCTCGCTGCTGATGGTGCTGATGACGACGGCGATCTTCCCGTTCGTCGTCGGCGTCTCGTTCGGTACGATTACCGAGCGCGTCCGCGAGTACTACTGCTGGGTGCTGGTGATGGAAACCGCCGTGCTGGGCGTCTTTTTGTCCCTGAACATGGTGCTGTACTACCTGTTCTGGGAGGGGATGCTGATCCCGATGTACTTCATCATCGGCATCTGGGGCGGACCGCGCCGCGTCTACGCGACCGTCAAGTTCTTCCTGTACACGATGGTCGGCTCGATGGTGATGCTGGTCTCGATCATGGCCCTGTACTTTCTGGCCGGGTCGCAGTCGTTCGACCTGCCGTTCCTACAGCAGCACGTCCGCGCGGGCCTGTTCTCGGGGCGTGAAACGACCGATATCCTGCTGTTTCTGGGCTTCTTCGCGGCCTTCGGCATCAAGGCCCCCGTGTTCCCCTTCCATAGCTGGGTGGTGGACGCCTACGCCGAAGCACCGACCGGCGGCACGATCATCTTGGTGACGCTGAAGATGGGTTTGTACGGGTTCATACGCTTCTGCCTGCCTCTGTTCCCGAACGCCGTGAAGGCCTGCGCGCCGGTCATCATCACGCTGGCGGTTATCGGCGTCATCTACGCGGCCCTGGTCGCCGCGATGCAGACCGACATGAAGCGGCTCCTGGCGTATTCGTCCATCTCGCACATCGGCGTCATCATGCTGGGCATCTTCGCGCTGACGAGCATGGGCCTGTCCGGGGCCGTGGTGCAGATGGTCTCGCACACGATCACGACCGGTGCGCTGTTTATCCTCGTGGGCGGCCTGTACGCGCGGCGGCAATCAAACCAGATCGGCGATTTCGGCGGCTTGGTCGCGGTCATGCCCATGTTTACGGTGGTCTTCCTGATCGCCACGCTTTCGTCGGTCGCCCTGCCGCTGACGAGCGGCTTTACGGGCGAGCTTTTGCTGCTGATGGGGTCGTTCCAGACACACCCGTGGGCGGCGGGCTTCGCGACGACGGCGGCGATCTGGTCGGTCGTCTATATGTTCTGGATGATCCAGCGTGTGATGTACGGCAAACTGACCTCAGATGCCAACCGGGCGCTCCCGGACATGACGGGCGGCGAGAAGTGGGCTTTGGTGCCGCTCGTGGTGCTGATCTTTGTGCTGGGCGTCCTCCCCACGCCGACCGTCTTGAACAAGGTCAACCCGTCCGTGAACGCCGTCGTGTCGCAGACGTTCCCCGTCTACAACGACCCGTTCGCTCCCAATACATCGTTACCGGCGACACGCACGGCGAACGCCAAGTAAGGTCCACTCATGCCCTCTAGTCCTATCAGCGTCACCGGCTACGACCTTTGGGCCGCCTCGCCCCTCTTGCTCGTTGTACTGACGGGGATGGCCGTCCTGATGGTGGACCTGGCCCTCCCGCGCGACCGCAAGAGCGGGTGCGTCGCCGTCTCCCTTTTTGGCCTTCTTCTTTCGTGGGGTGCCTGCTTTAGCCTCTGGCACGCCAACCGGACCGGCTTCGGCGGCACGGTCGTCGCCGACGATTTTGCGCTGGCCTTCCAGCTCATCTTAATCGTCGTCGCGGGCCTGTCCATCATGCTGTCTGAGAAGTACATCCAGGAGAAGGGGATCAACCACGGCGAGTATTACGCCCTGCTGCTCTTCTCCACGTCGGGCGCGATGCTGATGGCGACCTCGCGCGAGCTGATCACCATCTTCATCGGCCTGGAGGTGCTGTCCATCGCCCTGTACGTCCTGTCCGGCTTCGCCCGGACCGAGGCGCGCTCGGAAGAGTCGGCGATGAAGTATTTCCTGCTCGGCTCGTTCTCGTCGGGCTTCTTCCTGTACGGCATCGCATTGGTGTACGGCGGCACGGGCACGACGCGGCTGGACGCCCTGAGCAACGCCGCCCTCGTCCCACACGCGGCCCTAACCTCGCTCTACGCGGTGGCGGGCTTCGCGCTGCTGCTGATCGGGCTGGGCTTCAAGGCCGCCATCGTGCCGTTCCACTCGTGGACGCCGGACGTCTATGAGGGCGCACCCACTTCGGTAACGGCGTTCATGTCGGCGGGGGCCAAGGCCGGAGCGTTCGCGGCGTTGATCCGCGTCGCCATCGTGCTGCTGCCGCTGTCGGCGATCTTCCACGACATCATCTGGGTGCTGGCCCTGCTGACGATGACCGTGGGCAACGTCGTCGCCATCGTGCAGACGAACATCAAGCGGATGCTGGCCTATTCGAGCATCGCCCACGCGGGCTATATTCTGGTCGGCCTGCTGGCGGGCAGCTCGGGCTATGCCAACACGCACCCCGCAGTACGGACCGAGGCCTACGCGGGCATCCTGTTCTACGTGCTGGCCTACACGTTCATGAACCTGGGCGCGTTCGGCATTCTCATATTGCTGGCCCGGCGCGGGGATGAGCTGAACACCATCGAGGACTTGCAGGGGCTGGCGTCCGCGCAGCCTTGGGCCGCCGCGCTGATGGCCCTGTTCATGTTCTCGCTGGGCGGCGTCCCGCCCGCGGCGGGCTTCTTCGGCAAGTTCTACGTCTTTATTGCCGCCGTCCACGCCGGGCAGTACGCGCTGGCATCCATTGGCTTGGTCGTGAGTGTCATCGGCGCGGCGTACTACCTGCGGATCGTCTATACGATGTACTTCCTGCCCGCCAAGCGCGAATTCCCAACTCATGTCTGGCGCTTCGCCCCCGGTGCGGATGTCGCCCTGGTCCTCTGCGCGCTTCTGACGCTCGTGCTGGGCGTCTTGCCCGGATACGCCTACAAGACCGCCGTGGACGGCTCCCGTTCGCTCCAAGACACGCCCGCTGTGACACAATATGCCGCCTCGCGCCCGCCCATTGAGCGGGCGAGTGTTCGGTAGCGCACGCGCCAGGGAAAGCGCCTAGCGTTGAGCGCCCGGCACTGGAAGTACCGGGCTACCCGGAGGAAGTGCCTCCGGCACTGAAGACGGCCATCGGGGCCTCTCTCTAGCCCCGGAGGGGCTTTTCATGTACTTGGGTAGCCCGACACTTCCAGTGCCGGGCGCTTTTGTTTGCCTACGTCGGTGACTTGTGCAGGTGAACCATCTTCCACACGCCGTCCATCTTTACAAATACCCGCGTCTCGTTGACCGTCGCAAACTGCGGCGGGCTGCCGCTCTCGCTGAAGGTCGTCTTCAGGAGCGTGTAGTTGACGACGGCGGTTTCGCCATAGACCTGTACGCGCGGCGTTAGCATGTCCAGCCGCCCCGGCGATCCGTTCCCCCCTGCCTCGATCAGCCGCAAATGGAAGTCCAAGCCGTCGATCCGGTGCGGCGCGATGTACCACTCATAAGATGACATGTCCTCGGCGCTGTGTTCGCGGTGGACGGATGGGTCGGCGGTATACATCGCGTCCAGCATCCGGCGCGTCAGCGCCAGGACTTCCCCCTGTGCCGCGTCCTCTTCTTCGGTTGACATAGAGCATCCCTTTCGCCGGCGAAAACTGCTATACTATTCCCACGCAGAGACGTTTTTGGCAAGGGGGCGGGGATATGGCGGAACAGAAACAGTTCGTGTGCATGAACGGGGTCTTGGTTGCTAAGGGGGAGGCAGTCATCCCCTTTTATGACCACGGCCTGCTGTACGGCGACGGCTTGTTCGAAGGCATCCGCGTCTACGGCGGGCGCGTCTTCAAGCTTGACGAGCACGTCGCGCGCCTGTACTATTCGGCGCGCGCCCTGAACGTCGTCATCCCCGCGCCCGCCGAGGCGACGCGCGAGTCCATTCTGGAGACGGTCCGGGCGAACGGGCACCGCGACGGCTACATCCGCGTCACGGTCACGCGCGGGACGGGACTGGGGCTGGACCCGAAGCACATCAAGGGCGACGCGAACGTGTACATCTCCTGCGAGCAGCTCGCGCTGTACCCCGCCGAGATGTACGAGACCGGCCTGATCGTCGCCACGGTCTCGACCCGCCTGCCGTCCCCCGACGTGATCGACCCGCGCGTCAAATGCACGGGCAAGTACATCAACAACATCATGGCGAAGGCTGAGGCGAACCGCGCCGGGGCGGGCGAAGGGCTGATGCTCACCCGCGAGGGCTACGTCGGCGAGGCCACCGGCGACAATATCTTTTTGGTGCGCGACGGCGCGCTGACCACGCCGCCCGCCTCCATCGGCATCTTACAGGGCATCACGCGGGACACCGTGATCGGCCTGGCCCAGGACGCCGGGTATGCCGTCACGGAGCCGATCATCACGCAGTACGACGTCTATAATGCTGACGAGGTGTTCCTGACGGGCACGGCCGCCGAGGTCATCCCCGCCGTCCACTTCGACGGCCGGGACATCGGCGACGGCAAGCCCGGCCCCATCACGCGCCAGCTCATCGCCGCGTTCCGGGAGCACACGCGGGTGACGGGGGTTGAGGCGTTCTAGCTTTCTACTGGGGGAGCGTATGCGATTGTCCATTGAAGTTGAGCAGGAAGACGATGGGCGCTGGTTGTGTGAAGTTATGGAACTTCCAGGCGTCTTAGCCTACGGGCAGACCCGGCCCGAAGCGGTCGCCCGCGTTCAAGTGCTGGCTCTTCGTGTTCTCGCGGATCGGATTGAACACGGTGAGGCTTTGCCAAAGGCTGTGGACGTGCTGCCGCAAGTCTTTTCGGTGGCCGCGTGAGTCGCTGGCCTTCCACTAAAGCCAGTCGGGTTCTTGCGGCACTTCTGCGGATCGGGTGGAGCGTCAAGCGGGGAAGCGGTGGGTCTCACAAAGTTCTGGAACGTGTGGATTGGCCGGATTACGTCTGGGCGTTTCACGACGGGGTGGAGATTGGGCCGGTCATGCTATCCCGGATCGCCAAACATACCGGCCTGACGCCGCAAGATTTATAAGCGCGGTGAAAGCAGCCGATAGGTGGAGGCATGGCCGACGCGAACCAGCCAAATCTGCGCCTCCGGTTGACGCGCCAGAAGGCTTTCTGTCGCGGCGAACTCGCCCCAATGAGCGGCTTCTACGGTGGGCCGAATGTCGCGCTCGTAGATTTCTTGCCCTCGTTGCGCGGTTTCTTCGCGGCTGTAACGCGGCCGTGAGGCTGTCATGGTGGTTCTCTTCTGCACAGGATTGGTCTACGGCTGCATTCTACCAGATACGTTGCCTGTGTCCGACATACATTTGGAACTGTCTTACGTTCAGGCTGGCATGGCGACCGCAAACCCGGCACCATCACGCGCCAACTCATCGTCACTAGAGAGAAAGCAAAATGTTTCGCATCTCAACCACTTTCGTCGTCTGCTTAGGAGTAGTGGGAGTTGCCTGGGTGCTTGGTGGCATCTTTATCATTTATCTTGATGTCGCGCGGGTGTCGGCAGGATTTGGTAGCCAGAATTGGCCGCACGTACAGGGGCAAGTTACTAAGTCTGAAATGTTCCCGATTAAGAACTCCGATGGCACACCTGCCTTCTATCACGTCAAGATCGAGTACACTTATCTGCCTGCTAGTGAGACTTTCCCTTGCAACAATAGTCGCCTCTCCACTCTCGGCTTTATTGATCCTGCTGACGATAGCTACTCTTTAGCAGGAGCTAGCCATTTCCTGGCCCGCTACCCAGTAGGTAAAGCCGTCACGGTCTATCATGAGCGGGCAAATCCTATGAAGTCAACGTTGAGGCCCGGAACGGACGTCGGAACGTATAGTGGCAGCATGATGGGGGCTGTTTCGCTTCTTCTTGGAACAACGTGTTTATGGTTCATAGCCTTACTCGGCAGTAAGGGCAAACCAAGAGTGACGGCTGTTCATTCAAGAGGTATAGCGTAGCCACTCATAGCAGAAGGCTTTACCTACTTTTCCTTCAGAACTTCCGGGCCATAATCGGGTAAAATGGTGTCATAACGATGAACCCTCAGACGCCGACCGAACGCAAACTCTGCCTGTTTCAGTGGGTCTTTGTCCTGCTGATGGGGCTGCTCGGCGCTGCTCTCGGCGCGATGATTGCTCCCGATGCCGCGTTGCCCCTGGAGCGTCTGCCCCGCCTCGCTGTCGGCCTGATGATCGGCCTGACCGTCTCCGGCGTCGGTATGTCGTTCTATTTGCACTGGAAGCGGTCCCGCGTGGGGAGCTAAAGCAATGGATGCGAAGGCCAGCGCGACAGCGGACGAAGACGAGGCCTGCCCCGCCTGTGGGATGACGCGGCGTGAGCTGTATGCCCAGGGCAAGATGGGCTGCGCGCGGTGCTACGAGACGTTCGGGGCCGAGGTGCGGCGCGCGCTGCGGGAGATTCACGGTGAGACACGCCACCTCGGCAAAAACGCCCGCTAACGCTGTCGGTGGGGCCGAGAGGGCGGACGGAGCCAAGGAGCTGCACCCGCCGGCTTGGGCCGGTGAGACGGGCTGGGAGGCGGACGTCGTCCTCTCCACGCGTGCCCGGCTGGCCCGGAACCTGACCGGCGTCCCGTTCCCCGGACGGGCCGAGGACGCGGGGCTGAAGGCGGTGGCGAAGCAGGTGCTCGCGGTGGCGAAGCGGCGAGACAAAGGGCACGTCGGCCTGCGCCCGGTCGAGATCGCCAGGCTCCCCGAGGCCAACCGGGCGGCCCTGGTGGACAGCCACTTGATCAGTGTCCCGCACGCCCTCTCCGGGCCGCACCGATGGGCGCTGGTGGACGACCGGCACACGATCAGCGTGATGGTCAACGAGGAGGATCATCTGCGCCTCCAGGCGATCCTGCCGGGCTTGCAGCTCGAAGCCGCCTGGCGCATCGCGGACCAGATGGACGACCAGTTTGGGGCGCATCTGGAGTATGCGTTCGACGCCCATTACGGGTACCTGACGTCGTCGCTGTCCAACTGCGGGACGGGCCTGCGGGTGTCCGTGATGGTGCATCTGCCCGGCCTGGCGCTGTCAGGCAAGCTCGACGGCGCGCTGGAAGCGGCGCGGACGCTGGGGGCGGCGGTGCGCGGCCCTTACGGCGAGGGCAGCGAGTCGGCGGGAGACGTTTACCAGGTCTCGAACGCCGTCAGCACGGGGAAGAACGAGCGGCAGTTGCTCACCCGGCTGGCGGCAACGGCGACCCTGCTGGTGACCGACGAGCAGGCCGCGAGGGAACTGCTCTGGCTGGATAGGCGTTCTTATCTTGAAGAAAAGGTGGCCGAGGCGCGCGACCGGCTTAAGCGCGCCGAGCGCCTCTCGGCGGGTGATTCGATGGCCCTGCTGTCGATCCTGCGCCTGGGCGCGCTTCTCGGCCTGCCGACGGGCGTGACCCCGCGCGTGTTCAACGAGCTGCTGTCGTCGCTTCGGATCGGCGCGCAGTTCGTCTCCGGCGAGCGGGCGCAGTACACGTTTTATGAGGAGACGCGGCGGCCCGCGCTGATCCGCAACAAGATCCGTGAGGGCGCGCGCGAGGGCAGCCTTCAGTTCAGCTTTTAGAGTCCACACACAGCAGACCAGGGATAATAGAGAGCAGGAGAAGCAAACATGTGGCAGCGATTCACGGAGCGCGCCCGCAAGGTCGTGTTCTATGCACAGGAAGAAGCCGGGCGACTCGGCGAAAACTACGTCTCGACCGAGCATCTTTTGCTGGGCCTGGTCCGCGAGAACGACAGCGTCGCGGCCCGTATCTTGGACCGGATCGGCGTCAGCCTGGGCCGCATCCGCTCGGAGATCGAGCGGCAGGTCGCGCGCGGGGACGGCCGGCTGGGGCAGGACATGCAGCTCACGCCGCGCGCCAAGCGGGTCATCGACTTGGCCTATGACGAGGCGCGGCAGCTCAACAACAACTATATCGGGACGGAGCACCTGCTGCTGGGCTTGATCCGCGAGGGCGAGGGGCTTGCGGGCCGCGTCCTGTCCAAGCTGGGCGTGGACCTGGACCGGACGCGCCGCGAGGTCATGCAGCTCCAAGAGGGCGGCGGCGAGGGCGGCGCGGCCACGGGGCGCAGCGCGGCGACCAAGACGCGGACGCCGACACTGGACGAATTCGGTCGTGACCTCACCGAGCTGGCCCGCAACGAGAAGCTGGACCCCGTGATCGGGCGCGCGAACGAGATCGAGCGGTGCATCCAGATCATCTCGCGGCGCATGAAGAACAATCCGTGCCTGCTGGGCGAGCCGGGCGTGGGCAAGACCGCCATCGCTGAGGGTTTGGCCCAGCGAATCATCATGGGCGACATCCCGGACTTCCTCAAAGACAAGCGCGTCATCCAGCTTGACCTGGCCGCTCTCGTCGCGGGGACGAAGTACCGGGGCGAGTTCGAGGAGCGGATGAAGCGGGTGATGGAGGAGATGCGGAAGGCGCAGGGCGAGATCATCCTGTTCATCGACGAGTTGCATACATTAGTCGGCGCGGGGGCCGCCGAAGGGGCTATCGACGCCTCCAACATCATGAAGCCTGCCCTGGCGCGCGGCGAGTTGCAGTGCATCGGCGCGACCACGCTGGACGAGTACCGCAAGTACGTCGAGCGCGACGCGGCTTTGCAGCGCCGCTTCCAGGCCATCCAAGTCAAAGAGCCATCGGTTGACGACGCCATCGAGATTCTCAAAGGCCTGCGCCCGCGCTACGAGCAGCACCACAAGGTCGAAATCACCAACGAGGCCCTGGACTCGGCGGCCCGACTGTCCGACCGCTACATCTCCGACCGGTTCCTGCCGGACAAGGCCATCGACGTCATCGACGAGGCTGCCTCGCGCGTCCGCCTGCGCGCGGCCATGCCGCCCCAGGATCTGCGCGACGCCAAGATCGAGCTGAACGCAATCCAGAAGGAGCTGAACGGGCTGCCCAACAACCGGCAGTATGAGAAGGCCTACGACCTCCAGGGCCGCAAGCGCGAATTGGAAGAGCGCGTTCAGGAACTCGAAGAAGGCTGGACCGAGACCAAGAAGGACGCCAAGCAGACCGTGGACGAGGACGAGGTGGCGGCGATCATCTTCTCGATGACCGGCATCCCCGTCGCGCGCCTGGTCGAGGCCGAGACGCAGAAGCTGTTCCGCATGGAGGAAGAGCTGCACAAGCGCATCATCGGCCAGCACGAGGCCATCGTGGCGATCTCCAAGGCCGTGCGCCGGTCGCGGTCGGGCCTGCGCGACGTCCAGCGGCCCATCGGCTCGTTCATCTTCCTGGGTCCCACGGGCGTCGGCAAGACCGAGCTGGCACGGGCGCTGTCCGCCTACCTGTTCGAGAAGGAAGACAACCTGATCCGCATCGACATGTCCGAGTACATGGAGAGCTTCGCGGTCTCGCGCCTGGTCGGTGCCCCTCCCGGATACGTCGGCTACGACGAGGGTGGGCAGTTGTCCGAGGCCGTGCGGCGTAACCCGTACTGCGTCGTGCTGCTGGATGAGATCGAGAAGGCGCACCCCGAGGTCTACAACCTGCTGCTCCAGATCATGGAGGACGGGCGGCTGACCGACTCGCACGGGCGCGTGATCGACTTCAAGAACGTCATCCTGATTATGACCAGCAACATCGGCGCGCGGAGCATTCAGGGCGAGCGCGAGATGGGTTTCGGGCGGACCGACGACGGCAGTCCGAAGTCGTCGGAGGAGCTGGCGCGGCGGATGGACAGCATCAAGGGGCGCATCACCGACGAGCTGAAGCGCGTCTTCCGCCCTGAGTTCCTGAACCGCGTGGACGAAACCATCATCTTCCACCCGCTTTCGTCGGACGAGATCCGCGAGGTGGTCACGCTGATGCTGGACCGGGTGGGCAAGCAGGTCGCGCAGAAGGGCATGGACTTCGAGGTCACGGACACCGCCAAGGCGTTCCTGGCACGCGAGGGCTACGACCCGCAGTACGGCGCGCGCCCGCTGCGCCGGGCCGTGCAGCGATTAGTCGAGGACCCGCTGGCCGAGGAGATTTTGCTGGGCCGGTTCCTCGCCAACGATACCGTCGTGGTAGACACCGATGCCGAGAGCGGCATCATCTTCCGCAAAGGCTCCCCACTGGGCCTGGAAGGCGAGTTCGGGGCCGTCACGCCCGCAGAGACCTCTGTGGAAGCCCCGGAAGTCGCGCAAACCATAGAAACGACGAACGCTTAGTCCGTTCATCGACAGCAAAAGGGCCGGGAGCATTACGCTCCCGGCCCTTTCTTCTTGCGCTACGGCTTGGCCGCTGTTGCCGGGGCCGCAGTCGCCTTCAGCAATGTTGCCACCTGCTGCTTCAGGTCGTCGATCTGCTTCTGCATCCGCGCCAGCTCTTCTGTTACATTGGTGGCGGGCGCGGAAACCACGGCAGGTTTGCCCACTTCTTCGTAGGTATCACCCTGATCCATGACGATTTTTAAGATACTCCGCTCGCCCGGCTTCACGACGACGCCGAAGATGCGCTCCGGGCAGTAGGGCGTTTGGGGGCCGGTCTGATAGCCTGTCCATCCTTTTTCAAGAGTAATATCATATACTCCTGGTCGGATGTTCTTCGCGCTGTATAGGCCCCCCATATCCAAATTTGTTTGTGTATCAAACTCTCCGCCACCTTGACGTGTGCCTTTTATTTCTTGGCCGCTTACGAGGAATTTTTTCGAGATAGCTTGGCCCTGGCTGTTTGTGATAGTTCCTTCCAGCCAGCCGTACTGGGAAGCAGGGTCGGTCGGAGTGGGGGTGGGGGATTGGGCGTGGGCGGCGCAGGGGAGGAGCGCCAGGGCAACGAGCATGAACGATGAGTGGGAAGAGCGCATGGAGAGGGTCTCCTTGGATTGCTGAATGCGTAACGTGGCACCTGTATTATACATCGCTTGCGGGCGGCTGTCAACGAAAAACGCGGGCGCACTCGGGGGCGGAAATCGCGTATGAAAGGAGGACCACTTGACCGCAGGGTGGTTCGGTGCTATCCTATGCGTGGAGAACATTCCCAATGAGACTATTGCTTAAGGGTCGCTTTTGCCCCGCCCCGGCTGCCGCGCTCGGCGGTGTCTTGCTCGCGGCACTCGCTGCGCTCCTGCCGGCTTCGGCGCGGGCGGATTACCGGCAGAAGGCGGAGGAGCAGACGGATTACATCCAGACCCACTTCTACGACGCGGCGTCTAGGAAGTACCACGACACCTACCCCCTCGACCCCAAGGCGCTGCCGTGGGCTTTTATGTGGGCCAACGGCGTCCAGTGGCGCGTCCTCGCTGCCGCCGCCCAAGGCGACCCGGCCAAGTACCGATCCCTGTTGGACGCCTTCGGTCAGGGCATCCAAGATTATTGGGACCCCCAGGGCAAGCCGCCGGGGTTCAACGCTTATTGTTCAGGGCCGGGCGGGACGGACAAGTATTATGACGACAACGCCTGGATGGCGCTGGGGTTCTTGGAGGCTTACAATGCGACGCGGGACACGCAGTATCTCCAGCGGGCGCGGGCGACCCAGGCATTCGTCTTGAGCGGCTGGGACGAGAAGCTGGGCGGGGGAGTCTACTGGAGCCTCAAGCACGAGGGCAAGAACACCTGTGTCAGCGCCCCCGCCGCCGTGGCGGCCCTGCGGCTGGCCCGGCGGGTCGGGGCGGACCAGGCAGAGCAGCAGGCGTGGGCGGGACGGCTCATCGGATGGACCAACTCCCATTTTCAAGACACGGACGGGCTGTACTGGGACTCGGAGAACCTCGACGGCAAGATCGAGAAGACGAAGTGGACCTACAACACCGGCCTGATGATCCAGGCTGACGTGCTGCTTTCCCAGACGCGGGGCGACCGCCCGGCCCTGCACGAGGCGGAGCGGGTCGCGGACGCGGCGATCTCGACATGGCAGGACCGCGCGACGGGCGCGTTCACCAACGGGGCGAACTTCAACCACCTGCTCTGCGAGGGCCTGATCCGGCTGTACGAGGCGGACCACCGCATCAGCTACCTGAACGCCGTGCGCCGCCACGCCGCCTTCAGCTATCGCAGCCTGCGGGATGCGGCCAATGGCGGATACTGGTCGGACTGGAACCACGGCACCCACAAGCCGGATGAGCGCAAGTTCCTGCTGGAGAACGCCTCGGATGCCCGCCTGTTCTGGCTGCTGACGCCCTACCCGGACGTGGACGCGCTTACGCTTCAAGGGGTACGGGCGGCGGGGCGGGGGAAGGACGCGGCGGCGGAACCGCTGCTCCGGCAGGCGGCGGACAGCGACACGCAGGCCGTCGAGGCGCGCTACCGGCTCTGGCGAGTGCTCCAGCGGGAGAGGAAGCCGGCGGAAGCGCGGGCGCTGGGGCAGGAGATGGACGCGCTCGCCGGGGATGCCGTCCTGCGGACGAGGCTGGAAGCCGTCGGCTGGAAGCCGCCCGTGCCGGACGTTCGGGGGCTGAAGGGTACGCCCTGAGACAATGGCGGACAGGGTGGGATTCGAACCCACGGGGGAGTTGCCCCCCCGACTGTTTTCAAGACAGTTCCGTTATGACCACTCCGGCACCTGTCCGTGCGGAACGCTTTATTATACGCCCCCGGCATGGCGGCTGTCAACGCCGGGGTTTGGCCGTCGGACCCGCCGGGTATTTTCAAGTATGGAAGCTGGGAGCTATCTTCTGATCGAGCGCGGCATGACCGTGCGCGGGACCGACGGCGACCTCGGCAGCGTGGTGGAGGTCGTCGCCGATGAGGGCGTCGATGTCTTCCGCGGCATCGTGCTCGGCCACGGCCTGTTCTCGGCCAAGCGCGGCTTTGTCCACGCCGACCGCGTCGTCCGCGTGGAACAAAATGTCGTCCACGTCAGTCTTTCCAAAACAGAGGCCGATCAACTGCCGTCCCCGCTGACCGGCGGGCAGGCGTATGAAGGAAGGGACATCAAACCATGAAACGTGCGAGCAAACTGACGATACTGGGCCTGGCGGCCACAGTGGCTGTTGCGGCCATCGCCCCGGCGGCCCATGCCGACCAGAAGAACAAGAACCTCTGGCGCAATGGGGCTATCCTGGGGGGCGCGGCCGCCCTGTACGGCCTGCATAACCACGACAAGACCACCACGATCCTGGGTGCGGGCGCGGCGGCCTATTCCGCCAACCGCTACGAGAGCGACCGGCACCACCAGTCGCAGGAGCAGTCGAGGCGCGACCAGCGCGCCCGCTACTACCGCAGCCACCGGCACTACTACCGCCGCGCGCGCTGAAGAGACCGAACGAAAGGCCTGCCACCCGGCAGGCCTTTTTTGTCGGCAGGAAACGCGCCGCTTGCCGGCGAACTGTTCCGCATGAAGCTCAGCGTCTCGACACTCGGGTGCCCCGACTGGACCTTGGACCGGATCGCGTCGCGTCTGCCCGCTTACGGCTACGAGGGCGTCGAACTGCGGGGGCTGGGGCCGGACCTGGACGTGACGCTGGCCCCCGCGTTCAGCACGGACGCGGCGGCCTCGCACACGCGCCGGACGCTGGAAGATGCCGGGCTGGTAGTGTGCGCCCTGGACTCCTCCTGCGCCCTCGCCGCGCCCGAGGGGGCGGCGAGCGCGTCGACGCTGGACGAGGGGAAGCGGATGATCGATCTGGCCGCGCTGCTGGGTGCGCCCTGTGTCCGCGTCTTCGGCGGCGCGCTGCCTGACGGCGAGGCGCGGGCGTCGGGCGTCGCCCGCGCCGCCGATGCCCTGCTTTTTTTAGCGGACTACGCGGAGCGACAGCAGGCAGACGTCTCGGTCGTGCTCGAAACGCACGATGCTTTTTCGACGGGGGCACAGGTGGCCGAAGTGCTGCGGCAAGCATCAGATCACCCCCAGGTAGGGGTGCTGTGGGACCTGCATCACCCCTACCGCCACGGCGAGACGCCCCAAGAAACCTTCGCCGCATTGGGCGCGTATGTCAAGATGACCCACGTCAAAGACAGCCGGCCCCGCGAGACGTACTGCCTGCTGGGCGACGGCGACATCCCCGTTGAGACAATGCTGGGGCTGCTGAAGGGTGGTGGCTATAACGGCTGGCTGAGTCTGGAGTGGGAGAAGCGGTGGGTGCCCGCCCTGGCCGACCCCGAGATCGCCTTCCCGCAGTACGCCGCCCGGCTCGGTGAGTACCTGGCACGGCTCTGAAAGAACGACTGCCCATGAGATCGCGGCGCGGCTTCACCCTGATCGAGCTTCTGGTCGTCGTCAGCATCATCGCGCTGCTGACGGCGATTCTCCTGCCTGTTTTCTTCTCCGTCCGAGGCAAGGCGCGGCAGACGGCGTGCGTGTCCAACCTCCGGCAGATCGGCCTGGCGATCTCGCTGTACGCCCAGGACAGCGACGACCTCTACCCCGCCGGCACCGACCCGTCCGATGTGGATACGAACCCGAACATCTGGGCATCCACCGCCTACTACAGCCAGGTGCAGACCATGCCGCCGCTGGTTGACATCCTCGCGCCGTACATCCGCAACCAGGAGCTATGGCACTGCCCCTCCGACAGCGGCTACACCGACCTTGACATCAGCGCCTACCACGGTGCGACCATCCCGCTGGATGCGACCCCGACCTCGTTTATCAAATACCACACGTCCTATCTGTACCGCACCGAGATCGCCCTGCTCCACACGACCTACGGCTCGCTGGTCGCCTATGACACGGCGAATACCGCCCACGAGGGTGCCGAGGTCAACGTTTTGATGGACGGCAACGGCTCCTGGCACGGCGGCTTCCTGGTCAGCCAGAAGCGCTATAACGAGCTGATGGGCGACGGGCACGTCGTCAACCAGAACATCGCCCAGTTCGGGCGCACCTGGGAGCTGAGCCTGAAGCCGAAATAAACAGGAGTCGAGAGGCAGGGAACGCGGCACCGGGCGTCGAACTTTGCCCCCCTATGACGACGAAGACGCGGGCAGCCAAGCCGCCCCCTGCGGAGGGCCGCCGGGGCGAGGGCCACAGGGGCGAAGGGGACCGTGGCACGGGCTTGGTGACGTTCCTGGTCGGCTCGCTGATCGCCGCCTACCTCTTCCTGACCAACGCCGACCCGAAATCGTCCGAGGCGTACTGGCTCGTCAACATCGGGCTGTGCCTCTGGGTGCCGCTGGCCGTGATCCTCCTGGTGCTGAAGCAGGAGCCGAGCCAGTTCGGGATGACGCGCGGCGACCGCCGGCTCGGGCTGAAGTGGACCGGCATCGCCTGGGCCGGCATGGTGCTGATCCTGGCCGTCGTCATGGGCATCCCTCGTCTGCGCGCCCAGTTCCAGGGGCAGTACCTCGACGGCCGGCTCTCCCACTGGTATCTCTCCGGGCTGGGCGTCGTGTTCTCTCACAACGCCGTGAACCTCCGTGCGCTGCTCTACTACGAGCTGTTCACGGGCTTTTATATGTTCGGGTGGGAGTTCTTTTTTCGGGGGTTTCTGCTGTTCGGCTTGCAGAAGACCTGGCTCCGCAGCGGCGGGGCGGTCGTCTTCCAGGCCCTGGCGTTCATGCTCCTGCACTGGTCGCTCGATCCACAGGCGGCAAAGCCTCTCGCCGAGATACTCAGCGCTTTCCCCGGTGGGATCATCCTGGGCATCCTGGCCCTGAGAACGCGCTCGTTCGTCTACGGATTCCTCGCGCACTGGGCCATCTCCGTCACGCTCGATGTGATGCTCCTTTCTCCGTTTATTTTCCGGCACGTTGGGTAAATAAAACGGAGACATCCCGAGACAACGCCGCCTAGCCTCGGCCATTCGTCAGGAGAAGACCGATTCATGGAGACCATGCGGATCGAGACCAGTTTGCGACAGCGGGAGGGCGTCCCTGTTCTGGACGTCGTCGGCGAGATCGACATTTACACGACGCCGCAGTTTAAAGAAGCAGTCAGTGCGGTCATCGACCAGAACAAATCGGCCATCGTCATCAACATGGCACGTGTCACCTATATGGACAGCAGCGGTTTCGGTACGCTGCTGTCGGCGACGAAACGGCTGCGCCCGGTGGACGGCGCGCTGTACCTGGCCGCCTGCAACGACGCCATCCAGCGGATGCTCCAGATCACGCGCCTGAACACGATCTTTGGCGTCTACACGACGGAGGATGAGGCCTTGGCGGCGGCAAAGGCCGCGCCCTCAGCGCCCGTCTCCTCGGAGGCCACGGCGGCCTAACTTCCCCTGCACAGCGGCGGCGGCGGTCACTGACGCCGCCCCCAGTGCGAGACAAAGTGCGTACAAACCCACTCGAAACGCCTCCGGCTCGTAACGCAGCTCCAGAGCATTGTTTTGAGTGGAGCCTCGCCGTTGCCGTGCCGACAGCGTGACTGTGCGAAACACGTCCGGCCCCTCTGACAGTGTCGTCTCTTCCCCTCCCCACTTCGCGTGCCAGCCTGGATACCACTGTTCTGAGACCACCATCCGAGCGGCGGGGGATTGCCCCTCGGTCATGCACAAGAGCGTGACGCGCGTCGGCGGGCCGTTGATCTCGGTGTAGGTCCCACCCGCGCCGACGTTTTGCACCCGTGGCAGTGCCCCTTTGTCCTCGTAGACAAATGCCCCCCCGCCCGACCAAACAGGCTGCTGCCCCGGCAGCGGCTCAAGCGTTACGATCCAGCGCGCCGCGGCCTCGTGTGCTTCGCGCGACCCGGCCCCGTAGGTGAAAACCATGTTGCCGTTCTCGGGCGGGGCGGGGGAGCCGCCGTCCAGCGCACCGGCGAAGGCGAAATACTGGCCGGTCAGCAGCGAATCGTAGCCTTGCGTGTCATCCAGCCCGTAGACGGTCGCCACGTTCGGCGGCAGGATCGCGGGCGGCGGCCTGTCCGTCAGGCTCCATCGCCGGTTGAGAGGCATGATGCGTCCCTTTGACCTGTGCTGCCGCAGGAAGTCAGTCAGGGCCGTCGCGGGGTAGACGTTCTCAGGCGCGGTCGTCCGGTTAAAGCCCGCACCTGCGGCCAGCAGATCGGCGGTGACCAGCGCGACCAGGGCGGCACCCAGGCGGCCTGCCGTTAGGCTGCCCCTCTGCCTCAGCCACACAGCCGCCCCCGCCGCCAGCAGCAGGCCCAGTGGGACGCGCCAGGTGTCGCTCTCCCCGGCCAGATTGTTCGCCAGCGCCCCCGCCGGGTAGTGAGCGTTCACCCACCAGGCCGTGTAGCCCCCTGTCATGAGCAGCAGCAGAACGAAAGCGGTCAGTGCTCTGCCGCCCGCGCGGACGGCACCCGTTTCCAGCAGCGCCTGCGTACCGATGGCCGCCAGCACCGGCAGGCAGAACGACCATACGACCAGAACACGGCCCGGCGACCCGGTCTGTGCGAAGCCGGGGATGCCGAAGAAGAGCAGGGCGTTCAAGGGAGTTCCCAGGGCAAGCAACAGCACGGCCAGGGCGGCCAGCGCGAAGAAGCGCGTCTCTCGCCGCGTTTTCCAGGTCGCCATGACCCCTAGCAGAGCCAGCAGCAGCGTCAGGACGCCGCCGTAGGCGGCGTCCTCCATGTACGCCCCCGGCCCGCCGTTCCGCCCATCCCCCCAGAACGTCCCGCGCGTCGGGCTGCCGAAGAAGCCGGGCGCGAACAGCGTGACCAGGTTGGCCGGCGGCACGGCCAGTCGGACGTAGCCCGTGTAGACCGCCCCGGTCGCCACCCCGCCCGCGCGGTGCGAGACGCGCGCCAGCTCCACGGCGGGCAATATCTGCGGCGCGGCCAGTCCAAGCGCTACGGCCACGGCCAGGCCCGCACACGCCGACAGCGCGGGCCACTGCGTCCAAAGCAAAGGCCGGACGCGCAGCAGGGCGTAGGCGAAGACCAGCCCCAGGCAATACAGCGCGACCTGCAAATGACCCGCCAGCAGCAGGACGCCCAGGCACAGGCCCAGGGGGGCGGCGCGGGCGGGCGTAGGACGCGCAGCCGCCCGGTCGACGAGCCACAGGGTCAGGGGCAGCCAGGCCGAAACGCACAAGAATGTCGGCAGGGCAAGCCACGCCACCTGCCAGTGGCAGAGCTGCCAGGCGACCGCGCCCAGGAGCGAACTCGCCCGGCCCAGCCGCAGGGCAGGGGAGCGCAGGTAGAGGTAGGCGAAACACCCCGTCAGCCAGAGGTGCAGCAGCACGCTCACGCCGAAGGCCGACTTGACAGGCAGAACGCAGAACAGGAGGTTGAGGGGGTAAAAGACGGCCGACTGGGAGTTTGCGACGAACGGCGTCCCGCAGAACTGGTGCGGGTTCCAGAGGGGCAGGAACCCCGACCGGAGTGTTTCGGCGGCGAACAGCCGCCACGGGTAGAACTCGGCGATGCCGTCCCACATCAGCGGGTTCCAGGGGACGAGCGAGTGCGGATCCCCGGTGCGCCAGGGGGCAACGTCGCGCAGCAGATCGGCGGGCAGGAACGCCTCCCCGCGACCCACCACGGGCCAGAGCAGGAGGCAGGGGGGCAGGAGGAGCAGCAAAACCGGCAGCAGCGCCCGTGCACGGCTCACTGCAAATAGGTCAGGTTACGGCGGGCGACGTCGTTGCCCCCGTCCTGCTCCAAAACGCGCTCGAACTCGGCCTTGGCTTCCTCGTACCTTCCGAGCATGGTGTAGGTGAGCGCCAGATCGTTGCGGGCTAGGACGCTGCCGGTGCCCGAGGCGGCCGCCCGCTCCAGTTCAGCCAGGGACTCGTCGAACTCCCCGATGAAGCCCAGGACCAGGCCAAGCTGGTGGTGCGCCTCGGCATAATCGTCATTCTCCGCCAGCAAGGCGCGCAGTTCCGCCGTCGCATCGGTGTAACGGCCCTCGATCTTGTAAGCGATCCCCCGCTCCAGGCGCTCCTCCGGCATTGCCATTACTTACTCGCTTTCCAGCCTTTGTCCGGGGACAAGCCGCGCGCCGCGCGCCCAGGCGTCCGCCGCCATGCGCCCCTTGCTCTCCGGCTGCACTTCCAGCAGGCGCAGCGACCCCTTCGTCGTGCCTATGGTTATACCATTCTGGCCGATGTTTTCGATCACGCCGGGCGCGGCCTTGCTTTCTTCCAGCGGCTCCGCCCGTAGGACTTTGAGCCGCTTGCCGAGCCGGAGGGCGTAAGCACCGGGCTTGGGCGAGACGCCGCGCACGAGGTTGTAAAGCTCGCGCGCGGGCCTTTCCCAGTCAAGGCGGCCGATGTCGGGGGGCAGGGACGGGGAGAGCGTCACGCCGCGCGGGTCTTGCGGCGTGCGCGGGCAGTCGCCGCGCGCCAGGGCTTCAAGCGTCTGGAGCAGAAGGCCGGCACCCAGCGTGGCCAGGCTCGTCTCTAGGGCGGTCACGTTTTCGATTGGGTCCAGCGGGAGCGAGTCTTGCAGCAGGACGTCGCCGGTGTCCAGGCCGGCGTCCATCATCATCGTGGTCACGCCCGTCTCCCTGTCACCCGCCATCAGGGCGTACTGCATCGGGGCGGCCCCGCGCCAGCGCGGCAATAGTGAGCCGTGGACGTTGACGCAGCCGCGCGGGGGGATGTCGAGGACACGCTGCGGGATGATCTGGCCGAAGGCGGCCACGACGATGACGTCGGGGGCCATCTCGCGGACGGTCTGCGCGAAGTCTTTGGCGCGGACCTTCTCGGGCTGGAGGAGCGTCAGGCCCAGAGCCAGCGCGGCGTCTTTGGCGGGCGACGTGCCCAGCCTCGCGCCACGGCCTTGGGGCCGGTCCGGCTGCGTCACGACGGCCAGAACGTCGTGTCCGGGCGCACCGACCAAAGCCCGCAGCGTGGGGACGGCGAACGGGGACGTGCCCATGAAGAGGACGTGCATCTTGCTCTGTTGGTCTCTTATTCCCGCGTCTGCGGACTGTCGTCGCCCTCATCGTCCGAGGTCACCCAGTGCAGGTCTCCGGGGTTGCGGTCGATGAAGAGGACGCCGTCGAGGTGGTCATTCTCGTGCTGGATGACGCGCGCGGTCATGCCCTCGCCCCGGATGCGGACCGGCTTGCCGAACTGGTCCATCCCCTTGACGACGACCTCGTTGGCCCGGACCACGTCGCCCTGGAGGCCGGGGATGGAGAGGCAGCCCTCGATGCCGACCTGCTCACCCTTGCGCCCCAGTATTTTGGGGTTGATGACCGCGTGGAAGCCGTCGCCGACGTCGTAGACGAAGATGCGCTGGAGAATGCCGAGCTGGGGCGCGGCCAGGCCCACGCCGTTGGCGGCCCGCATGATCCGCTCCATGTGCTCCACCAGATCGACCACGTCCTGGCTGACGCCCAGCACGGGCTTGGACCGCTGGCGCAGGATGTGGACGCCCTGCGCCTCGTCATACTTGACGATGGGGTCGTCCTTGCGGATGAGGTCAGTCAGCTTCCCCGCAGACTTCGCCATAGATTGCTCTCCCGTCACTGCCGTCGTCGCCTGCTTACTCATTGCTCACTTGTTGCTCTCTGGTTGGCGCTCATTATAGCATCGTGAGGGGGTCAATATCAAGAGACAGGCCGGTCCGCTCGGCCTGACTCAGCTCCGCCATCGTTTCGCGCAGCAGGCCCAGCAGAGCGGTTTTGGAGCGCGTCCGCAGGGCCAGGTGCCAGCGGTAACGCCCGCGCAGGCGCGACAGGGGACAGGCGACCGGCCCCAGCAACTGGACCACGCCGTCCGTCTCGATCCGCGCGCGTAGCGCGTCCGCCAGCCTGTGGATTCGCCGCTGCGTCTCCTCCTCACTCTCGTCGGTGCAAACCAGATTCGCCATGTGCGAGAAGGGCGGGTAGCCCAGCTCGCGCCGCTGCTCGATGGCGCTGGCATAGAACCCCAGATAGTCGTGCCGCGCGGCAAGCTGGACGCTCTCGTGTTCGGGGGAGAACGTCTGCACGATGACCGAGCCGGGTATCTTGCCCCGCCCCGCCCGCCCAGCCACCTGCGTCAGCAGTTGGAAGGCCCGTTCGGGCGCGCGGAAGTCGGGGATGTTCAGGGCCGTATCCGCGCTGACGACGCCGACCAGGGTGACGTTGGGGAAGTCCAGACCCTTCGCGACCATCTGCGTCCCGATGAGAACATCCGCCTCGCCGCGCTTGAACGACCGGAGAGTCTCGGCGTGCGCCCCCTTGCGGGCCATCGTGTCCCGGTCCATCCGCAGCGTCCGCGCCTGGGGGAACTGCCGACGCACTGCGTCCTCCACTTTCTCCGTGCCCAGGCCGAAGGGTCTGAGCCGCAGGCCGCCGCAGGTCGGGCAGGCGTCGGGGACGCGCCGCCTGAAGTCGCAGTGGTGGCACTGCAAGTAGCGCGCCGCGTGGTGATAGGTCAGCGAGACGTCGCAGTGGGGACAGTGGAACGTGAACCCGCAGTCCCGGCAGAGCAGGAACGAGGCAAAGCCGCGCCGGTTCAGGAACAGAATCACCTGCTCGCGCCGCTCCAAACAGCAGCCGATGGCCGCCGTCAGATCCGCCCCGAAGACCGACCGGGGCGGTGGTTCGGGGCGCTCGGCACCCGATTTAGCTCCCCCGGAACTGGGGGCGGGTGGTGCCTCTGTTTTCATCTCCTCCCGCAAGTCTACCACGGCCACGGGTGGCAGGGGGCGGCTGTCGATGCGCGCCGTCAGTGCGACCAGCCCGTAGTCGCCCGCCAGCGCGTGAAAGTAGCTCTCCAAAGAAGGCGTCGCGCTGCCCAGCACAACCGCCGCGCCGGTCTGCGACGCCCGGAAGCGGGCCGCGTCGCGCGCGTGGTAGCGCGGGGCCGAGTCCTGCTTGTACGACCCGTCGTGCTCCTCGTCCAGCACGATCAGCCCCAGGCTTTGGACGGGCGCGAAGACCGCCGACCGCGCCCCCACCACGACCCGCGCCTCGCCGCCCTGGATGCGCTGCCACTCGTCGTGCCGCTCGCCCAGCGACAGGGCGGAGTGCAGGACGGCCACTAAATCTTCCCCAAACCGCGCCTTGAACAGGTCCAGGACCTGCGCGGTCAATCCGATCTCGGGCAGCAGAATCAGCGCGTTCCGCCCAGTTGCGAGTGTCCGGGCCACGGCGTCCAGATAGACTTCTGTTTTGCCCGACCCGGTGACGCCATGCAGCAGCAGCGTCCGCCCGTCCCGCGCGCCGATGTGCCCGCCGATTACCGAAGCCGCGTGGGCCTGGGCATCGGTCAGGGCAGGCGCAGCACGGGCGACGAAGCCGAAGAACTGGAACGGGTCGCGCCGGGACGGCACCTCGTGATATTTCGCCAAGCCCTTTTCGGCCAAGGCCTTCGCCGCCGCGCCCGCGCTCGCCCCGACCGCCAGCCCCGCCGTCGGCAGGGCCGTCTTGTCCGGCACCTCGGACCCGATCAGGGCGCGCAGCAGCCGCGCCTGACGGGCGGCCCCGCTTCGCTCCATCCGGGCCGCCTCTTCCCCCGCCACGTCCGGGGAAACGGCCAGTTGCAGCAGCCGGACCATCTTGCGCCGGGACGGCGGCATCTTGACCGCCCGTTCCTCCGAGACCACGCCCTTTTTCTTCAATTCGGCCAGGGCCGGGCCGGGCTTGGCTTGCCCCAAGGCTTTGGCGAGCTTGCCCGGCTCCGCCGCCCCGCCCAGCGCCGCCAGCGCGTGTGCCAGGTCCTTCTGCGGGACGGACCGCGTGGCCGCCAGCCGCTCCTCCCAGTCATCCGCCAGCGTCAGCGTGGTTTTGATCTGCGACGACATCACGTCCGGCACGATCAGCCGGAGGGCGTCGCGCAGGTCGCACAGCGTCTGTTCGGCTACCCACCGGGCCAGCTCACACAGCTCGGCATCGAAGCCGGGCGCGTTCTCGATCCGGGCGGCCACGGGCTTGATCCGGCCCGCCATTTCGGGCGGGCAGTCGTCTTTCAGGGCCACGACGTAGCCGACCGTCTGCTGCGCCCCGAACGGCACCACGGCGGCGGCCCCGACGGCCAGCACCAGCCCGTCGGGCACGGCATAGGTCAGCGGCTGCGGCAGCCCGGCCACGTCAACTTGCACTACGATGTCGGCATACATGGGAGTCCATTATACACCCGCCGGGCCGACTCGAGTGCAGACAATCTGGAAGTGGTTGGGGAGTCAGAGAGGCAGGTAAACGACCTGGTTCTCCTACTCGTTATCGAGACTCGCGGACGCGAGCAATGCGATCTCGCTGATGTTTAGACCGAGTGGCAAGTTTTTGTTGACGACAACAACGCCGGGCATGGGGAGGCCCTCTGCAACGCGCTGATATGCCGCGTCCGGCATGGTAGAGGCGTCATGCGTCAGCATCAGACGGCCTTCCCGCGCCGCCCAGGTCAGTATCACGGAATCACCGGCGGTCCTGTATCCGACATCCTGAACGCGCACGATGTCGAAGTCAGTCAGCCGCCGCTGTACGCCTGACAGCAGACGCGCGTTGAAGTCCTCATCCGTGACAAAGCGCAGCATTAGGAGCTAGCTTTCTCGGCGAGGCGCGCAAGCAGCCGCGCGCGGAGGTCAAGGTCCGGCGGATGCAGCGCCTCGAACTTGTGGCGTATCTCTTCTCCCTTTTCTTCCTGCCGGACGATGTAGGCGTCCACCGCTTCTCGGTTGTCCAGGTAGTAGGCGATGACCGCGTACACGTCCCGCAGCTTAAGCGTTGAAAAACTGAGGACGATCTCTTCCGCGCTGTAGCCCTGATTGAAGACGTGGATCACGCTGTCCAGTGACACCCGCGTGTCCCCGACTCTGATCGCGCCGTTTTCGAGTTCCCGGAGCGGCGGCGGCTGGGCGACGTAGCTCTCCAGAAGTGCCATGAGTTGAGTTTCTCCTTGCGCCCATCATAAATACCCGCAGGCGCGACTCCCAGCGACCGTCAAAGAGGAACATATCGGACCTGATCTCGGTAATCTGACTCGATGCCGACCTGGAGGACATACACAAGATCGCTGATCGCGGCTGCGATGGGGGCGAGTCTCCGCACTGCAATCACCCCCGGCATGGGCAGGCCTTCGCGTGTTCTCTGAAAGGCAGAGGCATTCATCGTGTTCACGTCATGCGTCAGCATGACGCGGCTTTCCAGCGCGGCCCAGGCGAGTATGATGGAATCTTCAACAGCCATCAGGCCGACATCCTGTACACGCACCACATCAAGCCCCGGTAGGTGGCGGAAGACTCCACGGAGGATGTCGCGGTCAAAATCTTCATCGGTGAGGAAGCGCATCAACTGGTGTCCGCTGTCTCAGCGCGACGGGCCTGCAAACGTGCTCGAAACTCTGCATTGGACGGCTGGCTCGCCTCGATCTCCTGCCGAAGCTCATCCGCCTCCGCCTCGCGCCTCTTGATGTAGGCGTCCACGGACGCTTTGTGATCGAGGTAATAGGTGATGGTCGCGTACACGTCCCGCAGGTTCAACGTGTCATACGACCGTACCATGTCCTCCGGGGCCATGCCGCTGTTGTAGGAGTAGACCACCGTGTCCAGCGTCACCCGCGTCCCGCGCAGAAGAATAACGCCCTGTTCCGTCTCGTAGAGCGGCGGCGGCTGGGCGACGTAGCTCTCCAGAAGTGCCATTGTTTTCTCCCTGCACCTATTATACTCCGGCGGGTTCGGCGTTTGACAACTCCGCCGCCCGCCCGGTATACTCAACGCACTCTTTGGTTTGGAGATGCACTGTGGCAGACAATTCCGACGGACACAACAACGGCAACAACCCCCAAGCGGCACATGTCAGCGAGATATGGAAGAAGAGGCACACGGCGGCGCACGTCATGGCGCAGGCGGTTCAGCAGATGTTCCCCGACGCCAAGCTCGCCATCGGCCCGCCGATTGAAGAAGGCTTTTACTACGACTTCGACCTGCCCCGGACGCTGACGCCGGACGACCTGGCCGAGATCGAGTCCCGGATGAAGCGCATCCGGCGCGACGACCTGCCGCTGACCCGCTCGGAGATGCCGCGCGCCGAGGCTGTGGCCTACGAAGAGGCACGGGCGCAGCCGTACAAGGCGGAACTCATCCACGACCTGCCCCCCGGCGAGACGATCTCGTTCTATACGCAGGGGCCGTTCACCGATCTGTGCCGGGGGCCGCACGTCGCGAGCACGGGGCAGATCGGCGTCTTCAAGCTGGACCGCGTGGCCGGTGCGTACTGGCGCGGCGACGAGAAGCGGGCGCAATTGCAGCGCGTCTACGGCGTTTTGTTCGACACGCAGGCGGAGCTTGACGACTACTACGTGCGGCTGGAAGAGGCCAAAAAGCGCGACCACCGCGTTTTGGGCAAGCAGCTCGGCCTGTTCGCCTTCAGCGAGGAGATCGGGCCGGGCATCCCGCTGTTTCTGCCCAAGGGCGAGATGATCCGGCACGTCATGGAAACCTACGTCCGGGACTTGCAGACCCGCTACGGCTACCAGCACGTCTGGACGGGGCACCTGGTCAAAGAGGATTTATATCGTAAATCGGGGCATTTAGACAACTACGGCGACAAAGTGGCCGGGGGCATGTTCCCGCCGGTCATCGAGCCGAACGGCGAGCGGATGCGCCTGAAGCCCATGAACTGCCCGTCGCACATGACGCTGTTCAACACGCAGATGCACTCATACCGCGACCTGCCCCTGCGCTACGCGGAGTTCGCGACGCTCTACCGCTACGAGAAGAGCGGCGAGCTGAACGGGCTGACCCGAGTCAGGTCGCTGACCCAGGACGACTGTCACATCTTCTGTACGCCCGAGCAGATCGAGTCCGAGTTCACCCTCGCGCTGCGTCTCATCCGCGAGACACTGGCCCGCTACGGGTTCGAGGACTACCACGTCCGGCTTTCCCTGCGCGACGCCGACCCCGAGAGCAAGTATGTCAAGGACGACGAACGCTGGGACATGGCCGAGGACGCCCTGCGCTCGGCGCTGGACGCCAACGCCGTCGAATATGTCGAGGCTCGGGGCGAGGCGGCCTTCTACGGCCCCAAGGCCGACTTCCTGACCCGCGACGTTCTGGGCCGCGAGTGGCAGATCTCGACCATCCAGGTGGACTTCATCCAGCCCGCACGCCTGGGCTGTTCCTACATCGGCGAGGACAGCCACCCGCACACGCCGGTCGTCCTGCACCGGGCAGTCACAGGTTCCACGGAGAGGTTTTTAGGCATCCTGATCGAGCAGTACGCGGGCGCGTTTCCGACCTGGCTCGCGCCCGTCCAGGCCGTTGTTTTGCCCATCGCCGACCGCCACAAAGAGTACGCTGAAGGCGTGAAGGCGACTCTGACCGGCGCGGGTTTTCGCGCCGAGGTGGACGGGCGCAACGAGAAAGTGGGCAAAAAGATCGCCGAGGCCGAGTCACAGAAGGTCCCGTATATGCTCGTCGTCGGCGACCGGGACGTGAACGCGGGGACGGTCTCGGTGCGCCAGCGCGGCGGCACGGACCTGGGCGCACTGGGCCAGGAAGATTTCGTGGCGCGTCTGCGGGAAGAGACGAGGGAGTAGACATCAGCCCCGGCTCAGGTGCCTGAGACTACGCCCGTTGCAGCGGAAAGCGGCAAAGAGCGGCGGGGCGGTTGACACAAGCCCCGGATGTGGGATATAATAACAGGCGGTCGGTGTCGGCCCACGCACACCGCCCTGGGGTAAGAGTGGGTGAGGGGTTTTAGACATCAACAACAGAGATTTTCGCAGGGACCCGCGCGAGCCGCGGGTCAACATGAATGAGCGGATTCGGGCGCGCGAGATTCGCGTCATCGACGACGACGGCGGCCAGCTCGGCATCATGACCCCGCGCGACGCCATCGCCATCGCCCGTGAGCGCGGTATCGACCTGATCGAGGTCGCGCCGCAGGCACAGCCGCCTGTCTGCAAGATCATGGACTACGGCAAGTTCAAGTACGAGCAGGCCAAAAAAGAAAAGGACTCGGCGAAGAAGCACAAGCAGTCTGAGCTGAAGGACATCCGGCTGGACCCGCGCTACGGGACGCTGTCCGACCACGACTTGCAGACCAAGGTCAACCACGCGCGCAAGTTTTTGGAAGAAGGCGACAAGGTCAAGGTGACGTTCCGCTTCATCGGCGGCCAGATCCGCCACCCCGAGGTCGGACGCCAGCAGCTTGACACGTTTATCCAGCGCATTCTGGATGTCGGCCAGGTCGAAAAGCCGGCGTCGATGGAAGGCCGTTCGATGAGCCTGGTGCTGACGCCGAGCAAGACGGGCGGGTCGCCGAAGCCCGCCGCGCCGAAGCCTGCCGTGCCCAAAGCGCCGAAGCCCGCGCCGACAGCCGATGTGACGGCGGCTGACGTCGTCGAGACCATTGAAGCGCCCGCCCCCGTGGCGGCAGACCCGGCGGCGGAAGTCGCGCCGTCGACACAAGATGCCCCGCCGACAGAAGTCGCCCCGCCGACACAAGCTGACCCGCCGACGGAGGCCGACGCCGCGCCGCCGGCGGAATAGCAGACGCATTCGGGAGGAATCGGCGAACCCGGACACGCAGGTGGCCGGGTTCATTGCCGTATCACCCGTTCGAGATAAGAGTCCGAGGAGAACACCATGCCCAAGATCAAGACCCGCAAGACTGCGGCCAAGCGCTTCAAGCAGACCGGCACCGGCAAACTGATGCACGGCCACGCCAACCATAACCACCTGAACATTCACAAGAGCGCCTCGAACCTGCGCGTCCTGCTCTCCGAAACCGAGCTATACAAGGGCAAGCGCAAGGCCATCCGCCGGCTGCTGCCGAATGGCGTGACGAAATAAGTTCATCGCAAAAGAGTCGACGACGAAGGAGTAGGATATGGCACGTGTCAAGCGCGGCGTGATGAAGCACAAGCGGCATCACAAGATTCTCAAAGAGGCCTCAGGCTACTTCGGCGGCAAGTCCCGCCTGTTCAAGACGGCCAACGAGTCGGTGATGAAGGCCGGGCAGTACGCCTACCGGGACCGCCGCAACCGCAAGCGCGAGTTCCGGCAGCTTTGGATCGCGCGTATCAACGCCGCCTGCCGCGCGCAGGGCGTCCAGTACAGCCGCTTCATTGCCGCCCTATCCACGAGCGGCGTGGAGCTTGACCGCAAGGTGCTGTCCGAGATGGCGATCAGCGACAACGCGGCGTTCAACGCTCTGGTCGCCTCGCTCAACATCACGACGCCCGCACCGACCCACACGCTGGTCGCAGCCTAACGCCGATGACGCCCACCGAAAAGCTGTCCGGGGTCGCTGCCGAAGCCGAGGCCGCCCTCGCGGCGGCCCGGACGACGGCGGACCTGGACGCCGCCGAAACACAGTTCCTGGGGCGCAAAGGCCTTCTGACTGGCTTGTTGCGACTCGTCGGCACCCTGCCGCCCGCCGAGAAGCCGTTGTTCGGCCAGTCCGTCAACGCCCGCAAAGACGCGCTCACTGAGGCGCTGGCCGCCAGGCGCGGCCTACTTGCCGCCCAGGAACGTGTCGCGCGGCTGGCCGCCGATGCCGTCGATGTCACCCTGCCTGGCCTCCACCTCCCCACCGGCACCCAGCACCCGATTACGCGGCAGATGCAGGCCGTCAAGGACGCGCTCGTCGGCATGGGCTACTCGTTTGCCGAGTGGCCTGACGTCGAGAGCTACTTCTACAACTTCCAGACGCTCAATTACCCCCCCGACCACCCCGCGTTCGACGAGCAGATGTCGTTCTACGTGGACCCGACGCACCTCCTGCGGACTCAGACGACCGCCTTCCAGGCGCACGTCATGGAGCAGCAGCGCCCGCCGATCCGGGCCGCGACCATCGGCAAGTGCTACCGCTACGAGGCCGTGGACGCCACCCACTCGCACACGTTCCACCAGGTGGACATCCTCGCCGTGGACGAGGGCCTGACGCTGGCCGACCTCAAAGGCACCTTCGCCGCCCTGGTCCGCCGGCTGTTCGGCGACGTCGAGATCCGCTTCCGGCCCGACTTCTTCCCCTTCGTCGAGCCGGGCGTCGAGGTCTCCGTCCGTTGGGGCACGGGCTGGCTCGAACTGGGCGGCGCGGGCATGGTCCACCCCAACATCCTCGAAGCTCAGGGCATCGACTCCGAGCGGTACACCGGCTTCGCCTGGGGCCTGGGCATCGACCGGATGCCGATGGCGAAGTACGGCATCGACGACATCCGCCTGTTCACCGAAAACGACTTCCGCTTTCTCCGGCAGTTCTAGCCGCCATGTCTAGCCAAACCAGAGCCTTGGAAGTGTTTGCCGCCGATGCCGACCTCCTGCGTTTGGAAAGTTTCCTCAAACGGTTCAATCTTTTTGAGACCGTGGGCGTCGTCCGACACGAACTGCGCCATTCAGACTTTTTGGCTTTTCTGCTGGACCCCGGCCAGAGCCACGGCCTCGGAACAGCATTCCTAGTCGAACTTCTTCAAGCAGTGAGGCTGACGACGGAGGACGCCAACGGTCAGGGCCTACCTGATTTCATCGGCGTGGACTTGAGCCGAGTTTACGTTCTCCGCGAGTGGCACAACATTGACATTCTCGTTGTTGACGAAGTGAGCCGCTTCGCCGTCATCATTGAGAACAAGATTGGTACGGGCGAACACTCCGACCAACTTGCCCGCTACCACCGGACCATTTCAAGCCACTACCCAGGCTACCAAACTATTCCGCTTTATCTGACGCCCGATGGAGAAGAACCAACTTCCGAGGACTATTTTGCCGTGAGCTATTCTCTCGTCTGTGAAGTGATAGAGGGGATGACTAAAAACTATCGCGCTAGCCTAAGCGGTGAGATGGTCATGGTCTTGGAGCATTACGCGCAGATGATCAAGAGGCATATCGTGAGCGACTCCGACGTAGCGGAACTCTGCCGAGACATATACAAGAAGCATAAGCAGGCTCTTGACTTGATCTTTGAACACCGCCCAGACCAGCAGGCGCGAGTCGGTGAATATGTCAAGCGCCTCATAGAACAAAACACAATGCTGTCTTTGGGCGCGGTCGCAAAAGGCTGGGTCGTGTTCGTGCCAAGCGAGTGGCATGGGCCGCGCGTTGTCACCCCGCATCCGCCCCACCTCTACTTTGAGTTCCATAACCGGCCTGACGACTTAATTATTTTCTGCACCCTCTCGTCGGGTGACATGGAGAAGCGTGCGAGAGTATTTGAGATGGCTCAACGGCATCGGTTCTTGGGCTGTCAATCAAGGTTGAGACGGGGCCACTGCCGTCTCTCCACCATTACGGTTCTGCGTAGAGATGATTACGAAAAGACTCAGGAAGAAATAGAAGCCATCATATCTGATAAGTGGGCTGAGTATATGCGTGATGAGTTTCCGCGTGTTGTGCAGGCTGTACGCGATGAGGAATGGCTTTGGGAATTGCCGCCCGGAGAATGAGGTACAATAATTTCGGAGGTGATCGTCATGAAAACTACGACAACCCTGGATGTGATGCCGGCATCCGCTTCGGATAAGGAATATGAAGCGATCAGTGAGCATTACCTGAGCAAAATCAAGATGCTTCAGCAGCAGATGGATCAGGATAGGCATGAGATACAAGCCATGCGGACGGAGACGGATTCCATTATAGAGAACATCATGCAGATGTTGAAGGCGGCCTAGTCATGTGGCAGAAGATCGCGGATATGATGAAGACGCTGTTCAACTTTGGAGAGACGTTGAACCAAAGTCGGGCTGACATCAAAGACCTACAACGGGAGGTGCGCCAACTCTCGACCGCCGTTCAACTCTTAGCCCAGGAAATACATCATGTCCGAGAGAACGAAACGCATGAGCGGGAAAAGATGGCGCTGCGGTTGGAGAACACGCTGTTAAAAATGGGAAAACGATTGTCAGAGTCCCGGAGTGAAGAGGCAGAATGAAGCTTCCGGTGGAATGGCTCCGAGAGTTTGTGGAAACGCCTCTCACCGATGACGCGCTGGCGGACAAGCTGACGATGGCGGGGCTGGAGGTCGAGGAGACGACGGCCTCGGACGACGGGCCGGTCTTCCACACCAAAGTCACCCCCAACCGGGGCGACTGGCTCTCGGTCATGGGCACGGCCCGCGAGGCCGCCGCCGCGCTGGACGTCCCGCTGCGCGCCCAGATGCAGCCGCTGCCGGATGAGAACGCGGACATCCGGCGCTGGGTCGGCGTCCGCGTCGAAGACCCCGCCCACTGTCCCCGGTTCACCGGCAAACTGATCCGCAACGTCGTGTTCCGGCCCTCCCCGGACTGGATGCGGCGGCGGCTGGTCGCGGCGGGGATGCGGCCCCTGAACGTCGTGGTGGACATCACCAACTATGTCATGTTGGAGATGGGCCAGCCGCTCCACGCCTACGACTACGCGACGCTGCCCGAAGGCAGGATCATCGTCCGCGCGGCGCAGGGGGGCGAGACGCTGAAGACGCTGGACGGCGTGGACCGTGCGCCCGCACCCGGCACACTGCTGATCTGTGACCGCGATAAGCCTATCGGTCTGGCCGGCATCATGGGCGGCGCGGACACCGAGGTTTCGGAAACCACGAAGCACGTGTTTCTAGAATCGGCCCACTTCGAGCCGGGCGTCATCCGGAGGGCGTCCAAGGCCCTGGGGCTTTCGACCGAGGCGTCTTATCGCTTCGAGCGCTTCGTGGACCCGGAGCTTGCCCCGCTGGCCCTGGAGCGGGCCTGTGACCTGCTGGCCGAGCTGGCGGGCGGCGAAGTCGTCCTGGGGCGTGTTGACCTTCAGCCTATTTCTTTCATGCCGCGCACTCTGGCGCTTCGGCCCGCTCGTGCGAACGCCGTTTTAGGGACGGCACTGGATGATGCCGTGATCGCAAGCAGTCTGCGGCGGCTGGGGCTGGCCGTGGATCTCACGCGAGAGCCGTGGGACGTGACGGTGCCGACGTTCCGGCCCGATCTGGTGCAAGAGATCGACCTGATCGAAGAGGTCGGGCGCATGGCCGGCTATGCGACGCTGCCCGAGACGCTGCCGCCCACCCGCGGCGGGGGTGGGGGAGATGCCCCCGAAGGGCGACTGGCGGCTCGCCTGCGCACAATCTTGATCGGTTTGGGGCTGTCTGAGATTTTGACACACTCGCTGGCCGCTCCCTCCCCCTTCGACGACCCACAGGAGGCGGGCAGGCGCGTCTCAATCCGGCAGGCGCTCTCCGCCGAACTGTCCGGCCTGCGCCAGTCACTCGTCCCGCACCTGCTGGACGTGCTCGCCCGGAACCTGCGCCAGCGCCAAACCGACGTGCAGGTTTTCGAGACCGGCAAGGTCTTCGCGCGTGGCGGGGCCGAGGGGGAATACGACGAGATGCGCCGCGTGGCGGCGGCCCTGGCTGGGCCTGCCGTGGACTCCTTTGCGGCCAAAGGCGTCGTCGAGGCCTTGGCAAAGGTGCTGGCCGTTCCCGTCACGTTCGCTGCTGCGGAACGCGCGCAGATGCACCCTGGCCGCTGCGCCTCGGTCTTGGTTGCCGGCCAGCCCATCGGCTACGTCGCCGAGGTGGACCCGGACGCGGTCGCGGCGCACCTGGACGCCCCCGCATCGGCGGGACGGGTCGCTGTTTTCGAGCTGGACGCTGACGCGCTGCTGCCGTTTTTGGATGCGCCGCGCCGCTTCCACGCTCTGCCGCGCTTCCCGGCCGCTTCGCGCGACCTGGCCGCCGTGGTAGACGCACGGGCGGCCTACGCGCGGCTCGAATCGGCGGCGCGCGAAGCCGCGAACCCGGATCTGCTGGAGGGCATCGGCCTCCAGAGCGTGTACACGGGCGAACGGGTGCCGACGGGGAAAAAGAGTGTCGCCCTGCGTTTGACGTTCCGGGCGGCGGACCGGACTCTTACCGATGCTGAAGTCGAAGCGCAGGTGGCCGCCGTCGCGGAAGCGTTGGCGACGCGGGTGGGGGCGGAGCAGAGATAGGGGGCCGAAAGAACCCCGGCACTGGCCTTGCCGGGGCATGACTTTTCACCGGCGAGCCTTCACGCGAACCAGAGCTTGATCTCGGCCTCGGCGTTCTCCACCGAGTCGGAGCCGTGGATCAGGTTCTGCTCGACGGAGTTTGCGAAGTCGCCGCGGATGGTGCCGGGGACCGAGTCGGCGGGCTTGGTCGCGCCGACGAGCTTGCGGGAAAGGGCAATGACGTCGTCGCCCTCCCAGATCATGGCGACGACCGGGCCGGAGCTGATGAAGCCGACGACGCCGTCAAAAAACGGCTTGCCCTGATGCACGGCGTAGTGCGCCTCGGCCAGCGCGCGTGTCGGCGTCAGCATCTTCAGGCCGGCCAATGTAAAGCCTTTGGCCTCGAAGCGGCGGATGATCTCGCCGACGAGCCGGCGCTGGACGCCATCCGGCTTGACCATCAGAAATGTTTGTTCCAATGTGAATGCTCCTCGTCGGGAACTTTGTGCCCCCGAGTCACTCTAGTATAAATGAAATCCCACCTGCAAGTCAAGGAAAATGGAGGAGAAAAGATGATGCTCCGTTCGCTGTTCATTCCCGCCGCCCTGCTGCTGCCTGCCGCCGTTGTCGCCGCGCCTGCACAGCCCCTGGCGAAGACCGCTGCCCTGGTCTGCCCGGTCACCCGTGAGAAGATCGCGTCGGTCAAAGACGCCGTCGGGTCGAGCGTCTACAAGGGCAAGACCTACTACTTCTGCTGCTCGGCCTGCAAACCCACGTTTGACAAGAACCCGCAGAAGTACGTCAAGACGGCCTCCCTGCCGAAGGCCGCTCGCTAGGCCCAACAGGCATGAGCCTTTCCGCGCCACTCTCCCGCCTGCTCACGATCCGCGCCCGCCCAGTCAAGGCGGCGGGCGCGACTCTGCCTGGTGTCCTGGCCCCCTCGCGCCGCTACCTCTGGTACTACGTCGCCGAATGGCCGGACGGCTCCCTGGCCGCGTCGCTGCACCTGGGGGAGGGGATTGTCCCCTCCGGCGAGTCTCAGCCCTGGCGCATCATGTGTCGTGACCGGACGCGGACCCTGATGCGCCCGACGCCGCAGGGGGCCGAGGCCGTGGCTTCCTACTTTCCCGCCGGGTCGGGCATCAGCGGCGAGTTCTTCCGGGTGACGGACGGCGACGCGCGCTCGGGCGGCTTCGACATCCACGGGCGCGGCTGGCGCGGCGGGGTCGTCCTGCGGCGCGAAACCAAGGAGCGGACGCTGCTCCTGCGCGGCGATGGCGACCCGCCGAACGTCTACTACATGGAGCCGCTGCCCCGCGTCTCGGCCCTGCCATCGCTCGCGTGTGCCCTGCTGCTGGCTTTTTTGCTGACCGAGCGCGAGGTGCGCGAGGGGAGCTGGGTCAAGCGGCCCGTGAGCGCATAGGGGCAAATCAGAACGGCCCCCTCCCTCAAATCGCCTCCGCGCGGTCCACTCTTTCTACCCTTTCCTCCCCCCGCGTTTCCATCCCGCGCCGCTTCGCCCGGTACTGCGTCGGGTCGCCCAGTGTCTCCGCCCCGACCTCCACCTCAGACACCTGTGGGTCGCCGGCAAGGTCGTAGCGGGCCTGGCCGGTCATGCTCTTGACCAATGAGCGCAGGGCGCGGACGCCCGTCTTCATGTTAACGGCCTTGTCCACCACGGCGTCCAGGGCATCGTCGGTGAAGTCCAGCACGATGCCGTCGCGCCGGAACAGCTCGATCTGCTGCTTGATGACCGAATTCTTCGGCTCGGTCAGCGCCTGCCGCATCTGGTCGCGGGTCAGCGGCGCGAGGGGCACGATGATCGGAAAGCGGCCCGCGAACTCGGGCACGAAGCCGTACTCGATCAGGCTCTCGATCAAGACCTCGGCGGGGGCCTCGGCCAGTATCTCGTAGTCGCGCTGCGGGTCGCCGGAGATGACGGACGGGTTGGCGCGCAGGCCCATCGTGCGCTCGGTCTGGCGCTTCATCTTCTTGGCGACGATCTCGGGGAATCCCTCGAAGGCCCCGCCGCCGATGAACAGAATCTTGCTGGTGTCAATGTATTCGGGCGGGGCGTCCGGGTGCTTGCGGCCCGATGCCCCCAAGGGGAGCTGCGCCATCGTGCCTTCGACGAGCTTCAGCAGGGCGTGCTGGACCGACTCGCCCGAAACGTCGCGGGTGATACTCGGGTTGGACTGGGACTTGCGGGCGATCTTGTCGATCTCGTCGATAAAGATGATCGAGCGGCCCGCCCATTCCAGATCTTCTCCGGCGTCAATATAGGCGGCAGTCAGAATGCTTTCCACGTCGTTGCCGGTGTAGCCCGTGGGCGACAGGCTGGTCGCGTCGGCGGAGGCGAAGGGGACGCCCAGCGACCGGGCCAGCGTCTTTGCCAGCAGCGTCTTGCCGCTGCCGGACGGCCCGACCAGGAGAATGTTGGCCTTCTCGACCTCGACCTCGGCCTTCACGCCGGTCTTGGTCGCCTCCATGTCGGACTGATGGATCCGATGATGGTCGTACAGCCCGACGGCGACATCGCGCTTGGCCCGCTCCTGGCCGATGACGTACTCGTCGAGCTTGCGGACGATGTCGCGCGGCGTCTGGCTGAACTCGGCCAGCATCGCCCGCGCCTCGGCCAGCTTGCCCTCGTTGCGCTCCTCATGGGCCGCGCCCTGCATCTCCTGTACGCGCTTCTGAAGGTCCACCCCAGCCGTGAAGCCGGGCCAGTCCCGGTGGCAGACGTAGTTCTGCTGCCCGTCGATCTCGATCACCTGCCCCCGGTCCCGCTCGATGTCGTAGGCGTCATTGCAGACCATGCACTTGGCTTTCACGGTATCACTCCTTAGAGACTGTATAGGAAGTTTTGTTTTCTTCCGAAACTAGGGCATGGAACATTTATCTGCCCCTCGCAAAGCCTACTCGACCGACCTGACCGACGACCAGTGGCGACTTCTGGAACCGCTCGT
>JAABUJ010000294.1_pt1 | contig 108406 bp, 88 predicted proteins | sample 5559131 | NCBI WGS metagenome assembly JAABUJ01 (sample SAMN10711875, study PRJNA513366) | rock metagenome | isolation source: Antarctica rocks | place: Antarctica: Victoria Land, Mt New Zealand nord | collected 2016-01-07
AAGGAGGCGACCCTGGCCCGGCGGTACGAGGCGGCGGCCGAGCGTGGGGTTTACAAGGCCCTGGCCGAGCTCCGCCGGGTCGAGGCCGAGGCGGCGGAGTCCGAGGCCGCCGGGGAAGGTCCGGCCGAGGAGCCCTTGGGTTCGTCCGGCGCCGGGGATCCGGAGCCCATCGAGCCGTCCTTGCCGTCCCCGCCAGCCGCCACTCCGAGCCCCGTCACGCACTTCGGACGGGTCGAGCGTTGCAACGAGGGCCCGCAATCGGTCGGTCGGGTGGCCCCGGGGCTCGCCTGAGCGGCCGAGGGATCCCCATTTGCGGCCCGGGGCGATCTCCCTCCCTTCGCCCGAAGGGATGGGAAAGGTCGTCAAAGGGTCGATGGAAAAATTGGAACACTGGGCCGATCGGCCTTCGGGCCCGATCCCGGCGTCCGGGGGCCAGCCGGCTTGACGTGGCCGCGCGTACAGACTAAACTTCCGTTCATGCGAACCCCGACCGCGGTGGCACACCTGGACGCCGACTGCTTCTATGTGTCGGCGGAGCGCGTCCGCGACGCATTCCTGGTGGGCAAGGCGGTGGGCGTCCTGGGAAACCAGGGGGCGTGCGTGATCGCCAAGAGCTACGAGATGAAGGCGGCCGGGGTGAAGACCGGCGAGCCGATCTGGGAGGCGCGGGTCAAGTGCCCCGAGGGGGCCTACGTCAAGCGCGACTTTCGCTGGTACGAGGTCCTCAGCCGGGGGATGCTCGAGCTGGTCCGCGACGCCTCGCCGCGGGTCGAGTACCACTCGATCGACGAGTTCTTCTTCGTGGTCTCGCCGCGGAAGGGCCGGTCGTTCCAGGAGACGGCCGAGGCGCTCCGCGACCGGATCTGGGAGGCGCTCCGGGTCCCGGTGAGCGTGGGGATCGCCCGGACCCGGACCCTGGCCAAGCTGATCTCCGACGCCGCCAAGCCGTTCGGGGCCCTGGCGGTGCTGGACCGGGCCGCCGAGGTCGCCCTGCTGGCCGAGCGGCCGGTCACCGAGATCACCGGGATCGCCGGCCGCCGGGCGAAACGGCTGCTCCCCTGGAACATCCAGACCTGCCTGGACCTGGCCCGGGCCGACCGCCGGCTGGTCCGCGAGCTGCTGACCGCCTCGGGCGAGGCGCTCTGGTGGGAACTGAACGGCGAGGCCGTCCAGCCGATCCACCCGGCCCGCCCGGCGCACAAGGCCCTCTCGCGGGGCGGGAGCTTCGGCGAGGCCACCCGCGACCCGGTCCTGCTCTACGCCTGGCTGGTCCGGAACCTGGAGCGGTTGATCGAGGAGCTGGAGTTCCACGGCGTCCAGGCCGGCCGGCTCACCGTCTGGGTCGGCTACCGGGACGGCCAGTCGGGCCAGGGCCAGGCCGGCCTGGCGATCCCGACGGACCGGTTCGACCTGCTCCTGGACGCCGCCCGCCCCTGCCTCCGGTCGGCCTGGATCCCGCGGGTCCCGGCCTCGCGGATGCAGCTCATCGCCGAGCGCCTGGCCCCGCGCTCCCGGGCCCAGCTCGGCCTCTTCGACCGCCCCGAGGCCGCCGCCCGCGCCACCGCCATCGCCCGGCTCAAGCGCGAGATCAACCTCCGCCACGGCCGCTTCGCCCTCCGGAGCGCCGCCACGCTCCCCCTGAACTCGATCTACCAGGACCCCGCCAATGGCTACGACATCTGCGACGTCCGCGGCAAGAGCTGCTTCTAGGCCCGATGCTCGCTGATCGCCGAGGGCCGGACCCCCAACGCCCCCCAAAACACGATGTGCGCCGGGATCACCTTGGCATGGAGCGAATTGCCCACGGAGCTGATCGGGCGCCACGGCCTGCATCGCCGCGTCCACGAGCGGGGCGGCGAGCGGGAGGTCCGGTTCCTGTTCCGGGATCGGCGGCCCCGGCTCCCGGTCTGGCGCGACGGCCGGCTCCAGGTTGTCCGCTGGGGGAACGCCCGAGGGCAGAGCCGGTTCCTGCCCCGGACCGGCTGGACCTGGCTCTCGACGATCGACCAGGGGGGTTGGCAGAACTCGGGGGCCGTCCCCGTCGACATCCCCGCGACCCTCGCCCTGGAGCGCGGGATCTGGTACCGGGTCCGCCAGGGAGTCCGCGGCCTGCTCGTCCCCGACGAGCGCGGGATCGCCGTGGCCTACATGATCTGCGAGCCGTCCACCCATTATTATCAGGTCATGACCCGATCCGACCGGATGCCCGTGCTGATCGAGGAGCGGATTTGAGGGCCGATCAGAGGATTAAACGTATATTGATGCCAATCATGCGATTCGTCGCGGGTCGGGAGGACTCCGCCAGAGTCGACCTCGAACTCGTCCCCGCACCGCTCCAACGCCTGCCAGGCTTGTTGCCGGGCTTCGGCCGACTCTTCCCGAGACTCGATGGTGATCCGGACGAGGGTATTGGAGGGCAATCCCAGCGGCGTGACGGGCTTGAGCACGCCGTCTTCGAAGAGCGCGGTGATGGTCCGTCCCATTCGTCGAGCCTCGGATCGGGAGGGACGGGGAGGCAGGCCGATCGGACCGCGACCCGCGAGGGGCAGGATAACCCGCCCCCCCGGGTGATGGCCAGACTAGCGGACGACCGCCCGGAAGGCGACCGACCCTTCGGCGCCGGGGGCGATGGCGCCGGGGAGGTCGTACCGCAGTTCGAGGGCCCCGGCGCGGTTCTCGCCGAAGGTGAAGACGGTCCCGGCGGGGCCCTGGGCGCTGCCGGGGACGTATTCGAGGCGGGGCAAGAGGCTGTCGATGATCGTGACGGCCCGGATCGGGGCGTTGCCCATGTTCCGGTAGTTGATGGAGAAGGTCAGGGTGTCGCCCGGCTCGGCCTCCTCGGCATCGACCTGCTTGACCACGGCCAGGCCCGGCTTGTTGGGCGGGACCTCGACGCCGGTCACGTCCAGCGGCGGCCAGGTCATCACCGACTGGTTGGCCCCCTGGACGACCCCGGTGACGACCAGGCTCTCGGCGCTCTTGATCCCGTCGATCTTGACCCGACCCCGGACGGCGCCCGGGCCCTGGACGGCCGACCTCCGGTCGACCCCCTGGTTGAAATGAAGCAAGGCGACGTTCTGGCGGTTGTCGAAGCCGCCGAGGATCCGGACCTCGGAGTGCTCGCCGGCGAAGACCCGGGTCGAGAGGCCGGTGGCCTTGGTCCGGAGCCGGTTCAGGCCGGCCACCTGGCTCTGGGCCATCTTCTTGGGGCCCTGGCGGGCGGCGGCCTGCTCCTGGCGCTGGAGCAGCTCGGACTGGAGGGCCTGGGCGGCGCTGAGGGACTCGGAGACCCCGACGGTGGACCGGACCGAGGCGAACCTCGGGGCGTAGACGCAGACCACGTTGGTGGGGAGGACCCGGGGGCGGTCGCCGGCGTTGAAGTTGACCACGGCGTCGCGGGGATCGATCCCGGCCAGGCCGCCGTCGCCGGCGAAGTGGACCGCCTCGCCCCGGTCGCCGCCGTCACAGAGGAACTCGTCGCGGGGCATCCAGGGCCGGCCGGGGGGCGGGGGCGTCCCGCTGCTCGGGCCGCAGGGGAGCTTGCAGGCCCCGCCGCTGGGGGCCATGAACGGGCAAGGGCTGTAGGTCATCCCGATCCCGGAGGGGCCGGCCAGCTCCTCGGAAGTCGGCTGCCGGCCGCCGATCCGGACGATCGCCATCACTCGCCCCAGGGCTCGGGCGACCTTGTAGGGGTCCTCGACCGGGCTCAGGGTCACAAACGGCGGCTCGTCCTTGGGAAGCTTCAGGGGGATCGCCATCTCGGGGTCTTCGAGGTAGACGACCTGGGTGACCATCCGGCCCCGGGCCACGGCGTCCTCGATGTCATCGTCGCGGAAGACGACCCGGACCGGGTACTTCGCCGGGTCGATCCCGGGCGGCCGGTGGAGGTGGCCGAGGATCTCCACGACGGGGAAGAGTTCCATGCCCGGCCGGTCGGGGATCTCCGAGAGGCGGAGATGATAGGCGGTCCCGACCTTCAGGCCGAGGGTCGCCAGGCCCTTGCCGTCCCCCTGCGGGACCCCCTCGGGCGCGGGGCCGAGGACGTCGACCTTCATCCCGGCCGGTCCCTGGAACCGGACGACCAGGACATCCTCGGGCAGCGAGGGGGTCGACGGGGCGGACTCGGCCTCGGTCGCCGCCGGGGTGTCCGAGGGACGGGCGGGGGCCGGCGGGGCCATCTCGGCCGGCGGTGCCATCTCGGCCGGCGGGGCGACCTGGGCGATCGAGGGAGAGCCGAGGCCCGCCGCGACCGCCACGCCCAGCGGCAGGGCGAGGCGCGCGGGCCAACCGGCTACGCGGCGGATCCATCCTGTTCGGCTCATGTCGTTCGTCCTCAACCGGGGTGCATCCGCACCCGAGGGGTTTGATTGGGGGCGTCATCCCCCGGGCTCTGACCCGGTGGGGGGGCGGATTGGGAGGCTTTTCGATGGCGAATTCCGGATCGCGGACTTCAAATGGCAGATGGCAGATGGCAGATTTCAAAGGGCTGATGGCTGATGCGGATAGCAGAAACGGAAATCTAAAATACTTGAGATTTTACATTTGTACATTATAACATCAATCAGGAAATCCCCGGCGGGTCGCGTTCCGAGGTCGCGTCCCGCCGGGGCGATGGTGGGGGTCCAGGCCCGACCGGGCCGGGCGGTGGGCCCGGCCCGGGTCGGCTCAGAGGCCGGGGACCGGCGCGGGGGCCGGGGCCGGAGCCGGGGCCGGGGCGACGGGATCGGCCGGGGCTGGCACGGGGGCCGGGGGCTCGGGGGTCGGGACCGGCGGGGTGATCGGGTTGACCGGGGTGGTCGGGAGGACCGGGGAGGCCGGGGCGTCGACCGGCTCATTGATCGGGGCGGGCGGGGCCACGACGCCCGGAGGAAGCGTGCCCGGGGGCATGTTGATGACCGTGCCCGGGGCGGGGGCCGGGGCGATCATCGGGGCGTCGGCCGGGAGCGGCGAGCCGACCGGGTCCATCTCCAGGTTGATCCCGCCGAGACGGACGATCATCAGGATCGTGCCTCGCTTGTCGGCCTCCAGGACCGGGTCCACGCCGGGTTCCAGGCGGGTCGAGACCAGCGTCTCGACGTTGGCCACGGCCAGTTCCTGGTAGCGGGGGTCGGGCAGGTAGATCACCTTGGTCACAAAATTCCCGCCCTCGACCTGGTCGAGATCCTCGGCGGTAAACTGGACGGGGATCTGGTTATGGGTCAGGTAGGCGTCGGTGGCCGGGGTCGAGGGGGCGACCTCGATCGTGGGGTACAAGGTCAGCGTCGGCCGGCCGGAGATGTCGGCCAGCTTGAGCCGGTAAATGTAGCCTTGCATGAAGTTATAGCGGAACGGCGTGGAGCGGCCGGGCAGGTAGGCCTTCTCGCCGTTGGGACCGCCAGTCTGCCAGCCGATCTTCAGGTCGCCGGTCCCGCCGGGCCCGCCGGGCCCGAAGAAGACGACCTGACTGCGGACGTTGGGAAACCGCCGGCCGGCCATCCCGTCGGGACCGCCGGGACCGCCGGGACCACCCATGCCAATGCCGCCGGGGCCACCCATGCCCATGCCGCCGGGCATCATCGGGCCGCCGGCCGGGGGGGCGCCGTCGGCGATGGCCGCGTGACGGAAGAAATGCAGGCCGCCGGCGTGCGCCTTGCCTTCGAATCCCGTCGTGGCCGAGGCCACGAGGAGCATCACTCCGAGCGAAGTCATCGGACCTCCTTGACTCCCGCGACCGGTCCAGGCTCCCCCGGACGCACCCGGTCGGGCGGCGTCCGGTGCTCGGCGGTCGGGGAAGAAGCACACCATCCTGGATTGACGCGAGGCCCGGCCGTTTGGCCCGATCCGCGCGTCGAGGTCGAACGATCGGCGGGAGAGACCCGGCCTCCTGGCCGTCCCCTGGATGTCCCGCCGGGGTTGCGTCCCACGACGCCTAAAGATAGGATCGGGCATTCCATTCCGACCCTTGAGAAAATGGGCTACAACCCGACCATGCCCTATTCCCGAATCTTCTCCACCCTGGCCGTCGGCCTGCTCGTCCCCCTGGTCACCCTGGGCCAGGCCCCTGCCGAGCCGCCGACGCTGGCCGAAAACGTCCTGACCAAGACGGTCATCGAACTCCGGCTCCGGACCCGGATCGCCGCCGAGATCGTCCAGGACGTCGACATGCTCAGCCAGAAGTTCCGCCTGGAGGGGAACTACTACCGAGACACCGGCCACCGGATCCGGCTCCAGCTCAACCTCAAGGACGTCGGCGACTCCGGCTCGACGATGCTCCAGGTCTGCGACGGCAAGATCCTCTGGGACTACAAGAAGGTCCTGGGGATGGAGAGCTACAACCGCCGCGACATCAGCCTGATCCTCAAGCGGCTTCAGGACCCGGCGCTGGACGACCCGTTCCGCAACCTGGTCAGCACCAATCTGGGCTTCGGTGGGCCCGAGGCCATGCTCTCCGGGCTCCAGCTCGCCGTCAAGTTCGACCAGTTCGCCGAGGAGAAGCTCGACGGAGTCGACTCCTACGTCCTCGGCGGGAGCTGGCGCGACCGGTCCAAGCTGATGGGCCCCAACGACCGCCCCCTGGGCCCGACGGCCCCCCTGCCCCCCTACGTTCCCAGCAACGTCCGGGTCTTCATCGACAAGGCGAACTTCTGGCCCTACCGGGTCGTGATGATCGGCGCCGTGCCGTCGGAGATGTTCCAGGCGGACGTCCGCCAGATCGACGCGGCCAGCGGGCGGCCGATCGGCATCAAGAAGGCCCCGCCCAAGGTCGACCCGACCCAGATCACCCTGAATTACAAGCTCCTGCCCGTCTCCGAGATCAGGTCGGGGCTATTCGCCTTCAACGCGCCGGCCAACGCGGCCAACCTGAAGGACGACACCGACGAGTTCCTCGGCCAGCTCGACGGCTTCATCCAGCAGGAGTCGAGCCGGAAGAAGGCCGAGGCCGCCAAGGCCGAGGGGGAACCGCTGCTCAAGGCCCCGGCGCTGGAGGTCCCCAGCCCGGGCCCCGACCCCGCGCTCCCGGCCCCTTCGCTTGAACTCCCCTCGCCCAAGTGACCGGGTGGGGCCCGATGAGCGACGGGCCCCGATCCAATCCCCCGGCCGGTCTCAAAGGCGATCCGGAAACGATCCCTTGAGCTGGCAATGAGTTATGACCAATGGTCGATGGCTGATGGATGAGAAAAGCCCCGAGATTTCCCCAGCTTTGGCATCGTATGCCGTCCCGCTTATCGACCATAAATCATTGACCATCCATCATTTTCGATCCCGGATCGCCTCTCACTTCGAGCCGTCCAGCGCGGCCTCGATCGCCTTGGCGACCTTGGGCGACTCGGGCGCGTCGCCGGATTCGAACCGGGCGATCACCCGGCCGTCGCGGTCGACCAGGAATTTGTTGAAGTTCCAGGTGACCTCGCCGGCGAACTTGGGGTCGGTCCTGGGGTCGGTCAGGTACTGGTAGAGTGGGTGGATCCCCGGCCCCTTGACGACGATCTTCGAGTAAAGCGGGAAGGTGACGTTGTAGTTGGCCGAGCAGAACGTCTTGATCTCGCCGTTGCTCCCGGGCTCCTGGCCGCCGAACTCGTTGGCGGGGAAGGCCAGGACGTCGAAGCCCTGGGCCTTGTATTTGTTGTAAGTCGATTCCAGGCCGCGGTACTGCGAGGTATAACCGCACTGGCTGGCGGTGTTGACGATCAGGAGAACCTTGCCCCGATGCGCCTTGGCCAGGTCGACCGGCTTGCCGTCGATGTCCCGGACCTGGAAATCCAGGGCCGAGCCAGGAGCGGGGGCGGGCTTGGCGGGCTCCTCGGCCCGGCCCGACGGTCCGGCGAAACAGGCCAGGGTCAGCGAGGCGACGAGCAGCGGGACGACGCGATCGATCACGGTGGGATTCCTGGAGGATCCGACGGGACTCGCCCGGAGGTCGGCCGGGCGGGGTTGACAACGCCTTCATGATGCCCCGGGATCGGCCGGAAATCAAGCCGGGGCAAGCTCCTACGGGATCGTTAGCGGCGGAGGAGGGTCGGATGTTCGAGTCGTTCACGGCCGGAGCCCTCCGGGCGATGCGCCGGGCCGAAGCTCGGGCCCGGGCCCGGTCGGGGGACTCGGTCGGCCTGGCCGACCTGGCCGCCGCGCTGGCCGACGAATCCGAGAGCCGGGCCGCGGCGCTTCTGGCCGAGCACGGGCTGGCCCCCGACGGGCTCTTGCTCGGGCTCGGGCTCGACTCCGAGCCACCGGAGGATCCGGACGAGTCGGCGGTCCCGATCCCGATGGCGCCGGAGTATCGGGCCGCGCTGAGAGACGCCTCGACGCGGGCCCGGTCCCTGAGTCGGGGGCAGTCGGTGGGGACCGAGCACCTCCTGGCGGCCCTGCTCTCGGCCGGAGGCCCGGTCGTCGAGGTCATCGCGAGGGCGGGGCTTGCGATCGACGTCCTGCTCGGGGCGTTGGCCCGGGCCGAGGCCGACGACTCGGCCCCGATCCCGCTGGCCGGCGAGATCGCCCCGCTGGAGCTGACCGAGCCGGGCCAGGGCGGCGACCTCGCCCGGATCCTCGACGCCTCGGCCAACCGGGCCCGCGAGGGGCTCCGGGTGGTCGAGGACTACGCCCGGTTCGCCCTGGACGACCCGATGCTGACCCGGCGGATCAAGGAGGTCCGCCACCGCCTGGCCGAGGCGGTCCGGGGGCTCGACCTGGAGGCCCTCCTGGACGCTCGCGACACCCGGGGCGACGTCGGGACCCACATCATGACCGCCTCCGAGCAGTCCCGGGAGAACCCCCGGGCCGTCCTGATCGCCAACTTCAAGCGGGCCGCCGAGTCGCTCCGGTCGCTGGAGGAATACGCTAAGCTGGTCGACGTCTGGCTCTCGGGGCGGTTCGAGGTTCTCCGCTACGACGTCTACACGCTGGAGAAGCTGACCCTGGCGGCCCTGATGTCGCGCCGGGCCCTGGGCCCGGTCAACCTGATGGTCCTGGTCGGCGGCCTCCCGATGCTCGGCGACCTGACCTGGGTCGTCGGCGAGGCCCTGGCCGGGGGCGCCGGGGCGGTCCAGCTCCGCGAGAAGGGCTTGCCGGATCGGGAATTACTCATACGTGCCCGCGAGGTCCGGATCCTCACGGCCCGGGCCGGGGCCCGGTTCGTGATGAACGACCGCCCCGACCTCGCTCGGCTGGCCGGGGCCGACGCGGTCCACCTCGGGCAGGACGACCTGAGCGTCCGCGACGCCCGGCGGATCGTCGGGCCGGGGACCCTGATCGGCGTCTCGACCCACGGCCCCGAGCAGTTGGAAAAGGCCATGCTGGAGGGCGCGGGGTATCTGGGCGTCGGCCCGGTCTTCGCCAGCCCGACCAAGGATTTTGACGACCTCGCCGGCCTCGACTACGTCCGGGAGGCGGCCGGGTCGGCGGGCCTCCCCTGGTTCGCGATTGGCGGGATCACCTCCGAGAACCTCGACGAGGTTCTGGAGGCCGGCGCCCGCCGGGTCGCCGTCGGCTCGGCCGTGGTCCGGGCCGAGTTCCCCCGCAGGGCCGCCGCCGCCCTCCGGGCCCGGCTCGACGCCGCGGGGTGATCCGGGCTCCGGCGGGCCTCCGGAGCCGGACTTCAGGCTCGGCGGGCCCGGGCTCCGGTCATTGAACTTTCCTGGGCCGCCCGCGCTTCTTCGGCGGCACCGGCGTGGCGGGGGCCTCGGGGGCGGCCGGGGTCCGGGAAGGGGTCAGGGTGATGTCGTTCTTGGTGATGATGATCCCCTGGCTCTGGAGCTTCTCGCGCTCGGCGGGGGTGATCCTGGGGACGAGGAGCGCGACCATGTTCTCGCCCAGCCGCTCGGCCTTCCGGCCCAGGGCGGAGAGGACCCGGGTGGTGGTATCGGGGTTGGGGCATCGGACGACCGTGACCTGCCGGACGTTGACCAGCCGGACCCAGCCAGCCCACTCGCGGACCTCGCGAAGGACGTTCTCGGGGACCTGGATGCTGGCGTGCTTGTGGAGCCGGGCGAGGATCGCCCCTTCGGAGAGCCCCTGCGAGGTCGCCCGGACGACCGAGTCGCGGGTGATCCGGAAGGTGATCGCCCCCTCGCCCAGGTGGCCCCGGGTCCGCTGGCAGAACGGGGCCAGCTCGGCGGCCGGGGCGGGATCCAGGCCAATCACGATGACGCTGAAGTCGGGCTGGACGATCACCCGGGTCGCGGTGGGCCGGTCGTCCTCGCCGGCGTCGTAGTCCCGGCCGAAGTAGCCGTCGGACCGGGGGAGCCGGGCCACGCAGAGTCGGCCCCGGTCGTCCACGGCGGCCCGGAAGGCGTCGAAGGGCAGGAGCCGGCGCCGGAGGACGGCTTCGAGGAGCCGTCGGCCGGCCTGCTCCTGCTGCTCCGGGAGCCGGGGGACCTGGCGCTGGTCCAGGTAGATCGTCGACTTGGCGGGGTCCAGGCCGGCGATCAGCGGGTTCTCCTTCTCGAAAGCGAGGTGGTCGAGCACGCTCTGCCAGACGTGATAGACCCCCAGGGATAGCCGGGAGAGCGACCGGTGGATCGCGTCCCGCTGCGCCTGGCGGCGCTCGGGCTTGAGTTCCTGGTAGCCATAATAATAGTTGGATCCCGCCCCCGACGCCGGGGTGGTCAGCAGGCCGACCCCGAGAAACCTGACGTCGCCGTGGTCGTAGCTGTAGTCGTGGGGATCCTTCTTCTTCCCGTAGGACCGGAGCGCTTCGTAGAGGATCCGATACTGCTGCTCCAGGCCGGCGGCCAGCCAGTTCCGGCCCTTGCCGCTGAGCCGGAGCCAGGTCTGCTTGTCCTCCGAATCGGCCTCGATGAACCCGAACGTCTTGGCCCGAGAATAGGCGTCGTCGACCCGCCCCTCGGTGTCCGTTTCCAGGGCCTTGTCGAGCCAACCGGGCCATTCGGGCAGGGCGGCCTCGAACCTCGGCGCGTCCTTCTGGAAGATCCCCCCGTCCTGGCGGAGCCTGGGCGAGTCACCGGCCACTTCGAGCAGGAAGACCCGGAGGTCGTTCACCGCCGTCCCCCCTGCCGGGCCGAACTCGGCGGGCTTCTCGCAGGCGATCAGCGGCGGCTGGACCCGGGACTTGCCCGCCCCGGCGGCCCGCTCCCGGACGATCGGCAGGAGGCCCACGACCAGGTCGAGCGTCTTCGGGTCCACGTCCTCGAAGACGGCCAGGTGATTGATCAGGCCCTCCAGCGCCTCCCGGACCTCCTCCGGCTTGGCCTTGGGGACCAGCCCCGGGACTCCGGCCAGCGGGACCGGCCCTCGGGCCTTGAGCAGCGCGTCCAGGAGCGGCTTGCCCGCCTTGGGATCGATCGACAACAGGGCCCACCCAGGCCACCGGGCCGAGGTCACGTAATGCTCCAGGGCCTCATCGAGCCGGAGGGATACCTGGACCTCGGCCTTGACCAGGACCCGGTTGATGAGCGGCTCGCCCTGGCTGTAGAAGACGTACTTGACGTACTTTGCCAGGTTCTCCCGGTTGGTCGGTCCCAGGAGGTGATAGCGGTGGAGGCTCCGGATCCGGGTCGAGAAGTCGTGGGTCGCCGCCTCCGGGACGATCCGGCCGACTCTCTTGCCCGAGCCCGGCTGGACCCGGACGAACCCGGCCGCGACCAGCTCCGCCAGGGCCTCGGCCGGGACCGCGTCGACCGGCGTGGTCAGTTGGTTCTGCGAGCCCTCCTTGGCCGCCCCCTTGACCTGGGTCAGGTAGGCCAGCCGCGCCGGGTGCGGCAGGGCGTGCCATTTGGTGTCCCAGGGGGCCGCCTTGGAACGTCGCCAGGCCTTTTCATGCTCGGCCCGGGGGTCGCGGGGGTTCTGCCAGTAACTGCCGTAGATGCTCATGCGGCCGGCCTCTCCCGGGTCCGGGGTGGGGCTTCGGCCGACCATCCCTCCGTGAGGGCCGGGCCGATCAGGTTGCGTTGGAGTCACGGGTCGGTTGCAATGGCCGGCCTCCGCCGACCGCGACCCCGAGGATCAGTCTATCATGCAACCCCTGGCCGATGGCGTCGAGCGTCTGGGCGGATTCCCGCTTTGGGCGATCAACGTCTACCTCGTCGGCGGCGTCCTGATCGACGCGGGGACGCGGTTCGCCCGCCGCCGGATCCTCCGCCGGCTCCGGGGCCGGGTCGTCACCGCGCACGCCCTGACCCACGGCCACCCCGACCACCAGGGCTCCAGCCGGGCCGTCACCGAGGCCCTGGGGATCCCCCTCTGGTGCGGCCTCGGCGACGCCGACGCGGTCGAGTCCGGCCGGCTCCTCGAACTCGTCCCCGACAATCCCGTGGCCCGGTTCGGGGTCTGGGCGATCGGCGGCCCGGCCTGCCCGGTGGCCCGGCGGCTGGTGGAGGGGGACGAGGTCGCCGGCTTCCGGGTCCTGGAGACCCCCGGCCACTCGCCGGGCCACGTCTCGTTCTGGCGGGAGTCGGACCGGGTCCTGATCCTGGGCGACGCCCTGGCCAACTTCCGGATCCTCCCCTCCATCCCCGGCCTCCACCAGCCCCCGGGCGTCTTCACGCCCGACCCCGCCCAGAACCGCCGGTCGCTCCGGAGGCTCCTGGAGCTGGGCGTCGAGCCGGTCCTGACCTGCTTCGGCCACGGCCCGCCGCTTCGCGACCCGAAGCGGTTCGTCGAGTTCATCCGCCGGCTCCCAGCCTGAGCGGCTGGCCAGCGACGGCCCCAGGGCGTACGATCACCGGCCGGGCCACCTCCGGTCCGGATCCGCCCGCACCCGTCCCGGAAGTCCGCCTCATGCCGCTCGACCTGCTCGTCGTCTTCGGATCGGTCCGCCGCGACCGGAAGGGGATCGGCCTGGCCCGGTTCCTCGCCCAGGCCATCCGCGACCGTGGCCACGCCGCCACGCTCGTCGACCCGATGGAGGACCAGCTCCCCCTGCTGGACCGGATGTACAAGGAGTACCCCAAGGGGGAGGCCCCCGAAGTCCTGGAACGCCTGGCCGGCCAGATCCGGGCGGCTGACGGCATCGTGGTCGTCTCGGCCGAGTACAACCACAGCATCCCCCCGGCGCTCTCGAACCTCCTGGACCACTTCCTGGAGGAATACGCCTGGAAGCCCTCGGCCATCGCCTGCTACTCCGCCGGGCCCTTTGGCGGCGTCCGGTCGGCGATGCAACTCCGGATGATGCTCGGCGAGCTGGGAATGCCGAGCATCCCCTCGCTCTTCCCGGTCCCCAAAGTCCAGGACGCCTTCTACGACAACGGGCTCCCCAAGGACGAGGCGTACCGGAAGCGGGCCGCCCGGTTCCTGGGCGAGCTGGAGTGGTACGCCGGAGCCCTCCAGACCGCCCGGGCGGGAGGCGTCCCTGACTGAAGCTCATAACGATCGGGCGGCTGGCGGCCCTCTGACGTTTGTGCTACGATCGGATCCCGTGACCCGCCAGACCGACGCTCGTGAGCCCCGACCATGACCCCAACCGGCGTCCTCCTGCTCCTGATCGGATCGAGCCTGGGCCAGTCGGGGCCCTTGCCGGCCGGTCGCCCGACGGTGGAATTCCGGCTCCAGGACCACCGGGGGGCCTGGCACTCGCTGGGCGAGGCGAAGGGGAAGAAGCTGGCGGTGATCGCCTTCCTCGGGGTCGAATGCCCCTTGTCCGAGGCTTACGCCCCGAGGCTCGCCGAGCTGGCCCGGGCGACCGAGGGACGCGGGGTCGCCTTCTTCGGGATCGACGCCAACGCCCAGGACGGTCCCACGGCGATCGGCCGGTTCGCCGAGACCCACGGGCTTTCCTTCCCGATCCTCAAGGACGTCGGCAACGAACTGGCCGACCGCCTGGGGGCCGAGCGGACGCCCGAGGTCTTCGTCCTCGACGAGTCCCGGACCGTCCGCTATCGGGGCCGGATCGACGACCAGGACGCCCTGGGCGTCCACCGTTCGAAGCCATCGAAGCGTGACCTGTCGGACGCCCTGGACGCCCTCCTGGTCGGTCGGGACGTCGCGATACCGCGTACGGAGGCGGTCGGCTGCCGGATCGGGCGGGTCCCGAAAGGGGCCGGCTCGGGCAAGGTGAATTATACGCGGGACGTGGCGCCGATCCTCAACCGGCGGTGCGTCACCTGCCACCGGCCGGGCGACATCGGCCCGTTCGCCCTGACCGACTACCGCCAGGCCGCCGGCTGGTCGGCCATGATCGCCGAGGTCGTCGACGGGGGCCGGATGCCCCCCTGGCACGCCTCGCCCGACCACGGCAGGTTCGCCAACGACGCCCGGTTGACCGCCGGGGAGAAGAAGGCCATCGCCGACTGGGCTGCCGGAGGCGCCCCCGAAGGCGACCCCCGCGACCTCCCGCCGCCGGTCGCCTTCGCCGAAGGCTGGCGGATCCCCCGGCCCGACCTCGTGGTCGAGATGCCCGAGGCCGTCGAGATCCCCGCCGAGGGCTCGATGCCCTACCGCCACCTCCTCGTGGACCCCAAGCTCACCCGGGACGTCTGGGTCCGGGCCTCGCAGGTCCGGCCGGGAAACGCCTCGGTGGTCCACCACCTGGTCGTCTACGTCCTCCCGCCCGGGGCCCAGCGGATCGACGAGACCGGGGGCGACTTCCTCGCCGCCTACGCCCCCGGGATGCCCCCCCGGATCCTCCCCGAGGGCGTGGCCAAGCGCGTCCCGGCCGGCTCGCGGCTCCTCTTCCAGCTCCATTACACCCCCCGGGGGACCAAACAGGTCGACCGGAGCCGGATCGGCCTGGCCTTCGCCGACCCCAGGAGCGTCCGGAAGGAGTTGAAGTCGGCCATGGCCATCGACTTCCGGCTCAGGATCCCGCCCGGGGCCGCCGATTACGCCTCCCGGGCCGAGCACAAGTTCGACCAGGCCGCCCTGCTCTACTCGGTCCTGCCGCACATGCACCTCCGCGGCAAGTCGATGCGGTTCGAGGCCGAGTACCCCGACCAGACCCGCGAGGTCATCCTCGACGTCCCCCGCTACGAGTTTGACTGGCAGAACCAGTACGTCCTGGCCGAGCCCAAGCTCATGCCCGAGGGGACCGTCCTCCGCTGCGAGGGGCGCTTCGACAACTCGGCCGCCAACCCCAACAATCCCGACCCCCGGCGGACCGTCACCTTTGGTGAGCAGACCCAGGACGAGATGATGGTCGGCTATCTCAACTTCGCCCTGCTCGACCAGGATCTCGCCCTCGGCGCCCCCTCCGCCCGGGCCCTCGGCGACGGCCGCTTCGAGGTCACTTTCCGCTACCGCCCCGGAGCCCCCGCCCGGACCCTCGCCGTCGTCGGGACCTTCAACGACTGGCAGCTCGAAGCCAACCCGATGCAGGGCCCCGACCCCGAGGGCCGCTACTCGGCCAGGGTCGTCCTCGGTCCCGGCCCGCACGAATACAAGTTCGTGATCGACGGCCAGACCTACCGCCACGACCCCGGCAACCCCGAGCAGGTTGGGTTCTACCACAACAGCGTGGTGAAACTGGATGCGGGTCGGTGATCAGGTCCCATGGCACCCCCTCCCGAGTCGCAGGACCCCGTCCATGAGATCCCGCGCGACGATCCTCCTGACGCTCCTGGCCCTGGCGACCCCGGCCCGGGCAGGCGTTCCCTTCGCGATCGAGGTCCTCGACGACCGGACCGGCCGGGGCGTCCCGCTGGTCGAGTTGAAGACGGTTAACGAGATCCGCCTGGTCACCGACAGCCGGGGGATCGTCGCGTTCGACGAGCCGGGGCTGATGGGGCGGAAGGTCTACTTTCATGTCCGCTCCCACGGCTATGAGTTCCCCAAGGACGGCTTCGGCTATCGGGGGAAGGCCCTGGACGTATCGGCCGGCGGGCGGGCCCGGATCGAGGTCCGTCGGATCAACGTCGCCGAGCGGCTCTACCGGGTCACCGGGGCGGGGATCTACCGCGACAGCGTGCTCGTCGGCGACCGGCCGCCGACCCGCGAACCGGTCCTGGCCGGGGAGGTCCTGGGCTCGGACAGCGTGCTCAGCGCCGTCTTCGAGGGCCGGATCCACTGGTTCTGGGGCGACACCAACCGGCCGGGCTACCCGCTGGGGAACTTCCAGACCACCACGGCCACGTCCCGGCTCCCGGCCGATGGCGGCCTCGGACCCGAGGTGGGCGTCGACCTGGATTACGCCGTCGGCCCCGACGGCTTCGCCCGCCCCGCGGCCCCGATCCCGGGCGATGGGCCGACCTGGCTCGACGGCCTGACCGTCCTCAAGGACGGCTCCGGGCGCGAGCGGATGTTCGCCGCCTATGCCAAGGTCCGCCCGCCGATGGAGGTCTACGCCCGGGGGATCGCCGAGTTCGATCCCGAGGCACGCCGGTTCGCCCGGGTGGCCGAGATCCCGCCGGGGACGCCGGCCATTCCGTCCGGGCATCCGTTCCTGTACGCCGGTTACGTCCATTATGCCGACCCTTATCCGCTCGTCCGGGTCCGGGCCGACGTCGACGACCTGATTCACCTGGATCGCTTCGAGGCGTTCACCTGCCTCCTGCCCGGGGATGGGGCCGCGATCGACCGGGGGCCGGACGGCGCGGCTCGCTATGCCTGGCGCCGGGGCTCCCGGCCACTGGACGCCCAGGGGCAGGACCGGCTGGTCAAGCAGGGCCGGCTCGGGGCGGGCGAGGGCTTGCTCCAACTCCGGGACGTCGGGTCGGGGCGGCCGGTCGTCGCCCACCGGGGATCGGTCTACCGGAATGAGCACCGCGGGCGCTGGGTCCTGATCGCGACGGAGATCGGCGGCGAGTCGTCGCACCTCGGCGAGGTCTGGTACGCCGAGGCCGACACGCCGCTCGGCCCCTGGGCCTACGCCCGGAAGGTGGCGACCCACGACCGGTACAGCTTCTATAACCCCAAGCAGCATCCCATCTTCGTCCGGGACGGCGGCCGGTTGATCTTTTTCGAGGGGACGTATACCACGACCTTTTCGGGCAGCACGGACCCGACGCCCCGTTATGATTACAACCAGGTCATGTACCGGCTCGACCTCGGAGACCCCCGGCTCAACCTGCCGGTGCCGGTCTACGAGGTGGACGGGAAGCTCGCCCCGCGATCGCCCGGGCACCGGGTCGCCTTCTTCGCCCTGGAGCGGCCGGGGCCGGGGACGATCCCGATCGGAGATCCCGCCCGCTTCCACGCGCTCCCGGTCGACTCGAAGGAGTCTCCCGCGACGACGACCGCCCTCCACGAGACGCCCGGGGCTCCGGGCTTCGCCACGGAGGAGGCCCGCCCGGAGGGCTCTCGGCCCGTCGGCCGGGTCTGGAAGAGCCCAATCCGGGTGATCCTACCGGCGGAATAGGCGGCTTCAGAGGCCATCCTGGGAGTCTGTTTTTTAGCCCGCGAGGGGCTGATCAGACATTCCGGATCGCCTCTGAGCCCCTGCCCCTGGGGTTGACGAGGGCCCCGAGGTCGTGGGTCAGGTCGTCGAGGATCAAGGGCATGTACAGATTCCGCCGGACGTGGTAGTCGGCCTCCAGGCAGCGGTCGGCGAGGGCGAGGACGGCCTCGGGCCCGACCCGGGCGGCGAGGGCGGCGACGGCCCGGCGGTCGTCGGGGTCCGGAGACGGAGGTTCGAGGCCGGCGGAGAGCCAGAAAGTCCCCCGGAAGAGGCGGAGCAGCTCGCCGAGGACCAGGCGGGCCCGGACCCGCTTGGCCCCGCTCTCCTTGCCGGCCGCATTGACGAACGCCTCGATCCGGCGGGCCAGGGCGGGGGCGTCGAACCCTCGGGGGGCGGCGACCTCCTCGAAGAGGGCCCGGCGGAAGTCGGTCAGGGCCGGGTCGGCCAGCCCTTGGGCCCGCGCCACGCTTCCTTCGGCCAGCCTGGCCAATCGTCCGGCGGCCTCGGGGGAGTCGGCCACGCCCTGTTCGAGCAGGACGGCGGCCAGCTCGGCTTCGGGGAGGGGTTCGAACCGGACGACCCGGCAGCGCGAGAGGATCGTGTCGAGCTGGCCCTCGGCCGAGGTGGCGATCAGGATCAGGGCCGAGCCGGGCGGGGGCTCCTCCAGGGTCTTGAGGAAGGCGTTGGCCGCCTCGTCGTTCATGTCGTCGGCGTCGTCGACGATCGCGACCTTGCGCCGGCCACTCATGGGCTTGAGGCCGAGGTCGAGGCAGAGGTCACGGATCACCCGGATCGGGAGTTCGTGCTTGTCCTCGGGCTTGCCCACCCGGAGGAGGTCGGGGTGAGTCCCGGCCATCACCTGGAGGCAGCCGGGGCAGGCGCCGCAGGGGTCCAGCTCGGCCTCGGGCACGCGCTCGCAGAGCAGGGCCTGAGCCATCCGGAGCCCGAAGGAGAGCTTGCCGATCCCCTCGGGTCCGGCGAAGAGGAAGGCGTGCGGGAGCCTCCCCCGGGCCAGCGACCGCCGGAGGGATTCGACCACCCGGTCATGGCCTCGGAGCGAGTGCCAGGGCATGAGCCACCTCGGTTCGGAGTCGGGCCGCGACGGCGTCGGGTCCGGCCGAGCCGTCGACCACGACGATCGGGGCCGGATGGGCCTCGGCGGCCTTGAGGAAGCCGGCGCGGACCCGGGCGCGGTAGTCGTCGCCCCGGTCCTCGATCCGGTCGCGCCCCGGGCCGATCCGGGCGCGGGCGACCTCGGGGGGGACGTCCACGATCAGGGTCAGGTCGGGCATCAGGCCGCCCGTCGCGGCCAGGCCGACCCGCCAGAGCTCGGCCACGTCGAGCCCGCCGGCGTGGCCCTGGAAGACGACGCTGGAAAGCAGGAAGCGGTCGGAGACCACCACCGCGCCCCGCCCGACCGCCGGCCGGATCACCGCCTCGACAAGCTGGGCCCGGCTGGCCATGAACAGGAGCATCTCGGCCCTCATCCCGATGGCGAAGTCGGAGCGGTCCAGAAGCAGGGCCCGGAGCCGCTCCCCCAGCGCGGTCCCTCCAGGCTCGCGGCAGGCCACGACCTCGCGGCCGAGGCCCCGGAGCCACTCAACGAGCCGGGCGGCCTGGGTCGTCTTGCCGCCGCCGTCGGGCCCTTCCAGGGCGACGAACCGGCCGGGCTTGGGGGACGTCTCGGGCACCTCGGGTCCTCGCGGGGTATCGAGACCCGGCCGGGGATCCCAGCTCGGGGGTCCGGGGCATCGTACCTTGGGATCGCCCGGCGGGGAACCGGGATCCGGCCGCCGTTCAGGGTCGGACCGGGGCGATCTGCTGGATCATGGCTTCGAGCTTGACGAAGTCGATGGGCTTGGTCAGGTGGGCGGTGAAGCCGGCCTCGCGGCTCCGACGGATGTCTTCCTCCATGCCGTAGCCGGTCAGGGCGATGGCGGGGACGGCCCCTCGTCGGGCCACGACGTTCCGCATCAGTTCGAGGCCGCTGCCGTCGGGCAGGCCGATGTCGCTGACCACCAGGTCGAACCGGCCGGCCTCGAAGGTCGCCAGGCCGGCGGCAATGGTACTGGCCGTGGCGACCTCGTGGCCCAGGCCCCGGATCAGTCGGGCCATCAGCCGGAGCGTCGCCGGCTCGTCCTCGACGATCAGGATCCGGAGGGTCGACGGGAAGGTCACCCTGGCCGGGGGTCCGGCCTCTTCGGGACCCTCCTCGGGCTCGATGGCGGACCGCGGGAGGGCGTCCAGCCCGACGCGGAAGGTGGTCCCGCGGTCCCTGCCGGCGCTCTCGACCTCGATGGTCCCGCCGTGGGCCTCGACGATCCCCTTGCAGATGGCCAGGCCCAGGCCCAGGCCGCCGAACCTCCGGGTGATGGTGGTTTCGCCCTGCTGGAACGGGTCGAAGATCCGCGTGAGGATCTCCGGGTCGATCCCGATCCCGGTGTCGGAGACCTCCACCACCAGCCGCCCGGCCGGGCCGCCCCGGTCGGGCTGGTTCCGGGTCCGGACGGTGATCGTCCCGCCTTCGGGGGTGAACTTGACGGCGTTCTTGATCAGGTTCCAGAAGACCTGCTGGAGCCGGGCCGGGTCGGCGTTGACGTGGTGGTCGGCGGCCCCGAGGTCGAATTCCAGCTTCAAGAACTTGCCGAACAATTCGCTCCGGCTGATCTGGTGGGCCTGATGGATCAGCCGGTGGCCATCGGCGACCTCCCAGTGCAGGGGCATCTTGCCCCGGACGATCCGCATGACGTCCAGGAGGTCGTCGATCAGCCGGGCCTGGAGGTTGACGTTCTGGCGGATCATCTCCAGGGTCGGGCGGAGCTCGGCCGGGTCGGTCGGGCGGTCGAGCATCGCCGTGGCGGCCAGGAGGATCGGGTTGAGCGGGGTCCGGAGCTCGTGGCTGAGAACGGCGAGGAACTGGTCCTTGGCCTTGTTGGCGTCCTCGGCCTCGCGAAACAGGGTGGCGTTGTTGAGCGAGACGCCAGCCCGACGGCCGAGGTCCTCGGCGAGCCGGATGTCGGCCTCGTCGAAGGTCCGGCCGGGGTTGGAGCGGCCGAAGCTGAGCGCCCCGAGGATCCGCCCGGGGGCGGGGACCGGGACGATCACCAGCGAATGGAGGCCGAGCGAGCGGAGCCAATCGAGGTGGCCGGGGTCCGGGGCCGCCGGTCCCATCTGGTCCTCGGGGGCCTCGGCGATGATCGCGGTGCCGCCGCCGGCGATCGTCGGGCCGGCCGGGTGGCCTTGGGCCGGGCGGGCCGGGGCGGACCCGAGGGTCCGCTCCAGGGCTCCCAGGATCCCGGGGTCGGCGTGGGCCCAGGCGACCGGCTCGACCCGATCGCCGTCGAGGGCGAGCTCGAAGATGCAGAAGTCGGCGAAGCCGTCGGAGGCAAGCCGGGCGATCGCGCCGAGCGTGGCCCGGTAGTCCAGAGAGCCGGCCAGGATCACGCCGGCCTCGGCCAGGAAGGCCAGCCGCTGCTCGGCCCGCTTGATCTCGTGGATGTCGATGGCCACGCCGACCCAGCGGGCAACCTGGCCCGACTCGTCGCGGGTGGGGATCCACCGGGCCAGGTGCCAGCGCTCCTGGCCGTCGGAGGCCCGGCGGAACGGGATCTCCATCTCATAGGGCCCGAATCGTCTTGCTGCCTCCCGCCAGGTCCGGAGGGCCCGCTCGCGATGCTCCGGCGGGATCGCCGCGACCCAGCCGTCCCCTTCGGACTGCTCGGGCCCGAGCCCGGTCAGCTCGGTCCAGCGGGCATTGACGTACGAGATCCTGCCGTCGGGGCTGCCCTCCCAGACGACCTGGGGCGACACCTCGATCAGGGCCCGGTAGCGGGCCTCGCTCTCGCGAAGGACGACCTCGGCCCGCTTCCGCTCGGTGATGTCGCGGATGTGGCCGGTGAAGACGGGCGGGCCGTCGCCCAGGATCCGGGTGATCGCCATCTCGACCGGAAAAGTCCCGCCGCTTGACCGTAAGGCGGTGATCTCCACCCGCTGGCCCAGGATCGGCCCCTCGCCCGTGGCCAGGAAGTGCGCCAGGCCCTGGCGATGGGCCTCGCGGTACTCCTCGGGGATGATGAGGTCGGCCATGATCTGGCCGATGGCGTGGCCCGGATCGATCCCGAAGGTCTGCTCGGCGGCGGGGTTCCATTCGAGGACCCGGCCCTCGTGGTCGATGGTGATGATGGCGTCCAGGGCCGATCGGAGGATGGCCCCCTTCCGGGCCTCGCTCCGCTCCAGCTCGCGCTCGGCCTGACGCTTCCGGGAGACGTCCCGAAAGACCAGGACGGCCCCGATGATCGGGCCGCCCCCGTCCTCGTCGCGGATCGGCGCGGCGATGTCGTCGATGGCGACTTCCGAGCCGTCCTTGCGGATCAGGATCGTGTGGTTGGCCAGGCCGACGACAATCCCCTCGCGGAGCGCCCGGGCGATCGGACAGGCCGCCGGCAGGCGGGTCGACTCGTCGACGATCCGGAAGACCTCGCCCAGCTCGACGCCGGCGGCCTCGGCCCGGTCCCAGCCGGTGAGCCTCTCGGCGACGGCGTTGAGGAAGGTGACCCGGCCCTCGGTGTCGGTGGTGATCACCGCGTCGCCGACGCTGGCCAGGGTCACCCGGAGCCACTCGCGCTGGCGGTGGAGCCGCTCCTCGGCCCGCTTCCGCTCGATGCCCAGGGCGATCTCGTCGGCGACCGATCCCAGCCCTTCGAACGTGGCCTTGGGGATCTCCCGCCGGGCGAACATCGCGATCACGCCGATCAGGCGGCTCTCCACCACCAGCGGGTAGCCGGCGAAGCCCACCATCCCCTCGGCCCGGGCCCAGTCCTGGGACGGGATCTTCGGGTCGCCCACGACGGCGTTGGTCAGGTGAGGGCGACGCGACTCGGCGATCTGGCCAATCTTGTAGCTTCCGACCGGGATCCGCCCGTGAGGCCCGTCCAGGTGCGTGTAGATCCCGGCGCTGGCCTGGAGTTCCAGGATCGCGCCGGACTCATCGGCCGTCCAGATCCGGGCGAAGGCCGCGTCGAGGTGGCTGACGGTCGCCTCGACGCACCGGCCGAGCATCTCCCCGAGCGTCGCCGCACGGGTCAGGGCGGTCCCCACGTCCCGTCCGTACAGGGCCAGCCGGGCGTGTTCGGAGATGGCCTCCTCGTCGCGCTTCCGCTGGGTGATGTCCAGGGCCGTCCCGATGAAGCGGACGGCCCGCCGGGTTGGCCCGGATCCCTCGAAGATCGCCCGGCCCCGGGCGACGATCCAGCGTTCGGAGCCACCCGGCCCGAGACACCGGTAGTCCGACTCGTAGGTCCCGCCCTCGACCTCGATCGCCGCCCGGAAGCCTCGGTCGACCCGGTCGCGGTCCTCGGGGTGGAGGATCCCGAGGAAGCGGTCGTAGGTCACCTCGGACCCGGGATCCAGGCCGAAGATCACCTGGCAACGCTCCGACCACCGGAGCGAGCCCGAGGCGGGGTCGTGATCCCAGGTTCCGATCTCGGCCGACTCCACGGCGATCCGGAGCTGCTCGCGACCCTCCCGGGCGTCGTTCTCGGCCCGGAGCTTCGCGACGGCCTCGCGATCGGACCGGAGCAGACCGCGCCGCCTCGCCTCGCCGAAGGCGATGAAGGCCAGGCCGACCCCGACGTAGAGCGCCACCCCGAGCCCGTCGGCCGCCGGGCCCGGCGGCCGTTGGCCCATCGGTCCGTTCATCATGGCGAAGCCCGCCAGCGCCCCCAGGCCCAGAGACAAAACCGACGGACCCAGCCCGCAACACCAGGCCGAGGCGATCACCGCCAGGTAGAAGGCGGCGAAGAAGTGACTGCCCCCCAGCACGGGGCCCAGCGCCAGCCGGAGGGCCGTGGCCATGAGGACGAAGAGCAAGGCCAGGCCGTAGCGGGCGATCCGGGATCTCGGGAGCATCATCGTGACGCGGTCGATCGGGGTGGTCCCGGCGGATCCGGGTTCGGGACGGTCCTCGGTGGATGGCCTGGCCGCCTCTCGACGGTCTTGCCGACGTCCCAGTATAACAGGTCGGGGAATCGATCGGCGGGATAACATTGGGGGATCTCGCCGCCAGGCTCAACGCTTCGGATTCCCGCCCTCCCCATCGGCCGAGGTCGGGGCCCCGGCACGGCCGAGGTGGAGCAGGAGGATCCGCTTGAGCTCGCGGATCGTCTCCGGGGTGTCCTGGCAGCCGTGGTCGCCGGGGACGACCAGTTCCGACGCCGCCCCGTCCAGGTGCGAGCTGACGTAGGGGACCACGCCGTCGCTCCCCCGCTCGATCGGGAGGGTCGGGTCCTTCTGGCCGATGATCGAGTGGATCACGATCCCCCGGCCCGCAGGGAGGCTGTTGAGCGTCATCAGGAGCCGGTTGTCGCGGCGGAGCTCGTCGATGCTCGACGGGAGCCCGGAGCGGACCTCGGGCGTGAAGAAGTCGCGGCCGTTCTGGAGCAGGATCGCCCGGTACGTCGACCGGAGCGAGCCGGGGAGGCGGATCAGCCGGTCGGCGAGCCGGCCGATGAACTGGTCGCCCAGCTCGCTCCCCCGGTGCGGCGTGGCGATGAAGATGACCCGGCGGATCGACGGGTGCGGCTCGAAGAAGAAGATGTCCCGGAGCAGTTCCTTGCGCTCCGGGTTGGCCCGGAGTTCCTCGAAGGGGCGGGCGCTGACCAGCTTCCAGACCTCGGCGCCGCTGGCCAGGACCAGCATCTTGGAGATCAGGCCGCCCATGCTGTGACCGATCAGGACCGAGCGGTCCATCGCCGGGTCGAGGTGCGCCGGGTCGACGGCCTCGCGAAGCTCGTCCAGCGATCGGCGGAGCTTGGCGGCCGAGGCCGGAAACGGCGTGCCGGTCGGGTACAGGAAGAGCCAGAACTGATAGCGGTCGCGGAGCTTCGGGTCGCCCTGGAGCTGGTTGATCACCCGCATCCAGGACGCCGGGCTGGAGCGGAGCCCGTGGACCAGGACCACCGGGATCTTTCCCGGCTCGTAGGGGTGGAGCATGTAAAGCCCGGCCAGCTTCTCCAGCCACTGGGGATTGAGCAGACCGATTTCCTGGAGGACCGGTAGCGCGATATGGGAGAAATGGTAGACCAGCGGCGTGCTGAGGTCCGTGGCCATGGGGAGCCGACGGCTGCCATAATCCACCCCCCGGGCGAGGATCGGGTCGTGTAGTTCCAGCCGGAACTCGGGAAGCCCGCCGGTCGACCCGGCCGAGGGCGGGACGACCCGGAGGACCGCCGACGCCGGGTAGACCTGGCGGGGCATCAGGAATTTCTCCTCGCCCTCCCGCCCTTCCAGGTCGCCGAACCGGAACCGGCGGATGGCGATCAGCGGGACCCCCAGGCCCTCGGACCGGACCTGGAGGTCGAGCCCCCGGACCGTGAAGTCGTCGGCCAGGCGGAATTCGTCGAACCGATCGGGATCCCAGAGCGCTCCGCCCCGGGCGACCGAGACGCGGACGCCCTGCGCCGCCAGGTCGTCGCGCCACTCCCGATCGAGCTTGATCCGCCGCCCCGAGCTGAGTCGGAGGGCCAGCCGGGTCGCCTCGTTGAGGATCAGGCGGGCCTGGTCCGCCCGGGTCCCGTCCGCCTTCCCGCCCAGTTCGGCCCCCGAGGCGATCAGGGCCTCCGAGGCGTCGACCACGGCGCCCAGGGCGTACCCGGCTCCCAGTTCCCGCTCCTTCCGCTCGGCCGCCAGTGCGGCCCGACATTTGGCCTCGGCCCGGGCCATCAGCGCGGCGGGGTCGCGGGGGTTGGCTCCGTCCATCGGGGGCGGGGGGAGTTCGGGGAGCCGCTCGGAGTGCCGGGCCGCCCGGGCCGACGGGCCCCCGGCGATCCGCTTGATGGTGACGGGCTGGCAGCCCGCCGCCAGGGCAATCCAGCAGCCGACCAGAATCCCCAAACCGCCGGGCCATCGCATGAATTTCCCCCCCTGGGTGGTCGAAACCCCCGGGCGGGGGCGAAGGTCCGACCGGCCGTGGTCGGGGGAGACGTCGACCGGCGACGACTGTTGTCCTGGTTATCGGGAGGATGACGATCGTCCGGCCAGTATTCCGCCGGGGGCTCGTCCGGTCCCGAGCCGCCCCGGTCGCTTGCGGGGCCCGGGTGGAAGGGATAACTTGGCTTCACCCGATTCGATCCGGATCAGGGCCCTCCGATCCCGGCGTGCCCGGGGATCGAACCTCCTCGAAAGCGAGGCCGACCCATGTTCGCGACCCGACCGCACCCGACCGTCGCACTCCTGTCGCTGAGCCTGGCCGCCCTGCTCGGCCCGGCGTCGGTGGGATTCGCCCAGGCCACCAAGACCAGGGTCGAATCGCCGCAGGCCAAGGCCAAGACCAAGGTCGCCGAGCCGGCCAAGGGGCCAATCGACCTGAACTCGGCCCCTATCGAAGACCTCCTCACCCTCCCCGGGATCGGCGAGGCTAGTGCCCGGAAGATCATCGACGGCCGCCCCCACAAGGCCCTGGCCGACCTCGCCCATGCCGGGATCCCCGCGTCGACGATCGACAAGCTTGCCCCGATGGTCGTGGTCCGACCGCTCCCGACGGCGGTGGACATCAACGAAGATCCCATTGCCAGGCTTGAAACCCTCCCCGGGATCGGCCCGGTGATGGCCCGGGAGATCATCGCCGGCCGGCCCTACACGAAGTACGACGACCTGGAGAAGATCAAGGGGCTTGGCCCCAAGAAGATCGACGAGCTGAGGGGCCGGCTCAGGTTCGGCAAGCCCGCGGCGGTCCGGCCCGAGCCGAAAAAGGCCGCCACCGCGCCGGAGGCCGCCCCAGCCGCCAGAGAAAGTCTCCCCCGGGCCCCCTCCCCCCGGGAGTCGGTGGCGATCAACCCGGGGGCCAAGGTCAACCTCAACAAGGCCAGCCGGGAGGAACTCGACGCCCTTCCCGGGATCGGCCCGGTCCGGTCGCAGGAGATCATCGACGCCCGGCCGTTCGCGACGATCGAGGACGTCATGAAGGTCAAGGGGATCAAGGAATTCGAGTTCGGCAAGATCAAGGACAGGATCACCGTCAAGTGATCCGGGGCCGGGCGGGATGACCTCCCGCCCACCACCCTTCCCAGGCCCAGGAACCCGCCATGCCCCGCTTCGCCCGCCGATCCCTGTCGGTCCTGATCGCGTTGGCGGTCGCCTCGCCAGCGATGGCCTGGGGGCCGCAGGGCCACCGGGTGATCGCCAGGGTGGCGGCCGACCGGCTAACCCCGGCGGCCCGGGCGGCCGTCCGCGACCTGCTCCACCCGGGCGACACGTTGCCCGAGATCGCCGATTGGGCGGACCAGGAGGGGCACGAAAAGTACCCAGGCAGCGCCCCCTGGCACTACGTCAATGTCCCGATCGGGGCGGACCATTACGACCCCGCCCGCGACTGCAAGCAGGGCGGCTGCGTCGTCGAGAAGATCAAGCATTACCGCAAGGCCCTGGCCGACCGCTCGGCCTCCAAGGAATCTCGCCAGGTGGCCCTGCTCTTCCTGGTCCACTTCGTCTCCGACGTCCACCAGCCGCTGCACGTCGGCGACAACCGCGACCACGGCGGCAACGACACCCAGGTCCAGTTCTTCGGCCAGGGGACCAACCTCCACCGGCTCTGGGACTCGGACCTGATCCACAAGGTCGGCGGCGACGACCGCGCGTGGTCCGAGCGGGTCGAGCGGCGGATCACGCCGGAGTCGGCCCGATCCTGGTCCGCCGTCCCGGTCGAGGGCTGGGCCGACGAGAGCCTCCGGGCCGCCAAGCTCGCCTACCGCGATCCCGAAGGCCCGCCCGCCCCGATGGCCGGTGGCGCCCGGCTCGGCCCGGCCTACCTGAAGGCGGCCGAGCCGATCCTGGTCGAGCGGATGGCCCGCGCCGGGGTCCGGCTCGCGGATGAGCTGAACGCGATTTACCCCTGATCGACGGGACGCCTTTGGGCGGATCCAAGATTTGCAATGGCAAATCTCTGAGGATCCTATCCGTGGGACATCAGTCCTCGGGCCGGCCCCGGGGCACGCGGACGGTGGTCTCGTGCCAGGAGGCGCGGAGGGTGAGGACGAGGTCGCGGTAACGGGGAAACTCGGCCGGGTCAAGGATGGAGGTGTTGGCGCCGGCCTGTTGGGTCCCGAGGACGTCCTCCTCGCGGCGAGAGTTGGTCAGGACGACCACGGGGATGGCCTTGAGGAAGCGGTCCTCCTTGATCTCGACGAGGATCTGGTCGCCGTCGATCCCGGGGAGGTTGAGGTCCAGGAGGATCAGGTCGGGTTTGCGATCGGCGGGCGTGGCCGGGTCGCGGAGCCGCCGGAGGTAGTCCAGGGCGTTTGGGCCGTCGTGGATGGCGGTGAGACGGTGCTGGATCCCGGCTTCGAGCAAGGTCCGCTCGATGATCTTGAGGTCGGCCAGGCTGTCGTCGACCAGGAGGATATGGAAGTCAGGGAGCATGGGGTCGGCTCGATCCGTCGCCGCGATCGGGGAGGGATTCCTCTCATCGTCCGGCCGGGCTCCCCGGGTCGGTTCAGGCTTCGGTCGGGCCGGCGGGGGCGGGGACCGCCTCGGCCTGCGCGAGCCAGAGCGAGAGGCAGGCCCCACCGCCGTCGAGGTTCGCCGCGGTCAGCCGCCCGCCGTGCTCCCGGAGGATCTCGGAGGCCAGGTACAGGCCGTAGCCGGTCCCGCCGTCCTTGGTGGTGAAGAACGGCTCGAAGATCCGGTCGAGGTAGCCCGACGCGATCCCCGGGCCGTCGTCCTGGACGTCGACCCGGACCCGGGCCTCGCCCCCGTCGATTGCCGGCCCGACCCGGACGACGATCCTCCCCTCGGGCCGCTCGGCCTGGATCGCCTCGTGGGCGTTGGAGAGGAGGTTCAGGACCACCTGCATCATCCGGCCGGCGTCGGCCCGAACGATCGGCACGGCGGCCTCCGGGACCAGCTCGACGGCCACCCGGCCCCGGCGGGGGTCGGTCCCCTTGAGGAACAGGCTGACCGCCTCGCGGAGCAGCGGGACGATGTCGACCGGCCGGGGGTCGCTCGGCCCGGTCCGGACGGCCGCCATGAGGTGGTCGAGCCGGACCTGGAGCGTCTTGGCGCTCCGGAGGATCGGCTCGATCCACTGGGCGCCCGGGTCGTCGCCGGTCAACTCCAGGGCCATCAGCTCGGCGTTGCCGCGGATCACCGTCAGCGGGGCCCGGATCTCGTGGACGATCCCCGCCACCAGCCGGCCGACCTGCGCGAGCTGCTCGTTGAGGACCGAGATCGTGGCGAGCTTCCGGAACTGCACGAGACGCCGGACCCGGGCCAGGATGATCTCGCCCGCCTCGTCCTTGGCCAGGTAGTCGTCGGCCCCCGCCTCCAGCCCGGCCACGACGTCGGCGTCGTGGCCCCGGCTGGTCAGCATCAGGACCGGCAGCCCCGCGCAGAACGGGTCGGCCCGGATCGCCCGGCAGACGGCGTGGCCGTCGGTGTCGGGTAGGTTCACGCCGAGGACCACCACGTGCGGGCGGATCTCGCGGGCCCGGGCCACCGCGTCCAGCCCGCGTGAAAGCTCGTGGACCGAGAACCCCGCCCGGCCCAGGATCGTCCGGAACAGCGCCCGATCCGTGGGGCTATCGTCGACGAGCAGCACCGTACTCATGCGCCGGACCCCCGCTCGACGTGATCCCAATCGCGACGGCCGGTGACAGACCGCCTCCGCCCCTCCCTCTAACGTACCAGGACCGGCGGCGCAACGCGATAACGCCCCCGGTCGACCCTGCGGGATGGGCACGGTGGTTGCGGCCGGTCCCGGGCGTGGCTAAGGTGAGCGGGACCCGAGGGAGCCTCGACGAATCACACGCCCGAGCGAGCCGACCACGATGACCCCGACCCGAGAGGCCCCGCCCACCGTCTCCAAGGAGGTCGTCGACCACCTGGTCCACGCCAACTTCTGGGACCCCTTTTCGGTCCTGGGCTCGCACGAGTCGGAGTCCCACGGTAAGCCAGCCCGGGTGGTCCGGGCGTTCCTGCCCCAGGCCCGGGAAGCCTGGGTGGTCCCGATCGGCAAGCGAGGCCCCGAGGCCCGCCTTTCGCTCCGGCGGATCCACCCCGACGGTTTCTTCGAGCTGGTCCTGCCCGACCGGGCCGGGCCGTTCCCCTACCGCCTGGCGGTCGAAAACCACGAGGGGCATGCCTGGGAGTTCGAGGATCCCTATCGCTTCGGCCCGGTCCTGACCGCCTTCGACCTCCACCTCCTGGGCGAGGGGACGCACTACAAGAGCTACGAGAAGCTCGGCGCCCACGTCCGGACCCACGAGGGGGTCAAGGGGGTCCACTTCGCCGTCTGGGCACCCAACGCGCTCCGGGTCAGTGTGGTCGGCAACTTCAACCACTGGGACGGCCGACGGCACCCGATGCGGGGCTGCACCGGGGGAATCTGGGAGATCTTCCTGCCCGAGATGGGTCAGGGCGAGGTCTACAAGTTCGAGATCAAGAGCCGGGTCAACGGCTACCTCGTCGAGAAGGCCGACCCCTACGGCTTCGCCGCCGAGATGAGGCCCAAGACCGCCTCGGTCGTCTGGGACGTCACCAGCTTCGCCTGGGGAGACGGGGATTGGATGAAGTCCCGGGCCGCCCGCCAGGGCCTGGATGCGCCGATCTCGATCTACGAGGTCCATCTGGGATCGTGGCAGCGCAAGGTCGAGGACGGGAACCGCTTCCTTAGTTATCGCGAGCTGGCCGACGCGCTGGTGAATTACCTGGCCGAAACTGGCTTCACCCACGTCGAATTGATGCCGATCAACGAGCATCCTTTCGATGGGAGCTGGGGCTATCAGCCGGTCGGCTACTTCGCCCCGACGGCCCGGCACGGCTCGCCCGACGACTTCGTCTACTTCGTCGACACCCTCCACCGTCACGGCTACGGCGTCCTGGTCGACTGGGTTCCCGCCCACTTCCCGCGCGATATCCATGGGCTCGGCTTCTTCGACGGGACCCACCTCTACGAGCACGAGGACCCCCGGCTCGGCGAGCACATGGACTGGGGCACCAAGATCTTCAACTATGGCCGGGCCGAAGTCCGGAACTTCCTGCTGGGCAACGCCCTGTTCTGGCTGGAGCGATATCACATCGACGGCCTCCGGGTCGACGCCGTGGCCTCGATGATCTATCTCGACTACTCGCGGAAGGCCGGCGAGTGGGTCCCCAACGTCTTCGGCGGCAACGAGAACCTGGAGGCGATCGACTTCCTCAAGCGGCTCAACGAGCTTTGCCACCAGGAGCACCCCGGGATCATCACCGCCGCCGAGGAGTCGACCAGTTTCGTCGGCGTCTCGCGCCCGACATATCTCGGCGGGCTCGGCTTCAGCCTGAAGTGGAACATGGGGTGGATGAATGACACCCTCCGCTACTTCCAGAAGGACCCGGTCCACCGGAAGTACGACCACGGCCAGCTCAGCTTCAGCCTGATCTACGCTTTCCACGAGAACTTCATCCTGCCGATGTCGCACGACGAGGTCGTCCACGGCAAGGGCTCGCTGATCGACAAGATGCCCGGCGACACCTGGCAGAAGTTCGCCAACCTCCGCCTGCTCTTCGGCTACATGTTCGGCCACCCCGGCAAGAAGCTCCTCTTCATGGGCGACGAGCTGGCCCAGTGGCGCGAGTGGACCCATGAGCAGTCGGTCGACTGGCACCTCCTCCAGCACCCCGACCACCACGGGATCAAGCAGCTCGTCTCCGACCTCAATGCCCTCTACAAGACCGAGCCCGCGCTGCACCAGGTCGACTTCGACTGGCGGGGCTTCGAGTGGCTCGAACTTCACGACTCGGAGAACAGCGTCCTGGCCTTCGCCCGCCGCGCGAGGAACCGGGACGAGTGCATCGTCGTGGCCTGCAACTTCACGCCCGTGGCCCGCGAGGGCTACCGGATCGGCGTCCCCTCCGGTGGCTTCTACCGCGAGATCCTCAACACCGACGCCGACCGCTACGGCGGCTCCAACTTCGGCAACTACGGCGGAGCCTGGGCCCACCAGGGCGACTGGGGCGGCCAGCCGTTCCACCTTTCGCTCCGGCTCCCGCCGCTGGGCGTTATGTTCCTGAAAATTTCTTCGGATTAGCAGGCCGCCGCGATTCCCGACCGCGATCCGGAAAGATGTCCTAGATTCAAATGATTAGGTAACTTTCACGGTATTAGATTCTCAATCGCTCATTTACATGAATGAACAGATTATTTTTCTCGAAAGAACATTGAGTGGCAATGGCAAACATGGCATTAATTGGACCGAGGGGCCGGCCCGTGCGAGGAAGGAGGGCAAGGCCCAGGGGCAGTTCAAGTCGCCAGCGGACCTTGAATTTGTGCTCGCGAGCGCAAAGGATATAGGGGTCGGCGGCCAGCAGGTCATCAACCTACCCGGCGATTCAACGAGCATCCTTCACCAACCGGACGGTACGACGATAGCCGCCAAGCGCGTTTATATCAAGGTTTACCAAAGCGGGAAGGTACACGCCTTCCCCTGCGAGGATGGATATCTCACCCGATGAGCATCCAAACGGACACCGTGTTCTGGCTACAAGTCGGAAGACCGAGAGTCTTCATCGGGTGCCACGATCCCGCCGAGGATCTCGCCGGCGCCCTGCAGACCATCTTCCCGATGGAAACCGAGGACGCATACATTAATTGGAATCACATATCTATAAAGTTGAGTTACAAGTACGATATCAGTGTTGTCATCGACGCAATCGTGCCCTTGCTCTCGGCCATAGTCGAGAACCCTTCGGGCTCCGCGATTGCTTCCCTGAATTCGGACACCCTACACGCGGACTGGGAGGTCGACTGGACGAGAGATCGACTCGCGATCCAGGCCAAGTGGCATAGCGTGGTCGGCGACTTGGATTGCGTCCGTCGGAGTTGTTCGAGGATGGAACTCGGTCGGGTTGATTTCCTCGCCGAGTGGAAAGAACTTCTCCGCGTCCTGATGCATGCGACAAAGAAGTCTCGGATCCTCATCGAGAACGACTCGGATCGAAGAATTGTCCGTCGGATCATGGCGAAAATCTCCGCTCGCGGCCGGCTCTATCGCGCTTCCTCCCGCGAGTCTTGGCCCGCCCCTCTCGCCGATGATAACGGAGAACGATCCGGCTAACCCGTTCTTTCGTCGTCCTCCCGAGCAAGACTCGAATCATGATTTTTCTGCGAAGTCGTCCAGCCTCGGCCCCGGCTTCGTCCCCACCAGGTTCGGCTTGTCCTTCGATCCGGGCATCTCGGGCTGGCGGATCATCTGCGGAATCAGCTCGTCGATGGCCACGTCCCACTTCATCATCCCGATGGAGATGGTGGCCGACTTCTTCCGGGGGTCCAGCTTGACCACGCGGCCGGGGCGGTCGTAGCCGAATCGGGGGACCACGACGCGGTCGCCGGGCTGGAGCCGGGCCCGGGCGTCGGCGATCCGGGCGTCGTTCTCGGCCTGGCGCTGGAGGTCGCCGAGCCGCTGGTTCAGCGCCTCGCGGCTCCGGTCGGCCTCGGCCTGGGCGGCGAGGGCCGACTGGCGGGCGTCCTCGGCGTCCTTCCGGAGCTTCTGGACGATCGCCAGGTCGGGGTGGTGCGCCCCCTGCCCTTGGGCCAGGTACTTTGCGGCCCGGGCCACCAGGTGTTCGGGGAGGGCCAGGCGGCGGGCGATCTGGAGGGCGTTGGACTGGCCGATGTCGCCGATATGGAGGCGATAGCGGGGCCGGAGCGTCTCCAGGTCGAACTCGACGGCCGCGTTCTCGGCCCTCGGATTGGTGAAGGCGTAGGTCTTCAGGTCGCCGATGTGGGTGGTGACGATGGCCAGGCTCCCGACCGAGTCGATCTCGTCGAGGATCGCCCGGCCCAGCGCGGCACCCTCGGCGGGGTCGGTCCCGGCGCCCATCTCGTCCATCAGGATCAGCGAATGCTCGGTCGCCCGGGTGAAGATCGAGGAGACCCGGCGGATGTGGGACGAGAACGTCGAGAGCGACTGTTCGAGGCTCTGCTCGTCGCCGATATCGGCCAGGACGTCGTCGAAGATCGGGAGCTGCGACCCCTGATTCGCCGGGATGTGGAGCCCGGCCTGGGCCATGATCGCCAGCAGGCCCACCGTCTTCAGGGCCACCGTCTTGCCCCCCGTGTTGGGCCCGGTGACGACCAGCATCCGGAACTGAAAGCCGAGGTGAACGTCGATCGGCACGACGCTCCGGGGCTCGGCGACCGGCACCGGGGGCTCGGGCGTCGTCCCCTCCGGGTCCGTGTCCTGGGCCCTGAGTGCTGGGGCCTTCCTGTCCGCCCGGAAGAGGGCTTCGAGGAGCGGGTGGCGGGCCCCTCGGAGGTGGAGCTTCCCCTCCTGGTTGAAGTCGGGCGGGGTCAGGCGATAGTCGAGGCTGTAGCGGCCCCGGGCGAATACGAGGTCCAGCTCGGCCAGCGTCTCCAGCGAACCCAGGAGCGAGTCGGCGACCTGGCCGAGCTGGGCGCTGAGCCATCGGAGGATCCGGCGGATCTCCTTGGCTTCCTTGGATCGGAGGAACGAGAGCTGCGCCGAGTGCTCGGCGATCGCCTGGGGTTCGACGTAGACGGTCTCGTTACTGGCGCTGGTCCGGTGGACCGAGCCCTGGATCTCGCCCCGGTGCTCCTTGGCGATCGGCAGGACGTAGTGGTGGCCGACCATCGTGAAGTTGGGGTAGCGGAGGATCCGCTTGATCTCGTGGGAGCGGAGCATCCGGGTCAGGGTTTCCTTGATCCGCTCCTCGGCCTGGCCCATCTCGCGGCGGAGGGCCGAGAGGCGTCGGCTGGCGGTGTCGAGGATCTTGCCGCGCTCGTCGATGCACGACTCGATCGCGTTGGCGACGCCGTCGAACTGGCCGACCTCGCGCCTCATCCCGCCGAGCCGGGGGAACTCGTCGCCGATCCGGTCGAGCCACCCGGCGAGATTGGCGATCGCCTTGAGCGAATCCACCACCCCGGCGAGTTCTTCCGGGTCGAGGAGGCCGCCGACCTGCGCCCGGCGGACCAGGGGCCGGATGTCGTGGAGGCCGCCGAAGGGGGGCGAGAGCCCGGCAGCCAGCGCGTCGGCCATCTCGGTCGTCTGGGCCTGACGGTCGCGGATCTCGCCGGGGTCGAGGCTCGGCTCCATCCCGAGCGCCGCCTCCTTGCCGAGCGAGCAGGCCGCCTGGGCGGCCACCAGGGCGCGGACCTTGTCGAATTCGAGCAGTTCCAGCGTGTGCGTGTCCATGACCCCTCGCGCAGACCTCGGCCCCGGCACCGGCCCCCAAAGGCGACACGGTCCGGGCGACGACGGTTCGTCCTGACCCATTATCGCACGCCAAGGCGTCGGGCCGCCACGCCACCCGACCACTCCGGGCGACAGCGGGGGGCGGGGCGGATCGAGTGTCGGTGCGCGACCAGAGGTTGGTCGGGCCATCGACAGCGAGGCCGCCGGGGGAACCCTGTTGCGCGGTCCGGGTGACGGGCCGCCTCCGGGGCCGGTCCGATCGGATACTCTGGGAACCCTGACTCTGGCGGCTCAGCGGATCCCGTTGTCGGGCGGTGCCGGAGACGCGGGGAGGGGCAGGAGCGGCGCCGGGGGGGTCGTGGGCGGAGCGGCCGGGCCGGCGTCGGGGAGGGCCTCGACGTACTTCTTCCAGGCGAGGGCGTCGACCCCCAGATCGGTCCCGGTGATCGCCTTCAGGGCCTGCATCGAGGCGACCCGGATGGCGGGCTCCTCGTGCTCCATCCCGGCGACCAGGTACTGGTTGATCCGCCGGTCCTTGGCCTTGAGCTCGCCCAGGCTCTCGATCGCGGCGACCCGGCACTCGGCCGCCACGTCGACGGTCATGACGCGGGCCAGGACCGTGGCGTCCTCGGGCCGGCCGACCTTGCCCAGGGCCCGGCACGCCTCGGCCCGGACGAGGTTGTCGTCGTCGCTGGCGGCGGCCAGGACCGCATCGCGGGCCTCGGGCCGACGGAGCTGACCCAGGGTCCGGCAGATCACGGCGCGGGTCGCGTCGGGCTCGCGGCCCCCCTTCAACTTCCCGATCAGGGTCCGGGCCGCCCGGTCCTTCTGCCCCTCGTCGTCGAAGCAGCGGGGCGAGGAAAGGCTGTCGTACGCGAGGTATCGCGCATTGGGGTCCTTGCTCTCCTCGATCGTCCGGAGGAAGCTCGCGGCCGTGGTGCCGCGGTAGGTGAACCCGTGGAACCCGGTGCAACCCGTGGTCGCGGCGATCGCGAGGGCAACCGCGGCGCGGGCCAGAGTTCGCGGAGATGGTCGCTCGCCTTGCATGAGCCTTAGCCCTACCCCGCCATCCATGGCGATAGGAACCGAAGGGAGTGCGTCGGCGAGGGGACCGCCCCTTTCGCCTGATGCGGACAGTCCGTGCCGACGCGGAACAAGCTGACGCGACGTGATCGCCGAGCGGCGTCGCATCATAGTCGGGCCGGAAGATCACGCAACCCCAACCCCGCCGATCGGCCGGGCCGTGGCCCATCGACCGAGCGGCGGTTATCCTGGATCCACCTCTCCCGGGATGCTCCGCGACGACCCGAACCCGCCCGAAGGGACCCAGACGATGACCGACAACCTGAATCGCCGCGCCTTCCTCGCCGCCGGGGCCGTCGCCGGCCTGGGGGCCTCGGCGATGCTGGGCGCCGCGACCCCCAGGGCGGTCGGGCCCGGCAAGCCCATGCTCGTGGCCAGCGCCAACGGCCTGAAGTCGCTCGACCGGGCGATGGAGATGATCCGATCGGGCGCCGACCCGCTCGACGCGGCGATCGCCTGCGTGGCTGTCGTCGAGGCCGACCCGAGCGACCGGAGCGTCGGCTACGGCGGGATCCCCAACGAGGACGGCGTGGTCGAACTCGACGCCTCGGTCATGCACGGCCCGACCCACGGAGGCGGCGCCGTCGCCTCGATCCGGAACATCATGCACCCGGCCGCCGTCGCCCGGCTGGTGATGAAGCGGACCGACCACTGCCTGCTCGTCGGCGAGGGCGCGCTCCGGTTCGCCAAGATGCACGGCTTCCCCGAGCAAGACCTCCTGACCGATGACTCGCGGAAGATCTGGCTCCACTGGAAGGAGACCCTCGGCAAGGACGACGACCGGATCCCGCCCCCCGACGACGAACTCGACCCGGTGGTCCGCGAGTTCTTCGGGATCCGCAAGCACGGCACGATCCACTGCTCGGCCCTGGACACGCACGGCGACCTCGGGTGCGTGACCACCACCTCGGGCCTCTTCTACAAGATCCCCGGCCGGGTGGGCGACTCGCCGATCCTGGGCGCCGGCCTCTACCTCGACAACGAGGTCGGCTCGGCCGGCTCCACCGGTCGGGGCGAGGCCAACCTCCTCAACCTGTCGAGCTTCGCGATCGTCGACAACCTCCGGCGTGGCCTCGGACCCAAGGACGCCCTGATCGAGGTTTGCAAGCGGATCGTCGCAACCAACAAGACGCCACGGCTCCGCGACGATCGGGGCCGGCCGAACTTCAACGTCCACTTCTACTGCGTCACCAAGGACGGCCGGTACGCCGGGGCCAGCCTCTGGGCCGGCGCCCGGATGGCCGTACACGATGGCGACTCGGCCCGGCTGGTCGACTGCGCCTCGCTCTACCCGGAGAAGCTGGCCGAGGGGTGAGGAAGGTCGGAGGTCGACGGCAACGGCCCCGGGCGCGCGGGTCGCCCGGGGCCGGATGATCCGATCGAGGGATCAGGCGGGGGAGATCGTCGAGAGGTGCTTCTCGCCGGCCTTGGAGACCATGTAGCGGAAGTGGCCGCTGGTCTTGTCCTTGGCCCCTTTCTTGATGAGCTTGCGGTCCAGGAGGGCTTCGATCGTGCGTTGCTCGGCCTTCTTCTCCAGGACGTAACCGGCCTCCTTGGCGCCCTGAATCTGCTTGAGAAAGTCGAGCTGCCGGTCGGTCAGCTTGACCGGCGCGGCGGTCTTCTTCGGGGCGGCGACGGCGGGCGCCTTGGGGACGGCCGTTGGCTTGGGGGTCTCGGCCTTGGAGGCCGTGACGCTGGCGACGACGGGCGTCGGCTTCGACTTCTTCGGGGCCGGTTCGGCCATCTTCGGGGCCGCCTCCGCCTTCGGACTGGCCGCGACCTTCCGGGCGGGCGCCTTCGGGGCCGCCGCTTCCGCCGGCTTGCTCTTCTTGACCGCCATCGCTTTTCGAACCTCCATCCAGGACTCGGGTCGAGCGTGGGGGACCGGGCGACCGGTCTTGCTTCGGGCTTTCTTATCGAAATGTATCACGCCCGTGAAGATGAAGATCGACGGGTCGCGGTCGATTCCGCCGGCTTTCCCCGGGTTTTCGGGCGATCTCAACGGCGCGATCACCATCGGAATTAACTTGCTATTGTGGATGATTGATATGCGATCTTATTTTGATATGAATGTTCGTCGATCGTCAAGGTTAATTTTTCCCTATTTTTTCCGGGTCTCCGCGCGTCGCCCCTCGGCGGGCGTCGCGTCGGCCGGCTCGCGGCCCGGGCGGCCGACGCGCCGGGGTGAGGCGGATCGGGCTCCGGAAAAAATTTCCCGGTCGACTTCGATTTTCTCGGGAGGCGACCGCGCGGGCGGCCTCGGGCGCGATCGATCGGGGGCTCCTTCCGGCGAGTCGACGCGACCGTTAAACTCTCGGTTGGGTCGAGCGACGGGCCGCGCCTCACCGGCGCGGGCGTCCTCGCGGAGATCACACGACATCACGGAGAACGATCGCCATGCGCTCCATCTGCCTGGCCCTGGGCCTGGCCGCGGGGCTCGCCGCCCCGGGCCTCGCCGACGACCCGAAGCCCAACGACAAGACCCTCGGCCTCAAGCCGCCCGAGGGCGCCGCCGTCCTGCTCGGCGATTCGATCGAGCCCTGGGCCAAGGGGGACGGCAAGCTCACCGCCGACTGGCCGGTCGTCGACGGCGTGGCCACCGTCGGCAAGGGGGCCGTCCGGACCAAGGAGAAGTTCGGCGACTTCCAGATGCACCTGGAGTTCAACGTCCCCTATCTGCCCGAGGCCAAGGGCCAGGCCCGGGGCAACAGCGGCGTTTACATCCAGGGGATCTACGAGCTCCAGATCCTCGACTCCTACGGCCTCAAGCCCCAGAGCAACGACTGCGGCGCGATCTACCAGCAGGTGATCCCGGCGGTCAACGCCTGCAAGCCGCCGCTCCGCTGGCAGACCTACGACATCACCTTTCACGCCGCCCGCCGCGAGGGGGATAACGTCGTCAAGAAGGCCCGGCTCACCGTCGTCCAGAACGGCCTGACCATCATCGACGACAAGGAAATCTCCCCCACCCCCGGCGGGGTTGGAGACGTCAAGGAGGGCGAGTATGGCCCGATCATGCTCCAGGACCACGGCAACGCCGTCCAGTTCCGTAATATCTGGATCAAGCCGCTGACGTCCTGATCGCATCGGCCCATCGAAACCGCGAGGGGCCCGGGACTCCGTGAGTCCCGGGCCCCTCCAGGCCGTTCGATCGTTCGGATCGATCGTGGATCAGTCGGCTTTGTGGCCGGCGTCCTTGATGTTCTGCCCGGCTTCCTTGACCTTGTTGCCGGCCTCGGTCGCCCCTTCCTTGATCTTGTGACCGGCCTTCTCGACACCTTCCTCGGTCTTGTTCGCGGCGTGCTCGGCGCCTTGCTTGACGTTCTCGATGCCCTCTTCGACCTTGTCTTTGAGTAGCCGTTCACACCCTGGGAACAGCGGAAAACAAGGGGTTTTCTGAAGCATCAACGTCCTAGTCGATGACGATTTCGCCCCATTTACGCTCCGGGGCGTCCAGGTTGTACAGTAAGGGCATTCCATTTCTCGAAGAAAACAGGTCTTGACTGTTCACTATCTGCATTTGGTAATGCCGGGGTGTGAACGGCTACGTCTTTGAAGTTCGACATGGATCGGCTCCTGACCGGAGGTAGGGGGAGTTGGATTGACGTTATCTTGAAATCACGCAACCGCCGTGCCGTTCGTCGTCGAAACCTCGGGGCGATCGCGATCAGGTCCCCGCGCGGATCAGGTCCAGCGTCGGGAAGCCCTGGCCGAGGGCCTTCTCGGCGGGGCAGCCGAGCCATCGGTCGAGGAGGGTGGCGTAGACGGACCGGAAGTCGGTGTTGTAGACGAGGTCCCCCTCGCCCAGCTCGGCGAGGCTGGGGTAGCGGCCGGAGAGGCCGCCCTTGACCCGGGAGCCGACCAGGAACAGGTTCGAGGCGGCCCCGTGGTCGGTCCCCCCGCTGGCGTTCTCGTCGACCCTCCGGCCGAACTCGCTGAAGACCATCACGACGACCTTCTCGGCCAGCCCCTGACCGGCCAGGTCCTTCCCGAAGGCGGCCAGCGACTCGGCCAGCTCGCCGAGCAGGGTTCCGTGGGCTTCGAGCTGGTCGGCGTGGGTATCATAGCCGTCCTGCGAGGCGAAGAGGACGCGCACGCCCATCCGGCCGGCGATGATCTGCGCGGCCCGCTTGAGCTGCTGGCCAAGCTCGCCACCGGGATATTCGACCTCCGACTTGTACTTCTCGGTCGCCTGCTTGAGCCGGTCGGCCGTCCGGTAGACCACCGACGACTGACGGCGGAGAAAGCCCAGCGCGCCGGGGGCTTCGGGCCCGGTGGACAGGCGACGGCGGAGCTTCGCGCCGATCGGGTCGTCATCCGATTTCTGGTTGAAGGCGTCGAGCTGATCGACGACGGGGACGACCACCTTCTCGGCCTGGAACGCCTGCGGGAGCGAACCGGCCAGCGACAACCCGCGCGGGGGGTTGTCGAGGCCCTCGGGCTCGGTGGCGTCGAGGCACCGGCCGAGCCATCCGGCGGTTGGCGGGACGGCTTCGACGCTGGCGGTGTGCCAGATTTCCATCGACCGGAAGTGCGAGCGGTCCGGCTTGGGGTAGCCGACCCCCTGGACGATCGCCAGTTCCCCTTGCTTGAACAGCTCGGCCATCGGGCCCATCCGGGGGTGCAGGCCGACGAGGTCGGACAGCTTGAGGATGTCCTTCCTGGGCAGGCCCAGGCGTCGGCGGTTCTTGTAGTACAGGGCGTCCTCGAACGGGACGACAGTGTTCAGGCCATCGTTGCCACCGGCCAGTTCGACCACGACCAGAACGTGGTCGTTGGCGTCGGCCGCCTTCGACGCCTCGGCCGCCCGGGCGAACAGGCCGGGCATCGAGCCGCCCAGCGAGACGAACGTCACGCCCGCCGCCCCATGGCTCAGGAATCCTCTGCGGCTGATCGGCATGGGTCGCTCCGTTCCGGGAAGGGATCAGGGGAGATGAGTCGGCAAGCCCGGCCCGACGGCTCAGCAGGCGTGATATTCGGGCAGGGCCAGCATCAGGGCGAGCAGCGCCCGAGTCTTCTGGGCCCGGGCGTCCTCGTCGTCGCGGAACGACTGCGAGGGGTTGCCCTCGGCGTCGGCCAGGAGGAATTCGGCCAGCTCCTGGCGGGTCCCGGCGGGAAGCTCGCCCTGGAGGAGGACGTCGGCCAGGCGGTCGACGACCTCGGCGGGCTCGCGGAGCGAGGCGGGGACGACGGCTCCGATGTCGAGGTCGGCGCCGAAGGGGCCATCGCTGTCGAGCCGCGCGAGTGATCGGGCGAAGTTGGTCCGGGCGGCCCAGGTACTGGAGTTGATCCACTTGGACTCGCCGTCCCACCCCTTGACGTTGGGCGGCTCCAGGAGGGCCTGGCCCATCTCCGCCATCGGCCCGGCGACCTCGGCGGCGGACCACCGGACTCCGAGCGTCCGGACGGCTCCGATGGCGAACTCGGCCGGGCTGCTGATCCGCTTCCGGAGGCAGACGTCGGAGAAGAAGTACCGCGATTGGAATAACTCGCGGAGGAACCACTTGACGTCGAGCCGGGTCCGCTCGAACAGCGCTGCGGCCTCGTCGACCACGTCGGGGGCCGGCTCGGGCGACCCGAAGTAGCGGAGGAGCTTGGCGCCCACCCTCCGGGGCGTGGCCGGATGCTGGATCAGGAGGTCGACGACATCGCCGCCGTCGAACCGGCCGGTCTTCCCCAGGAACCGCTTGCGGGTGGGGTCGTGGTCGTCGGGGTGGAAGACGAACTCGGCGCCCTCGCGGTGCCAGCCGGTAAAGGCCCGGGCGGCTGCCTGGACGTCGGCCTCGGTGTAGTGGCCGATCCCGCAGGTGAACAGCTCCATCAGCTCGCGGGCGAAGTTCTCGTTGGGGTGGGCCTTGGTGCTCGACTGGCCGTCGAGCCAGACCAGCATCGCGGGGTCCTTGGCCATCGCCAGGACGAGCCCGCGGAAGTCGCCCCAGGCCAGGCGGCGGATCGTGTCGAGCTGGCGGGCCATCAGCGGGGCGTCGTCAACCTTCTCGAACCCGGTGGCGAAGTGGCCGTGCCAGAACAGCGTGAGCTTCTCGCGGAGCGGAACGCGGGTCCGGATCATCCGGTACGCCCACCAGGCCCGGAGCGAGTCGACCTCTTCAAAGTTGGTGAACGAGCCGGAGATGGCCTCGAAGGTCCGGGCGAAGTCCTTCTCCTGGTCCTCGGCCTCGTCGAAGAGGCCCTCGACGGTCATCTCCAGCCCATCGGCCAGGGCCTTCTCGACCCGGTCGGGCGGCGCCCCGAAGCCGGCCCGACGGAGGAGGTGGGCGGCCTTCCGGGCGTCGAAGGCGTCGGCCCCGCTCGGGGACCAGGGCGCGAAATGCGTGGGGCTCATGTCGGTGCTCGATCGGGGGTGCGGGGCCGGGCCGCGATTGGTCCATCTTCTCAAGAAACCCCGGCGGCCGGGGGCGAAATTCTTCGCGGAAATTTTCCGGCCCGAGGTTCGGCGAATCCCCGGCCCGAGGTCGCCCCGGTCCCGGTCGGCGAGCCCGGGCCCGCGGGGGCCTTGATTCACCCGGCCGGTGGGCCTATCTTGCGGGCTGTGTCACGCTTGGGAAGTGCCGGAGTTCCGCCCCGCGATGCCCGCCAACCTCCCCCCGCAGTACCTCAAGGCCGAGGAGGATCACCGCCGCGCGACCTCCCCGGCCAGGCGGCTGGAGACGCTCCGCGAGCTGTTCCGGCTCCTGCCCAAGCACAAGGGGACCGAGAAGCTTCAGTCCGACCTGAAGGCCAGGATCAGCCGGGTCCGCGACGAGTCCGAGGGGGCCAAGCTCGGGGGTAAGAAGGGGGGCGTCTCGCACCGGATCCCACGCGAGGGGGCCGGCCAGGTCGTCCTGGTTGGCGGGGCGAACGTCGGCAAGAGCGCCCTGCTAGCGGCCCTGACCAACGCCCGGCCCGAGGTGGCGCGGTATCCCTTCACCACCCGGGCGCCCCAGCCGGGGATGGTCGGCTGGCTGGACGTCCGGTATCAGCTCGTGGACCTCCCGCCGGTGACCGCCGAGTTCTTCGAGACCTGGATGCCCGGGATCGTCCGGTCGGCCGACGCGGCCCTGCTCGTGGTCGACCTGGGGGACGACGACCTCGTCGACGCCGCCGAGGTGGCCCTGGGCCGGCTGGCCGCCTCGCACGTCGAGCTGGTCGGGGAACTCCCGTATGACTCGGAGGACGAATCGCTCCGGCATCTCCGGACCACGATCGTCGCCAACAAGGCCGACGCCGAGGGGGCGGCCGACCGGCTGGCGTTCCTCCGCGAGTGGGCCGGCGGCCGGTTCCCGATCGTCGAGGGCTCGGCCACGGAGGGGCGGGACCTGGACTCGGTGCGGTCGGCTGGCTACGATATGTTAGGGGCAATCCGGGTTTATACGAAGGTACCGGGCAAGCCGGCGGATCGCTCCCATCCCTTCACGGTCCCGATCGGTAGCACGGTCCTCGACCTGGCGCGCGAGGTGCATCGCGACTTCGAACAGTCTCTCAAGTTCGCCAAGGTCTGGGGCTCGGGGGCGTTCGAGGGCCAGACGGTCCGCCGCGACCACGAGCTCCGGGACGCCGACGTCGTGGAGCTTCATGTCTAGTCCAGTCCGAGGGTCGAACACAGGGGCCGGGCCGGGACCGGCCCGAGCGGGGAGGCGTCGATGCCCACGGCACTGATCGTCGAGGACGATCCCGACCAGGCCGAGATGGCGGCCCGGTTGCTCCGCTATCGGGACTTCGACTCCGACATCGCCGGGACCGGCGGCGAGGGCCTGGCCAAGGCTCGGGCCCTCAAGCCCGACGTCGTCCTGCTCGACCTGATGCTGCCCGACACCACCGGGTTCGACGTCTGCCGGGGCCTCCGGGCTGACCGTGAGACGATGCTCACGCCGATCGTCATGCTCACCGCCCTGGGCGACGAACTGAACCGTAGCCGGGGTTTCCGCGTCGGCGCCAACGCTTACGTCTCCAAGCCTTATGGCGCCGAGGAGCTCTTCGGGGCCATCGCCGAGGCCCGGGCCTGGCGGGACCGGATGGAGCGCGGTCAGATCCGGGGCGAGATCCACGTCCAGCTCAACAGCGAGGTCGCCTTCCTCCAGGAGGTCAACGAGTTCCTGATGAGCGTCAGCCTGGCCGCCCCCTTCACTCACGAGGAGGTCCTCTCCCTCAGGCAGGCCCTGCTGGAGATGGGCCAGAATGCCATCGAGTGGGGCAACCGCCATCGCTCCGAGCAGCTCGTCGACATCACTTACCGGATCCACGCCGACCGGGTCGAGATCATCATCCGCGACCAGGGCTCGGGGTTCGACCGGTCCAAGCTGGCCCACGCCGCCTCGGCCGAGGACCCGATCGCCCACATGGACGTCCGCGAGAAGCTCGGGCTCCGCGAGGGGGGCTTCGGCCTCCTGATCACCGACGGGATGGTCGACGAGATGCGCCACAACGAGACCGGCAACGAGGTCACCCTGATCAAGCGGTTCCGGCCCGCCGGGGCGGGCGGGACATGATCCAACCCGAGGTCGTCACCCGGATGTCCGCCCAGCGGCCGACCCTGGTGGTGGTCGATGACGAGCCCGAGGTGCTTCAGTCGATCTACGACCTGTTCCGGCTGGAATACCGCGTGCTGACCTTCGAGCGCCCGGCCGACGCCCTCCCCGCCTTGAAGGCCGAGCCGGTCGTCGACGTCATCATGTCGGACCAGCGGATGCCCGAGATGACCGGGGTCCGCTTCCTGGAGGCCACTCGGGCAACCCACCCCGACGCCACCCGGCTGCTGATCACCGGCTACGCCGACATCAAGGCCGTGATCGACGCCATCAACCGGGGCCACGTCTTCCGCTACGTCACCAAGCCCTGGGACGCCGACGAGCTGGCCACCGTCCTCCGCCAAGCCGTCAAGCAGTCCGCCTTGATCGCCGAGAAGAACCGGCTGCTCCGCGAGCTCAAGGAGACCAACGCCCGGCTGGTCGAGGCCGACCGGCTCAAGGGGAAATTCATCGAGGTCGCCAGTCACGAGCTGAACACTCCGGTCACCGTCGTCCTGGGCCTGACCGAACTCTGGAAGATGACCCAGGCCGCCGAAGCCTCGCCCGCCGAGCGGACCTGGGTCGAGCGGATCCACGGGGCGGGGCGTCGGCTGGCCTCGACGGTCGAGCGGATGCTCAAGCTCCTCAAGACCGACGGGGTGGCGCCGACGATCGCCTGCCAGATGGTCGAGCTGGAGCCGCTGGTCCGCCGGGCCGTGGCCGATCTGGAGCCGTTCCTCCAGGCCCGGAACCAGGAGATCCAGATCCAGGTCGATCCTGGCCTGGGATCGGCCGAGGTCGACCCGCCCAAGGTGTCCGACGTCCTCACGAACTTGCTGGTCAACGCCATCAAGTTCACCCCCGACGGCGGCACGATCCTCATCACGGCCGGCCCCGAGGGGGACGACCGGATCCGGGTCCACGTCACCGACCGGGGCGCGGGAATCGGCGTCGAGGACTGCTCGCACCTCTTCGAGCCGTTCTTCACCGGTAACGACACCATGCATCATTCCTCCGGCGAGTACCAGTACAACAAGCGGGGGATGGGCCTGGGCCTCTGCCTGGTCAAGACGTTCGTCGAACTCCACGGCGGGACCGTCGAGGTCGACACCGCCCCCGGCCGGGGTTCGACCTTCGCCTTCCACCTCCCCCGACGGCAAGCCTCTGGCCCCTCGGCGATCGCGGAGCCGGGTTGAGGATCGATCCCCGATTGGGAACGGTTCATCCCGGGGCCCGCGACTTCCCGCTCAGGCATTCGGGGCCGGCTTGCCCCCCCCGGCCTGCCGGGCCAGGTAGTCGCGGAGGTAGCGTGGGAAGGTGGGCAGGCCGGCCTCGTCCCAGGCCTGCTCGATCTCGACCTTGAGCCGCTGGTTCTCCGCCTGCAAGGCCATGAAGGCGTCGGCGTCGGCCGCGGCGGGGTCGAGCGCCAGGGCGTGGTCGTGGGTGTTGGCCGAGAGGAGGAAGCCGTCGGGGCAGTCCCACGGCTGGATCTGCAACTTCATGTGCGGATAGCGGGCGTTGCCCAGGCGGAGCCCGAAGATCGGCTTCTCGTCGGCGGCTTTGCCGACGCGCTCGAAGGGCGGCCCGGCCAGCAATTCGCCGGGCTCCAGCTCGGCCTTCCATTCCAGCCGCCTGCGAACAGTCGGGGGGGGTTCGGTGCCCCGGTAGGCGATCCCCATGTAGATCTCGACCGCCCGCCGGAGCAAGTCGAGCCGGAGCCCCGCGAGGCCGTGCGATTGGTCGACTCCGGACGACTCCATGACCAGTGTCCCAGCGGGCGCATCGGAGGTCGGGGGAGCGACCGCCCTTCGGGGCGGGATCCGATTGTCGAGTCCATGATAGACCGGTGTCAACCGCCCGGCCAAGCCTTTCCCCGAAAACCGGCGGGGGATCCGCGGCCATTGTCGGTTCTCGCCTTGATGGACCGCTCATTCTTGTGGTAAATTCGAGCTTTCGCCGGAGTTTGGCCGACCGGCGTCCGGCCCCCTCTTCGTCAGGGGATCTCGGGATCGTTCGAGCCTCCTGGACCCACTCATGCCGACCACGCCGTCCGCGATCAAGCGCCTGAAGCAGAGCCTGAAGCGCAGGATGCACAACCGGATCACCAAGAAGATCATCAAGACGCTGATCAAGCGGTCCATGGCGGCCGTCGCCGCCAAGGAGTTCGAGAAGGCAGAGACGGACTTCCGTGCGGCAACCTCCAAGATCGCCAAGGCCGGCGTCCGGCGGGTCCTCCACCCGAACACCGCCGCGCGTCGCAAGAGCAAGCTGGCCCGCGAGTTCGCCGCGGCTGTGACCAAGGCGAAGGGCTGACCGGAGATCCCGGCGGTGGCCTCGGACCGGCGGGAGGCCCCCGATCGTGCCCCGACTCGACGAGTGCCGCCCCCGGATCCTCGAAACCTTGCTCCCCGCCGCCGGCCCGAACCTCGCGCCGGGGGTGGGGCCGACCGGCGTCCCGGACCCGTTCGGAGCGGTCGCCTCGGCTGCCCTGGCGCTCGTCGCCGAGCCCCGGATTGCCTCGGCCGCACTGGAGGCCCTCCGAGGGGCCGGCCTGCTCGAAGCCGGGGCGCTGGCCGAGGTCGATCCCCTCGAACTCGACGAGCTGTTCCGATCCGAGAAGATCCGCCTGTCGGCCAGATCGCTCCGGCCACTCCAGCGGATCGCCCGGTGGGCCGCCGATCGGGGGTTCGACGCCGAGCGGGCCGATGCGATCTCGACCGAATCGCTCCGGGAGGAGTGGCGGGCTCTGAACGGGGTCGGGCCGGCGACGGCCGATCAGCTTCTTCTGTTTGGGCTCGGCCGGCCCGCCTACCCCGTCGACCGGGCGACCTACCGGATCTTCCTCCGCCACGGCTGGCTCGATCCTTCGGCCGATTACGACGAGGCCCGATCGGTCGCCGAAAGCCTGGCACCCGAGGACCCAGTGACGCTCGCTCGGATCTCGCGGGCTCTGGTGCGGTTGGGGCGGGAATCCTGCAAGCCGACGGTCGCCCGATGCGACCGATGCCCCCTCCGGTCGATGCTCCCGCCGGACGGCCCGATCAAGGCTGGCGAATGATCGCGGGACGGGGCGTGCTCAGCCCCGGGGTCTGGTGACGTCGCCGGATGCCCGGAGGGCCGGGGCGGCGGTCGGCGGAGGCTCAGGCAAGGCTTCGGGGTCGGCGATCACCCGGTCTCCGTTCCGGAGGCCGGACCGGATCTCGGCGAAGGCGTTATTCATCAGGCCGATTTCAACGGGCTGCCAGCGATAAGTTGACCCGTCGGGCGTCGTCGCCAGGGCCGCGAACGGGACGCGGTCGACCCATCGGACCGACTGGATCGGCACGCGGGTCGCGTCGCGGTGGGCATCAATGAACAGCGAGACCTCGGCGCTCATCCCGGGGCGGAGCCCATCGAAGCCGCCCGAGTCGATGGCGACGTTGGCGTAGTAAACCTTGACGTCCGAACTCGGCCCGGCCGCCGGGGCGGGGATCGCGGTCACTTCGGTGACGGTGCCGATCAGGATCTTGCTGGGGAAGGCGTCGACCCGGATCGAGGCTTTCTGCCCGACCTGGACCTGACCGACCTTGGACTCGTTGACCTTGGCCCGGACCCTCATCTTGTTGGCGTCGGGAAGCTCGAAAATCGACTGCCCCTCGCGGACGGTCGCGCCCTCCTGGATCAGGGTCGCCGCCGGCCTGAAGCCGCTCGACAGGGGGACCGAGTAAACCACGATCCCCTCATGCGGGGCCCGGAGTGTGCAGTTGGCGACCATCCGCTCCAACCGCCTCTGACGGTCGCTCTCGATCTGCAAGGCCGCGTCCTGGGCCAGGGCGTCGGCCCGATTCGCCTCCAGCTTGGCTTCCAGGGACTTGATGATCTTGGGCCCGGTGTAGCGGAGCAACCGGTCCTCCATCCGCTCGGCCTCGCCCAGGGCGATCTCGGATCGCTTGAAAGCGAGGACGTCGGCCTCGTACTGGGCCCGGGTCCGGAAACCCTTCTGGTAGACCGGCTGAGACCACGCCAGGTTGCCACGGGCTCGGTCCTCCTCCTTGCGGCATGTGCTCAAATAATGGCGAATCAATAAAAGATCCTGCGGATAAATCCCCTCGCGATATTCGCGGAGCGAGATCTCGTTGACTTCGAGGATCGAACGGGCCTGGAGGACCCACGCCTTGGCCTGGTCGTGCTTGATTCGCTGGGACAGGAGCGCGTCCCGGAAGGCGGAAGAGTCGAGTTCGCAGACCACCTCACCGGCCGAGACCTCGGTCCCTTCGGTTTTGATCATGATGATCCGCGTCGAGCCGGGCTTCTCCTGCTCGCCCCCGGCAGCCCCTCCGCCTCCGCCTCCGCCTCCGCCACCCCGGTTTCCGCCGCCCATACCCCCCGCGCCCTTGGTGGGAGTCGAAGACCCCCTGGTTGCAGGCCGGAGCGAGACGTAAGGGGGGACCGTGAAACTGAAACTCCGGATGGTGGGCCTGGGCGTGATGGTGGTCGTGGACGTCGCCGACGCCCCGGAGCTCCCCGAACCCCCCGAACTATTCGACCCCGACGTGGACGTGGAAGCGGAGCCGGACGCGGCCGAGGTCGATGCCGGAGTTGAGGCTGACGACGAGGAGGTCGTTTTGGAGGTGGAGACCGAACCTTTCGGGGTGGCCGCTTTCTTGGCGGGCGTGGCCGCGGCCGTCCGGGCAGTCGCCGAGCTGGAAGCGCCGCCCGACTGAGAGCCGCCCGGAGCCGCCTGGGAGGACTGTCCGCCCCCGGATCCGGAACCCTGCGCCCCCTTGGTCGTGCCGCCGACCAGGCCGATCAACGCCTCGACCTGGCATTTGATGGTCGTGTTCGAGGCGCTCTCCATAGTTCCGGTTTCGGTCACGTAGACCGCCACGTCACCTCGATCCACCACCTGGGTGGCGAGCGGACGGGCTCGGGTCTCCCAGAGTTGGCTCGGGGAATAGCCGAGGTCCCAGGCTTTCGCGACCCCGATCATCGCCCCGACGACCGTCAGGACGATCGCCACCCGGACCAGCAGGCCCCGGGCCGATCGGGGGGGGGAGACGGTCGGGGTCAGGTCGATCGGGTTCATTGGCATGAAAATCCCCAGTTTCCATCGGGTCGACCCACGCAATCCACGGCTTTATCCGCGGCCGGTGGCGAAACCCGATGGCCTTAAGATCGAGGCAGTCTCACCGGATCAGTGGGGAACAGCTCGATTCGCGGCGGTTGAAACGGTGATGGATGAAGGTTGTCTGAAATTTTAACACGCGAACCACTTTACGCCAAGCAACGCGGTATTAGCCGGACCCTTCCGGGACGCCCAGCCCGATAATGACCGGCAATGAAAACCCTCACCAACTCGTGCGGCTCCAGGGGAAATGAGCGTTGGAGTCAACCCTTCCGGCCCAAAACTTCCCGGAGAGTGGAGAGGTCGTTATGATTCTCGGGATCGCATCGATTTTGACAAATTTCTCGGCCGAGCCTTGATCCGCAAAATCTTGACAGATCACGGCTTACCCCCAAATAGATGACTTGTCTTGAGAAATAACCTAAAGTCTAATGAGACGCCGGTCGGGGCCCCCGCCTGAGGGGCTGTCCCGGCGGCCTCTTGACCGTTTCCTGAACGGTCAGCCGGCTCGGCGTGGGGGCAGGTCAAGCCTGGTTGCCCTGGCGCCGCCCCATCTAGCATCCCCGTCATGGATGGCGAACCTTGCGATGGACTCGCTCATAGAGCCGGGTCCGGCGTTCGATCTGCGCGCCTCCTGAAACACCCTGCAAAGCCTTTTGATCGACACCTCGAAGACGCCGGAGTGATGACACCATGGTGGGATTGGTCGGATGGATCGCCAGGGTCGGGCCTCGGGGCGGGCGAACCCGGGTCGGACGAACGACCCCGAGGCGTCGGCCCATCTGCGAGGCCCTGGAATGCCGGCGGATGCTCTCCGGCCCTGGCAGTGACTACACGCTGATGGGCGGTCAGTGGGACAACTCGAAGCCGCTCAGCTTCAGCTTCGCCCCCGACGGCGTGACCTGGGAACTGGGAGTCAACGACGTCAATGCCAAGCTCGATGGCGCGTTCGGCGGGACCTCCTGGCATGACCTGGCGGCCCGGGCCCTCCAGACCTGGGCGGCCTCGTCCAACCTCGACTTCGTCGGGGTCGGCGACGGGGCCTATGGATTCGACTCGCAGGGCCCATCCCAGGGCGACCCTCTGTTCGGCGATATCCGGATCGGCGGATCCGCATCCGGGAGCAAGACGACCATCGCCCGGACCTACGGACCGCCCCCCGGCGGGCAGACCGGCGCCGGCGACGTGGACCTCAACACGGGCTTCGACTTCGGCCCGAAGTCCCAATACGACCTGCAATCGGTCCTGCTCCACGAGTTGGGACATTCCCTCGGGCTGGGCGAGTCTCCCCAATCGTCCTCGATCATGTACTCCTATTACTCGGGGAACCGGACCGGCCTTTCTCCCTATGACGTCGAGGGGATCCAGTCGCTCTACGGTCCTCGGGCGGCCGACGGATACCAGTCGATGGGGCGGGGGACCTCTCCGGGCGACGCCATCGACCTGACCGCGAATTTGGGAGCCGCCAATCTGGCGACGCTCGGTGGGCTGAGCCTGGCCTCGATCGGGGACGTGGAATACTTCTCGGTCGTGACGCCCGCCATCGACGGGTCCACGATGACGGTCACGGCGAAGGCTTCGGGATTCAGCCTGCTGAGCCCCAAGGTCCGCGTGCTCGACGCCTCGACCGGGGCCCAGATCGCCAGCAATGCCGACGCCACCCGGTACGGCGACGACGTCTCGGTGCAGGTCCCCGGTGCTCTGGCCGGGCATCGCTACCTGATCGCCGTGACCGGGGCTACCGACGACGTCTTCGCCGTCGGGTCCTATGCGGCCCAGGTTGGCTTCACCGGCGGGACCCCCGTCGCCTCCTCACCAACGCCGGCACCCCTCCCGGCCCCTGCTCCCGCCCCTGCTCCCGCCCCAACGCCGGCTCCCGCCCCGGCTCCAGCCCCGACGCCGGCCCCAACTCCGGTGGCGACGACCCCGCCCCCGGTCGTCCTGGCCCCGACGGATCCGACCCCGGTCCTCCCGGCGCCGTCGCCGGTCGCGACCCCGGTCCCGTCAGTACCGGCCGTCCCGCCGGATCGGTACGAGTCGAACAACTCGTTCGCCTCGGCGGCCGATCTCGGCTCGTTGGGGCAGACGATCATCAACAACTTGACGATCAAGTCGGCCTCCGACGTGCGCGTCTTTTCCTTCGAGGCTGCGCAAGCCGGGACGGTCCTGGTCGCGTCGGCGAACACCGAGGTCCTGGTGGGCGACTTCATGGGCCGGCCGGTGGCGGCCGGTTCGGGCCTGATCGCTTTTACCGCCCCGGTGGCGGGGGAGCGATTCGTGCTGGTCTTCCTCTCGCCCAACGGGGCACCCGTGGCGAACTTCGGATTCGCAGTGGCCACGATCCCCGCCCCGCCCGTCGTCACGTTCACCGCGTCGGTCCCGATCCCGACCATCACTCCGACCATCACTCATTCGAAGAACCATCCCAAGGTCCGGGCCTCGGCGGTCGCCTCGACGAAGAAGCACGGCCATTGAGCCCCGCCCCATCATCTCCGGAAAAAATCCATCGGGCCGGGGTCGGGAATCCTCTCGACCCCGGCCCTTCTGCCTTGGGATCGGTCATGAGCATTCAGGAGCGTAATCAACAGCCAATCATCGGTGGATTGCTCTGGCGGGATTCCTCCGATCTCCGTGAGGTGTCGCGAGGCCGAGCGGTATGATAGCCTGGGATCGACCGGCGACGGGGGCCCGAAGGCATGACTTGAAGCCGCTCCTCCGTCGCCAGGGCCCGGCCGCCGGGGCGAGGCCCATCCCTACCTGGAGTCCGACATCGATGGCCGATTACACCCTGCCTCCCCTTCCCTACGACTTCGCCGCCCTGGAGCCTCAGATCGACGCCAGGACGATGGAGATCCACCACGACAAGCACCACGCCGCCTACGTCACCAACCTGAACAACGCCCTGAAGGATCACCCCGAGTTCCAGGGCAAGCCGATCGAGGTGCTGATGGCGGAGATCAACTCGGTCCCCGAGTCGGCCCGGACCGCGGTCCGGAATAACGGCGGGGGCCACGCCAACCACTCGCTGTTCTGGAAGATTCTCAAGCCCGGCGGCGGCGCTGGCGAGCCGACCGGCGCGATCGGGCAGGCGATCAGCTCCGAACTCGGCGGCTACGCCGCCTTCAAGGAAGCCTTCACCAAGGCCGCCACCACCCGGTTCGGCTCGGGCTGGGCATGGCTCGTCCTGGGCAAGGATGGCAAGCTCGCCGTCACCTCGCTGCCCAACCAGGATAGCCCGCACATGGAAAACCAGACGCCGCTGCTCGGCCTCGACGTCTGGGAACATGCCTATTACTTGAAATACCAGAATCGCCGCCCCGAATACATCGCCGCCTTCTGGGACGTCATCAACTGGGCCGAGGTCGAGAAGCTCCATGCCGCCGGCAAAAAGGGCTGAGCGTCGCGCCCTCCATCGGCCAGTGGTTCCGTCCGACCGGCGGTCCGCTTGACCGATCCGGCGAATCCGGTATGATCCGTCGCGTCGGGGGCTCGACCCCCGGCGCCCCATCGCTTGAGCCTTCCTCCTCCGCCGACAATCGAATCGCCGATTCGAAGCCCAACGAGGCAATGGCACCGGCTCGCCTCGATTTCCGGAACCCCGCCCAGGAGGACTCCGCCGATGGATCGGCTCCCCCGCACTCTCGCCGCCTACGGGCTCGGCCTGCTCCTCACCGCCACCGGCTGCCGGAGCACCCGCCCCGAGGTTCCGCCCGGTCGCGCTTTCGAGAAGGACGGCCGGCAGCGGAAGGCGATCAGCTTCAGCCAGGAAGACGGCCATCCGGTCAGCGCCGCGGCCTCGGCCAACTTCATGCCCAACAATACGGGCGGGTCGAACCTCGCCGCCGGGATCGGCGCCGGGGCGTCCAGGCCCGACCCGTCGGCCTTCGGTGCCCCGCCCGCTTCCTACGGCGCGCCAGGCTCCTCGGGCCTGGGCCAGCCGCCCAGCCTGGGCCAGGCCCCGAGCGACCCGGCCGCGATCCCCGCCGCCCTGGCGCCTCCGGATTCGCCGGCCCCGGCGGGCCTGCCCCCCGCTCCTGAACTGAACGTGGGACCGCCCCCGGCAGCCTCGACCCTCCCGAACCAGGTCATCCAGGCACCGATGGATCAGCCCGGGGTGATGGGTCGGCCGGACCAGATGCCGAGCCCGAACTGATCGATCGGCGAGGGGGAGCGATGCCCGGACCGCTCGCCGTTCTCTGGGAAGATCCGCACGGCCTGGCCATCTCCAAGCCGGCCGGGATCCTGACGCAGAGGACGGGGGCGGGCTCGGATGAGGTGAGCCTGGAGGATCTGGTCCGTCGCTACCTCCGGCCCGAGGACCCGGCCTCGGCCTACCTCGGGACCGTCCACCGGCTTGATCGGCCGGTCTCGGGGGTGATCCTCTGGGCCAAGACGCCCAGGTCGGCCCGGCGATGGGCCGATCAATTCGCCCGCCGCGAGGTCCGGAAGGAATACTGGGCCATCGTCGAGGGGGATACCACGGGCCTCGGCGAGTCGGGGCGGTGGGTCGACTGGCTGGCCCCTCCAAACGCCTCGGGCCGCGCCAGGCCCGTCGAGCCAGGGACGCCGGGATCCTTGCTGGCCTCGACCGCTTACGAGGTTGTCCGGTCGCCGGGCCTCGCCGATGGCCTGGCCTGGCTCCGACTCCGGCCCGAGACGGGTCGGACGCATCAACTCCGGGCCCAGGGCGCCGCGCGTGGGACGCCGATCGTCGGCGACGCGACGTATGGGTCCTCGGTGCCGTTCCCAGCGGGGATTGCCCTGCACGCCCGGTCGCTGGCGGTCGAGCATCCGGTCCGGCGCTGCCCGATGGTCGTGGAGGCGCCCCTGCCCGATTCGTGGTCAGGCTGGCTCGGGTCCTGAATCGATCAGTCGACGCTGATCCCGACGACGCGGAGCTTGAGCGTCCCCTTGGGGATCGGGACCTCGACCTCGTCGCCAATGTGCTTGCCGACCAGGGCCTGCCCGATCGGGCTGGTCAGGAGAATCTTGTTCTGGTCGTAGTCCTCCTCGCCGGGGCCGACCAGGACGAAGTCTTCCTCGTCCTTCATGTCGAGGTCGAGGACCTTGACCTTGGAGCCGAAGACGACCCGGTCGGTCGGCATGGTGGACTTGTCGACGATCATGGCCCGGGCGAGCTTGTCCTGGAGGTCGTCGATCTGGGCCTTGAGCATTCCCTGGGCCTCGACGGCGGCGTCAAACTCGGCATTCTCGGAGAGGTCGCCGAAGTCCCGGGCCGCGGCGATCTGCTCGGCGATCATCGGCATCTTGTCGTTTTTCATCGCGTCGAGCTGGGCCTTGAGCTTCTCGTAGCCGGGCTTCGACATCGGGATTCGATCTACGGACATCCCTTGCTGCTCCCCAGGTCGGACAGGCGAGGACACGGGCGGAAGCCGTGCCGGGACGGGGCGACGTGATGGGTCGAACTTTCTGGGGCACTCAACCCTTCGGGGCCTGGTACGCAAACACCGCGGCCCCGGGCGATGGGCCCGCGACCGCGGCCGAAGTTGACTTAAGCCTAGTCTTCCCCAACCCGCGATGCAAGCCCAAGACGGATGCCGATCGGTCCCCCGGCTCACTCGTGGCGAAGAGCCTCGATCGGGTCCATCATCGCGGCCCGACGCGCCGGGTAGAGGCCGAAGAGGATTCCGATCCCGACCGAGATGCAGAACGCCAGGAGGACCGAGCTTCCGGTGACGACGGGCTCCTGGTCGGTGGCGAAATAGCGAAGGATCTCGGGGATCCCCATCCCGATGCAGACGCCCAGGACACCGCCGACGCCGGAGAGGACGATCGTCTCGATCAGGAACTGCTGGGTAATGTCGCGCCGCTTGGCCCCCAAGGCCCGGCGGATCCCGATCTCGCGGGTCCGCTCAGTGACGGTGGCCAGCATGATGTTCATGATCCCGATCCCACCGACCAGCAGCGAGATCGAGGCGATGGTGCCGAGGATGATGCTGAACTGGCGGGCCGTGGCTTGCGCCTGCATCAGGAGGTCGTAAGGGACGACCATGTCGACGTCCTTCTTGGTGTGCCGGGGGGAGCCGGGCGTCCCCTCGACGGCGGCCTTGATGATCGGTGCCGACTTGCGGACCTCGTCGATCTCGTGGACCTGGAGCGTGATCTGCGAGAGCTGCGTCTCCTCGACCGAGAACGAGCCGGGGCGGGCGTCGATCAGCCGCTCGCCGAACCGGAGCTTGCAGGTGTTCAGCGGGATGTAGACGTCCTTGTTGAAGTCCTGCGAGGAGAGGCTCCCGCCGACTCCCGCCGAGGTCGCCCGTTCCCTGGTCACGCCGATGATCGTGTAATAGTCGGCGCCGAGCTTGACCGACTTGCCGAGCGGGTCCTCGTAGGGGAAGAGGGTCCGGGCCGTCTCGGCGGCGAGCACGGCGTAATTCTCGTATCGGGCATCGTCGGAGGGGGAAAGGAAGCGGCCCTTCTCGATCACCAGGCGGTTGAAGTCGGCGTAGTCGTGGGTGGTCCCGACCACCCGACCGTCGAGGGCCCGGTTAAGGTAGCGGATCTGCTTGCGGATCTCGCGGATCGGCAGGGCCTTCTTGATCGTCGGAACGGTGGCCAGGAGCCGGTCGAAGTCCTCGTACTTCAGGCCGTAATTGAGAACCGACCGCCGGCCGCCGCCGGAAGCCTGGGTCTCGTCGGACGGCTTGATCGAGCGGTAGATGATGTTGGTCGCGCCCAGCTCGGCGAACTGCCGCTGGGCCTTCCGGCTGGACCCCTCGCCGACGGCCAGCATCGAGATCACCGCGGCCACGCCAAAGACGATCCCCAGCACCGTCAAGCCCGATCGGAGCTTGTGGAGCAGGAGGCTCTTCATTCCGAGCTTCAGACTACGCCAGATGCGTCCCATGGTCAGGGCCTTTCGCGGCGGGCGGCGGGTTCGAGGTCGAGGGGGTGTTTACGCGGCGGTCGAGGGACGGGGCGACTCAGCCGGCCGAGCTGACGGCCGAGTCCTGGGACTGGAGCATCCGGGGGCTCGGTCCGTCCTGGATGATCTGGCCGTCCCGCATCCGGATGATCCGCTTGGCGTGCTCGGCGATGTCCTCTTCGTGGGTGACCATGATGATGGTCTTGCCGGCCTCGTTGAGCCGGGCGAGCATCTCCATGATCTCCTCGCTGGTGGCACTGTCGAGGTTGCCCGTGGCCTCGTCGGCGAGGATGATATACGGGTCGTTCATCAGCGACCGGGCGATCGCCACCCGCTGCTGCTGGCCGCCGGAGAGCTGGTTGGGGCGGTGGTCGAGCCGGGTTCCCAGGCCGACCATCCGGGCCAGTTCCAGCGTCCGCTCCTGGTCGGCGTCGGAGAGTTCGCCGTTGCCCTGATAAGTCAGAGGGAGCTGGATGTTCTCGATCACGGTGTACTGCTGGATCAGGTTGTACGACTGGAAGATGAAACCAATGTATCGGCTCCGGACCTCGGAGAGCTGGTCGTCGTCGAGCTGGGCGACGTCCCGCCCGCCCAGGAAATAGCCGCCGCTGCTGGGGCGATCGAGGCAGCCGAGCAGGTTGAGCAAGGTGCTCTTGCCCGAGCCGGACGTCCCCATGATGGCGACATATTCGCCCTGGTGGAAGTCGACCGAGACGCCCTTGAGAGCGTGGACGGTGATGGTCTGCTCGCCGCCTCGGCGGCCCCCGAAGAGGCCCCCGCCGGCGGGAGCATGGCCCATCACGTACTTCTTCCGGACGTCGACCAGCCGGACGATCGGCATGTCCGAGTTGTTCACTGACCGGGCCCCCCCGCGCCGCCACCACCCCCGCCTCCAGGCCCGCCGCCCCCACCACCGGGGCCGCCGCCACCCATGTTACGGCGCATCGACTGGAACTGCTCGATCTCGGCCTCGGAGAAGCCGGACTTCTTGAGGATCTCGATCCGTTCCTCGTCGGTGGCGGCTCGGAGTTTGGCGCGGTCCTCGGGGCTGATCTTCCCGAACAGGGCACCCATCGCGCCGCCGCCGCCGGCTCCGCCGCCTCGCTTGCCCTTCGCCTTGGCCTTGCCCTCACCCTTGGCCGGTGCTCCGTCGGGTGCCGAGGAGGAGTCGCCCTTGGTGGAATCGCCCTTGCCGGCGGCCTTGCCGCCGAAGTCCTTCTTGGAGGCGTCCTTGGCGGCCGTGTTGAAGGCCTCGTCCCGTTCGGCTTCGGTCAGGAGAATGTTGGGGGTCATCGCGACCAGATCGGTCGCCTTCAAACCCTTCTTGACCTCGACGTGCTGGTCGTTGGAGATTCCCAGGGCGATCTCGACTCGACGGTAGCCGTCACCGTCCTTGACGAAGGCCCAGTCCTTGTTCTTGAACTGGAGGATCGCCTGGACGGGGACGCTCAGGACGTCGTCGAGCTCCTCGACCAGGATCTCGACCATGGCCGACATCCCGGGCCGGAGGTTGAGGTTGGCGGTGTCCCCCTCGATGGCCACGAAGGTGGTGTAGACCTTGACGTCGGAAGACATCCAGCTTCCGGCGTCGGCCATCGGGGCGACGCTGTCGACCCGGCCCTTGAGTTCCAGGTTGGCCGCGGCGTCGACCCGGATCAGGGCCCGGCTGTTCCGCTTGATCCGGTCGACCATCGACTCGTGGACCTTGGTGTTGACCCGCATCTTGCTGGTGTCGGGCAGGCTGAAGATTTTCTGGCGCTCGCGGACCGAGGCGCCTTCCTCGATTTGGAGCTGGTTCTGGCCCATCCGGCCCTGCTCGTTGGCGTAGACCACGATCCCGTCGCCAGGGGCCTTCAGGACGCACGCCTTGATCTGCCGCTCCAGCTTGGCCTCCTTGATCTTCTCCAGCTCGTAGGTCGACTGCTTGGAAAGCTCGTCGGCCTTGGCCTTCTGAACCTCGCTGTCAAGCTCCTTGACCGTCTTGTCCTTGGTGTACTTCAGGAGGACGGTCCGCTCGGTCTGAGCTTGCTCCAGCTCGAAGGTGGAGCGGTCCTTGGAGAGCTGGTCGGCGATGTTCTGCGCGGTGGAGAGGTAGCCGAGGGTTTTGACCCGGTTGGACCACTCGACCCGGTCGATGGCCCGCTCCAGGTCGGACTTGGCCAGGGCGATCTTGCCGTCGATGGTGCTCAGGTTCTGCTTGAAGACGCCCTCGACGTACTCCTTGACGGCGTACTCGGCGACCTCGCGAGTCAGAAACGCCTGCTTGAACGACGCCTCGGCCTGCTGGGTGGATATCTTCTGGTTGTTCAGCAAGTCTTTGAGAGAGGCCGATTCGAGCTCGCAGACGATCTCCCCCTCCTTGACCCGCGTCCCCTCGGGCAGGATCCGGATGATGGTGGTTCCGCCCTCGACCTCGCAGTGGACGTCCTTGTTGGCGGCGCTTTCGAGATTCCCCTTCTCCTTGACGATCACCGACAGCTTGCCCGATCGGATCGTGGCGGTGACGACGTCGGTCCTCGACGACGCGAACAGCGAGGCCATCGGCCTGGAAAGGCCGGGGACGCGGAGGACGACCCCGGCGGCGACGAGGGCGATTACCAGCAGGACGGCGAGCGCCTTAATTCCGCCCGACCGGCGGCGCCGCGACGGTCGCTCTAGCTGCGGGAGGTCGGCCGTCGGGCCCGACGGCGGCGGAGAATCGCCCGCCGGTCCGGTCTGGAGGGAAAATCTCATCAAAGGCCTCCCATTCGTCAATAGGCAAGATGCCGAGGTCGCGATAGACTTGGAGCCGTTGGGTCTGGTAATTGTACCAGGTGGTCACCAGGGCGTTCTCGTTGCCGACCACTGAGTTCTGGAACTGGATCAGGTTGGTCGTCTGCAAGGCCGCCTGGTTCCCGGCCGTTGCCTGGGGCGGGGCCACGATCGTCTCGAACGCCTGGTCCTTCAGGCGGACGCTCTGCACCAGGTTCCGCTGCTGAATCTGATATTGCTGGTAGAACAACTGCATCGCGCGGAGTTCCTGGCGGAGCTGATACTTGATGAAGTCCTCGGTGTTCTGGAGGGTCCGCCGCTGCCGTTGATAATTGATCAACTGGAGGCGGAAGTTGTTCCGCTCGGCCACGCGGACCAGGGGCAGCTCGGCGTTGATCACCAGCGAGAATTGCTTGGCCTGATCGACGAACCCGAACGGATTGTTGGTGGTGGGCGGGGTGACGAACTGGTTGGTGACCGCGACGTTAAGAACGCCCTTGAGGGCATTGGCCGAGACGCGGATCTGCCTCCAGGTATCATATAGCTGTGCCCGGGCGTTCATCAAGTCGAGCCGGTTCTCCAGCGCCACCCGCTCGGCCGTCAGGAGCAGGTCTTCCAGGTTCTGGTCATTCTCTTGCGAGAAGATTTCTTGGCACGACCGGTCGTCCAGGATCAAGTTCTGTAGCTTGGGGATCTTGGCGACGATGGTGTCGAGCTGCGAAAGTTCGCGCCTGGCATTGAGCGACCACCGGTCGATCTCCTCGAAGACCCGTCGGAAGCCCGCGGTCCGACTCCGGTCGATCACCAGGGGGACATCGGGCGGCATCCCGAGCTGAATCTTGTACTGGTCGAGGTCGTTCCGGTACTGCAATCGGCTCTGGAGGAGGTTGGACCGGGCCCCCAGGACCTGCTGGCGGATCTGGTCGAGCTGGAGCTGCGAGAGGCCCGACGACTCGCCGTTGATCAGCTCCTTGTAGACCTCGGCGAACTGCTCGAACACGGCAAGGTTCTTGACCTGATTCTCGACGAGCTGGACGTCCTCGACGACGTTGAGGAAGCCGATCGTGGGGTCGACGTTCCCGCCGCTGGTGAAACCGCCGTTGGTGACGTTGCTGCCGAAAGTCTGGATCGTGCCGCCGGCGAGGGTAGCCACGACGAATTCCTGGCGGAATTTGGCGAACGCTCGGATCGAGTAGAGCAGGCTCCGCTCGGCCTGGGTCAGCCCTTCCAACGTGATCGCCCGGCCGCCGCCCCGGAGGAACGGGACGAGGACCTGGAGCGGGAGGAACGAGCGGACCGTGGGCTGCGCCGGATTCTTGCCGACAAAGTTGAAAACGAGCTGATTGGCGAACGACGCCAGGATCTGCGTCCCGTTGTCGAACAGCTTTCCCACCCCGGCGACCGTCCCGAGGTTCAGCGTCGAGGTCTGGTTGTCGGTCGCCCGGGTGTTATACCGGAAGCTGTTGGACGGGATGTTGGCCGGGAGGATCCCGGGGAGGGCCGTGTTGCCCGTCCCTCCCACGCCGGTCCGGGGCGAGAGACCGGCGATGAACTGGGGTCCGAAGGCGAATCGCTGGAGCGTCACCGGGAGGGCGTTGACGTAGATGTTTTCGAGCTGGAACTGGTAATACCGGCTGTTGATGAGCCCGACCTGGAACGCCTTCTCCATCGTCAGGATGTAGGGGCGACTGGTGGTCGGCAGACCGGCGGCGATCGCCTCGTCGAAGGGAACGTCCTGCGGGACGAACATCTTGGCCAGGTTGGAAGTGATCTCCTCGGACTCGCGGTACTGGCCCGGCGTCAGGTCGCGGCGGGGATTGGTGGGAGCGGCCAGGTCGGGGTCGACCGCCCTCGGGTCCTGCGGCACCTTCGGAGACCCCAGCGGATCCCTGGGGGCCGTGGTGGTCGAGGGCGGCGGGTAGAGCGGGTCGATGGGTTTGAGCTGCCCCGGCGCGGGCCGGGCGGGGTCCTGGAACGCGGCCAGACGGACGCCCTCATCCCTGCCGGTCGTCGGTTTCTGGGACGTGGCCGGACGCATGGGTGGGCCCGATCGGGTCGTGGCGACGGCGGGGGACGGCGAAGACCTGTTCGCCAGGGAAGTCGGCGTCAACCCGGCCCGACCCGGCCCGGAATTCGAGCGCGACGCGCCGGGCCCCGGGACCGGGACCGGGACCGGCGGGGTGAGGAGCGGCGTCGGTCCCCCGTCGGATGCGCCTGGCGCGAAGGGGGAGGGGCTGGTCGCCGGCGGGGGCGTCGGTGCCCGGCCCGTCGTCGGGACCGGGATCGGTCCCAGGAGCGGCGGCCGGACCGGCCGGGGCGGCGGGGAATTGTAGCGCTGCCCGTCGTCGAGAAGTCGGAGGTAGCCGGTCCCTTCGACGGGCATGAGCAGGCGGTGGTCGGGCCACTGCGGGACCGGCGAGAGCGATTGGGTGGCGAAATCGTCGGGGGGCGCAGGCGGGCGGTCGGGATCGTAGGGATCGGCGAAGCGGGCCATGGCGGGCGGATCGATCGAGAACACGTCAAGCCGATAGCGTGGGTCGCGGCTCTTCTCGAAGACCGCCTCGGACACGTCCTGGTTGGCCCACTCGCGGTAGAACTCGCGACCGCAGCCTGTCCCCGAGCCCAGCGAGAGCAGGGCGATCGCGGCGACCCGGCGGGGCCAGGTCCGGCCTCCGTCGAGGATCCACCAGTCGGCGCGTGTCATCATGACTATGGCCTCGGACTCCCCGCCGCCGGCCGCCCGGGAGGCGGACCGATCATCCGGGTTCGTTGTTTCGTGAGAAAGGACGCGGGGGCTTCCGGCCGGTCCGCCCGACCCTTCCGGGCGGGGAACCTGAGGGTGGGCCGGCGCCCTTCGACGTCCTGGGATATCGGTCGCGCCGGTTGCGCCGGTTGAGCCGAAATGGCCGGCGGCCGGGTGCGGCTTGCCGCGGGCTCGGAGGGCTTTGAATGGAGTCAAGCCCGGTTTCGGGTCGAAGTTATCCGCAGGTAAGGATTCCCTCGGCGGCGGCGGAGTCGCGCCGAGACGGCCAGGGGCGGAAGGGCTTGAAGGCCCTGCCCCGGGGGATTCCGACCGTGAGGGATCTTCGATTCCCTCGCGGTGGCGATCTGGGGCTTGTGAGAAGGGACTCTCCGATGACGATGGGCAATCGCGGGCCCGGCACGCCGAAGATCCGGCGACGTTGGGCATTCCGGCCGAACAGCGAGGGGCTGGAGGGTCGCCAGCTCCTGGCGGTGATCGATGTCTCGAATATCCAGATCGCCCCCAGCGCCACCGTCCCCGCTCCGGCGCCCGAGGGCGTCGCGCTGATCGGCAAGGCCAACAACAACCTTGCTGGTTACACGGTCACCGATGTCGGCGACGTGACCGGCAGCGGATTCGACAGCTTCATCGTGGCTGCCCCGGGACTGGCGCCCAACTCTCCGGGGGGGACACCCACCTTCGGGACCGGCGAGAGCGCCGCCTACCTGGTCTTCGGCTCCAAGCAAGTCGACTCCAACAACGCCGCCGACTTCCTCACCACGCTGACCCCCGGAAATCCGAGCCCGCCGACCGGCGGGCTCACTTCCGGCACGAGAGCAGGCGACCTCGGCCAGCTCGGGACTCTGGGGACGACCCCCGCGATCTCCCAGATCAACCCGACGGTCAAGCAGCCGCTGGCCGGGGCCACCCCGTCCGTCACCCCGGGCTTCAACTTCGACGGCCTGACCCTCGTCACCGGGTACGACGCGGCGACCGGACTTGGTCGGGGCTCGGGCCTCGGCTTCTCGGTCGCGGCCCTCGGAGACATCAACGGCGATGGCTTTACCGACTTCGCGATCAGCGCCCCGAACGACACCGGAGGTGGCAGGGCTTTCGTCATCTTCGGCGGGAGGAACCTGACGCAGCAGCCCACGACCGCGATCGGCAAGACGATCGACCTGGAACCCACGGCCGGCGCCACCAGCGCCGTGACTCCGACCAAGGTCGTCAGCCTCAGCATGGCCAACGCGGCGGCCACCACGGAGGTTGGTTACTCGGTCGCGGGGATCGGCAACTTCTTCAATTCCAACATCGGCCGCGACATCGGGATCGGCATCCCTGGACTGAATAACAATACCGGGGCCGCCTTCGCGATCTCCGGGACCTACGTCAGTAACCTGGCCCCAGGGCAGAATGTCGACCTGACCACCCTCGTGAGTGGCACCAATGCCGGGGTCGGCGGCATTGAGTACACCGGCTTTGATGCCGGCGGCCGGGTGGGGGCGGCCATCTCGTCGGCGGGAACCTTCGATGGCGGGGCTTCGGGCACCACCAACACGAACCTCCCGATCGATAGCCTCCTGATCGGCGCACCGGGCGAGAGTCGTGCTTATCTCGTCTACGGATCCCAGACGACCCTCACCAACTCGCAGCAGGGCACCACGCAATCCTTGAGCACGCTGGGCGTTCCAGCGGTCTTGACCCCGACGGCGACGACCCCCCTCCAGGGCGTGATCTTCCAGGGCAGGACGGGCGACCAGTTCGGCTACTCCGTCGGCGCGGCCGGAGACTTCGACGGCGATGGAGTCGGCGATGTCATCATCGGGGCACCCTTGAACAACGCCGCGGCCGGCTATGCCCAGATCTTCTACGGCGTCGCGGGGACGGTTCCTACCACGCCCACCGGCCCGACCACCCGGCTCGGCGGCAATATTCTCGTGACCTCGGCCGCCGGGCAAGGACAGGCCATGTTCACGGGGACGAACCCCGGCGACTTCGCCGGCTTCTCCATCGCGGCATCCTCGCACATCAACTTCGGGACGACCAACACCGCCGGGGCGGGAACCACGACGCCTGGCACCGGAACGACCACCACCTCCGCCACGCAGCCCAGAATTGATCTTCTCGTCGGATCCCCCGGTTTCGGGAATGGCACCGGGGCGGCCTACCTGATCCCGGGCACCGTCTCCAGCGCCACTACCGGCTCCGGCACGGTCCCCGGCAATCGGCTGACCGGGACATTTAGCCTGGGGATGGTCGCCACCGCCCCGTTCAACGGCACCCAGTTCAGCGTGGTGAACCCCAACAACGACCCGGCGATCACGGTTGCTGGCCTGGGGACGTCCGTCTCCGCCCGGAATCCGCTCCTCCTCCCGAGCACCACGTTGACGACCCTGGACGGCGATAGCGTCCCGGACATCTTCCTCGGGGCGCCCTACTCCAGCTTCAACAACCCGTCCGGATCAACCACGACCACGACTTCGCGGACGCTCAACGGCGTTGTCTTCGCGATCGAGGGAGCTTTGATCGGCGGCCAGGGGACGACCACGACCCCGACCACCCCCACCACGCCCGGCGGCGGCGGCTCCTTCGCCCGGACGACGCCGACGGCCGCCGAGTTCCTGGCCTCGCCGATCTTCACCGGCCTGAATGCCGGCCTGCCGTTCCCGCCGGTCGGCTCGTTGGAGCACCTCCAGAGCTACAAACCCCTCCCGGTCCAGATCGCCCTGGAGCAGTATCTCCCCGCTCAAGGCTTCCGGGCCCGCGAGGAAGTCTATCACCACCCGGGCCGGGGCGATGCCCACCAGGCCCCGCGCGGGACCTTCCTCGGCGTCTCGGCCATCCACAACAGCTCCCCCCCGGTCCTCCGGGTTCACACCCTCTCCCAGCATGTCTTCGACCGGGGCAAGTTCAAGCACGGCCAGACGATCACCTTCACCCACAAGGGCAGGGTCATCCCCCGGAGCGAGCAGACCGAGCGCCTGACCAGCGGCTGAGCGAGGGTCTGGTCCGGTCGATCGAGCCGACAGGCGGGCCGACGCCCTCGCACCAAGCGGGGCATCGGCCTTTTTTTCATGTCCACCAAGGGCGATTCCCATCAAAGCCGGCCGGCAAGGCGGGTGGCCAGCCGCTCCAGGGCGGGGCTCCGGTCCATCTTGTCGAGGTGGACGTTGAGCAGGCTGAAGCTCCCGGTGTTCGCCAGGGCGGTTTCAAGGGCGGCGTCCAGCTCCCCTTCGGTCCGGACCTCCAGCCCTAGCCCCGCGCCGAGGACCTCGGGGATCTTGTGGAACTGCCACTCGTGGATGTCGTTGAACGAGCCTTCCAGGATGAATCGCTCGGTGGTGTAGCCGTGGTTGTTGAGCACGACCACGATCGGGTTCAGCCCGTTCCGGGCGACCGTCGAGAGTTCCATCCCGGTCATCTGGAACGCCCCGTCGCCCACGATCACCAGGGCCCGGTGGCCCCGGTTGGCCATCCCCGCCCCCACGCTGGCCGGCACCGCGAAACCCATCGAAGTGTAATAGGCCGGGCTGATGAACTCGGTCCGGCGGGTCATCCGGAGGTCGGCCGAGCCGAAGAGCGAGTCGCCGATGTCGGCGATCACGATCATGTCGTCGCCGAGCAACCGGTCCAGCCGGGCGAACAGCCGGGCCGAGGTCACCGGCACCCCGGGGACCGGCACCCAGGGCTGGGCGGCCGGCGGGTCGCGGGGCGGGACCAGCGGCCGGGCCAGCTTGAGCTGGCGGGCGGTCAGGCCGCGGACAAAGTCGTCGAGCCGGACCTCGCGATAGTGGTGGTGGCGGATCCGGAGGTCCTCGCTGGTCGCGTCGATGCACCGCGAAGGGTCGAGCTTGGCCGTGAAGATCCCCAGGTTGATATCCGTCAGGAAGCAGCCGAGCATCAGGAGGCAGTCCGCCTCCTCGACGCACGAGGCGACCTCGGGGCGGCCCATCGCCCCCTCGTAGACCCCGACGAACAGCGGGTGACCCTCGGAGATCACGCTCTTGCCCAGGATCGTCGTGGCGATCGGCAGGCCCGCCCCCTCGGCCAGCGCGATCAAATCGTCCTGGAGCCCGAAGCGGTGGATCTCGACATCGGCCAGGATCATCGGCCGGCGAGCCGCCGAGAGCAGGGCGGACGCCTCCTCGATCGCCTCGCGGAGCGCCTCGGGGTCGCTCGGCGGGAGCCCCGCGGGCGGCCGATGCGGGACCACCTGCTCGGCCAGGACGAGGTCCCTCGGAAGTTCGAGGTAGACCGGTCGCTTGTAGCGGACCGCCGCCGCCAGGACCCGGTCAATCTGGCCGAAGGCCGTGAGCGGGTCCTCCAGCACCGCCGAGGCGACCGTGATCTTCTCGAACACCTCGAACTGGGTCGAGAACTCCTTCACCTTGTGGTGCAGGAGCGGGTTCCGGTCCCGCTCCGACATCCCCGGCGAGCCACTCAGGACGACCACCGGCGACTTCTCGGCATAGGCCCCCGCCACGCTGTTGCACGTGCTGAGACCGCCGACGCAGTACGTCACGCAGACGCAGCCGAGGCCGCGAAGCCGGGCGTAAGCGTCGGCCGCGAAGCCGGCGCTGTCCTCGCGCGTCATCCCCACCAGCTCGATCGGGCTCTCTTCGAGCATCTTGTAGAGCGACAGGATATAGTCGCCCGGGATCCCGAAGACGTGGTCGACCCCCATCGCATGGAGGCGGTCGATGAGGTAGCCGCCGATCGTGACGGCGGCCGGCTTCTCCGGAACACCTTCAGGAGGCACGGCCGGGGCGATCGATGAGGCCATCGTCGAGGTTCTCCCTTGTCAGACCGGGTCGGAGGACGCCCCGACGCCCATCCCAGCGCGGGAGGGGACCCCGGGCGCCCCGGGGCAGCGACCTGGCATAAACATAAACCCACGTAAAAAGTCCCGCACGGGTCGTCGTCGCGTCCCGGCGATAGAGGCCCTCGGCCACTCCTTCATAAGGGTCGAGCCGCTCCCGAAGCTCGGCCTCGCCGACCGAGCGGACGTACCCCTCGACCCAGCCCGCCGCCGGCGCCCCCAGCTCGACCAGGCCCGGGTACAAGCCGAGGTCATAGAGCCGACCCCGGACCGAGTCGGCCGACCATCCCCCCCGGCTCGCGGCCTCGGGCCCGTCCGGCGCCAGAGTCCCGTAAGCGAACAGCAACCCGGGGACGGCCCGATCGGTCGGGATCGCTCGAAATTCGGGCAAGGCGAGGGACCTCCCTCTTGAGGGGCGACGGAGGCGAACACGCCCCCGGCCTCACCGGGATTGTACGCGAACCCTGCCCACCTGGGGCCAGGCTCCCCGAAATCGTCCGCCCCAAGTGCCTTGATCCATGAACTTCAATGGGATCGTCCCCGGCCCGATCCGTTCGGAGCGGTGGATCGGGAGGGCGGCCAAGCCATCCGTCGAGCGCCCGGAACAACAAGTCGCGTGCCTGATAAGCGACGCGAGCCCGCCGCTTGTCGATTTGAAGCATCGGTCACCGCACGCCCGAATCGGCGGACCTACGATTCAAACATGAGCGGCTCAATCAGTTGTCGCCGCCATCCCCATGTTTCCCACGAGGTTTGCCTCATGCGTCTGCCCCTTCGCCCCGGCTTCGCCGCGACCCTCTCCGTCCTCGCGATCCTGGCCCTCCCCGTCGCGGAAGCGGGCCCGATCTGGGATCTCACCACCGATGCCAAGGGGGGGGTCGGCCGGCTTGAGACCCTGACCTGGAACTTCAACGGCGCCAGAGAGACCGGAATGGCCGGCACACTGACGACCCGGCTCCCGGATGGGACCTCAAGCGACACCTACTGCGTCGACCTTTACAGTACCACCAAAGTCGGAAACGGCGGCTCGACCTGGTCCGCCGAAGTCCTGCCGATCGGGATGTTCGGGGGCAACCCCGCCGGGAGCCCGACCGGGGGCAATGGCGGCGCGATCGGCTACCTCTATTCCCGGTATGCTGCCTCGGTCTCGACCGCCATCCAGGGCGCAGCGCTGCAACTGGCGATCTGGAAAGTGGAGTACGACAATAGTGCGTCGCTATCGACCGGCTCTTTCCGATTGGCCGACTCGCAGGACACCGACTCGGTTCAGCACCAAACCTTCGTCCAGTTGACCAAGTATCTCGATGGCTTCGACGGCTCGAAGGCGACCGGGGACGCGACCCTGTTCCGGGCGACATCACATCCCAACGGCCTGTATCAGGACCTCGTCGGCGACGCGAGGGTTGTCACGTCGGCCAACACGGCGGTCCCGGAGCCGTCATCGCTCGTCTTCCTCGCCGCCGGCATCGGTGCTCTCGCCATCAATCGCCGTCGGATCGGCGACCCGACCCCGACCGGGGCTTGATCGGGTTGGCCATCTTGGACCGAGGCGGCCGGCCCGATCGATTCGGGCCGGCCGTCTTGCTTTCGAATCGCCGCGACCTGGGGCGAGTTTCGGTCCGGACCGGGTCAGCTCGCCGTCTCGGCTTCGGCGTCGGGTCCGGCCTCGGCCTTGGATGCGGCCTCGGCCTTGAGCTTGGCGGCGCGTTCGGCCTTCTCGACCTTGCGCTGGGACCGGGCGGCTCGGCGCTCGGCCTTGGCGGCCTTGGCCTCGGCGGGCGAGGCGGTGGAGGCGGGGAAGCGCTCCTTGAGGCGGACGGCCTTGCCGGACCGATCGCGGAGGTAATACAACTTGGCCCGGCGGACCTTGCCCGAGCGCTTGACGACGATGTCGGCGATCCGGGGCGAGTGGACCGGGAACTTGCGCTCCACGCCCTCGCCCTGGACGATCCGGCGGACCACGAACATCTCGCGGGTCTTGGTCCCCGATCGGGCGATCACCACGCCGTTGAAGATCTGGATCCGCTCCTTCTCGCCTTCCAGGATCCGGACGTGGACATCCACCGTGTCGCCGATCTCGAACTTGGGCACGATGGCCTTCATGCTCGATTGTTCGACCAGTTCCATGAACTTATTCTGCATCGCTCATCCCGTCCTTTCCGCCCGATCGGGCGCGCCCGGCTCGCCGGGGGGTTTGTGTGATTCGGCGGATCCGCTCATCGTATAAGAATGTGATGACTCTTCGGGTCGGTCGGGCCCGGTGGCAATCAAGTCGTGCCGGCGGTCGGCGGTCCGGTCGTGGGCTTGGGCCCGCCTCCATCGGTCGATGGCCGCGTGATCGCCGCCGAGGAGGATGGCCGGGACCGGCCGGTCGCGATACTCGCGGGGGCGGGTGTAGTGGGGATGCTCCAGCCCCCCCTCCAACCCGAACGACTCGTCCACCGCGCTCTCGGCGTCGCCGAGGACCCCGGGGATCAGCCGCATCACGGCGTCGATGACGACCATCGCGGCGACCTCGCCCCCGGAGAGCACGTAATCGCCGATCGACAACAGCTCGGGCCCGAGGACCTCGAAGATCCGCTCGTCGAACCCTTCGTACCGTCCGCAGAGCAGGACCAGCCGCCGTTCGGCCGCGAGGTCCCGGACCCAGACTTGAGACAACGTGCGACCCGAGGGGGTCAGGGCGATCAGCCGGCCCGGGATTTCGGCCATTCCCCGGACCGCCTCGACCGCCGAGACCACCGGGGGGGCCATCAGGACCATGCCGGGACCGCCCCCGAAGGGGCGGTCGTCGACCTGCCGGTGCCTCCCCTCGGCCCAGTCGCGGAGGTTCCAGAGCCGGACCTCGACCAGACCCTTGACGATCGCCCGGCTGAGGATGCTCTCGCCCAGGAAGCCATCGAAGAGGGCGGGGAACAGCGTCAGGACGTCGACTCGGAGCGCGGGTTCGGCCATCGGTCGGATCTCGGCGGGCGGGCCGGCGGCCGGCGCCCCTCGGGGTTCAGGTCGCGGCTGGGGGAGCCGTCGGGGCCGGGGCCGGGACGGATGTCATCGGGGCCGGGGCGGCCGGGCCCGTCGGTACGGCGCTAGAGGTCGCAACCGGAGCGGGTTCGTCCACCTTCCAGTCCTCGCCGGGGGCGGGCTTGGCCACGTGGAACCGCCTGAGCAGGGCCGCGACCTTCTCGCTCGGCTGGGCGCCGACGGAGAGCCAGTAGCGGATCCGACTCACCTTGAGGACCGTCCGGGCATCCACGTTGCGGACCATCGGGTCGTAGTGGCCCAGCTCCTCGATGGCGGTCCCGTCGCGCCCGGTCCGGGAGTCCATGGCGCAGATCCGGAAGAACGGGCGATGGCGGCGGCCGAACGACTTCATGCGAATGCGGACCACTCGATCTCTCCACTCAAGGGGACACGGCTCGGAAGCATGGCGAGTCCATCGGGGACGCTGACGAATCAGGACGAGGCCGGTCCCGAGCCTGCGGTGACCTCGCGCCTCGGGCGGTTAGCGCCGCCCTCGGCATCCCCTATCGATCGACCAACAACGACGACGCCGCGGGCGGTCCCGCGGCCTCCGACAACCTCACTTCCCCGGGGGCCCGGGCTGCGGGCCATCATTGCCCCCGTCGCGTATCTCGCGACGCTTCTTCCGTTCTTCCTTCTCGCGTTCCTTCTTGAGCCTCTCGCGCTCCTTGGGCGTGAGCCGCTTTCCGGTCCCCTGCTTGGAGGCGACCAGGCGGGCCCCAGGATTGAAGGCCCCGGCCTTGCCCAGTCCGGTCATGGCGCGAATCTTGTCGAGCATCGACATCTGCGACATCTGCTTCACGAAAGCGGCCATCGCGTCGAATTGCTTGACCAGGCCCGAGACATCGGATGGGTCGACCCCGGCGCCGGTGGCGATCCGCCTCCGCCGCGAGATGTCGATCCGATGCGGATCCTTCCGCTCGTCCCCCGTCATGCTGTCGATGATGCCCTGAATCCGCTTGACCTCACCGTCGGCGTCGACCCCCTCCAGGTTCCCGGCAACCTGATTCATGCCGGGGATCATCCCCATGAGATCCTTGACGGACCCCATCTTTTTCATCTGGGTGAGCTGCTGGCGGAAGTCATTGAGGTCGAACTTCCCCTTGGCCAGCTTCTCCTGCTGCCGCTGCGCCTCCTCCTCGTCGACGGCCGACTGCGCGGCCTCGACCAGGCCGACGATGTCGCCCATCCCGAGGATCTGACCGACGATCCGCTCGGGGTCGAATGGCTGGAGCTTGTCGAGCTTCTCGCCCATCCCGACGAACTTGATCGGGACGCCCGTCACCTGCTTGACCGACAGCGCGGCGCCACCCCGGGCGTCGCCATCGAGCTTGGTGAGAATCACGCCGTCGAGTTCGAGCGCCGAGTTGAACGCCCCGGCCGAGGCCACGGCGTCCTGGCCGGTGAGGGCGTCGCAGACGAAATACACCTGATGCGGCTTGACCTTCTTCTCGATCTGCTTGAGCTCGGCCATCAGGTCGTCGTCGATGTGGAGCCGGCCGGCGGTGTCCAGCAGGATCGTGTCCCGCCCCTGACGGTTGGCCTCGACGACCGCGTCCTGGCAGACCTTGACCGGATTCGACCCGGCCTGACTGTAGACCGGCAGGTTGAGCTGCTGCCCGATCACCTGGAGTTGCTCCACGGCGGCGGGGCGTTGGAGGTCGGCGGCGACGAGCAGGGGCTTCCGGCCCATCAGGGCGAGCATCCGGCCCAACTTGCCGATGGTGGTCGTCTTGCCCGACCCCTGGAGCCCGCAGAGCATCAGGATCGTCGGGCCCGACTTCTCGAACCGGATCGAGGTGTCGACAGGCCCCATCATGTCGACCATCGTGTCGTGGACGATCTTGACGACCTGCTGGTCGGGCCGGACCGTCTTGATGAGCTGGGCGCCGACGGCCTTCTCATTAACCCGGGTCATGAACTCCTGGACGACGTTGTAATTGACGTCGGCTTCGAGGAGCGCCGTGCGGACTTCCTGGAGCCCTTCGCGGATGTTGGCCTCGGTCAACAGGCCCCGCGCGCGAAACCGCCCGAATGCCGTCGAGAGCCGCTTCTGGAGATCGTCGAACATGGCAGGTCGGTTCCCATTCGCCCGATTCCGGGCCGAGAATCCACTACCTTAACCATCCCGGGTCCGGGCCGCAACGGCTACTTTCCCCGATCGACGGGGCCCGAGACCGGAGCCCGCTCCGGAAATGGAGCGACCCCGGCACAGGACCGGGGTCGAGAACTCCGTTGACCTTTTGGCCTCGCCCGGTTCAGGGCTTGGGGGCGTCCGGGGCGGGATGCAGATGCGTCGAATCGAGGCCGTGGAACAGTGCGGTCGGGTGAGCCTCGGGCTTCGGGGGCGGGTTATCGGCGTTGGCATTCGCGTCAGGATTGGCGTTGGCGTTGGCGTTGGCATTTGCGTTGCCGTTGGCGTCGCCGGGCTTGCCCAGGATCTTGTCGCGAGAATCGACCATCAGAGGCATGAGGTCGCGATAGACGGCCCTCTGCTTCGGCGTGGTCGCGGGGGCGAATCGGAGGTTGTAGGAATGCATGAAGGCCAGGAGGTTGCCGACGGTCGTATCCTTGACCTTTTCAAGTTCGGCCAGGACAGCGTCGACGTTCGGCTTTTCGAGCATCCGCGACAATCCGGCGAGGCCCTTGAGGTAATTCATAGCCTGGAGATGATCGGGCTGGCGGGTCTTGGGAATCGTTTCGTTGACCTTCTGATAGAGCGCGGCGACCGCATTCCGGACCCGGGCGACGGTTTCGGGCTTGAGCGTCCCGTCCTTGTCTTCGGCAAGGGCGTCGTCCACGGCCTTCTGATAAACTTCGCGCTCGGGCTTGAAGTCGTCGGAGCGGAGCGGGAGCGGCCAGTTCTTGGGGTCGGTCATCTCGTCGAGCGAGAGCGTGATGGCGTCGGTCTCGTCGCGGAACGGAATATCCCGGATCGCCTCGGCACTGACCGTCGCGTTGGCCATCCGGAGTGAGGAACCTTGCATCACCCGGGGGTCGCTCAACTGGTCGAGGAGCAGATTCAGGGCGGTTCCCGAATCGATGTCGTCCTTGGAGGGGTTGAGGCGGGCTTGTTTCATCCGCTCATTGTAATGAGCATCGTCCATCTTCAACTTGGCCGCGTGCTCCCGATTGTACCGCCTCCGGGATTCGAGCATCGATTCGTAGAGGTACTGGTTATACCTCACGACCGTGTTTTCGTTGATCGATTTGGCCTCGGCGGTGTCGTAATTGTAAACGCCTTGGCCGCGAGCGTAGGCGCCGAGCCCCCGGGCAATGTTCCCTTGGGGAGCCCCCCCCCACCCTCCGAAGCCGAATCCATTGGATCCATACCCCGAAGGATAATAATACCCCTGGGCGCGGGCCTCGCTGCCCGTGGCCGCCATCATGGCGAGCCCGCCGAGGATCATCCGGAAGTTGCTTCGCATGATGCCTGTCTCCTTGTCGGTCGATCGGGAGGGACCTCCGAGACGGACCGGCCCGTCGAGCCGAATCACATCCGCGGTGTTTTGCGAGAGTCCGACGGCGTGTCCCCGAGTGCCGCCTCAGCCATCGGCTACCGTCATTATACCGCAACCACCATGCCGATGCAGAGTCTGATGCGTATCAGTCCAGCAGCGGGACGAAATCGTCGTCCGGATCCATGCTCGCGGGCAGCTCCGGCGGCGGCTTGAGGCTGGATCGGTGAACACCAACCGGGGCGGGAGCGGGATCCGGCGAATCCAGTCGGTACAGGAACTGGGCGATTGCGATCTCGTCCCCGGCCCGGAGCACGACCTCCTCGACGATCCGGCCATTCACCCGGACGCCGTTGCGGCTCCCCAGGTCGCGAATCACCAGGCGATCATAAGCGACCGCGAGACAGCAATGCCGCCTCGAAATCTCGGGCGCATCGATCCGGACATCGCATTCGGGGTGGCGCCCGATCAGGATCACCGGTCGTTGCAATGGGACCGCCGGCGCTGAGCGGGGATTGATGGGGACGAGTTGGGCCGTCATATTCACCCCACGAGTCGCTCAGGGGTCGGTCAGGATTGATCCAGCGGTTCCTCATCGGAACCCTGGCCATCCTTCATCGGCACGATCACCTGGTTCCGGCAATTCTCGGGGACGCCCCCCAGAGCATTCCGCACGACCTCGGCGAGCGGCCTGTCGAGCACGGCGACCTCGAGAGCTGGGATCGGACAGTCCGCCCCCGGGAGATGAAAACCGCTGAGCAACGACCCACCCGGGTCGACCAGGGTCCTCTCCTGGGCAAGACCGTTCTCCAATCGGTAGCGGATGTGCGCAATTGACAATTCATCACCCGGTCGAAGTCGGCCGCGTTCCACACGCTCCCCGTTGATCCGAATCCCGTTGGTGCTGCCCAGGTCGCGGACGACGAGATCTTCTTGATCCTGCGTCATGCAACAATGATGGCGCGAGATGCGGAGCGAATCGAGCCGGACATCGCATAACGGGTGGCGGCCAACGACGACCAAAGAATGATCCAGAGGGATGTCGGAGCCTTCATCGAGTGCCACCAAGCGTGCAGGCATGAGGGCTCGTCCTGTCCCGAGAGATCGCCACCAAGCCTAGGTGACGAGAGCCGGCCGGGTAGTCACTCTCTAATCTATCCCTCGACGCATGAACCGTGCCACCGATCGTCTCGCATTTCTCGAATCTTTCGCGGTCGGGCTTTCGGCCCCGTGATCCGCCTCGATCAACCGCAGATGCAAACCGATCGGGTTCTTGGATCGGACCGATCCGAAATCGAGCGAGGCGACTCGAACGCGGCCACACGACCCGATCCTTGGCCGTGATCAAATCGCTGAGATCCGCGATTCATGCAGTCGTTGAACGGCCCAGGAACCTTTCGGCGGCTCATCAGGAGGAAAAACCCAAACACTTCCGCAGAATACAAGAAAATTCGAGACACGTAACTGCAAATTCTGCCCAACTCGTACGATCCTCATCGGCTCGGAGTATCGACACGATCGAGGACGTTCGATGGTTCCCGATGGAGACGGTCGCGCAGCTCCCCGCGGACCCGGAGCCAGTGGACGGCGTCGGCCAGCGATTCACGAATCGGGCGGGGGGACAATCCGAGTGCCCGGAGGCTCTCCGAGGCGTCGAAGTGCATGGTCCGCCTGGTCAGCCGGACTCCGGTGACCGTCGCCTTGGGGGGACGTCCGGTCACGCGGTCGGCCCAGAACTCGCTGGCGATCGCGACGGCCAGCCCCACCGCGTAGGGAACCTGCCAGCGTGGCACGGGGACGCCCGTCAGGTCCGACAGGATCTTGAGCAGCCCGGCCAGCGTCAAGTTTTCGCCGCCGAGCAGGTAGCGGCGACCGGGGAGGCCCCGCTCCATGGCGAGGGCAAGGCCCTCCGCCACGTCCCGGACGTCGATGAGGTTCAGGGTGCAATCCATCCGGGCCGGGAGCCGGCCGTTACAGAAGTCGCGGATCAGGCGGGTGGGGGGAGAGACGCCCCGGTCCCCCGGCCCGACCGGCATCGTGGGGTTGACGACGACCACGGGGGCCCCCGCCCTGGCCCGGGCCATCGCCTCATTCTCGGCCCGGAGCTTCGAGAGGCAGTAGGGACCGACGGCGTCGGAGTCTTCGATCCTGACGTGCTCGGCGATCAGCCCGGTCGACCGGGCCCGGGTCAGGATGCTTTCGGTGGAAACGTGGACGACCCGATCGGCACCTCCCGAGAGGGCGGCGTCGAGGACGTTGATGGTCCCCCGACGATTCACCGCGTCGAACTCGCCGCGATCCCGGGCCCAGAGGTTCGGGTTGGCCGCCAGGTGATACACCCATCGTCCGCCGGCGACCGCCCGGTGGGTGGCCTCGCGGTCGCGGATATCGGCGAAGACGACCTCGACGCCCGGCGGCAGGTGGCCCGCGTCGACCCCTGGTCGCTCGACCACGCGGACGCGATGCTCGCCCGCCGCGAGCCGGTCGACGAGGTGGCTTCCGATAAATCCCGCCCCACCCGTCACCACCGTCAACGCTTCCATGCGCCCCCCTTCCCCCTCAAGGAGTCCGGCCCGGAACCCGGACGACTTCGAACAATTCTCCGGTCCGAAAGCTCGACCGCCTGGGGACTCTCAAGACGCCCGCCTCGACGAGACGGTCGAAGACCTCTCGCGTGACGAACGGAGTGAACCCATAATTTCCCGGCGATTGGTAACGCCGGATCTCGGACCAGTCGACATAGATGTGAGTGACCCCCAGCCGGGCCAGGCCAGCCCGGATCTCATCGGGCGACCGGCCCCGGGCCACCGCCTCGAAGCGGTCGTCGTCGAAGACCGTGTTGTAAAGCGCCCGATGATTCAGGTGGAACACCGCCGCCTGTCCGATCAGGAGGGGCCGGGCCCCCTCGGGCAACTCGATATCGAGCCTGGCCAGGGGCGGATTGAGCATCGCCGGGACGCTCCGGCGGAGCGACCCCAGGTCGCTCGTCCAGTCGTTCAGGCCGGCGAGGGCGGTCGAGCAGTAGACCAGATTCGACCCGATCCCCGCCGCCATGACGAGGGCCAGAGTCACCCTCCAGATTCTCGAACGCGACCAGTCCGAGCCCAGTCCCGCGAGGACGGCCAAAGGGGGCAGGAGCGGCAGCCAGAACCGGTCGAGCCGATGGGTCAGGAGCCACCAGGTCAGGAATAAATAAACACAGAAACCCCAGAGTCGGCTGGCCGCGCGTCGCCGGTCGGGTGCGATCAACGCGAGCGGTCCGAGGGCCGCGTAGAGTGGGGATTGCCAGTCGGATCCGCCGACGACTTCCTTCACCGATCGGGCGAAGGCGGACGCCTCGATCGCCTTCGGTCCGTGAGCGGCCGACCACTTCGCGTCCCGATCCGAGGTCCAGTTCCGACCGCCGAAGACGGCATAACCGAGGGGATACACGGGATTTCCGGTGTCGAGGATGTTCTTCGCCAGCCAGGGGCCGATGACGACCCCCAGGCCAATGCCGAAGCCGGCCGCGGCTCGCCAGGACCGGAGCCGCCAAGCCCTCGCCAGCGCCCAGGCCGAGGCAGGGACGACCGCCGAGATCAGCGCCGGGTATTTGATTGCCATCGTCCCGCCGGCGAGGAGGCCGACCAGCACCGAGGTACCGGAGTTGGAAGGGGTCCGATCGGCGGGACCCGATCCCCACCCCGCGCTGGCGGCACGGGCCCAGACCCAGATCAGCGCCGCGTGGTAATAGCAGAGCGGCCCTTCGACGTAGGGAACGACGGCCAATCGGTAGACCCAGGGCGTGGTCAGGTAGACGACCCCCGCGACCCATGCGCCCCTTGGCGAACCGAGCCGACGGGCCGTCAGCACGACCATCGCGGCCGTCGCCGGCGCGAAGGCGGCCACCACGAGCTGGCCGACCAGCGCCCCGAGCCACCAATCGTCGACGACTTCCATCCCGATCAGGTGGAACATCTCCACACCGAACGGCATGCTGGCGTAGACGTTATGGGGCAGGAACGAGACCCGCCCGGCCTGGTAATATTCCTTCGGACCCTGGAGGTGATACTCCAGGGCGTCGAAGTCGATGCAAGGGAGCATCGCCCCGAAGAACATCATCAAAAGGAACGGGCCGCTCACCGCCGCGAAGCCCAGCGAGGTTCCGAGCCCCGGGGATGATCCTCCGGGAAGGAGGTCGGAGCCTCTGCGACGCTCGATCAGGCGGAAGGCCAGCGCGACCGCGATCGGAAGGGCCAGCCCCGCGCGGGTCGTCCAGGGGTGGAGCAGCCCCAGGCGCCCGGAGATCAGGGCGGCCAGACCCAGGCCCGTCGCCCCCAGCCCGAATCCGACCGCGATCCGCTCCCACGGATCGAGCCATCCCCTCAGCCGGAGCCCCCTCAGGACCAGCGAACCAAACCCGAGGGCCGAGGCCAAGATCAGTCCCGCGGCCAGGACGATCGGGACGCGCTGCGGGAGGTTCTCGGAGTGGCTCAGGTTCCCCAGCGCGATCCCCAGGTAGCTCTCGCGAAACCGGACCCCCGGCACGACCCCGGGCAGTGCCCGGATCAGGAGGTTCATCCGGCTCACGTCTCGCCCCCCCGACACCGCCCCGACGTTGGGCAGCGGCTCGCTCGCGAACCAGGCGAACCAGAGGATCTCCAGCGCCGCCAGGGCCAGCAGGAGCGGCATCCCGCCGATCGAGCGAGGCCGGGCCGGCTTCAGAGTTGGGGGCCGATGAACCAAGGGGCGAACTCCTCCTCGCCGATCCCGGCGGCCTCGCTCCGGGTCCGGTGCCCGCTGGCGACTTCCAGGATCAACTCGAAGAGGCGACGGCCAGCGTCCTCGACCGACTCCCCTTCGAGGATCGTCCCGGCGTTGATGTCCATGTCGTCGGCCATCCGGTCGAACATCGGCGTGTTGGTCGCCTGCTTGATGCAGGGGGTGGGCTTGAGGCCCAGGACGCTCCCCCGGCCGGTGGTGAAGACCAGGACGTTGGCCCCCCCCGCCACCAGCCCGGTCGTGCAGATGGGGTCGAATCCCGGCGTGTCCATGAACACCAGGCCCGGCCCATCCACCCGCTCGGCGAAGCCCACCACGTCCACCAGCGGCGACGAGCCCGCCTTGGCCAGCGCTCCCAGCGACTTCTCGTAGATGGTGGTCAGCCCGCCCTCTTTATTGCCCGGAGAGGGATTGTTGTTCAAGACGGCACCGAAGACCCCGGCGTACCATTCCCACCACTTGATCCGCTCGACAAGCTTCTCGCCGATGGCCCGGCTGACCGCCCGCCGGGTCAGGAGGTGTTCGGCCCCGTAAATCTCGGTCGTCTCGCCCAGGACGGCCGTCCCGCCCTGGGCGACGACGAGGTCGGCCGCCACCCCGAGCGCCGGATTGGCCGTCACCCCCGAGTTGCCGTCCGAACCGCCGCACTCCATCGCCAGGCAGAGCTTCGAGGCCGGTTGCTCGGTCCGGACGCAGGAGTTGGCCTCGGGAAGAACCTCGCGGACCGCCCGGACCGTCGCCTCGATGGTCTTGGCGATCCCGCCCTGTTCCTGGATGTTGATCACCCGGGGCCGCCGACGCTCCGCCCGCTTCGACCCCGGCGCGATCAGGTCATGGACCTCGACCAGTTCACTGGCCTGGCTGACCTCGCACCCCAGGCCGACCAGCACGCAGGCGGCCACGTTCGGATGGTTCGCGAACCCCGCCAGCACTCGCTCCAGTTGGAGGTGGTCCGGCCCCCGGGTCGGGATCCCGCAGCCCCCCTTGTGGGTGATTGCGAAGACCCCGTCGACATTCGGGTAATCGCGGAGGTACTCGCCGTCGCGGAACCGCTCGGCGACCGCTCGTGACGTGCTCGCCGAGCAATTCACAGCGCTGATGACCGCCACATAGTTCCGGGTCCCCACCCGGCCGTCGGGTCGGAGGTAACCCATGAAGGTCCGGGGCTCGACCTGGGGCGGCCGGGGGGCCGCCTCGGAGGCGTAGGCGTAGTCGCGCTCGAACAGGTCGGCCGAGAGGTTGTGGACATGGACCCAGGCCCCAGCCGCGATCGGCTTCGAAGCGAACCCGATGATCTGCCCGTACTTCCGGACCGGCTCCCCGACGGCGACGTCGACCAAGGCGATCTTGTGTCCCAGGGCAATCGGCTCGCGGGCCACGACCTCCCGCCCAACCAGGCTCACCGCGAACCCCGCCGGGATCGGCCGGGCCGCGACCGCCACGTTGTCGTCACCCCGGAGCAAGACCGCCCGCCGATCGTCGACCGCCGTCGCCATCGATGGCCCCTTCCCGCCCGCCCGAAAGTTCCTCGACAGTTCCAGTTTAGTACCCCTCCCGACTTTTGAGAAGCGGGGTGGCCCGGCAATCCCCCTGCCCCGGCGTCGCGACGCGGAGTCTGATGCTCGAAGGCTCATTCCCAGGAGCGATCCCGATAGAGGAGCGAAGATGGCGACCATCACGCCGCAACTTGAGGCCACGATCTCGACGAGTCCGGAACCCTGGACGGCGGTGACGTCCTCCCCGGATTTCAGCTCTCGATCCGCGATTGGTTCCAACGGGCCGAAAGGCCGACGGTCGGCGACGTAATTGCCCGGCCGTGAAGATTCGGCGAGGATCAGGAATGGGACTTCCCTTTGGAACGGGCTTCCGCTATGCTAACATTGCGTCGTGGAGCAGCGGCTAGCTCGCCAGGCTAATCCCCTGGAGGGGTGGGTTCGACTCCTACCGGCGCGATTTCCCCTGAGTCATTGCGGCCCGACCTGGCCAGGGTCGGGCGGTTTCATTTGAGGGCCTCGTCATCAACCGATGCCAGGGCCTGCGGACCGATGGCGGGTTTCCCGGGTCCTTTTGGGTGAGCTTCGCCGCGGAGAAGGCGTCGGTCGGGTGCCCGGCCGGGACTTCAGTCAGTCGTTCCGATCGCCGCATCGCGCGGGCCGATCGGCCGGGGAGGTGGCAAAGAAGCCGATGTACGTACCGACAAAGCTCTTCTTCACCAAGGGCGTGGGCACCCACCGCGAGAAGCTCACCAGCTTCGAGATGGCCCTCCGCGACGCCAGGATCGCCTGCTACAACCTGGTCCGCGTGTCGAGCATCTTCCCGCCCAAATGCGAAGAGATCTCGATCGAAGAGGGGATCCCCCTGATGCCGCCGGGCGCGGTCGTCCATGTCGTGATGAGCGAGTGCGCCACCGCCGAGCCCAACCGGCTGATCGCCGCCAGCGTGGGCGTGGCCAAGCCGCGCGACCGGAGCACCTTCGGCTACCTCTCCGAGCATCACGCCTACGGCCAGACCGCCAAGAGCTCGGCCGATTACGCCGAGGATCTCGCCGCCGAGATGCTTGCCACCGTGCTCGGGGTCGAGTTCAACCCCAACAGCTCGTGGGACGAGAAGCGCGAGATCTGGCGGATTGCCGACGTGATCTACCAGACCAAGGAAGTGACCCAGACCGCCGTCGGGCACAAAGATGGGCTCTGGACCACCGTGATCGCCGCCGCGATTCTCTTGCCATGAGCAACCCGAGCCAGTATCTCCACGAGGTCAGCCAGCATCGGATCTCCCCTCCCGCCGTCACGGGGGGGGACCTCGCGGCCGACCTGATCGACTCCGCGTTCCTGAGCTACAACGCGGGCCGGCTCCGCGAGGTCTGCAAGGTCTTCACCGCGAGGATGCTGGAACCGAATTGCACCGTGGGGCTCTCGCTTTCCGGGGCCCTGACCCCCGCCGGGATCGGGATGAGCTGCCTGATCCCCCTGATCCGCGCCGGGTACGTCGACTGGATCGTCTCGACCGGGGCGAATCTGTACCACGACACCCACTTCGCGCTCGACCTCCCGCTCCACCAGAGTCGCCCGAACCTGGACGATCACGCGCTCCGCGAGAACGCGATCATCCGGATCTACGACATCGTCTTCGACTACTCGACCCTGCTCGACACCGACACCTTCTATCGCGAACTGATCCGGAGCGGGCCGTTCGCCCGGTCGATGGGAACGGCGGAGTTCCATCATGAGGTCGGCCGTTATCTCCAGGCTCGGGCCGAGAAGCTCGACCGGCCCGCCAACAGCCTGCTCGCCGCCGCGTTCGAGTGCGGGGTCCCGATCTACACCTCGAGCCCCGGCGACAGCTCGATCGGGATGAACCTGGCGGCGCTGAGCTTCCTCGACTCCAAGCTCCAGATCGACCCGCTCCGCGACGTCAACGAGACCGCCTCGATCGTCTACCGGGCCAAGCGCGAGGGGGGTCAGTCGGGCGTCCTGATCCTCGGCGGCGGGAGCCCGAAGAACTTCATCCTCCAGACCGAGCCGCAGATCCAGGAAGTCCTCGGGCTGGAAGAGGCGGGGCACGACTACTTCCTCCAGATTACCGACGCCCGGCCCGACACCGGTGGCCTCTCCGGGGCGACCGCCACCGAGGCGATGACCTGGGGCAAGGTCGACCCCTTGAAGCTTCCCGACTCCGTGACCTGCTACACCGACACCACGATCGCCCTCCCCTTGCTGACCGCTTACGCCCTGGCCCGACACGCCCCCCGGCCCCTCCGGCGGCTCTACGACCACCGCGAGTCCAGCTACGCCGCCCTCCGCGATACGTACCTGGCGCGGATCGCCAAGGGGGAATCGAAACCGGCGGTCCGAGGCTAAAATCGGTCGTGCCGACCACCCGGATCATCTCGGTCCACCCCGACGACCCTGACCCGGCCGCCATTGCCGAGGCCGCCGCCATCCTCCGCGCCGGGGGCCTGGTCGCGTTCGCCACCGAGACGGTTTACGGATTGGGCGCCGACGCGACCGACCCGGAGGCGGTTGCCCGGATCTTCGAGGCCAAGGGGAGACCCGCGACCAACCCCTTGATTGTCCACGTCGCCGACAAGGCAGGAGCCCTCGCCTGCGTCTGCTCCTGGACGGATCGGGCCGAACTCCTCGCCGATCGCTTCTGGCCGGGCCCGCTGACCCTGGTCCTTCCCCGATCGGCAATCATCCCCGACCTCGTCACCGCCGGCCAGGACACCGTCGGCGTGCGGGTCCCCTGGACCGAAGTCGCTCGACGGCTGATCTCCCAGGCGGGCCGTCCCATCGCCGCCCCCAGCGCCAACCGTTCGACCGGGGTCTCGCCGACTGAGGCCCAGCACGTCCTGAAAGACCTCGACGGCCTCTTGGACCTGATCCTCGACAGCGGCCGGACGCCGATCGGGATCGAGTCGACCGTCCTCGACCTGTCCGACGCCCGCCCCCGGGTCCTCCGACCCGGCCGGGTCACCCAGGAGCAGATCGCCGAAGCCCTCGGCGAAGAGGTTGAGGAACTGGGCGACCGTCCCGGACCCACGAGGACCGCTCGGAGCCCGGGCCAGTTGGCGATCCATTATGCCCCCCGGACGAAGACTTACCGATTGGATCGCGACCGGATACCGACCGTCCCGAGGGAAGGCGGATTTCACACCCTGATCTTCGGTGAGGTCCCCGACCCGTATCCCTTCGGCCGGGTCGGTCCCTCGGGCGTCCAGGATGTCCACTGGGTCGACCCGTCAGACGCCTCGCGGGATCTTTATGCCTGCCTCCACCAACTCGACGGGCTCGGCCTCGACTTCATCCTGATCATCCCGCCCCCCGACGAGCCCCGGTGGCGGGCCGTTCGCGACCGGATCTGGAGGGCCTCCGTCCCCTGGCCGGGCGGTTAATCGCGGTCTGCGACCGGCCGATGCCGGATGAGAGAAACCTCATCGAGCCTTCGAAACCGAAACCGCCGGCCCATCGCCCGTGGGCGGCAGGTCGGCGGGATGGGTTCTCGTCGCGATCGACATGCGAAGGCCGAAGTTCAGGCGCGGTCGGACCCGCTCCGGGTCTCGCCCGATCGGCCGCCCCGGGTCGAGTTGGCATAGACGGAGGTCAACACGCCGAGCAAAGCCGATCGGCGACCGGCCCGAGACGACTTCCCACCCCGATGGAGGCGGGCCACGGTGCCCGCCCACTCGAAACAGGAATGCAACGGTGCCGTCTTCTTGGGATTCGACGCGCTCATCAAACGGAAACTCCTCGAGAGAATCGTGGGCCGGCCCGACAGCGAGCCGCCCCCCTCTATTCCTGATGCTGGAAGGAACCCTTGTCCCACCAGATCCAGGTGCCGTCCCGTCGCTGGCCTCACGAACCTCGGCGTAGTCGGTCCGCCCCGGAGATCGAGGAGCCAGTCTCTTGAAGTCCCGCCGCGGCGATCATAGCGGTCCCGACGATCGCGAACGGCGCGAACCTGGAATGCTCGAATCGTGTCCCCAGGATATCGGTCGATCTCGCCCGCGAGTGGAGCGATTTCCTCGCCCGGATGCCGATCGCTCGCGTGACGCGGTTCCGGGTGGGGCGTGTCAATGTACCCATCAGAGACCGATGGGTCAACGGTGAATCTGCTTCCTTGCGCTTTTCGGTGACGACTCCAAGCATCCCACGGCCGGTCCCATCCTCGGATATCGGAACGCATGCCGGAGGCGGGATCGGGTTGGGTGCCTTGGGCGTCCCGGGGTTGGCCGTCCCGATCGTCAGGAACATGAAGACGGTGCTGACGCCATTGAACGTCATGTGCAAGCAGATCGGAGCCACGAGCCCGCCCGTCCTCTGATAGAGCAAACCGAGGCCCAGGGACAGGAAGAAGATCGGGATCGGGGTCGGCCAGACCTTGGAATGGAGCGCCGCGAAGACCACCGAGACGGCCACATTGGCCGCCAAGAGTGGGAAGAATCGAGGACGTCCAGGGGTTTCCCTCGCTCCATCGAGAATCAGGATCTCCGACGAGGAGGGGACTCGCAACTGGGGACCAGGGTTCAAGCCCTGATCAGATATCACTTCAACCTCTGGGACGATTTGATCCAATCTTTGCTCCGGACCGGGCACGTCCCGGGATCGTCCCACCACAACCCCGCCGCCCGCGACGACCCGGGTCAGCCATCCGAGCAGGACGCCCCGGAAGATCAGCTCCTCGGCGATGGGGGCCAGGACGACCCCGGCCAGGACCATGACGGCCCCCAGACCAGGCGAGAGGTCGCGATGGATGGCCTCTTCCAGGGGGTGCTTGATCCGTTTGAAAATCGTGAGCGAGAGGAGCATCATCCCGAAGACGCAGGGCGCCAGGAGTGGGTAGGCGACGACCCCCATGCCCGCCTGGCGGGCGATCCCGGGCCCCTCCAGACCGAAATCGCGCCTCCGGGCCCCGGCCATCGCCACCAGGGTCAGCGGGACGATGACGATGACCGCCGCATTGGAGAGGGCCGAGGCGATCATCTGGTCGACCGGCGGCAGATCCTTGCCTTCCGCCTTGGCCTTGGCGACCACGTTCGGGATCGTCAGGAAATAGGCCAGGCTCACCAGGTTGGTCGTCCCGAACCAGACCAGGATCGCGACCAGGACCGAGCCCGGCCCCCACGGGACGACCCGCGAGGTCCGGGGCGGAAGGATCGGCAGTCGGAAGGCGATCCGGAGGATGACCCAGATCCAGGCCCCGACGATCGAGCCGACGACCGCCAGAAAGACGAGGGCGGCGAGCGGGTGCAGCACGGGCGCGGTCTCGGGCATGAAAGTCTCGATCCGGGGACGCGGGACTCGGGTCGGGCGGCTCACGGGACCGGCCATCGTAACGCGCCGCCGGAGTCCGAGGCCACCTTGCCCGCGACTCCGGGCCTGACTTATGATGGCGTCCTTTCCGCGAGCCGGTTTGCCATGCCAGGGAGGCCGTCGGTGCCCGCCAGCGCAGTCGAACAACTCGAACTCCTCCGACGGGGGGTCGACGCCATCACGCCGGAGCCGGAGTTCGCCCGGAAGCTAGAAGCCTCGGTCGCAAACGGGACGCCGCTCCGGGTCAAGTACGGGATCGATCCGACCGGGATCGACGTCCACCTCGGCCACACCGTCCCGCTCCGCAAGCTCCGCCAGTTTCAAGACCTGGGACACACCGCGGTCGTCATCATCGGCAACTACACCGCGTTGGTGGGCGATCCTTCGGGCCGCGACGAGGCCCGGGTCTCCCTGACCGAGGTGCAAGTCACCGCCAACGCCCACGACTACCTGACCCAGGTCGGCAAGATCATTGACCTGTCGCGGGCCGAGGTCCACCACAACGGCGACTGGTTCTCGAAATGGTCATTCCTGGACGTCCTCGACTTGACCCGCCGGATGACCCTCGGCCAGATCTCCGCCCGCGACGATTTCGCCAAGCGGATCGCCGCCGCCAGGCCGGTCTACCTCCACGAGTGCCTCTACCCGCTGATGCAGGGCTGGGACTCGGTCGAGGTCCGATCCGACGTCGAGCTGGGCGGGACCGAACAACTCTTCAGCCTGCTGCTCGCCCGCGACCTGCAACAGTCGCAGGGACTCCCCGGGCAGGTGGCCGTGACGATGCCGATCCTGGTCGGGACCGACGGCGAGCGGAAGATGGGCAAGAGCCTGAGCAATTACATTGGCGTCAACGAGCCGCCGGACGCCCAGTTCGGCAAGGTCATGAGCCTGCCCGACGGCCCGATGCGGCAATACTTCACCCTCTTGACCGACCTGCCGCTGACCGAGGTCCACGCCCTCCTCGGCGCCGGCGTCAATCCCCGCGACGCCAAGGAGACGCTGGGCAAGGCGGTGGTCGCCCAGTACCACGGGGCCGAGGCCGCCGAGGCCGCCGCCGGGGCGTTTCGAAACCGCGCCCGGGGGCTCGGCCAGGAAATCAAGGAAGGTTTCGTGCTCAGAAGCCAGCTTGAACCGGAGAACTGGACCCTGCCCGGGCCGCTGCTCAAGAACCTCGGCCTGGTGTCCAGTTCCTCCGAGGGGGCTAGACTCGTCAGCCAGGGAGCCGTCCGGCTCGGCCTCGACCGGTTGCCCATGCCAAAGGATCGAAACCACAAGATTCAGGTTTCCAGCGGCCTCGTCGTCACGGTCGGTCAAGGGAACAAGGCGAGGTCCGTCAAGATCGAGGTCGTCGAGGATGCCTGAGCCCCCCAAGGAACGGCCTTGGGCGGGGAAGGTGTTCGACCCGCTCACATCCAATTCGGCAACGGGAATGGACGGGATTATGCACGGCTTCGGGATTGTCGGCTGCGGGATGATCGCCGAGTTCCACGCCCGGGCGATCGCCGAGATTCCCGGGGCCCGGCTGGTGGCGGTTCTGGACCGGAACCCGCCCAAGGCGGCCAAAATTGCCGGCCTGGCCGTCGGGGAATGCCGGGCCTATGTCGACCTCGACGCCATGCTCGACCACCCAGGACTCGACGTGGTCTGCGTCTGCACCCCGAGCGGCTCGCACCGCGACCCGGCGGTCAAGGCCGCGCGGGCGGGCAAGCACGTCGTCGTCGAAAAGCCGCTGGAGATCACCGTCCCCCGCGCCGACGCCATCATCCGGGCCTGCGACGACGCCGGGGTCCGGCTCTGCGCCATCTTCCCTTCGCGGTTCTCGCCCGCCAACGTCGCTCTGAAAGCGGCCATCGACGCCGGTCGGTTCGGGCGGCTCACGCTGGGAGATACTTACGTCAAGTGGTGGCGAAGCCAGGACTATTACGACTCCGGGAAGTGGCGCGGGACGTGGGACCTGGACGGCGGCGGGGCCTTGATGAACCAGGCGATCCACAACGTCGACCTCCTCCAATGGCTGATGGGCGAGGTCGAGTCGGTCCAGGCGATGACGGCCCTACTGGCCCACGAGCGGATCGAGGTTGAGGATACCGCGGTGGCCATCCTCCGGTTCCGAAGCGGTGCCCTCGGGGTGATCGAGGCCACCACCGGGGCCTTCCCCGGGATCCTCAAGCGGACTGAGATCCACGGCGACCGCGGCTCGGCCCGGGTCGAGCAGGACGACGTGACTCTCTGGTCCTTCGCCGACGAGCGACCCGAGGACGCCGGAATGCTCGCCCCCCCAGGGACCACCACCACCGGCGGGGCCGGCGACCCCCGCGCGATCAGTCACGCCGGCCATCGCGAGCAGCTCGCCGATTTCCTACGGGCCATTGATACGGGGGCTCCCGCCCGCGTGGACGGCCGCGAGGGTCGCAAGGCCGTCGAGATCATCCGGGCCATCTACCGCTCGGCCCGCGTCGAGGGCCCCGTCCGCCTCCCCCTGGAAGACGACTTCGCCCCGGGCCCCGCCTGACTCGCCAACGGTCAGATCCAGAAGCCCCGATTTCGAATGAATCCATGGAATCGTGACATCGTTAGTATTTCATTGGCCAGGCGTCATGATGCCGCCGTCTCCGCCATCCGCCGGGCCATCTTCCCGAGCGTGGCGGCGGCCTGGCGGACCCGGGCGAGGTCTTCGAGGAAGCTCGCGCGGTCCGGGACCTGGGCGGAGGCATCCTCCAGCGCCCGGCAGGCCTCGACGATCGCCTCGGAGGTGACGGCCACGCCGGGCCCGAGCCCGACGAGGTCGGGCGGCCGGCCGGGGTCGGGCTCGCGGATCAGGGCGTCGTCGATCGCCTCCAGGGCTCGGCGGCCCATCGCCTGGATCGCCCGGAGGCTCATGGCCCGGAAGGTCCGCCCCTGGTCCTCGGCGTCGCCGATCAAGAGGTCGGCATAGCCCAGGATCTGATTGAGCGGGGTGATGAGGTCGTGCCGGAGGTTCGAGGCAAATCCGTGATCGTCGCGTTCGGAGTGTCGGTCGATGGTCATGGCTGGGCCCCGGCCCGGGCCCTTCGACGCAGGCTCGCCTCGATCTTGGTAAGAAGCCGGGGCAGGTCGACCGGCTTGATGTCGTAGTCGTCGCAGCCGGCCTGGAAGGCCCGATCGCGGTCGCCGGCCATGGCGTGCGCGGTCAGGGCGATCACCGGAACTCCGGCGGTGACCGGGTCCGCCTTGAGCCGTCGGGTCGCCTCCCAGCCGTCGACGACGGGGAGGCTCAGGTCCATCAGGATCAGGTCGAACCCGCCGGACCGCGCCGAGGTCACCCCCTGGAGGCCATCGGTCGCGATCTCCACCTGGAATCCCTCGCGGGCGAGCCGCCGCGAGAGCATGTCGCGGTTCATCTCGTTGTCCTCGACCAGCAGGATCCGGCGCATGGCGGGCGGAGACTCCCAGGGGTGAGCTAGGCGGGGCGGGTCCCGGCGGGGGCGGGGCCGAGGCCGGTCCGGGCGACCTCGGCCAGGCCGCGGCGGACCTCTTCCAGGAGGTCTTCGCGGGACGAAGTGCCCTTGCGGAGGATTGCCTGGACCCGGCCGTCGAGTCGGGCCCGGTCCGCCGGTGAGAGGTCGCGGGCCGTGGTCACCAGGATCGGCACGTCGTGCCCGGGGTCCCGGCGGCGGATCTCGTCGGCGAAGTCGAATCCGTCCATGCCGGGCATCGCGAGGTCGAGCAAGATCAGGTCGGGGCGGGCCACCTCGAATCGGGCGAGCCCGGCCCGGCCGTCGCCGGCCTCGACGACTGACCAACCCTCGACTTCTAGCATCTGCCGGGCCATCCGGAGCGCGACCGGGTCGTCGTCGATGACCAGGGCCAGGCCCCCGGGCAGGCCCGGCCGGTGGCGGCGGAGGGCCGAGGCGAGCCGGGAGCGGTCGATCGGCTTGGTCAGATAGTCCGAAGCCCCCAGCGAGAACCCCAGGTTGCGGTCGTCCACGAAGGAAACCATGATGACCGGAATCTCAGCGGTATCCGGGTCCGACTTCAGCGCCGAGAGGACAGCCCAGCCATCCATCCCGGGCATCATCACATCCAGGGTGATCGCGGCGGGCTGGGCCTGCCGGGCCCTCCGGAGCCCCTGCTCGCCGGTCGAGGCGTGCTCGACGCGGAAGCCCTCCCGGCCCAGGACCCGGGCCATCAGATCGCCGACGCTGGGGTCGTCGTCGATGGCGAGGATCAGCCGGCCCTCGGTCGTCGGCGGTTCCGCCAGGGGATCGGCGGCGGGGAGGTCGTCCCGCCACGGTTCGAGGTCGGCCGGCAGGCGGATCATGAAGGCCGAACCCCGGCCCGGCTCGCTCCGGACGGCGATCTCGCCGCCCATCATCTCGCAGTACCGGCGAGTGATCGTCAGCCCCAGGCCGGTCCCGCCGTACTTCCGGGTGGTCGAGGCGTCGGCCTGGACGAACGGCCGGAAGAGCCGCTCCAGCTCCCCCGGGGTCATCCCGATCCCGTCGTCGAGGACTTCCATGGTCACCCGGTCGCGGCCGTCGGGTCCGGATTCGCGGCGGGCCTTCAGCGTGATCGTCCCGTTCTCGGTGAACTTGGTGGCGTTGCTCAGGAGGTTCAAAAGCGACTGGCGGACCTTGGTCAGGTCGGAATGGACGGCCCCGAGGTCGTCCGGACAATCGACCCGGAGAGCGTTGCCTCGGGCCTCGGCCATGGGTCCGATCGTGGCGGCGACGCCCCGGACCAGCTCGGCCAGGTCGAACGACTCGGGGTAAACCTCCATCCGGCCGGCCTCGATCTTGGAGAGGTCGAGCACGTCGTTGATCAGGCCGAGCAGGTGCTTGCCGGCCGCCTGGATCCGCCCGAGATCGGGCACCAGGTCATCCAGGCCGCGATCGGTGGCCTCCTCGCCGAGCATCTCGCTGTAACCGATCACGGCGTTCAGCGGGGTCCTCAGCTCATGGCTCATATTGGCCAGGAACGAGCTCTTGGCCCGGCTGGCGACCTCGGCGGCCTCCTTGGCGGCCCGGAGCTCAGCCTCGGCCCGCTTGGCCTCGGTGATGTCGCGGGCGATCTTGGTATAGCCCAGGAGCGTCCCGGACTCGTCGCGGACGGCCGTGACAAGCCCGCTGGCGAAGAACCGCGAGCCGTCGCCCCGGACGTGCCAGCGCTCGTCGTCGGCCCGGCCGGTGGCCTCGGCACGGAAGAGTTCCAGGCGAGGGATCCCGGCGGCCCGATCCTCGGCCGAGAACAGGAGGTCGGCCTCCTCGTCCAGGATCTCCGACTCGGCGAAGCCAAAGAGCCGCTCGGCCCCGGTGTTCCAGCTCGAGACCCGGCCCCGGAGGTCAATCGAGAAGATCGCGTAGTCGCGGACGCTCTCGATCATCAGGCGGAGCCGCCCCTCGCTGACCCGGAGCCGCTCATCATCGCGCTTCCGGCCGGTGACGTCGGTGACCACGCCCACGAAGTGGCTGACCCGGCCGTCGGGCCCCTCAACCGGGGCCAGGGTCAGGGCGTCCCAGAACGTCGAGCCATCCTTGCGGTACGAGAGCATCTCGACCGACGCCGCGCGGCGGTCGCGGAAGGCGGCCAAAAGTTCCTCGACGGCACCGGGGTCGGTGGCCGAGCCCCGGAGGAATTCAACGTTCCGGCCGGCGGCCTCGGCCTGGGTGTAGCCGGTCAGCCGCTCGAAGGCGGCGTTTACGTAGATGATCGGCTCGTCGGACCGCGCCGGGTCGGTGATGAAGACCCCCTGAGCGATCGCCTTGAGAGCCCGGTCGCGGAGCCGCATCTCGGTCTCGGCGCGGAGCCTCGGGGCGATGTCCACGAAGGTCACCACGGCGCCCAGTGTCTGGCCGTCCCGGCGGATCGGGTGGGCCCGGTACTCGACGGGGATCGGTGAGCCATCGGACTTCCAGAACACGTCCTCCTCGCCGAGCGTCCCCTCGCCGGACCGGAATGTCTGGTAGATCGGGCATTCGTGCGACGGGTAGTGCGACCCGTCGGGCCGGGTGTGGTGGATCATCCGGTGCATGTCCCGCCCGAGGACCTGCTCGGCCGACTCGAATCCCAAAAGCTGGAGGCCGGCCGGGTTGCAGAACGTGCAGCGCCCGTCGAGGTCGACGCCGTAGAGCCCTTCGCCGGCCGAGTCCAGGAGCAACCGGACCCGCTCCTCGCTCTCGCGGATCGCCCGCTCCGAGGTGCTCCGCTCGGCCAGGTAGCGGCGGAGCAGCGCGAAGATCGAACCGATCAGGACCAGGGCCAGCGTCGAGGCGACCGAGAAGGTGGCGAACGCCCGCCAGATGCCCGTCCGACGCTCGGCGATCCGGGACACGAGATACGCCTTCTCCTCGGCCTCGATCTCGTCGGCCAGCGCCAGGACTTCGGAGGCGGAACGGGCGGCCCGATCCTCCCGGAACAAGGCGCGTCCCGCATCGACCCCACGCTCCCGGACCCGGTCGATCGTCCGCCGGAGATCGGCCAGCCGGTCCCTCGACGCCGCCTCGATCCGGAGGAACCGATCCCGCTGGGGGGGGCGGCCCTCGACCGCCCGCCCCAGGCCCCTGATCTCCGCCCGGACGCGCGCGGCAGACCGATCGAAGGCGGCGAGCTCCACGGGGTCGCCGTCGATCAGGAAGCCCCGGCGAGCGGCCTCGGCATCCTTGATCGCCGAGGCGACGTCCTCGACCTCCTCCAAAATCTGTCGCGAGTGGACCACGTGCCCGGTATTGGCGAACAGCTCGGCCAGATCGCTGTACGAGATCAGGGCGTTGGCGGCCAGGACCGTCAATGCCAGGCCGAAGCCCCAGGCCAGCTTTCGTTCGGCGATCCGTTTCATCTTGCCCCCGCTCGACCGGTCAGACCGCCAGGCCCTGGCCCCGGACCTCGACGGCCAGGACCGAGACGTCATCACGGACGCCCGCCGCCCCGGACCACGCCTCGATCGACGCCACCAACTCATTGACGACCCCGCAGAGCGGATCGAGCCGGCCGACCTCGACCGTCTTCCGGAGCCGATCCATCCCGAAGGGCTCCCCCTGCACGTTGGGCGCCTCGGGGATCCCGTCGGAATACAGGTAGATCCGGTCGCCAGCCTCCAGTTGGACGCTCCATTCATTATAGGGGCGGGGCCCATCGGCCAACCCGATCGGGTAGCCTCGACCCGGCAGGACCTTCGCCGCGCCCGAAGCCGGCAGGTGGATCGGGCCGGGGTGTCCGGCGAGCGTGTAGCGGAATTCGCCGGTCCGAGAATCCAGGACCCCGTAAACCAGGGTCGAATATTGCTCGGTCGTCAACTCGAAGGGAAATAAGCGGTTGAGCCGCCCGGCGACCTCCGCCGGGGCCAGCGGGTCAAGCCGATCGTCCCCATCACCCCCCCGGACCAGGATCGACGAGGCATCCGAGGGGGGCGAGAGCAGCCGGCCCAGGCTCACCGACATCAAGGAGGACGCCACCCCGTGGCCGCTGACGTCGAGCACGTAGATCGCTACCCGATGCTCATCAAGTTTGATGGCGCTCAGCCCGTCGCCGGCCATCTCGTCGCAGGGCCGGAACGCCCAGGCGAACCCGAGACCCGGGACGTCCGGAGAGGACCGGGGGAGCAGGGCCGCCTGGACCCGGGCCGCCGCCCGGAGGTCGCGGGTCATCCGGTCGTTGGCCGACTCCAGGTCACGGTTCCGCTCGGCCAGCCGGCGCTCAAGCTGCCGGACTTGCTCGACCGCCCGCTTCAGCATGATCTGGGTCTGGATCCGGGCCACCACGACGGGGAAGTCTAACGGCTTGGTGACGTAGTCGTTGGCCCCCAGCCCGAGGGCATGAATCACGTCCTCGCTGTTCTCCTTGGCCGTGGCCATGATGACCGGCAGGTCGGTCGCCTCGTGGTGCTCCCGGAGGATCCGGAGGACTTCGAAACCGTCGATCCCCGGCATCATCACGTCGAGCAGTACGACGTCGAAATTTTGCTCGCCGATCAGGGTCAAGGCGTGCTGGCCGTCGTGGGCGACCGTCGCCGCATAACCGAGCCGACCGAGCCGCCGCGAGAGGATGTCGCGGTTGTTCGCGTCGTCATCCACGACCAGGACCGAACCTAAATCGGCCGGCATAGGGCACTTTCGCTCGGACCAAGGGGATTATCGGCGGCGGTCGCGGCGCGATCGGAGGTCCGCCCGGGGAGCCGGGACTTGATTCCGAAGCAACCATCATACCCCGGGAGATATCCCCCAGCGAAAGCGATTCCGAACCGGCACTAGAAATGGCTCGTAAACTAAGAGGTAGACAGAGACCTGTGCCGTCTTCGCGGAGCCGAGCATGAGCGCCGGAAGTTTCGACGAGTTCGACGATCGCTTTGAAGACGACGAGACCTGGCTGGACGACTTCGACGACCGCGACGAGGTCTTCGACGCCGCCGCCGAGGCCGCCGTTATCGACGACCCCGGGATCGACTGGACCCACTTCGAAGGTCGGAAGCGCAACGAGCAGAGACTTCTCCTCGGGGACGATGAGGAGGAAGACGACGAGGAAATCGCCGCCTGATCCCCATCCTCCGTGCCAGGCCGGGGACCTCCGGAATCCGTCGGCCCGTTCTGCGATGATCGGGCCGGTCCGCGGATGCTCGAACTCGGGGGATCTTCAAGTGGCAAGAAATTGTCGGTCGTGGTGCTGGGCGTGGGCCCTCCTGGTCTCGGCCGCGTCCGAGTCCCCGGCGAAGGACGAGGTCCTCGCAGACCTGATCCTCAAGGTTGGGCGGATCTGGACCGGCGACCCCGACCGGCCGTGGGCCGAGGCCATCGCCTCACGCTCGGGCGAATTGATCGCCGTCGGGACGGGTGCCGAGGTCGAGAAATCTCGGGGTCCTCGGACCCGGGTCGTCGACCTCCCCGACAGCTTCGCGATGCCCGGGCTGGTGGATGCCCACGCCCACCTGGCCGACCTCGGGGCCAACCAGGAAGAGGTCGACCTTCGGGGCACCTCCAGCCTCGAAGAGGTCGCCCGCCGGGTCAAGGCCCGGTCCGACGTCGCGCCCGGCGAGGGCTGGATCATCGGGGCCAACTGGGACCAGTCGCTCTGGCCCGGGGGCGCCTTCCCGACCTCGGCCCCGCTCGACGCCGTGGCCCCAGGCCGGCCGGTCTGGCTCCGGCGGGTCGACGGTCACTCTGGCTGGGCGAACTCCGAGGCGATCCGCCGGGCCAAGGTCACCCCGGAATCGAAGGTCCCGACCGACGGCCAGATGTTCCGCGACGGTTCGGGCAGGCCCACCGGGATTTTCATCGATGGCGCGATGAACCTGATCGACCGGGCGATCCCCGGACCGTCGGCGGCCGACCTCGACCGGCGGATCCTCGCCGCCCAGGCGATCGTCCTCAAGGCCGGCCTGACCGGGATCCACGACGCCAGCGTCTCGCGGACCGGGGCCGACGCCTATCGCCGGCTCGACCGCGATGGGAAGCTCAAGCTCCGGGTCCACGCGATGGCCAGCCCGCCGGCGGGCGGCGAGGTCGAGTTCGTCTCCCGGCCCCCACCGGCCCCGGGCAACCGGTTCGCGATGCGGGCGATCAAGTTGTTCGCCGACGGGGCGATGGGGTCGCGCGGGGCCCTGCTCTTCGAGCCCTACGCCGACGACCCATCGAACAAGGGCCTGCTCCTGATTGACCCGAAGGTGCTGGAGGCGGCCACGACCCAGGGTCTCCGGAGTGGCTGGCAGGTCTGCACCCACGCCATCGGCGACCGGGGGAGCGCCCTGGTCCTGGACGCCTACGAGGCCGCCCGCCAGGCGGTCCCCGAGGCCCGAGACCCCCGGCTCCGGATCGAGCACGCCCAGCACGTCCGGCTCGCCGACGTGGGCCGGTTCCGGCGGACATCGACGATCGCCTCGATGCAACCCTCGCACTGCTCCGACGAGATCCGATGGGCCGACGCCCGGCTCGGGCCCGTCCGATCGAAGGGAGCCTACGCCTGGGCCTGGTTCGCCGACGCCGGCGTGACGCTCGCCTTCGGCAGCGACTTCCCGGTCGCGGTGGTCGACCCGTTCTACGGCCTGTACGCCGCCACGACCCGCCGCCAGCCCGACGGCGAGCCGGCCGGGGGATGGCACCCCGAGCAGCGACTGAGCCTCAACGAAGCCCTGAAAGCTTTCACCGCCGGTCCGGCCTATGCTTCCTTCACGGAGGACCGGGTCGGGGTTCTGGCAGTGGGACGGCGGGCCGACCTGACGGTCGTGGATCGCGACCTGTTCCGGATCCCGCCCGAGGATCTGCTCCACGTGAAGGTCCGGATGACGGTCATTGATGGCGAGCCGGTCTACCAGGCGGTCGGCCCGTGACGTCCTTCCCGCTCCCGGGTGGGGGCCCGATGGCGGCCCCACCCGGGATCGGTCCCGGCCTGGGCTCAGGCTGACTTCTTCTTGGCGGCCTCGGCGGGGGTCGTCTTGTAGTCGGGCGTGACCTTGGAGACGTTGGGGGTGACGTCGACTTCGAGCTTGCCGGTGGTCCAGCCGAGGGCGCCGAGCAGGAGGCCCTGGTATTTGGGGTTCTCCCAGACGTCTTCGCGGTGGCCCATCGAGGTATAGAAGACGCGGCCCTTGCCCTGCATCCGGGCCCAGGTCTCGGGGAAGTCGGGTCGCTGATACTGGTCGCCCTTCATCCCCTCGGTCTTCTGGACCAGGATGACGTGGAGGTCGTCAGCCCAGTACTTCTGGGTGTACCACTCGTCATTGATCTGGAACGACCCGGTCCCGAAGCCCGAAGCGCCGGGGAAGCCGGAGTCGGCGACCTCGATGGTGGCGACCTGCTGGGCGCCGTGTCCGGCGAACTGGCCGCCGATCATCTTGATGTAGGGATCCTCCGCCCCCATGTTTCGGTGGACGCCGAAGGTGTCGGAGGCGCAATGGATCCCGAGGAAGCCCTTGCCGGACTCGATGGCTCCGAAGAACGCCTTGAGGCCGTCGGCGGAGATCGGGGGCTCGGTGTCCGCCTTGTCCATCTTGGGCGGCTGGGTCAAATCGCCGGTGGTCTCGAAGACAAAGCCGTCCCACTGGCCGATCTTGTCGGGGTCGAACATCCGGCCGTCCTTGGAGGCGACGACCTCGAAGCCGTGCTCCTTGCCGACCTCGGTCAGGACCCGCTCGGCCAGGGCGGGTCTGCCGTCCTTCCGGGTGACGACCGGGTGCGGAAAGCCTCCACTTTTGGTGAAGAACAGCACCTTCTTGGTCGGCCCGCCCTTCTGCGCGGCGAGGGCGCTCAGGGCCGAAGGGCCCAGCAGGGCGGCCCCGGTGGCGAGCATCATCTGGCGTCGATTCAGGGACATTGCGTCTCTCCCGGGGTGTGGGCGCGGCCGACCGGCCGGTCCTCCGGCGAGTCGGCCGACGTCGGCGACCATCGTAGCGGCGCCGTCGGGGTCGGTCACGAAAAAACCCGGCCCGATGCGAAGCCGATCCGGCCAATGGGTGCGCCAGTGGATTCTGGCATTCCGTTGGGTGAGGCCCAGTCGAGGTCCCAGTGATCGCTGTCACTCAGGCGGCACAGGGTGGCCATCGCATCGGCCTTGCCGACCACCCACCGGACGCCCCTCTGTTTTAATCGCTTGCCGTTCAGGTTCTTCGCCGCACCCTCAACCATCCCGCGGCCGATCGACCGGCCCGTCTTCAGTCGATGGGCGTCATTCATCCGCCCGGTCTGAGCCGCGAAGTCGCCGCTCAGCTCGTCCAAGGCCGCGTGCCCGGACAGTTCGGGCGACTTCGCCAGCCTCGCCCCGATGGGGTCGCACAGTCCGGCCCAGCCCTCAGAGAGCATCAGGGGGGCCCGCTCGAGGATCAGGCGTTGCAGCGGGGTGATGGCGTCGAAGGTGGCGGCGTTGATGTGGGCCTCCGGAGCGGGTTCGGTCCGATCACCCGTCGTAACCCCCGTCGGAGAAGAATGCCAGAATCCGCTGGCGCACCCGGCCGGGGCCTCCGCCGGGTCTGTCCAAGTTTGTGGCGCGAGAAATGCAACCTTGACCAGACCGTAGGGCATAGCGATCGCTATCCACCTCCTTCGGACGCTCCGGCCCAGGCCCGACCGCGACCCGATCGCCCCGCGAGGGGACGGGACCGGGGCGGCGGCGCAAACAACCCGAAGCCGAGGTCTTTGCCGTGCCAATTTTGGAGAATCTCGTCGCCCGAGAGGTGCTCGATTCGCGGGGCCACCCGACCATTGAGGTCGAGGCGTGGACCGAATCCGGGGCCCGGGGTCGCGCCATCGTCGCCACCGGCGGGAGCGTCGGGGCCCACGAGGCCAGCCCGCTCCGCGACTCCGACCGCCGGAGGCACGGCGGCCGGGGCGTCCTCCGGGCCGTCGCCCTGCTCGCCTCCGAGGTCGCCCCGGCGCTCCGGGGGATGGACGCCGCCGACCAATCGGCCATCGACGCCCGGCTGATCGCGCTGGACGGCACGCCGGACCGCTCCCGGCTCGGCGCCAACGCGATCCTCGGGGCCTCGCTGGCCGCCGCGCAAGCTGCCGCCGCGTCCCGGGGCGAGGAGCTGCACGTCCACCTCAACCGGCTCTGGCGCGACCGCCTTGGGCCCGGCGAGGACGCCGCTCCTTCGCTCCCGCTGCCCATGGCGCAGGTGATCTGCGGCCGGGCCCATGTCGGCCGGACGCTCGACTTCCAGGACGTCCTGGCGATCCCCGTCGGCGCCCGCGACTTCGGCGAGGCGCTGACCATGATCGTCGAGGTCCACCGGGCCGTCGGCGAGGTCCTCCACAAGCACGGCCACGCCTCGCACCTGGTCGGCTGCCACGGCGGCTACGGCCTCCGGTTCTGGTCCAACGCGCAGGCGGTCGACTACGTCCTGGAGGCGATCCTGACGGCCGGGATGGAGATCGGCCGCGACGTGGCCGTGGCGCTGGACGTGGCCGCCACCCACTGCCAGGCCCCCGGCTCGGCCGCCTACGAGCTGACCGTGGGCCGCGAGTCGCACGACGCCTCGGGGATGATCGCCATGCTCGAGCACTGGACCCGCCAGTATCCGATCGCCTCGATCGAGGACGGCCTGGGCGAGGACGACTGGGACGGGTGGGTCGCGCTGACCGAGCGACTCGGCCCGACCGTCCAACTCGTCGGCGATGACCTCTTCGCCGCCCGGTCCGACCGGCTCCGGACGGGGATCGACCTCGGCGCCGCCAACGCCGTGGCGATCAAGTTGGGCCAGGTCGCCACCCTCACCGAGACCCTCGACGCGATGGCCCTGGCCCGCCGCCACGGCCGGAGGACCATCGTCGCCGCCCGGGCCGGCGACTCCGAGGACACCACCGCCGCCGACCTCGCCGTCGCCACCGGGGCCGGCCAGGTCAAGCTCGGGGGGACCTGCCGATCCGAGCGCCTGGCCAAGTACAACCGACTACTCCGGATCGGGGCCGACCTCGGCCACTCCGCCCGCTTCGCCGGCCGCGCGGCGCTGCTCGCCCCGGCCGACGGGAACGGGGAAGCCAACCGGCTTGGCCCGAAGGCCAACGAGGCCCCGCGTTGATCCATCCCTGCTGGGCATCCCCGGAGGCATTGGGCTCGGAGACCCAGGGCTCGTCCCAGCCTTCGGTGAACAGAGTCCGGAGCGTCAAGGGCCGCCAGGGCGCGGAATCGGACGGTCCGAAGATCGAGACGAGGGCGACGCCGAAGAATCCGGTGGCCCCCGGACGCCTTCCGGGCCCGGAAGGCAGCGACTCGTCCATCGCCCGAGACGAGAACATCCCCGAGGACGGGGCGACGGCGCCTGGACCGGGCAGCAATTCCGCAGCCGGATCCTGGGCCCGAGCGGGCATCCCCTGGCCGGCGACCAGGCCGAGGACCAGGGCCCATAGCCACTTCCCCCTCGGCTCCATCCAGGGTAGACATCCTTGCCTTGCAATCATGGTTCGATTGATCCTTCGACGAGCCCCGGCTGGGTTCGGGTGAATCGCCCTCGGAGGCGACGCGATATCCAGCGACCAGCGATGGCGAGCATCGCAACGATCGATCCGACCCTATCGCTGATCGAACCCGACGGAGACCCGGCTTGAGCCGCTTCGGGGTCGCCCAGGAGATGAAATGCGAAGGACCCCGGGCCGGGCGGCCGAAGCCTCCGTACCGGGATCGCGTCGGGATACGATCGGTCTCGGTCCGGTCAGGACGCCGGTGATCCGCGCCGGCTCGACGCCGGCTTGGCGGCGGGGGCGTCCTTGAGGGCTTGATTCGCCTTGGCCGCGTTGTCGGCCAGGAGCCGCTTGAACTCGATCTGGAGCTTGGCGACCTCGGCCCGGAGGTCGGAGTTAAGGGCCTGAGCCTTGGCGACCTCATCGCGCTTCTTAGACAGGTCTTCGTCGGCCTTGACCTTCTCGGCCTCGCGGGTGGTCAGGTTCTGCTGGGCCCGCTCGACGGCCGCTAGGTAATCGGCGACCTGGAGCTTGAGGCGAGACAGGCTCTCCCGGGTGGCCGACTGCCGGCGCTCGGCGGCGGCGATCTGGCCGAGGACCACTCGGAGGTCGCGGTCGGTGGCGTCCTGCTCAAGCCGGGCCGCCTCGGTCAGTCGGAGGATGTCGCTGGACGCCTTGTCGGCGTCGACCTGGAGCTTATGGAGCTGCTGGTCCTGTTGGGCAATCTTTTGCTGCCAGTTCACGTTGAGCTGCGTGACCCCCGAGAGGATCGCCAGCCAGGCGACCATCACCAGCAGGATCAGGACGGTCAGGACTTTCCCCGCGGTCGACATCGGACCTCTCCTCGCCTGCCTGGGCACCGGACGATCGGACTGGACGAGACGCGGCGACGCCACACCTTCACCAGTATATCCTATCTTCTCGCGGGAAGGCCAGACGCCGGGCACCCATGACCCATCGAAGATCGCGCGATCGGCACAGTCCTTCCGACAGGCGGGGTGGCGGATCCGGGACCGGTTTGACGCCCCTCGGGGCCCGGCCCTAGAATAATCGGACCCACCCGGCCGGCGGCCCCACCGTCGCCTTCGGCCCTACCGGAGACCGCCCGCGCATGCGACCCACCTACCCGGTCACCGAACTGTTGGGAGATGGCATCGGCGCCGAGTTGTCGAGGGCGGTCCACGCGCTGGCCGACGCCTTGCCGATCCGGCTCGACTTCCGGCCGGTCGACCTCACCCTGGCCGGCCGGAGGGCCCGGGGCAAGGCGGCCTACGACGAGGCGGTCGAGGCGGTCGAGGCGACCGGGGTGGCGCTGAAATACCCGACGATCACGGCCGAGGAAAGCCCCAACGCCGTCCTCCGGCGCCGGCTCGACCTCTCGGTGATCCACCGGCCGGTCTACACCATCCCCGGGGTCCCCACCAACTTCCGCCGCGAGCTGGACATCGACATCATCCGGATCGCCACCGGCGGGACCTACGACGACCCCGGCCGGGCCATCGGCGAGGACGGCGCCGTGAGCCTCCGGATCGTCGAGCGGCGGCCGGTCCGCGAGGCCGCCCGGTACGCCTTCGGCCTGGCCCGGAAGACCGACAAGCGGGTCACCTCGGCCTCCAAGTACACGATCCAAAAGGCCACCGACGGGCTCTTCGAGGCCGTCGCGCGGGAGGTCGCCCAGCAGTATCCCGAGGTCCCGCACAACGTCGAGCTGTTCGACGCCCTGCTGGGCAAGGTGATCATGACGCCCGATCGATTCCAGGTCATCCTGGTGCTCAACGAGTATGGTGACTTCCTCTCGGACATGGCCTGCGGCCTGGCCGGCTCGCTCGGGATCGGCGCCAGCGCCAACCTCGCCTTCGACCCCTCGGCCGTGGTCCGGGTGGCCCTCTACGACGCGGCGCACGGGACCGCCCCCGACATCCAGGGCAAGAACCTGGCCAACCCCACGGCCATCTTCCTGGCGCTCTCGATGCTCCTCTACCAGATCGGCGAGATCGCCATCGGCCAGGCCGTCAAGAACGCGACCCTGGACCTCCTCCGCGAGGGTGTCCGGACCAAGGACCTCGGCGGGACCGAGTCGACCGAATCGTTCACCTCCGCCGTCGCCGAGGAGGTCGCCCGGAGGCTGGCCCCCCCGCCGAAGCCCGAGGCTTGAACGATGACGACCGGGGACGAGGTGGCGACGCTGACCGACGCCGAGTTGATCCGGAGGTTCCGCACCCTCGATGGCGGGCGGAGGGCCGATCGACCCTCCACCCGCCTCGGGATGCTTCGATCGGTCAATTCGAGACTGGTTCCGGATTCGATGAATCAGGGAAGTGACACGGGCCGGGCATCGGCGGCGGGTAGGGCGCCGCCGATGCCCGGTCGGGAGGTCTGCTCATCGGTCGCGAGGGCGGGTCAAGCCTTGCCGCGAGCCTTGTCCCAGGCGTGGTGGACGGCGTCCTTGAACTCGGCCCAGGTCCCCTCGTTCTTGGTTTCCCAGTGCTTTCGAGCCTCGGGCTCGACGGTCGCCCAGTCGCCCGAGCGGTAGCGCTCGTCTGTGGCCAGGGTGTGGCCGAAGCGGTAGGCCGGGGTGAACTCCTCCAGGGTGACGCCGCCCTTCTTGGCGTAGTTGGTCTGGAAGTGCTTCTCGAAGGTCGGGCGGTGGGTCTCGAACCCCTGGTCGGTCACCACGGCCGGGGTGTCGACCTGGTGGACGTCGACGTTGGTCTTGCGGACCGTGTCGCGGACCTTGTGGGTCTTGTCCGAGCCCTGCTTGCTGATGGCGACTTCCTCGATGACCCGGGCCCGCTTGGAGACGACGGCCTCCTCGACGGACTCCTTCATCTCGATCGTCCCTTCCTGGAAGGCGGCGACGTCGGCCCCGGTGACCGGCCGGTCGACGGCCCGGCGCTTGACGTTGACGTGCTCCTCGTGGAGGTGGACATCGGCCTCGACCGGGGTCTCGGTGACGGTGGTCTTGACCTGCACACCCCCCTTCTCGACCTTCCGCTTGCCGACCTGCAACTCCTCCTCGACGACCGGGACGACGGCCTCGCCGCCGGCCTGGGTCGAGTGCGACGTCCGGCGCTCCCAGGCGTTCTTGATGTAGGGCTCGAAGGCCGAATACTCGCCGTGGCCGGTCCACCCCTTCTTCAGATGCGAGCTGACCTGCGACCACGACTTGCCCTGGTACTCGGGCCGGTCGTGGCTCTCCCAGCCGTAGCGATAGGCGGGGGAGACTTCCTCCCACTTGTGCGAGCCCTTGGCCGCCGACGACTCGTACTCGGTCCGGAACGACGGCTCGTGCGCCTCGTAGTCGACCGCCGCACCGGTGGCCGAACCGGCGATGGCGCCAATCCCGGCACCGACGGCCGCGCCGACCGGGCCGCCAACCGCCGCGCCGATGCCCGCGCCCGCCAGGGCTCCCGCCGCCCCGCCGCCGGCCGTCCCTGCGACTCCCTTGCCCTCATCTTTGTGCTTGCTGGTGGCCATTTCGGTGCTCTCCTTCTTCGAATGGAGGTCGGAATTGGTGCCTGTCAACTCGCTCGGATGACGGATTTCGGAGTCTGCTTCCCGGCTTTCCCGGTGGCGTCCCCGGTCGTGGAGGCCGGCGTCCCCCAGGGCGGCGCGCGCCTCGGCCTCGCGACCATCGGGAACCCGGGCGCTCAGGAGGATCCCGCCGCGCTCGACGCCGGCCCGGTAGTGCTCGGTCTCGTCATCGGGGACGCCCGCCTCGGTCAGCACGCCGAGGATCCCGCCGGTGGCCGCCCCGAAGGCGCCCCCAGTCAGCATCGCGACGATCGGGCCGGCGGCGATAATCGGGCCGATCCCCGGGATTGCCAGCGCCCCGGCACCCAGGACCAGGCCGGCGAACCCGCCGAGGAGCCCACCCCCCAGCGCGCCCTTGGCCGCTGCGTCGCCCGAGGCGTCAGCGACTCCCGCGTCCACGGCGACCTCGGCCGCCTCGCCCCGGTCCCGCATCACCAGGCTCATGTCCCCGGCGGCGAAGCCGGCTTCCTTCAGGGCCTCGACCGCAGCCACGGCCTCGTCCCTGGTCTCGAACAGTCCGACGACCGTCCCCATCTCGCTCGCTCCTCGGAGCTGTCGGGCCTGTCGCTCGGGGTTGGTTTTTCCCCCGGTTCGATCGGGATTTAAGGCAAAGGACATGCCGTTCCGAAATGTTCCCAGATCGCGATTCATATGAAGCTCAATCGGTGGGCGAGGTCGCCCGGCCGTCGGCGTCGACTCGCTCGACGGTCGCCTCCTCGGTCCGGAGCGTCACCGTCTGGGAAGATCGCTGCTCGGACCGGCGGCGAGTGATCCGGATTTCCTCCTTGAGAACCAGCCGCTTCTCGACCACGAGGATTTCCTCCAGGAGCGGGACGATCAGCGTGTCCCCCTCCTGGCGGGGGCCAACCGGGGCGTCGATCGGCCGGTTGATCGCCACCCGCTCGACGTGGACTTCCTCACGGACGACCGGCTCGTCGACGACCTTCTCGGCCGTCCGGACCGTCTTGTGGACCCGGACCCGGCCCGACTCGACCCGGCGCTTGCCGATGACGGCCTCCTCGGCCACCACCGGGACGACGACCGCGTCCGCCCCGGCCTTGGCAGCCCCGAGGGCCCGCCCGGATTCCTCGATCGTGCCGGCCAGGGTGTAGCTCCCGTCGGTCTGCAAATTCAGAAGGCGGCGGAGGATCTGGATCCGCCGGCCGTCCTCGAACAGGACATCGACCGACGCATCGGCCCCCTCGGGCTCGGGCCCGTCGCGGTCGATGATCGTGCCGATCAGGCCGCCCCCCCTCACGATCGCGGGTGCCTTGGTCGCCATCCGAGGGCCTCTTTCCGGGTGTCGGGCTGGGGTCTCATGTCGACGGGACAGGGATGCGTCGCCGGCTTCCCGATGCACGAATCGTGCCGACCCGCCGGCCCCGGTTCGATCGCCCGGGCAGTTCGGCTTCGCGCGCCGGCAGGTTTCGTCTAGACTCCCCCGGAGCCCCGGAACGGCGGCCGGGGCCGGGGGACGAGGGGCCGCGTTTAGGGAAGGAACCCATCGATGCGACGGATCGCGGTACTGAATCAGAAAGGCGGGGTGGGCAAGACGACGACCACCGTGAACCTGGCCGCCGCCCTGGCGGCCGAGGGGAACAAGACGCTGGTCCTCGACCTCGACCCGCAGGCCCACGCCACGCTCCACCTGGGCCTCTTGCCCGGCCGGTCGGGGCCGTCGCTCTATGACGTCCTGACCCAGGGGATGTCGATGGCCCAGGTCCGCCGCGAGGTCGCGCCCAACCTTCACATCTGCGGGAGCCACATCGACCTGGCCGCCGCCGAGGTTGAGTTGATCGGGACCGTCGGCCGCGAGACCATCCTCCGCGACCAGCTCGATGCCGCGCTGGAGGAGGAGCCCTTCGACTACGTCTTGATGGACTGCCCCCCCTCGCTGGGGATCCTCACGCTCAACGCCCTCTGCGCGGCCCGCGAGGTCTTCATCCCGCTCCAGGCGCACTTCCTGGCCCTGCACGGGCTCTCCAAGCTGTTGGAGACGATCAACCTGGTCTGCAAGCGGGTCAACCGCGACCTCAAGGTCGGCGGCGTGGTCCTCTGCCTCTACGACGCCGGAACCCGGCTCGGCGGCGAGGTGATCGACGACCTCGACGGCTACTTCGACGGCCGGAAGCACCCCAACGCCCCCTGGGCCGAGGCCCGGGTCTTCCGGACCCGGATCCGCCGGAACATCCGGCTGGCCGAGTGCCCGAGCTTCGGCCAGTCGATCTTCCAGTACGCCCCGACCAGCCGGGGGGCCGAGGATTATGCCTCGCTCGCCGGCGAGGTCCAGGGCCGCCCCCCCGCCTCGATCTGGCTGGCCCCCGAGAAGCGCGTCGTCGACGAGCCGCACTCGCTGGCCTCCTGACCGGACCCTCCGCCGGGGAGGGAGTCGCGTTTGAAGGCCCCCGGGCTTGAGGTATCCCATGCTCCTGCTCCGGAAAATGCAGTTCTCGATGGCATTGGTGATGATGATGGTCGTCACCGCCGCAGCGGCCTCGGCGCTCTTCGCCAAGGTCCGGGCACACGTCCCGGCCAGCAATCAGCTTTACCTGAAGATCGACGCCCCGATCCTCTTCGTGCTCTCGATCGGCCTGACCGCGGTGGGCCTGGGAGCCCTGAAGGCGCACTCGGCGGGGCAGACGATGCTCCAGATCACCGTGGCGTGCCTGGGGTACGTCTCGCTGTTCGGGCTGGCCGAGTCGGGTCGGGAACGGCCGCTGCTCTACTGGTTCCAGGTCAGCTTCGGACTCCTGGTCACCGGGCCGCTCCTGGCCCGTCGGCTGGTCAAGACCGAGATGGAGCGCGGGCCGAGGCGGGATTGGTGGAAGCGAACGACCGAGGCCCTCTTCTTCGCGTTCCTGACGATGATCCTCGTCCTCTTCGGGGTCCTGCTCCAGTGGCTGACCGCCATGATCGGTGGCCAGGTGCTCAAGGGGACCTTCTGACCCGTGCGGTGGGTCGGGATCGACGAGGCGGGCTACGGGTCGAACCTGGGCCCGCTGGTGATGACGGCGGTCGTGGCCGAAGGGCCCGAGGACCGGCCGCCCGAGGTCTGGGCCGACCTCGCCCCGACCGTCGCCCGCGCCGGGGGCCCGCCGGGCCGGCTCTGGGTGGACGACTCGAAGCAGATTTACCAGGCCGGCCGGGGCCGCGACCGGCTTGATGCCGGGTGCCTGGCCGCGCTGGCGGCTTCGGGCCGGGCCGTCCCGACGACCCTGGGCGGGCTGATCGAGGCGCTGGGCGCGGGGACGCTCGGAGACGCCGAGCTGTCGCCCTGGCTCGGAGGCGTGGACCCGAGATATCCCGACCTCCGCTCTCGGTCGTTGACCGATCGGACCCTGGCCGCCCGGCCGCTGGAGGGGGCACGCTGGCGGGTCGTCGACGTCCGGTCGGTGGTGGTCGGGCCGGGGGCGTTCAACGCCGGGCTCGTCGCGACCGGCTCGAAGGCGCTGGTCCACTTCGCCGCGTTCGCCCGGCTGCTGGCCCACGTCCGGGCGACGACCCCCGGGAGCCAGGCCGTCGCGATCCGGTCGGACAAGCACGGGGGCCGGCACTTCTATGGCGGGCTCCTGGCCGGCGCCTTCCCCGAGGCCCGGGTCGATCGCGGCCCCGAGGGGCCGGACCTGAGCCGCTATGAGCTGGCCGGGCCCGGTTTTCGGATGACCCTGGACCTCGTCCCCCGCGCCGACGCCGACGACGGCCTGGTCGCGCTGGCGTCGATGGTCAGCAAGGCGGTCCGCGAGCGCTGGATGGACGCCTTCAACGCCCACTGGCTCGCGCGGATCCCCGGGCTCCGCCCGACCGCCGGCTACCCCGTCGACGCCGCCCGGTTTCGCCAGGCGATCGCGGCCGATTGCGCGGCGAGGGGACTGGACCCGGCGGGCTGGTGGCGGGCGAAGTGAGCGGCGGTGCCTTCGCCCGCATCGCCGGGCCCGGCGCGAGGGGCGCGACGCGGCCCGGGCGGCTCCGCCGAGGGGCGGAGATCCGGGGGCGACGGCGCGACGCGGGGTGGCCGGGACGTTCGTCGTCGAGGGGCTCCGGTCCCCCGACCCGATCGCCTCGGTTCAGCGCTCGCGGTAGACGATCCGACCCTTGGTCAGGTCGTAGGGGGTGATCTCGATGGTCACCCGGTCGCCCGGGACGATCCGGATGAAGTTCTTCCGCATCTTGCCGGCGATGTGCGCCAGGATGCGGTGCCCGCTCTCCAGCTCGACCATGAACTGGGTGTTGGGCAGGGCCTCGACGATGCGGCCCTCGGTGCGAATCGGTTCCTCTTTGGCCACGCAAAACTCCCGATGACGACCCCGGGCCGGCCCGGGGTCGCTGGACGAAGATTTCAATTCTGGGGACCGCCGGCCCGCCCAAGGGCCGACGACCGGCCCCCCGCGGGGATCCGGGTCGGCGTGGGCCCTCCCACTCGGCTATTTGCCCAACATACCCGAATCGCTCGGACAAGGCCAGCGCCGAAACCGGAGCGAGGTCGTTCAGGGTGAGCGTCTCGATTGTTAGGTGGAAAATTGCGTACAACAAGGAGGACATCGATACGTGGCCCAAATCCCTGAAGCGATTCTTCACGGAAGGCCATCCCTCCTCCAGTCGTCGATCCGAGCGGCCGCTGGCAATCTCCCGGTTGAATTCACGATGATCGGCGACTTCGATTGAACTCCCGAAGACCCCAAACTACGATTGGACGACCCTGCCCAACGCCCCGGAGCCGCCCGTGAGCGCGATCTTCGAAGGAATACTCCTGCTGCGGCCATCCATAGACGAACCCGGTTTCGCGGTCGAGAAATTCTGCGAATCCAGGGTGGGTGGAGCCCGCGTCGGATATATAGCCCTGGATGACGCCATCTCCGTGATCGCCAGGACCGACGGCCGGAACGCGCCCTTCTCCGAGAAGTTCGAGCGGCTGGCGTCCATGCTTTCTTCCACCCTAGGCCGGGCGTTAGTCGTCCGATACGATTCGCGTGTCGGCCATCGCTCGTCCTCCTACTTCGAGAATGGCATCGAAATCGCCGAATACGGCGAGGATGACGAAATCCTTTCGCCCCTGAATGAGGACGGCTCGGTCTCGGGAGAATGGATCTCGCCGGACCAGGCGGAGGAAAGTGAGGAGTACGGCATGGTCAAGAATGCGATCGAACTCGGGCTCGAAAAATTCGGCGCGGGGAATTGGGACGATGTCCGCTTCATGATTTACAATCAGGGTGAATTATTGTGAGCATAATGCCGCGGATCTCGCTCCCACTGACGCCTGAGCAACGCGACGAGGCCGCCAAGATCCCCGGGCCCCTCCTCGCCGCGGTGGTCGATGCGACGCGGTCCCGGCGGGCCGGCCTGTTCGACACCCATCCCGCCGACGGCGAGCGGATCGCCCGGGCCCAAGCCGAGGGCCCCGAAGGGATCTTCTCGCTCGGAGGCCCCGCGACCGACCTGTTCCGTGACTTCGACGCCCTGGCCAAGGCGGCCACCTTCGACTATTACCGCTCGATCCTCGGCCGCGAAGTGACCCGGGAGCAGCTCTACACGATCTCCGAGGCGGTGCTCAACCGGGAGGTCCGGCGCGAGGGGGACGAGGCGTTCGACCGATTCTTCCTCGGCGGACTCGGCCCGATGCAGGCCCTGCCGCTGCCGCCCTCGTACCCCGGCGTCCCGGCCGACCCGAAATCGGAGAAGCGAGAGCTGATCGAGGCCCGTCGAGCGATGGAGCGGGCTCGGGCGGGTGGCGAGCCGTCGGGCTCGTGGGGCGACCTCCAGGGGCGGGCCGCGCAGGCCGAGGCCGCCGTCCTCCTGCTGAGGGCGGGCAAGGCGATCCAGGCGTCGGGGTTCGGCCTGGTCAGGGCCACGCTCCCGGCGGCCGAGTCGGCCCGGGACGCCGCCGAAGGGGCGATCCAGGAACACTCCAAGGCCCTCGGGCCGTTCGAGGAGGCCGCCGCCCGGCGACTCTCGGCCGCCCTCGGCCTGCTCCAGGTCGAGGCCGTCGCCGCCCGGGTCCCCGACGGCCGGGCCCTTCGCGACGAGGCCAGCGCCCTCTACCCCTGCGCCGCGGCCCTGGGCGGCCGGATCGCGCCGGAGCTGGGCTCACTGGCGCGGTCGATCCATGCGACGGCCCTCCTGATCGGGAAATTCCAGGAGGGCAAGAACGAGAAGGATGAGCCGATGATCAACGCCATCCTCCGCGGCGGCCGGCGGGTCCACGAGCGCCTGACCGAGTTGAAGTGGAAGCTCGGCGACGCCATTCCTTATCCGTTCGAGCACGCCCGGGAAGGGGTCACGCTGGGCCGCTATGCCCTGCCGGAACTACCGGAGCCGGGCGACATCGGCGCCATGATCCGGGTCGGGGGCGAGGCCCAGGACCGCCTGATCGTCCTCCAGCACCGGATCCTCGGCCGGCTGGCGGTGACCGCCGAGGCCGTCGAGCTGGCCCTCGGGTTCCCCCCCTCGTCGCCGGGCCCTCCGGCCTGACCGGAGTGGGCGGACTCCCGGTCTCGTCGGTGGAAGTCCGGAGGGTGTAACCAAGTTCTCTGGTGGTGAGTGACGCGATTTGGCAAATTGGGCGACTTCCGAGTTTTCTCCTGGAGACGTCCCATGTCACGCAAGACCATCACGCTGGAGATCGACACCGAGCACG